>UMBU01009206.1_pt1 | contig 84210 bp, 50 predicted proteins | sample 1964051 | NCBI WGS metagenome assembly UMBU01 (sample SAMEA4835949, study PRJEB28245) | human gut metagenome | biome: gut microbiome; material: fecal sample | place: Denmark | collected 2008
AAGGAATCTATGACGAAAGCTTTATTTTTTGATATAGACGGTACACTGGTCAGCTTCCATACTCACCGTATCCCGTCTTCCACTATCGAGGCTCTGGAAGCCGCCCATGCGAAAGGACATAAAATATTTATCGCTACCGGACGTCCGAAAGCCATTATCAACAATCTCTCCGAGCTACAGAAGCGGAATCTCATTGATGGATACATCACGATGAACGGAGCCTATTGTTTTGTCGGAGAACAAGTTATTTATAAGAACGCCATCCCCCAGGAAGAGGTAAAAGCAATGGGAGATTTCTGCGAAAAGAAAGGAGTACCCTGCATTTTTGTAGAGGAACATCATATTTCCGTTTGCCAGCCCAACGAGATGGTAAAGAAGATTTTTTATGATTTCCTACACGTGGATGTTATCCCAACCGTCTCTTTTGCAGAAGCGACCGGCAAGGAGATTATACAAATGACTCCTTTCATTACGGAGGAAGAAGAAAAAGAAATCCGCCCGTCAATCCCAACTTGCGAGATAGGCCGCTGGTATCCCGCCTTTGCCGATATAACCGCCAAAGGAGATACCAAACAAAAAGGCATAGACGAAATAATCCGTTATTTTGATATCAGACTGGAAGACACGATGGCATTCGGAGATGGGGGAAACGACATCAGCATGCTCCGTCATGCTGCTATCGGCGTGGCTATGGGGCAAGCTGAAAAGGACGTAAAAGCTGCCGCCGATTACGTAACGGCTCCGATCGACGAGGATGGTATCAGCAAAGCGATGAAACATTTCGGAATTATTTAACAAGGGGGATTTACTCTATTTATCAACATGAGCGTAGACACTAACAACGCAGAGTTTCAAGATGCCTTGAACCTGATTCAATATACACGCCAATCTGTTTTTCTAACCGGAAAGGCGGGTACAGGAAAATCTACATTCTTGCGTTACGTCTGCGAAAACACCAAGAAGAAATATGTTGTACTTGCTCCGACAGGTATTGCCGCCATCAATGCCGGAGGAAGTACGATGCATAGTTTCTTCAAACTGCCTTTTCATCCACTGCCGCCGGATGACCCGAATCTCAGTCTCCAACGGGGACGCATCCACGAATTCTTTAAATATACGAAACCGCATCGAAAGTTACTGGAACAGATAGAACTGGTGATTATCGACGAAATTTCAATGGTACGGGCGGATATTATTGATGCAATCGACCGTATTCTGCGTGTATATTCTCATAACTTACGCGAACCTTTCGGTGGAAAGCAGCTGTTACTGGTGGGTGATGTTTTTCAATTAGAACCGGTCGTAAAGAACGATGAACGGGATATATTGAACCGCTTCTATCCTACTCCCTATTTCTTCTCCGCACGAGTATTCGGTCAGATAGACTTGGTATCCATCGAGCTTCAGAAAGTATACAGACAGACCGATCCTGTTTTTGTCAGCGTTCTCGACCATATCCGTACGAATACGGCCGGAGCAGCCGATCTGCAACTGCTGAATACCCGATACGGGAGCCAGATTGAGGAATCGGAAGCCGATATGTACATCACTCTTGCTACAAGACGGGATACAGTAGACTCTATCAATGAGAAGAAGTTGGCGAAACTGCCGGGAGATCCAATCACTTTCGAGGGAGTTATCGAAGGAGACTTTCCCGAAAGCAGCCTGCCTACCTCGCAAGAACTTGTACTCAAACCCGGTGCCCAGATTATCTTTATCAAAAACGATTTCGACCGCCGATGGGTGAATGGAACGATCGGTGTCATATCCGGAATTGATGAGGAAGAAGAAACGATATACGTTATCACCGATGACGGAAAAGAATGTGATGTAAAACGGGAATCATGGCGGAACATCCGCTACCGTTACAATGAAAAGACCAAAGAAATAGAAGAAGAGGTATTGGGCAGCTTTACTCAATATCCTATTCGGCTGGCTTGGGCGATAACTGTTCATAAGAGTCAGGGGCTCACTTTCAGCCGGGTAGTCATCGATTTCACAGGTGGTGTATTTGCCGGAGGGCAAGCATACGTGGCACTCAGCCGGTGCACTTCTCTGGAGGGGATTCAGCTTAAAAAGCCCATCAGCCGGGCAGATGTTTTCGTCCGGCCCGAGATTGTGAACTTTGCCGGACGGTTTAATAATCGTCAGGCTATTGACAAGGCTCTGAAACAAGCACAGGCCGATGTACAATATGTTGCCGCCGCACGTGCTTTCGACAAAGGAGACATGGAGGAATGCCTGGAACAATTCTTCCGTGCTATTCATTCCCGTTATGATATAGAAAAGCCTGCTCCCCGTCGGCTGATCCGTCGCAAACTGGGTATCATCAATACGCTGAAAGAACAGAACAGGAGACTCAAGGAACAATTACAGGAACAGCAGGAGCGTCTGCGGCAATATGCTCATGAATATTTATTGATGGGTAACGAATGTATTACCCAAGCCCACGATGCGCGAGCTGCCATTGCCAATTATGACAAAGCGCTCAGCCTCGATCCCAATTATGTGGACGCCTGGATACGAAAGGGGATTACCCTCTTTAATAATAAAGAATATTTTGATGCGGAAAACTGCTTCAATACTGCCGTAAGCCTCCATCCCGCTAACTTCAAAGCTGTCTATAACCGGGGGAAACTCCGTCTGAAACTTGAACATATGGAAGGGGCTATTGCCGATTTGGATAAAGCCACCAGTCTGAAACCGGAACACGCAGGCGCGCACGAACTTTTCGGAGATGCACTGATAAAAGCAGGAAAAGAAGGAGAAGCTGCACTGCAATGGAGAATTGCGGAAGAACTAAGGAAAAAGAAATCATAAAACTCTCCTTTTATCCTTTATTATCAAAAAGTTTTATTAGTTTTGTTTCTTGTATATTCGTCAAACTCTTAAAATAAAAGTAAATGAAAAAAGGTTTGAAAATCGCAGCTATCACTGTAGGAGTTATTATCATCCTCATGCTCCTTCTCCCTTTCGCCTTCCAAGGTAAGATAGCCGATATCGTAAAGACAGAAGGCAACAAAATGCTTAATGCACAATTTGATTTTGAGAGACTTAACATTAGCCTGTTCCGCAACTTTCCACAGGCTTCTGTCACACTCGAAGATTTCTGGCTGAAAGGTACAGGAGAATTCGCTAACGATACTCTCGTACAAGCCGGAGAGGTTACCGCAGCTATCAATCTATTCTCACTTTTCGGAGATAGTGGCTATGATATTTCTAAAATCTTCATTGAAGATACCCGGCTGCACGCTATTGTATTGCCGGACGGACAAGTGAACTGGGATATCATGAAGCCGGACACCACAGCAACAGAGGAAACGCCTACGGCAGAAGAGGAATCTTCTCCTTTCAAGGTGAAGCTACAACAGTTTGTCATCAAAAACATGAACTTGGTTTATGACGATCAGCAAGGAAAAATGTATGCTGACATCCGCGACTTCAATGCCGTTTGTTCCGGCGATTTGGGAAGTGACCGTACCACATTGCAACTGGAAGCGGAAACCCAATCTTTGACTTACAAGATGAACGGCATTCCTTTCTTGGCAAATGCCAATATTTCCGCTAAAATGGATATAGACGCCGACTTAGCCAATAATAAATATACATTGAAGGATAATACTATCCGCCTTAATGCCATTCAGGCAGGTATTGACGGCTGGGTTGCCCTACAAGATCCCGCTATCGACATGGATTTGAAACTTAATACGAATGATATCGGGTTTAAAGAAATTCTTTCGTTGATTCCGGCCATCTATGCTACTGAGTTCTCAAGTCTGAAAACTGACGGGACTGCTACTCTGACTGCTACTGCCAAAGGCGTTCTGCAGGGAGATACCGTACCCGCATTCAATATCGATATGCAGGTCAAGAATGCCATGTTCCGCTATCCGGCTCTGCCGGCTGGTGTAGATCAAATCAACATCAGCGCCAATGTTCAGAATCCGGGAGGAAATATTGACTTGACTACCGTTACCATCAATCCGTTCAGCTTCCGTCTGGCAGGAAATCCGTTCAGTCTGACTGCCAACGTGAAAACTCCAATCAGCGACCCGGACTTTAAAGCGGAAGCAAAGGGCATCCTTAATTTAGGTATGATCAAACAAGTGTATCCACTCGGTGATATGGAGCTGAATGGGACGATCAATGCCGATATGCAGATGTCCGGCCGTCTTTCTTATATAGAAAAGGAACAATATGAACATATACAGGCTGCCGGTACGATCGGATTGACAGGCATGAAACTTCAGATGAAAGATATGCCGGATGTAGAAATCCAGAAATCCCTTTTCACTTTTACTCCGAAGTATCTTCAGTTGAGCGAAACGACCGTCAATATCGGAAAGAATGATATCACAGCCGATAGCCGCTTCGAGAACTATATCGGATATGTACTGAAAGGAACTACCTTGAAGGGAAATCTGAACATTCGCTCCAATCATTTTAATTTGAATGATTTCATGGGTGATTCTGCCGAAGAAACAGCCGCAACACCGAATACAGCCACAACAGACTCGGTTGCTACTTCAACCGGAATCTTTGAAGTCCCCCGTAACATTGACTTCCAAATGGACGCTAATCTGAAAGAAGTATTGTTCGATAAGATGGCCTTCAACAACATGAATGGCAAACTCATTGTGAAAGACGGTAAGGTAGACATGAAAAACCTTTCCATGAATACAATGGGAGGAAATGTAGTAATGAATGGATATTATTCTACCGCCAACGTGAAGAAACCGGAGATGAAAGCCGGATTCAAACTGTCGAATATCGTTTTCGCACAGGCTTACAAAGAACTGGATATGGTACAGAAGATGGCTCCTATCTTTGAAAACCTGAAAGGTAATTTCTCCGGCAGTATCAATGTATTGACTGATCTGGACGCAACTATGAGCCCTGTATTGGACACAATGCAAGGGGACGGCAGCCTCTCCACCCGCGACCTCAGCCTGAGTGGAGTAAAAGCGATTGACCAGATTGCCGACGCTGTGAAGCAGCCGAGTCTGAAGGAAATGAAAGTGAAAGATATGACGCTGGATTTCACTATCAAAGACGGACGTGTGGAAACAAAACCGTTTGATATCAAGATGGGTGACTACAACTTGAATCTTTCAGGTAGTACAGGACTCGACCAAACCATCGATTATACAGGAAAGATCAAGCTGCCCGCTTCTGCCGGTAACATTTCCAAGCTGATGACTCTCGACTTGAAGATCGGAGGCTCGTTTACCTCTCCTAAAGTCAGTGTTGATACAAAGAGCATGGCAAGCCAGGCTGTTGAGGCCGTAGCCGACGAGGCTATCAGCAAACTGGGACAAAAACTAGGTCTGGATTCAGCCGCTACCGCCAATAAAGATTCTGTCAAGCAGAAAGTGACGGAAAAGGCGGCAGAGAAAGCACTGGATTTCTTAAAGAAGAAACTCAAATAAAAAAGGAGAAAAAGGTTATGCTTCTGAAGCTATATGATAAAAATAATAACCCGCAGGATTTACAACGAATCATTGATATCCTGAATGATGGCGGACTTATCATCTATCCCACCGACACGATGTATGCTATCGGTTGTCATGGTTTGAAAGAACGTGCGATAGAACGGATATGTCGTATTAAGGAGATAGATCCGCGCAAGAATAATTTGTCAATTATCTGCTATGACCTGAGCAGTATCAGCGAATATGCCAAAGTCGACAATAATGTATTTAAGCTTATGAAGCATAACCTTCCGGGACCATTCACCTTTATTCTGAACGGAACAAACCGGTTGCCTAAGATTTTCCGTAACCGAAAAGAAGTAGGTATCCGTATGCCGGACAATCATATTATCCGAGAGATAGCACGGCTGCTGGACGCTCCCATCATGACTACCACCCTGCCTCATGAGGAAAACGAGGACTTGGAGTATATGACCGATCCGGAACTTATAGACGAAAAGTTCGGAGATATCGTGGATCTTGTTATTGATGGAGGTATCGGAGGCATAGAGCCGTCAACTGTCGTAAAATGCACAGAAAACGAACCGGAAATCGTGCGTCAGGGAAAAGGCTGGCTGGAGGAGAATTGAACCATTTATAATTGTTCATACTCTGATTGTTCATATAGAAAACGGGCTGCATCAACGTTGAATTGATTGCAGCCCGTTTTTATAGAGTATATTCCACTTCTTACTTAATCAAAGACTCCGGATCCAGATGAGCGGATTCAATGTCTTTAAAGTAACGATAGGTACCTACTTTCAGTTCTACCGTAGCAGCATCGTCACACACGATGATACCCTTTTCGTGCATCTGCAGAGCACTGATAGTCCACATCTGAGTGATAGCTCCTTCTACCGCATGATACAAAGCACGTGCCTTGTTATGGCCATTAACGATAATCATCACTTCCTTTGCGGAAAGCACAGTACCGACTCCCACTGTCAATGAAGTCTTAGGCACTTTATTGATATCATTGTCAAAGAAACGGGAGTTAGCGATAATTGTATCCATTGTCAATGTTTTCTGACGAGTGCGTGAAGTCAGCGAGGAGCCCGGTTCGTTGAAAGCAATATGCCCGTCAGGACCGATACCACCCATAAACAGGTCTATGCCACCGTATGATTTAATCTTCTCTTCATAACGTGCACATTCCGCATCCAAATCAGGAGCGTTACCGTTCAAAATATTTGTATTCTCCGGCTTAATGTCAATATGGCTGAAGAAGTTATTCCACATAAAAGAATAGTAGCTTTCCGGATGTTCCTTCGGTAAACCTACATACTCATCCATATTGAACGTTACGACATTCTGGAAAGAAACAATGCCCTTCTTATTCAGGTCGATCAAAGCCTTATACATTCCAAGTGGGGAAGAACCGGTAGGACATCCTAATACAAATGGTTTTTCAGGGGTTGGATTAGCAGCTTTTATTTTTGCAGCAACATAATGTGCAGCCCACTGAGACACAGACTGATAGTCCGGTTGAATAATTAATCTCATAAGTCGATTGTTTTATAGGTTAGTTAATAAATAATATCTCATTCACTGTTTTATCGGTCTTTCTTCAAGCGGTCCGCCATTGCTCGTGCCAGATTTTCGCACTGAGTATAAGTGATATCCCTCATCGCCTGCTTCATCTCCACAGGATCGCCCACTAACTCGAATTTGCTCTTTTCAGCAAATTCAGCCAGACGTTTCACAGCAGCACCTGCCCATGTAAAGGAACCGAAGTAACCTAAATAGCGACCTTTCACCTCACGCAACAGAATCTTTGAAAGCAACGCATCTACTTCGGGGAATAGCTGATTGCTGTAAGTAGGCGAACCGATGATTAATCCTTTATAACGGAAAATATCTGCTATGATATAAGAAGGATGGCTCTTCGTCACATTGTACATGACTATATTTTTGATTCCTTGTGCCGAAAGCTCTGCAGCGATAGCCTCAGCCATTTGTTCCGTATTTCCATACATACTTCCGTACACAATCACCACACCTTCATCCGCATCATAACGGCTCAGTCTGTCATAGATACCAATCACTTTGGCAATATTCTCTGTCCATACGGGTCCGTGAGTAGAGCAGATAGCAGAAATAGGAAGTCCGCCCAGTTTTTGCAAAGCCTTTTGTACAGGGCTTCCATACTTACCTACAATATTTGAATAATAACGTACCATTTCTCCCCAATATCTGTCTACATTCATGCCAGTATCCAGAAAACCGCCATCCAATGTACCAAAGCAGCCGAATCCGTCACCGGAGAAAAGAATTCCTTCCGTTTCATCAAAGGTCATCATCGTTTCAGGCCAATGCACCATCGGAGTCATATAAAATCGCAGTTTGTGATGTCCTAAAGCTAAGAAATCTCCATCCTTCACCAGATACTGTTCACCAGTCACTCCGTAGAAGCCTTCAATCATACCAAAGGTCTGCTTATTACCCACAATAATAATTTCCGGGTAATGTTGCTTTATCAATCGGATAGAGCCGGAATGATCCGGTTCCATGTGATTTATAATCAAATAATTGATGGGACGTTCGCCAATCACCTGCTTTATTTTACGCAAGTAGACTTCAAAATAACAGATATCTACCGTATCCACCAATGCCACCATTTCATCATCAATCAGATAAGAGTTATATGAAACTCCATAGGGCAATGGCCACATCGCTTCAAACCGGTGTTTGTTACGGTCATTTACTCCCACATAGTGGACATTTCCTTTAATTCTTGTTTTATGTTCCATTCTTCAGTTATTAAGTGGTAAACTTATCATCTGCAAAAATAATCCTTTTTTCCGAATCCTTATACTTCTTGCCTTGATAAGCATCTCTTTCTTTCATTCTTTTTTGTAAACGTGCCACAAATTCATAATTTTTCAATCCCCAATCCGGTGCTATTAATAATTCTTTAGGAGATTGAGAAACAAAACGTTCCACCACCATATCAGGTCGGAGGTGTTCTATATAATCGATTACCAGATCAATGTATTCGTCCACTTCCGTAAACAGATGGAAATCGTCCGGAGCTTCAGCGTACTCATGCGCCATTCGAGTACCCCGAATTAACTGTAACTGATGAATTTTAAGGGTAAATAGAGGCAATTGGGAAAGGATTCCGGCTTGCTCTACCATCGTTTCACGCGTTTCTCCCGGAAGTCCAAGAATAATATGCCCACCTGTCAGAATACCACAGGCAGCCGTTCGTTCTACAGCCTCCACTGTTTCCGCATACGTATGCCCACGGTTGATACGTTGCAAAGTTTTATCACAAGTACTTTCTATACCATATTCTACCATGAGGAAAGTATGTTTATTCAGTTCTTCCAGATAATGCAACAGTCCTTCCGGCATACAATCCGGTCGGGTTCCAATCACTAGCCCTACAACACCGTCAACCTTTAGAGCTTCTTCATATTTGCGTTTTAGCCCCTCCAACTCCGCATACGTATTTGTATATGCTTGAAAATAGGCTAAATACTTCATCTCCGGATATTTGTGCGCAAAAAAGTATTTTCCTTCCTGCAACTGAGTAGTAATGGACTTCTCCGTCCGACAGTAATCGGGATTAAAAGTTTGATTGTTACAATATGTACAGCCTCCCCACCCTTTCGTTCCATCCCGGTTAGGACATGTGAACCCGGCATTCAATGATATCTTCTGTACTTTATAAGAAAAGTATTTCCTCAAAAACGTTGGAAAGTCATTATATAATATAGGTGTGGACATATTTACTCCCTTCTTTTAATATTTGATCGGCAAACATAGGAAAAATCAGTGAGTTACAGAAAGTTAGTGCAAAATATCTTCAATATATTAAATATTTCATAATTACCATAAGATAAATTAATAATTATTGCGATTCAAAAAAGTATTTAGTTAATTTTGCCATGATTTTAGGCATTGACGGGAGGATACTTGTGAAAGTCTTGTGCAATTTATTCCCCAATTATGATTTCATCTCACCATACCCCATGCAACTCTCGTCAATAAAATTATCCTCTCTATATTCCAAATAAGAATATGGAGAGGATTTTTTAATAATACCTCATAAGACCGCTTCCCAGCCATTCCGAATCAGGTTACCATTTCAATAAATACCATATAAAGAACAAATATTACACACTGCAACATCGAATTAGCCATACCTTTGCAGTGTTCAATAAGTAATTATTGGCTTCAATTTATAACTATAAAACCAAAAATTTATCATCAAACAATAACTATTAAATTAAAACATGCTGAGATTGTTTAACCCAATGAAAGACATGCGCACCTTGCTGCTAATGTTATTTGCAATGATATCAATCGGAATATCAGCGCAAACACTTACCTTAAAAGGTAATGTGAAAGACACTACGGGAGAACCGGTTATCGGAGCTTCTATTGTTGAAAAAGGAAATACCACCAATGGAACAATTACCGACTTGGATGGTAATTTTTCTCTTAAGATTGACGGTAAAAAGACGATTGTGATTTCATATATCGGTATGAAAACACAAGAGATAGCCGTTCAAGGAAGAAAACTAATCAACGTAACTATGAGTGATGACTCCAAAGCTTTGGACGAAGTCGTTGTTATCGGCTATGGTACAGTGAGTAAGAAAGACCTCACAGGTTCCGTTGCATCAGTCAGTGCAAAAGATATCGCGGCAGTGCCTGTATCAAGTGCGACTGAGGCTTTAACCGGAAAAATGGCGGGAGTTAATATCACAACCACTGAGGGTTCTCCCGATGCAGATATCAAAATACGGGTACGTGGAGGAGGTTCTTTGTCACAAGATAACTCACCTCTTTACATCGTAGACGGATTTCCCGTGTCCAGCATTAGTGACATCGCTCCATCCGAGATCCAAAGTATCGATGTACTGAAAGACGCTTCCTCGACCGCCATCTATGGTGCTCGTGGGGCAAACGGTGTCATCATCATCACTACCAAGAGCGGTAAAGAGGGTAAAACACAAGTAGACTTCGGAGCTTCTTACGGTTTTAAAAAAGCTACAAAGTTCACTAAAGTACTAAGCCCATACGATTATGTAGCTTACCAATATGAATTGGATGCGAACAACTTATCAAATTTTATCTATGGAGAATACGGTGATTTAGACATTTGGAAAAGTGTAGAAGGCACTGACTACCAAGATGAAATTTTCGGGCGTACCGGTAATCAAGCTCAATATAATGTGAATGTAAGCGGCGGAAGCAAACAATTTAAATATAATGTAAGCTATGCTCATAATGACGAAAAAAGCATCATGCTTGGTTCCGGTTATCGTAAAGATAATGTAAATGCCAAAATTAAGGCGGAAGTGAATAAATGGATCACTTTAGATGCCAACGTGCGAATGAGTTACACGACAACCGATGGCTTGAGTGGCGGTTCGGACACCAATGAATCCAATGCTTCCACTTCTATCGTTGCCAATGCAATCCGCTATCGTCCGGTAGAAAAACTGACTGTAGGAGGTGATGAAGAAGTTTATAATCAAAAAAGCCCGTTGGAACGTCTTGTAGCTACTTATAAGCAACGTAATGTTTCCAACTATAACTACAATGCCGGAGTAAACTGGAAACCACTTATCAACTTTACTTTCCGTTCCGAATTCGGTTACGGATGGAAGTATGACGATATAGAACAAGCATGGGGTTCAGATGCCACACAAAATTCAAATTATGGCTATAATGGTCAGCCACAGGCATACGTTGCAAAAGAAACAATCAAGAATTGGCGCAACTCCAATACACTAACTTACGAAAACAAGAAACTTTTCAACGGACGTGACCGTATCAATGTATTAGCAGGTCATGAAATCAGCAGTAGTTGGAGTAAAGCATACAAAATGGTTTCGGTAGGATTCGACTCAAATGCCAAAGTAGAGGATATTCTATCTAAAATGGGTGGAGGAACAGCTCTTCCCACACAAACGACGTACTCAGCTAAAGATAACTTACTTTCATTCTTCGGACGTATCAACTATACGCTGAGCGACAAATATCTTTTTACAGCTACAATACGCGCGGATGGTTCCAGCAAATTCGCTAAAGGAAACCAATGGGGAGTATTTCCATCGGCTGCTTTCGCCTGGCGTATGTCCGACGAAGCATTTATGAGCAATACACGCAATTGGCTTTCTTCACTCAAACTAAGATTAAGCTATGGTACGGCAGGTAATAACCGTATCAGTTCCGGATTGATTAATGAGACTTTCTCTCTAGCGGGAAATACATCTAAGCCCCCGTATTGGAATAATATCAGTAATTCTATGTTAACTCCGGGTACTAATCTCAGCAATCCCGAATTAAAATGGGAAACTACCATCACACGCAATTTGGGATTTGACTTCGGTTTCTGGGATAACCGCATATCAGGTTCTTTAGACTTTTATTGGAATACGACCAAAGATTTGTTGATGCGTACGGAAATACCATCCATCAGCGGATATAATTACCAATATCAAAATTTTGGCAAAACATCAAACAAAGGAGTTGAACTCAGTATGAACGCCGTGCTTTTGGACAAAAAGAAATACGGATTGAACTTCAACTTTAACATTGCCTACAACAGAAACCGCATTGACGAATTAAACTCCGATAATCCATGGCAAAGCAGTAACTGGGCTGGTAGTACTATCGCCCGCTATGAAGACTTCCGTGTAGAAAAAGGAGGACAATTAGGCGAAGTATGGGGATACAAAACCAACGGATACTTCACTGCTTACGATCCCGTTACCAATCCGACAGGCGAATTAATCCTAAACGGTACCACATGGGTATTAAAGGATGGAATTACAGACAATAGTCCGACCATTACAGGTGGTAATTATTATCCCGGAGGACTGAAAGTTGAATGTGACGCAAACGGAAATCCAATCAAACAAAAGCTTGGAAATACTGTAGCTCCCGTTGTAGGCGGTTTCGGATTAAACGGACGTGTCGGCAACTTCGACTTCAACCTGTTCTTCAATTATTCTATAGGAAATCAGATTGTTAACGGAGCCAAACTGGCGACTTCCTTTTATTCAAGTTCCCGCGAAGGTTACAATCTAAACAATGATTTTGCATTGGCAAACCGCTATACATGGGTGGATCCGGTAACAGGAATGAATTTAGGACGCCCTTCATCCAGTGTTCTCAACACATATGGAGGTGAGCAAGGATTGATTAACCGACTCAATGCCATTAATTCTGAAGCCTCGAACTACAATCCTGCCGCCGTATCAACTATGCAGTTGACCGACTATGCAGTGGAAGACGCTTCATTCTTACGTGTCAATAATATCACCATAGGTTATTCATTTCCGAAATCATGGATAAAGAAATGCTTTATGGAAAACGTCCGCATCTACGTCACCGGTTATAACTTATTCTGCATAACCAAATACTCAGGGGCCGATCCGGAAGTAGATACCAGCAGTAAACGAAACGCTATGACACCGGGTATAGATTATGCAGCTTATCCGAAAAGCCGTTCGTTCATAGGAGGCATTAATGTCACATTCTAAATTATCATAACAGACAGCATCATGAAGAATATATCAAAACTAATCATACTAACTGCCGGTATCCTGACCGTTACCGGGTGTTCTGACTTTTTAGACCAGACTTCCCCGTCTGAACTCAACCGGGATGAACTCAGTGAAAGTACCTATTATACGGGACTGTTGATCAATAACGTCTATGGCGGCCTTGTACAAGATGCAACTTATTCCCGTGACATTCCAATTGCAATGAGTACCAACACAGATTGTGAGCTTATCGACGGACTGGGCTCAGATGCTCAGAACACATCCAACGAACGGGGAAACATGAATTATAACGCTAATCCCGGATGGTCAGAACTTGCCAGAATATGGGATGCCATGTATTCCACAATCGAAAGCGCCAACCTTGCCATTGCCACTATTGAGAACAGCGCTCTTATCCATTCCGGAGGAACTGACCAGAAAATCATGGAACGTTATAAAGGCGAAGCACTTACCTTACGAGCAATGCTCTATCTGGACTTAATCCGTATTTTCGGTGATATACCTTTCAAGACTGATGTTTCATCCACCGATCTGAGTAATGTGTATAAAGGAAAGACAGACCGTGACGAAATAATGGATTCTCTGATTATCAATCTGAAAGAAGCTATAGAATTATTGCCATGGGCAGGAGAAGTATCCGGATATACCACAGAACGCGCAACTAAAGGATATGCTCACGCACTATTGGCAACCATCGCACTGACACGTGCCGGATGGGCTATACGGGAGCAAGCTAAAAATGGTTACGAAACTCATAGAACCTGTTCGGACCCTGTTTATCCCACCCAACGTTGTGGTGAAGAGAAACGAAAAGAACTGCTAAAACTGGCTTTGACACATCTGACTGCCGTCATGAGCAATCCCTCTCCACACCAACTTAATTCGTCTTTTGAAAATCAATGGACAATGGTGAATAGAAGGGAATTGGATGAGACTTTCCGCGAAAACCTATTTGAAATTCCGATGGGACTAGGTGTCAGCAGCGAATTCGGTTATACAATCGGAGTACGTATCAATGGAGAAACAGCCGAATATGGCACACGTGGCAACTCTTCCGGAAAGCAGCGTCTTACCTCCACTTTATATTGGTCATACCGTCCGGATGACGAACGACGGGACATCACTTGTTCCAACTTGCAACTGACACAAAACAGTGCCGGAATAACCGTAGAGGAAATGTTGGGGAATTCTCCTTTCCAAATATACTGTGGGAAATGGGATGTACGTAAAATGCCGGATGATTTGGCAAACGTGGCACTCAATGCCGGAGACTCAAAATGGTTTACCGGAATCAACTGTGTGAAAATGCGTTATTCGCAGGTATTATTGATGTATGCTGAGGTCATGAACGAATTATCAGGCAGTGCTGATGGCTCTTACGCCGGAAGTGCCGGAATTACCGCACGCCAAGCTCTATCTAAAGTGCACTGCCGCGCATTTGCCGATCCTTCTGCTGAAGAAGAAGCGTATATCAACCAACTGCCAAGTAATAAAGACGAATTTTTCAAGGCCATCGTTGACGAAAACGCATGGGAACTGGCAGGTGAAGGAGTACGCAAATACGATTTGATCCGCTGGAATTTACTGGTAGATAAGATCAACCAATTTAAGAATGACTATAGCGAACAGATACAAGGGGCATATCCCAGGTATTGGTTATTCAATTATGCAGATGCTCAAAAAACAAAAATAGACCTCAATTCTATCACGGGAGACGGTTACTACGCCTCGTCTACTAACAGCAACTGGGCAGCAACATACGATGCACGTGTCAGTGCTTGGGGCAGTGAAAGAACAACCAGCAACCCCCGTAATTCTCAAGAATACTTGCCAAGTATCTCTAGCGGATTGGTTGGTGATAATGTACAGGTAGTCAACCGATATCTGATGCCTATCGCCTCCACTACCATCTCCGCGCTGAACGGACGCATTCACAATTCATACGGATATTCTGACTAACACACTAAATCATGAAAGTAATGAAAAGATTCAACCATATATTAACATCGGGAGTTCTGGCATTCTTATTAGGAATGATAGTTTTCTCCTGTACGGATGGTAACGATTGGGAAACGAATACTGCATCAGCCCGTTTATTTCGGGTAAACCCAAAAAGCATTTCCATCACCGCATCTGCCCTGACGGCCTCTGTTACATGGGACACAACTCCTGAAGCAGAATATTACATCATCGAAATCAGTAAAAGCCCTTTGACTGACGACATCGTAATAGGTAGTCAGGGAAATCTGATTTTCGGACAAGACCAATCCATTCGAAAAGCGCCCTATATTCTTTCGGGACTGGAAAGTGACACTGAATATTACCTGCGCATCAAAGCTGTAGGAAACGGAAAAGAATCCTATTGGTCTTACCCGTCTGATGAAAACTTTGAAACTACGGACGAACAGATTCTGAATGAAATAACTGCCGAAGATATCAACGGGGGAACTATTCGGACTACATGGGATGCAGCCGGTTTGCCTGTTACTCACTTAACTTATCAGAAAGAAGGTGAGACAGATGTTGTACGCCGTGATCTGACAGCCGAAGAGATTGCCACAAGCAGTGCTACCATTACCGGTTTGGAACTTGGCTCATCATATATAATCTATATCTATAATGCAGAAACAGTACGCGGCATGACATCTTCTGCGGTGACAACCGAACAAATCATGAATGAAGTAACGGATGAAGATTGTACTAGTGAATCTATCCGAGTAACCTGGAATGCAAACGGCAAAAACGTCAACCGACTGATTTGCTATCTGAAAGAAGGTACTACTGAAACCGAAGTAATAAACCGCCCGCTCACTATGGATGAGCTGAATGCAAGTACAGCCACGATTGACGGGCTACAACAATTCAGCCAATATGTGATCCGTATTTACAATGAAGATATTTTGCGAGGAGAAATTGAAGCTACCACTAAATTAGGACAGCCGGTAGAATCAACAATAGAAGAAGGCAGTTTGACAGCCAACTCGGTCACAATTCTTTGGAATGCGGAAGAAATCGGTACTATTACCGGCTATATTCTATATGAAGGTGAAGTAACGGATATTCCGCAAGAACCGACAGAAGAACAAAAGGCATTAGAAAACAATGGAAAACTGTCACTCGCCGACTTGGATTCAAATACGACTTATACGTTGGTAATTTATAATGGTAAGAATATACGGAGTACTTGTACGTTTACTACATTAAAAGGTATCCCCACTGGATATACCATTGTAAAAGTTACAAATTTGGCAGAATGGAGAACAGCGTTAACCGGTAATTCCGGAAATGTTGCAATTATCATTCCTAGTGGTTCAAATATAGATATAACAGGAACCACGAATGGACTGGAAATTCCATCTACTATTTCTTCACTCCTAGTTTGGGGAGGCGATTACGACAATCAAAATTATGAAGAATATAAAGAGGATGAGAAACCTAAATTAGGAAGCTATGGATTCTATTTTACAGGAGGTAAAACTAATATCCAATTCTATAATCTAAATTTATATTCCAACAATAATTATATAATAAATCAAGCAGGCAATGACAATATTGAAAATCTAACATTTGAATCTTGCAATATCTCAACGGCCGCAGGAGTATTTTGTGTGAGAAAAACTTCTGCAGCAGGAGGAAGTTGCTCAACCATAAACTTCAACGATTGTGTTATATCTAATATTGGAAACTATTCGTTAGTTTATTTACATATTGATGGGGATGCCGGTACCTATACAACCAACAGTTTATCAATTACAAATTCTACGGTAGATACCGTTACCGGAAATATCTTTAGACTAATGCAAACCAATCCATTTAATCTAAACATAAATGGCTGTACGTTATATAATAGTATACAATCTTGGTTGCGTTCAGGAGCTTCTTCCGCTAATATTACCATTAGTAATACACTTATTGGTAATGTTAATACAAGCACTAATCCTAATAATACATTAGGAAATGCTATTAGCAGCAAGAACAAAGATAATGTATATACAACTAATGAGGCAAACATATGTTACTCTGTCGTGTGGGCAACCAAAACAACATATAGCTCTGAACAATTCTTTAATCTTTCATCCGATAAGAAATTCAAAGTAACAGATTCAACTTACGCCCCTTATGGTGACCCACGTTGGAAAGAATAAACTTAAAAAACGAATAACCATGAATAAAAGATATATTTATACAATCAGTACATACATCCTCTCTCTCATGCTCCTGTTCGCAGTACAAGCGTGCAAAGATGATGATAACACAACAGACAATAGCGTATTAACGCTATTGTCCTACACACCTGATAATGGTTCTGAAATAGCGGAAACAGGCACAGTACAGCTGACTTTCAACAAGAATGTACGTCAGACAGCGGGTTCTACCATCTCAATGAACGGCGAAGCGGTCAGAGTGATTATCACTAACAATATAGTGTATTGCCATTTCGACCTGCCTACTGCAACAAAACTCACTTTGGATATTCCGGAAGGGGCTTTGACTGACTTCTATGGACAAAGTTTCGAAGGGATCACTTTAAACTTTCCGTTGGTTCCAACCATGAAACTATTTGATGCGGTAGTCGATAAAAATGGCAAAGGTGACTATACTTCCGTGCAGGCAGCAATCAATGCAGCACCAACTAATCAAACCCAACCCTATCTGATATTCATAACCAATGGTACGTATGAAGAGCTAGTGAATGTAAACAGTAATAAACCCTTCATACATCTCATCGGACAGGACTGGGAAAAGACAGTCATTACCTACAAAATGAACCGCACTACTGATGAAAATAATGCCGGATGGCCTTACTCAAGCCGTAATCCTGCTAACGCATCCATTATCACTCAAGACGGAGCAACCGTACTTCAAGCAACCGACTTTTATGCCGAAAACATCTCTTTTGAGAATAAATGGGGAACCGACGAACGGGGCAACAGAGGACCGCAAGCAGATGCAATGATTACCAGAGCAGACCGAATCGCTTTTAATCATTGCCGTCTCCGTTCCTATCAGGATACTTGGTGGACAAGAAACTACACATCCGGCTCATCAAGCAATATCAATATGCGGAACTACGCAACAGATTGCTGGATAGAAGGCTGCGTAGACTACGTATACGGTGGAGGAAATATTGTGATAGAGAATTCCACCTTTTATAATGTAGACCAGCAAAGCAAAATAACTGCCGGATCTCATGTAGAAGGAACCGAATGGGGATATGTCATCAAAAACTGTATCGTGGATGGTGAAGAAGCAGCCAATAATTCTACAGTATTTGGTCGTCCTTGGCAAAACAGTCCGCTTACTGTATTCATCGATACAAAATTAAAAATAAACATAACTCCGGCTGGCTGGGAAGACATGAGTACGCTTCCTAAACTATACGCTGAATACAACACTACAGATGCGGATGGTAACCCCGTTGACACTAGCGAAAGAAGAACGCACTATAACGCTGGAGAGTACACCAAAACAACCCTCACAGCAGAAGAAGCCGCCCGCTATACATACGAAAATATCATCCAAAGCAAAGATGGCTGGAATCCCAAACTTTATATGCAGAAAACCGCCACTCCGGAAGTTAGCAAAAACGGAGCTACCCTGAATTGGGATAAAGTAACGAACGCTATTTGTTACGTGATATTCAAAGATGGAGTCTACGATGGACAGACAATAGACACCTTTTATGAAATAGAAGACCAAGACGCCACTTACACGGTTAAATCCGTTAATAGATATGGTGGATTGAGCGAAGATTAATTATATTTGTCAAATAATCATTTACCGAAAAAGCACATAAAACAATGTATATACGCAATCTTTATATAATCGGTCTGTTGTTGACCTCCCTATCTTTCTTCACCATAGCATGCAGTGATGAGGAAAACGGACAGAGTAACGAACAAACAGGAGGTGAGACCGATAATGAATATATCAACAATCTACCCGAATATTCCGCTCCTGACCGTTCACGGATCGCTTCATTTCCCGGTGCCGAAGGTGCGGGAAAATACACAACCGGAGGTGCGGGAGGAACTGTCTACACGGTTACCTCTCTAGCCGATGACGGTTCGGAAGGCACATTGCGCTGGGCTGTAGAACAACCGGGAAAGCGAACGATCGTTTTCGCAGTAGGCGGAGTGATTTCCCTGACCAAAAAACTGCAAATCAAGAACGGAGATATAACCATTGCCGGACAAACAGCCCCCAAACCGGGAATCTGCTTAAAAGGAAACACCCTGAATATCAGTGCAGACAACGTCATCATCCGCTTTATCCGTTCACGTATGGGAGATGAGACTCAGACAGAAGACGACGCGATGAATGGTTATCAGAAAGAATACCCCGGTAAGAAGAATATCATAATCGATCATTGTTCCATGAGCTGGAGTACGGACGAATGTGCATCATTCTATGGCAATTCCAATTTTACCATGCAATGGTGTATCATCAGCGAAAGCCTTACCAATTCGATTCATGGTAAAGGAAAACATGGCTATGGCGGTCTGTGGGGAGGAACTCCCGCCACTTTCCACCACAATCTGATAGCCCATCACAGCAACCGCACTCCACGCCTTTGCGGAAGCCGTTATTCCAATAAGAAAGAGATGGAGAATGTAGACATTATCAATAATGTAATCTACAACTGGACAGGCGAAGGAGCCTACGGCGCGCAAGGCGGTTATTACAATCTCATGAACAATTACTATAAACCGGGACCGGCTTCCGTTTCAGCCGAAATTCATTGCCGTCTCTTCACCGCCTACATCAATAACGAAGTGGACGCAAACGAAGAAAACCAAGCGGCAGGTATTTACGGAAAATTCTATGTCAACGGAAACTATATGGACAACACCGTTACGGGATTGACTACCAATCAGCAAGAAGAAATAGCGGCTGCCAATGCTGACAACACTTCCGAAAGCGCATTCAAAATGAAAGTTGTAAATGCAAAAGGCAATGAGGTGAAAGAAGGTATAGTAATCATCGTTCCAAACAGAGAACAGTACTTATCCTCCTCTCAATTCGTACTATGGCAGGATTACCGCTTCATGCAAGAAGCCCAAACAGCCTATCAATCCGTATTGGCTTATGCCGGTGCTTCCAATATCCCCGACAAAATCGATACACGTATCATCAAAGAAACACGGGAAGGAACAGTTACTTATACCGGTTCAATAGGCGGACTTTCAGGTCTCATTGATACTCAAACGGATGTTGAAGGCTGGGAGGAATATATCGAATCCCGTTCTACCTTGACCGATACAGATGGAGACGGTATCCCCGACAGCTGGGAAACGGAAAACGGGTTGAATCCGAACGACAAAAATGACGGCAGTAAATACAACCTAAGTAAAGAGTATACCAATCTGGAAGTATATCTTAACAGCCTGGTAAATTCATTATATCCTACAACTAGTAACTGAATAAGACTATGAGCAAAAGAATTTTAACAGCACTATATACGTTGCTGATCGTTTCTTTGGCAGCCAATGCCACAGTTCTTACCTCTACCCCCGACCGCTCCAAAGTCCCCGCCTTTCCCGGAGCCGATGGAGCCGGTAAATACACCACAGGCGGTGCCGGTGGCGCAGTCTACACCGTCACCTCCTTAGCCGATGACGGTTCGAAGGGAACACTCCGCTGGGCTATCAATCAAAAAGGTCCGCGTACCATTGTTTTCGCGGTCAGCGGGATCATTGAACTCCAGAAATCATTGAAAGTGAATAACGGAGACCTGACTATTGCAGGTCAGACAGCACCGGGCGATGGTATATGTCTGAAGAACTACACATTCTCCATTCAAGCGGACAACGTGATTGTCCGTTTTATCCGTTCACGTATGGGAGTTGACATCAAGCAAAAAGGCGACGATGCCATGAACGGAACGAAAGCGCATCAGAATATCATCATCGACCACTGCTCCATGAGTTGGAGCACGGACGAATGCGCCACATTCTATGACAACCGCAACTTCACCCTCCAATGGTGTATCATCAGCGAAAGCCTTGCCAACTCCATTCATGAAAAAGGAGCACACGGCTACGGAGGTATATGGGGCGGTCAAGGAGCTTCTTTTCACCACAATCTGCTGGCGCACCACACCAACCGCACACCGCGTCTCTGCGGAAGCCGCTATACCGGCAAGCCAGAAGAAGAAAAGGTAGACCTGTTCAATAACGTGATATACAATTACGGCAGTGACGGAGCATACGCGGGAGAAGGCGGTTCGTACAACTTCATCAACAACTACTACAAGCCGGGTCCTTTCAGCGCCACCAAAGGTTCTTACAAACGCCTGTTCACCGCATACGCCGATGACGGAAAGAACAATAATAAAGCCGGAGTTCACGGAGTGTTCTATTTTGACGGCAACTATATGGATCCTACCTGCTCCAGTCTGACAGACAAACAAAAGGAAGCTCTCTACAAAGTGAACCGGGACAATGCTTACGGACTGGTTATCAAAAAGGAATTCGCACCCGAAGACGAGGTTCTCTCTTCCAAAATATTCGATATAGCCGAACGCGCCTCATTGCAACCTGCCAAGAAAGCGTACAAGGATGTTCTCGAATTTGCCGGAGCTTCTTATCGCCGTGATGCGGTAGACCAACGCATCGTGGAAGAAACAAAGAAAGGGAAGTATACTTACGAAGGTTCTCATGGCAGCACCAACGGAATGATCGACCAACCGAAAGATGTAGGCGGATGGCCAGAATATAAAACAACCGCCGCACCTGCCGACACAGACGGTGACGGTATGCCTGACGAATGGGAGAAAAAGAACGGATTGAATCCGAATGATCCTGCTGACGGGGCGGTTTATGGACTTAGCAAAGAATACACCAATCTGGAAGTCTACATGAACAGCCTGGTCAATCACTTGTTTCCTCAAAAGTAAATTCCGCGATACCACAATCGGATAAAACGCAGGATTAACGCGGATTTTCGCAGATCAGGCTCCAGATAAAGAGTTTATCTTTGCGAAAATCCGCGTTAATTCACGTTAATCCGTATTTAAACAAATCCTATTTTCCCAGTTTCTTATCTCTATATTCAGTCGGTGTCATCCCCACTTGCGCTTTGAAACACTTGCTGAAATATCGCGGATCATTAATACCCACCATATACGAAATCTGCGTCATATTAAACTCCCCTGTCTCTATCAACTGCACGGCACGCTTCATACGCATCTCCTTTATAAACTCAATAGGCGCCAGTCCTGTCAAGGTCTTCAGTTTCTTAAAGAATACCGAACGGCTGACTGCCAGTTCACTGACCAGATCGTCGACAACCAACTCTCCGTTATCCATATTCTTTTCCATCAGTTCGACCAACTTATCCATAAACTTACGGTCGTTGGGAGACATCACCGGAACCTCCGACACCTGTCCGTCCACATCGTTCTTCTGTGCTTCGGAGGTACCCCCGACAACCGTTTCGGACGTTGTGGATACACCGGACAAACTACCGTTCGAGTCCACAACCGGTATATTCAGCAAATTCTCCCGATAGAAACTCTGCAACTTCTTCCGCTGCGACAGCAAGTTCTCCACACGCGCCTGCAAATAAGTCGCACTGAAAGGCTTCGTTATGTAATCATCCGCGCCATATTCCAACCCCTCCAGTTTACTCTCGATCGTAGTCTTGGCCGTCAACAAGATAATAGGTATATGGCTGGTCGTCATATCCGCCCGGAGTTCACGCGTCATCTCAATACCATCCTTCTCCGGCATCATGACATCACTGATAATAATATCCGGTACATACTTCAACGCCTTGCTCCATCCTTCCATACCATCGGCAGCCTCCACCACCCGATAATTCGAAGCGAATATGCTACGCAAAAATACTCGCAACTCTTGATTATCCTCCACTAATAACATCAGTTCCTTAGCGTTTCCCTCTTCCGTTTCCTGTTCTTCTTCCACAGAAGAAGCGGTCCCCACCTCCTCCGCGTCCGCAACCAACCTTTCGGACTGAATGGAGGAATTTGCCAAATCCACCACCTGCCCCATTTCCATCGGAGCGTCGGTATCTTCGAGGATAAACTCAACCTCTTTATCATAATGTTCTTTCCCTTTCAGGAAATCCACTTTGAAACAACTGCCCTCTCCCAAACGGCTGTCAACACTGATAGTAGCCTGATGCATCTCTACGAGTTCCTTCACCAGCGAGAGCCCGATACCCGTGCTCGCCTGATTGAAAAGATTCTTATCCACCAGATTCTCAAAACGGACAAACAGCGATTTCTTCTTGTTCTCGGCTATACCGATACCTTGATCCTGTACACCGATGGAAACGATTTCTTCATCCTCACGGATAAAAATCGTAATCATCTTCCCGTTCGGCGTATATTTAAAAGCATTGGAAAGCAAGTTAAACACAATCTTCTCCAACTTATCCGCATCCACCCAAAGATAAAGATGTTCCTTTTCCGTCTCAAACAAGAAATCAATCCGGTGCTCTTCGGCGACAGCCTCGAAGTTATCCATCACCTTACGGACGAACGGCACGACATCCACACGCTGCACCTGCATCTTCATCTTCTTGTTCTGAATCTTGCGGAAGTCCAATATCTGATTGACGAGACGAAGCATCCGACTGGTGTTCCTTTCTACCACCACCAACTGCTCCCGTGCGTCGGCCGGCAATCTATCATTCTTCAGCACCTGCTCCACCGGTCCGGCTATCAACGTAAGCGGCGTACGCAGTTCGTGGGAAATATTTGTAAAGAAGCGCAACTTAATATCCGAGATCTGCTGCTCTACCGATACCTCATGCTTCAACCGATAGATCGTGAACAGAATATAAACAGCCACGAGGATAATAATCAAAACAAAGAGTACATACATCACATACGCCACAGGAGTCTCCCAAAATGAAGGAAGAATCACTATATCCAACGCACGTTCGTTCTCCACCCACACCCCGTCGCTGTTGGTAGAACGGACACGGAGCACATATTTCCCTTTCGGAAGATTCGTATAAGTCACACTCCGCTGCTTGTCGGCAAACGTCCACTGCTTTTCAAAACCGTCCAGAATATATGAATACTGCACATTCTGCGGATTGGTGTAGTCCAATGCCGCAAAATGAATGGAAAAGATGTTCTCGTCATGCGAAAGCACTAACCGGTCTGTATCATCAATATCCACTTTCAGCAACGAGCCGTCTCCGGGTACGACGTCTTCATTGGCTACCGTCAACTTGGAGAATACGATAGACGGAACATAGCTGCTCTTGTGAATAGAATCCGGATTGAAAATAAAGACACCGCCACTGGCGCCGAAAAGCATACTTCCTTTGGCAGTCAGCGTAGAGGCCGCCTCACTGAAACGCACCGGAAAAGTAATGCTGCGTTCATCAAAACTCTCGAAGCGTTCTTCCGACGGACTGAACTTGCAAAGCCCGTTCTCCGTACTGATCCATAGATTCCGTTTATGGTCTTCGCGGATGGAAAGCAGGATATCCGAAGAAAGCCCATCCTGCACCGAATAGGACTCGAATTTAGCATGACCGTCTTTGTCGATAGATACCAGTTTGTTGAGACCGCCGCCGAATGTTCCCAGATAAAGTTCCTTATTTTGAGTAGGGATAATCCAATGCACGTCATTGTTGCTCAAGCTTTGCGTGTCGTTCGGCACACGGGAGAAATGATGGAACTCCACCTCTTCCGGTTTTTCAAAGTTCTCGTCGAAAGCGATAGCCCCCGTAGTAGTCCCCACCCACAGGCGGCCGTTATTGTCGGAAGTAATAAAGCGAGCCTTATAGCAAGGGTCGATAGGATAACCTTTCAGATTATTACGATGATTGATAAACAAAGTCTTCCGGTCCTTGTCCTCCGTGATATAATTGACACCTCCGCCAAAAGTAGCTACCCAAATACGCCCGTGATGGTCTTCGTACACACAATACACGTTATTATCACTCAAACTGTACATATCATCCTCCTGATGAAGATAGCGGGTCAGCTTGTAGGACATACCGTCCGGAGAGGTGGACTCGGCACGGATCAGTCCGTCACCTTTCGTCGCAATCCAGATGATACCTTTTGAATCCTGAATGACGAAATAGGCGGTTCCCCTCATCGGAGTACCGGTGGTAGAGACAGTACCGTTCTCCGTCAGATAACCTTTGTACGTTCTGCGGACATCATACAGACGGAGCATACCGTCTTTCAACCCCACCCACAGGTTACCCAATTTATCTTCGCACAAAGCACGCACCTCGTTATGCAGCGATTCATGCTCGTGCAATACGGGAATCATCATCGAAAAGGGAACATTGCGATACGTCACCTTTTCCAATCCTTTGGAGTGGGTACAAAGCCATAGGTTGCCTTGTTTATCAGAAAAAGCCGAGTGAATCTTATTGGAGAAACGCCAGTCGTGACTGCCCAATTCATTATAGAAAGGAACCAGACGCCTTTTTTGCCGGTCGAAGAAAGAGAAACCGCCACCGTACGGATGCACCCAGAGGAAACCGTTCACGTCCTCAAAAATGTGGAAAGCCGGACGCGAACGTTCGGGATTACTGTATTCAATCAGAATCTGTTCACGGGTGACTGCTCCTGTTGCCGGATTGAAATGAGCCACGACACCCGGTTCTTCCTGTTCAAACCAAACTTCAGAAGAACGGTCTACGTAGGCCGAAAGAATCGGACGGTCGGGCAACGCTTTGCAAGTCAGAGAAGAATAATGTACGGCAGCTTTCGTCTTCAGATGATAGGTAAAGAAACCATCCGAGTCCGTTGTGACCACCGTCTGATCCGGAGCGACTTCGTGAATGGAGGTGATGCGGCTCTTCGTAGGCAGTTCAAACAACGTAAAGTCGCCACCTTCTTTCCGATAAGACCAGATGCGTCCATGATCGGAAGCGAAACGGATGTGTCCGTCATTCTCCTGCGCCGCATAAAAAGCCTGGTTCATGCCACCGTTCTTTCCTTTTGTCTCCGTAAAGTAGGAAACAGGTTCCCGCGTGCCAGGACGAATCAAGCCCAATCCGTTATCCGTCAACAGCCAATCGTTTCCCGCTTTATCCTGATAGACTTTAAAAACATGGAAAGAAGGGAACAATTCCGACTTGCCAGAGTAAATATCCCATGTCAGGCGGTTATTTTCTTCGGGATGGGTCAGGATACGGATCGCTCCGTCATTGTCGGTCAGCAACCAGACAGTCCCGTTCGGCATTACTTCAATGGTATGTACATTGAACGTACTCCCCTCTTCTCCCGCAGCGGGCACTTGCTCGAAAGTCTCCGTTTTGGGATCGAAGCGATGGACACGGTTGTCGTATGTCAGCAGCCAGAGGAAACCGTAACAATCCTCATACATACGGTCCACCCTGTTATTGGTCAGACTGATGTAATCTCCCTGACGTGCCTTATAGGTCTTGAAAGTGTATCCGTCAAAACGGTTGATACCATCCCAAGTAGCAAACCACAAATTGTCTTTATGGTCCTGAAGGATGTTCATGACCGTGTTCTGCGACAATCCGTCCTCTGTAGAATAGTGGGTAAAGAAGCAATGTTGCTGTGTATGTGCCGTGAATACGACAGCCAACAATAGAATTACGGAAATTAAGGTTTTCTTTATCATATATCACTCGATTCTGTGCCGTAAAGATAGAAAAATACTTGCATTCTGGCGCTATCTTCAACAGCTATTTTGCAGAATCGGGAGATATAATCAACGTTTCACATCCAACAACCGATTTCCGTCCCTCACCGGATTCCAACCATCGTCTCCTGCCAGCACTGTTACCGGCTCATAACCTTTCAGATTTTTCAACTGACGGGAGAATGCCACACGTGCTTGCGGATTGGCCCCTGCGCCCTTACTGTCATATTCGGCATAAAAGACGGTCTTTTCATTTTCCTTCTTACCCCAATTATTCCAGCCGACAGGAAGAATATGTTTACCCAGTTCGCAGCGAATAAATACAGCCTGTGCATAAGGTCGCCAGGGACGTGACAAATAGACCTTTGTAGCTTCCGCATCAGCCGTCAGCCGGCAGTCGTAGAAAACGTAGCCATACTTCTTTCCTTTATCGGTAGAAGGGGCAGTGACGTAACCATCCCCCTTGCTGTGAATGCGGCAACGGTTGAAGACAGCCGTAGACCAGCCGAAAATAAAATCGACCGTTCCTTCGATGTAGCAGTCCTCATAATATTGGCGGCTTTGCTTGCCGTACGTGTAGAGTGTATCCTGAAAGCCGAGAAAACGACAGTTCTTAAAATAGGCACGGTCGGCAGAAACAAAACAGGCAACGGCTTGTCCCACGGGACCCGCAGAGTTCTCGAAGGTGATATTCTCGGCATAAAAATCAGGAGCATAGATGTAACAGCTGGACGAACCGGAAGTTCCCATGTTCTCACCGAATACGTTCTTCTTATTCGCGAAATCGTCATTGGTCAGTATCGTACCATCTTCGCCAATCAGGGAGATATTAATCTTACTTTCGGGGATGATTATCTTTTCTTTGTAAGTGCCTTTGCGGACAAGGATTGTGGTACGTACATTTTTGCGAAAGTCGGGGACAGCATTAACGGCTTCCTGCACAGTGAAGAAATCACCGCTGCCGTCTTGCGCCACCACATAATTATAATGACGGATATATTTCGCCAATTCTGGAATTTCTTTGCCGATGGCTTCCACCGCCAATCCCGCTACGGTTCTTGCCCCATAGATATTCAAATGAGTATTGTCCTCACGTCCTTTCGGAAAGGCCGGAACCCGATTGGGTTCTACAAACATGAACAGCTTTTTCGACTCTACGGGACCAAGTCCCTGCACCAAGTCGTGCGTGATTTTATTCAAGTCGATGAAGGTCACTCCCAACTCTTTGGCAACATTGCGGGGAGAGTCCAGATATGCCCCATGAGTATCGAACAGAACGGTTCCTTCTTTGGGCTGCTCTTTGGATGTACCGGGTATCCGTCGGATGTCTTTCGCAATAGAAGCGTCTTTTGGCTGAACAAAGTTACGGCGGACGATGGAATTGAATAGTACGGGGATACCGCCTTTCGCACGGGTTTCGTTGACAAACCGACGGAGATTATCGTCGAAAGTAGTTCCCGGATCGGTATGACGGGTAGAATCCGCTTTTTCATCATTATGCCCGAACTGAATAAAGACATAATCTCCTTTCTTCACTTTAGAAATCACTTTTTCCCAACGTCCTTCAGAAATAAAGCTTTTGGAACTGCGCCCGTTGGCGGCATGATTGTCTATCCGTACATCTTCGGAAAAGAAACCGGGAAGCATCATTCCCCATCCCCTTTCGGGATTTCCCCCATCCATCTTTTTATTTGCCATCGTCGAATCACCGATCATAAAGATAGTGACAACAGGTTTATCCGCACGGAATGCAGACAAAAGAATAAAAGCCGCCGCCAGCAGCCATATCATTTTATTTCCTTGTATTTTCATACTTATCTTACTTTAATTATACTACTCTCCTACATACAAAAAAAACGTTTTCCTCTATCACCTATTACCTTCGATAGTCAAACTGCTTATTATCAAACAGTAAGGTGGTGACAGATCCTCATAACCAACCTATCACCCATCTGTCACCTATCACCGTGAAGCCAAACGCTTATCACCGTAAAGCTAAGTGTTTGCCGGTACAAAGCAAAGAGTTTCAAGCAGCCGAACAGAAAGTTTCAAGCGCTTGAAACTAAAGTTTCCCACTGATGAAACTAGAGTTTCTCACCGGTGAAACTACAGTTTCACGCCGATGAAACCGAAGTTTCATGCCGTGAAACAAAAAGTTCGCTGTGGCGAAACAAGTGGAAACAAGCCGGCAAAGGACCGTTTACCCCATTTCTCTTACTTGTAAGGATACCAATTGCTATTTTCTTTGAAAATATTCTCCGGTGTATACCTCAAGGCTTCCTTCTTTGTAAGCTGTTTGCTCCATGCCACGCGTCCCGATGTATCCGCACCGTCTCCTGTGTTTCCAAATTCCGCATAACGGGCTGTTCTCTCATTCTCCGGATTCTTCCAATTATGCCAACCTTCGGGACGGATATGTCCGCCAAACTCACAATTAATAAAAGCCGTAGCGGCATACGGACGCCAAGGACGGCCTAAATAGACCTTTTTCACTCCAGGGGCAGCCGTCAGCTTGCAGTTTTTAAAGACATAGCCGAATTCTTCATTTTGAGGAGTCGAAGCGGCAGTGATATACGAATCACGTTTGCTATGCAGCTCGCAATACTCAAAAAGTGCAGTGGAAGGACCGAAGATAAAATCGGTAGTACCTTCTATATAACAGTTGGTAAACAACAAACGGCTACCCTCCGAGCCTGTATAAATGGTATCTTGATTTCCAAGAAAGCGGCAGCCGACAAACATCAGCCGGTCTCCTTCGGTATGGAGGGCAACTGCCTGCCCCAAAGGAGCGGCATTATTCTCAATCGTCAAGTCCTTGAAAGTGATATCACTACCCTCCACTTTCACAGTGTAGGTACGGAATGTCCCCATCTTATTGATATTGGCATGATCATCGTACGTAATAATCGTCTTTTCGGGATCTTCACCTACCAGTTGCACGTTCTTCACCCACGAAGGAATCACTAGCTTTTCTTTATATACCCCTTTCTTTATATAGATAGTCACCGTATAATCCATAAAGGCGCGTACCGCCTCCACAGCGTCCTGAATATTACGATATTTACCCGTTCCATCACGTGACACAACCAACGTGTCTTGCTTTTGCTGTTGCTCATAGGGCAAAAGACGTTCATATTCCAGACTCGCCATTATGAACGGACCTACCGCCTTCGGGTCATTATTGCGAATCGTTTCATTGATATAATAGTCATAATCGCCTGAACGGTATACTTTTCCTCCCAATCCTGCCACCGCGCAAGCCTTCGTGACAGTTACCACTCCATTCTTGTCCACTTCGATAAAATTATTCAGGAAACCTTTATAGCCTTTCAACGCCACATTCAAATATGATTTATCAATATATCCCAGCCGTACCGCCTTGAACAAGGAATAAATAAACATAGCAGAGCAGGAAGATTCCACATAATTCCCCTTATCCCCGCTTCTGTCCATCACCTGATACCATCCTCCGGTCTTCGGGTCTTGAAGTTTCTTCACTTGTACGGCAACATTATTCAAAATATCCAGCAGAGAATCTCTTCCGGCTTCATGCTGCGGAATAAACTCCAGCGCATCAACCAAAGCCATCGCATACCACCCCATCGCACGTCCCCAAGTGTGCTTGGACTGTCCCGTGACGGGATCCGCCCAACGTTCGGTGCGGCTCACGTCCGCCGCATGACGGTAAAGCCCGTTCTTTGGATCGTATGTGTGGCGGGCACAGGTAACAAACTGATTGATTACATCCGCATAAGCCTGCGGAAGATTATTGCGGAACGCATATTCCGCGTAGAAAGGAGCTCCCATATAAATGCCGTCCAGCCACATCTGATGCGGGTAAATCTTCTTGTGCCAGAAGCCGCCATCCGCATTGCGGGGCTGCCCTTCAAACTGGCTGTAAAGCAAGTCGAGCGCTTTCTTATACTTGGGATTCTTCGTCTGCTCATAAATACGGAAAAGGATTTTACCGGAGTTGATACGATCGAGACTGTAATCGGTCAGCTTATAAGCGGTAATCGTCCCGTCTTCATGTACCATTGTGTCTGCGTAAGCGATGGCGTAATCACGAATCTTCTTATCGCCATACGCATCATATACATCGAGCATAGCCCCCAATTCAAGTCCGTGACAATAGTCCCACTTCAACTTCGGCTGGAAATCAAGCTGCCAGGATTCGGGGCAACGGATCATTTCCGATTCAGTCATCCTCACCGACCAGGGCAATTTGCTGTCTACCTGCTGAGCCGACAAGACTAAAGGAACGGTTGTTATGAATAAAAACAATATAAAAAAATCAGAAAAGAGAGTTCGTCTCATGGATTGCTATTTTAAGGATTAAACATTCAGGTCTTTTCACGGTACGAAAGTAGCGCTTTTCCTCCAAAGCCTATGGGATTTTTTAGTCAACTAGGTGTATTTTTTGTTTTTCGTGCACGGAAACGACTAATTTTGTGCACGTAAACGTCAAAAATGTCCATTTTTGATGCAATATCTGATAAATTAAGAGTTTCGTTTTGGAAGAAAGCGGAAAAGGTCGTACTTTTGGCACGGTTTACAACTAATACCCTCTGGGGAAACACAGTAATATATCATTAAAACAGAGAAAAAAGAACAGAATGGAAGAAGTATTCAAGTACATTATCGGTCTTGGAGCGGCAGTAATGATGCCGGTCATTTTCACAGTCTTAGGAGTATGTATCGGTATTAAACTACCGAAAGCGCTGAAAAGCGGTTTATTAGTAGGTGTCGGTTTCGTCGGTTTGTCGGTAGTCACAGCGTTGCTTACCAGCAGTCTGGGTCCTGCACTGAGTAAAATGGTAGAAATCTACGGATTGGAATTGGGTATTTTCGACATGGGTTGGCCTTCTGCGGCAGCAGTAGCCTATAATACCTCTGTCGGTGCTTTTATTATTCCGGTTTGTTTGGGAGTCAACTTGCTGATGTTGCTTACCAAAACGACACGCACTGTCAACATCGACCTTTGGAACTACTGGCATTTCGCTTTTATCGGAGCGATCGTTTATTTTGCTTCCGACAGTATTCTTTGGGGATTCTTCGCCGCTATCATCTGCTACATCATCACGCTTGTAATGGCGGATATGACTGCTCCCGCTTTCCAGAAGTTTTATGACAAGATGGACGGTATCTCTATCCCTCAGCCGTTCTGCCAAAGTTTTGTTCCATTCGCTATTGTTATCAATAAATTACTTGATATGATTCCGGGATTCGATAAGTTGAATATCGATTCGGAAGGTATGAAAAAGAAATTCGGACTGATGGGCGAACCGTTGTTCCTGGGTATCGTAATCGGTTGCGGTATCGGAGCGCTGGGTTGCGCAAGCTGGCAAGAAGTAGTGGACAGCATTCCCGGCATTTTAGGATTGGGTATCAAGATGGGAGCCGTAATGGAATTGATTCCGCGTATCACCAGCCTCTTTATCGAAGGTTTGAAACCAATCTCCGACGCTACCCGCGAGTTGATTGCCAAGAAATATAAGAACAGCACCGGTTTAAGCATTGGTATGAGTCCCGCTTTGGTGATCGGACATCCTACTACACTGGTGGTATCTCTGCTTTTGATTCCTGTCACTATCTTCCTGGCTGTTATCCTTCCGGGCAACCGTTTCTTACCGCTGGCTTCTCTGGCAGGTATGTTCTACTTGTTCCCGATGATTCTGCCTATCACAAAAGGCAATGTGGTGAAATCATTCATCATCGGTCTGGTAGCCTTGATAGTAGGTCTGTACTTCGTTACAGAACTGGCAGGATTCTTCACACTGGCTGCCAAAGACGTATATGCAGCTACGGGTGACCCGACAGTAAATATTCCCGCAGGCTTTGAAGGCGGTGCGCTCGACTTCGCTTCTAGTCTCTTCTGCTGGGGTATCTTCCACCTGACTTACAGTCTGAAGATTGTCGGCCCGGCTATCCTTGTGATACTTGCGCTCGGAATGGCTGTTTACAACCGTATCCGCATGACTAGAAAAGATGCGAAAGAAGCATTAGAGAACAAATAATCAATGACATAATAATAATCCAATAAAAATTCGAAATATGAAAAGATTAGCAATTGCAATGATGTTGGGTATCGCAGCCATGTCTGCTTCAGCCCAAGTAAATTACAAGATGCAAGTGGCTTGCAATCCGCAAGACGTGAAAACGTATGATACAAACCGCCTGCGTAGTAGCTTCCTGATGGAAAAAGTAATGGTTCCGAACGAAATCAACGTTACTTATTCCATGTATGACCGTTTTATCTTCGGTGGAGCAGTTCCTGCAACTAAAGAGCTGGTATTGGAAACTATCGACCCGCTGAAAGCTAAATTCTTTTTGGAACGCCGCGAACTGGGTGTTATCAACATTGGCGGTGAAGGTATCGTAACCGTAGACGGTAAAGAATACACATTGAAATTCAAAGATGCTTTGTACGTAGGTAGAGGCAAACAGAAAGTGACTTTCAAGAGCAAAGATTCAAGCAATCCCGCTAAGTTCTACATCAACTCGGCTACTGCTCACAAGGAATACAAGACTCAGTTGATTACAATCGACGGACGCAAAGGTTCTCTGAAAGCGAACTCTTTCCCTGCCGGAAAGATGGAAGAAAGCAACGACCGCGTTATCAACCAGCTGATTGTCAATAACGTGCTTGAAGAAGGCCCTTGCCAATTGCAGATGGGACTGACAGAGTTGAAACCGGGTAGCGTATGGAACACAATGCCTGCACATACTCACAGCCGTCGTATCGAAGCATATTTCTACTTCAACGTACCGGCAGGCAATGCAATCTGCCACTTCATGGGCGAACCGCAAGAAGAACGTATCGTCTGGATGCAGAACGAACAGGCTATCATGTCACCGGAATGGTCTATCCACGCCGCTGCCGGAACCAGCAACTATATGTTTATCTGGGGTATGGCGGGTGAGAACCTGGACTATGGAGACATGGACAAGATTAAATATACAGAAATGCGCTAATCGTTGCGCAGCTCTGAATCACATATCAGTAAGAGAATGTGTTAATACGCAGATTAACGCAAATTATCGCAGATTGTTTTAATTATATATAGGTTAACCAACGGCCTATAAAATTACTTCTGTGATAATCTGCGTTAATTTGCGTTTTATTATTCGTTATGATGCCCCCTTTGAAACAAATTACATATATAATGTAACGGATAATACATGAATTCGACCAATTTTTACAAATGAAATCCAGTCGAAATACCGACCTTTGTCAGCGAATCAAAATCTATTTAAATCCATTATCATGAATGCATTTCAAAAAACAGGCGAAAAGATGACAAACTACAGATGGACTATCTGTGCTATGCTATTCTTTGCTACTACAGTCAATTATCTCGACCGACAGGTTCTTTCATTGACCTGGGACGAATTTATCAAACCGGAATTTCATTGGAATGAGGTACACTATGGTACGATCACTTCCGTATTTTCTATTGTCTATGCCATTTGCATGTTGTTTGCCGGACGCTTTGTCGACTGGATGGGAACCAAGAAAGGATATCTCTGGGCAATCGGCGTATGGTCGGCAGGTGCTTGTATGCACGCACTTTGCGGAATCGTAACCGAGCAATACGTAGGTATGCACAGCGCAGCCGAACTGATGGCCGCTACCGGAGACGTTGTTGTCGTGCTGGCTACCGTAAGTATGTACTGTTTCCTGGCTGCACGCTGTATCCTTGCACTTGGTGAGGCCGGTAACTTCCCTGCAGCTATCAAAGTAACAGCCGAATATTTCCCGAAGAAAGACCGCGCTTATGCAACTTCCATTTTTAATGCCGGTGCTTCTATCGGTGCTCTGATCGCTCCCGTATCTATCCCATTGCTCGCTAAGGCTTGGGGATGGGAAATGGCTTTTATCGTTATCGGTGCTCTCGGCTTTATCTGGATGGGAATGTGGGTATTCATGTATACTTCTCCCGACAAGAGCAAGCACGTCAATAAAGCCGAATTGGACTATATCGAACAAGATAAGTTTGAGGAAGGTGAGATCCCCGCAAATGCAGAAGTGAAGGAAGAAAAGAAAATGAGCTTCCTCCAATGCTTCACATACAAGCAGACATGGGCTTTTGCCGCCGGTAAGTTTATGACCGACGGTGTGTGGTGGTTCTTCCTGTTCTGGACTCCGTCTTATCTGAACACCCAATTTGATATTAAGACATCCGATGGATTGGGTATGGCATTGATTTTCACGTTGTATGCGGTGACCATGTTGTCTATCTACGGTGGTAAACTTCCGACTATCTTTATTAATAAGACAGGTATGAACCCGTATGCTGCCCGTATGAAAGCGATGTTGATTTTCGCATTCTTCCCATTGGTAGTATTGTTGGCACAGCCGTTAGGAACACTTTCTCCGTGGTTCCCGGTTATTTTAATCGGTATCGGTGGAGCGGCTCACCAATCATGGTCGGCCAATATCTTCTCTACGGTGGGCGATATGTTCCCCAAAACCGCAATTGCAAGTATTACAGGTATCGGCGGTATGGCCGGTGGCGTAGGTTCTATGCTTATGCAATACGGTGCGGGCGTATTATTTGTGCATGCTGACGAAACTCACATGACATTCATGGGATTTGAAGGCAAACCTGCCGGATATTTCATCATGTTCTGTATCTGTGCAGTATCTTACTTACTCGGATGGGTGATTATGAAAGCATTAGTTCCGAAATACAAACCTATCGTATTGGATTAATTCATCCACTTACGTTAGATAACAAACAAGAGGGGGAACTCATCGCGAGTTCCCCCTCTCTCTTGTGTATTAACAATAAATTTCTTTGAAAAAGGAAAAATAAAAAAGCCTCTTCTCACGAAGAAGGCTTTTTAGGTTTACTTATTCTGCACCATCTTCCTGCAATATTTCCAATTGCAACACTTGAGATGAAGTGTCATTGCATTCTCATAATGAAGAATAGTAAACGTTAAGATGAAAAAAAGGGAAGTCTCACGACTTCCACAATTCTTCTAACCTTAAATCTAAATCTCTATGAAAAAAACGTGCTGCAAATATAGGCGTTTGTTCAACATAGAGGTGTTAATGAATCGCATAAAGAGAGAATAAAAACTAACATCTGCAAAAATTAGCAAATCACTCCTTATACTCCATTAAATTTAATAAACTTTCGTAGAGTGGATTGGACTTCAGATACTTAGGGACTCCTGTCACAAACATCTGTTTTCGCGCACGGGTAAGAGCTACATTCAGTTTACGATCAATCAGCGTACCGTCTTCTTCTGTTAAATTCGATACAAACTTTAATTGAAAATAACTGTTGATGCAACAGGAATAGATGATTACATCCCGTTCGCTCCCTTGAAAACGCTCGACAGTATCAACCATAATCCGGTTCAGAGCCGGAATGCCCAATGCGGCTATTTCTTTTTTAATCAGTGCTATCTGACTTCTGTAAGGGGTAATGATTCCCAACGTACGCGCCTCATCGAAATCTGTCCGGCAATCCTCATAGATACGGGCAACCAGATCCGCTACAATACGGGCTTCCGAATGGTTTATTTTCGTAGATGTTCCTGTCTTCTCCGGTACGGAAGGATAAAAAGCCAGACGACAAACAGTATCGGAGTCTTCCAGTTGGTGAGGCAATCCGACGGGAATCAGACGCCCTCCATAAAAAGCACGGTTGGCAAATAGAGCCACTTCGGGATGCATACGACCTTGACGGCAAAGCATATCGTAGGAAGGATGAGAGGTCAGGGATGACTGACGAGCGGTGCAGTTGCGGTAGAGACGTTCAAACAGGGAATCTTTCAAGTTGGTCAGTCCGATAGACAGCAAGGACTCCTCGTAGATAGCGGACTGTTCAGAACTTTGCAGCACAACGGCAGGAAGTTGCTTATGGTCGCCAATCAGGATAAATTTATCAATGGCATTCCCACCCTCTTCGCCACGTGCACAAAGAATGCCTAATAGCTGAGGTTCCAATATCTGGGTAGCTTCATCTATAATGGCAACATTAAAATGTTTCAGACGGAACAATTCCGGTTTGCCGGAAATGGCCGCTACGGTTCCTACAATGATGCGGCAACTCCGAATACGCTCGTAAACTTCCGAACGGCGGTTGCAGGAGGCCAACTCGTTTTCTATCAGATGAGTGCGGTAAGTCTCGTCGCACGACAATTCACTTCCCACACGGATAAAATCAACGACAGGACGAATGGAAGCAAGCGATTTGCATATCTCGTCGACAGCCCGGTTCGTATACGAAAGCAGGAGGATTTGAGCGCCTTTATCCGCATGGAATGTTTCAACCATCTTCTTTAAGGCACAAGAGGTCTTTCCGGTTCCCGGAGGACCGATAAGAAGAAAATAATCTTGCGCGGCTTTCGCTTTCAATGCGACACGGGTGAAGTCGTCTTTCGCCTGTGAAACAAGAGAATCCAATGATTCGTCGAACTTCGGCGGACGCTGTGCCAGCAATAAGTCGCGACGTTCCTGTGTTGCAGAGAGATAAGCGTACAATCCTTGATACATGGAGCGGAATGTCGTATCCATCGTGTCATGTTCTATCGCATAAAGGCTATCGGCAGGGAGCACCGAAGGATTCTGCTGTGTAGCCCGAAGGCGGATACCTATTTCATGATCGGTCAGATGTTCGATATTACCCTTGAATACCATTTTATTGGTTACGTTATCCGTCCCGCAGTTTCGTTCATAGAGGATAATGGCGTCACCTTGACGGAAATTAGGAAGTACGTTTTGTATATCATTGTCCCCCACTGTCTCCGGCAGTTCCTTTTCTTCTAGATCGGAACGTACCAATAATAAATAAGCTTTATGCTCGTCGGCGGCATGATTTTCACGAATCCGCAAATTATAGATAATCTCACCGGCTTCGCATTTCTCGGCCAATGTGGAAAGCCACAAGGAAGCTGCACCCGTACGCCCTTCATAATCCACATCACCGGACTTAGAAGTATAAAGTTCTTTCGTCAGAAAATTATAGACCGCATAAAAATAGCTCTTTTCTATGGCGGAAAGCCTCTGCAACTTCTCCTGAAAGCGATCAATGGGCGGCCGCAAATAGGTTTCCCAGAAACGTCCTCGCAAGCCACGTTCATTCAGTGTGGAAGCATTGATCTCATCTAACTTCCGTGCGGTATATTCCGGATTGTTATGCAACTGGATACCATATTCATCGGCTACAATCCGGTTGCGCAAGTCAATCACACGGCGCACCATTGCCCAAGAAGGCCGTGAAGGGTAAAGAAGCGGATAACGGGTATAAAGCAAATAGGCTTTTACTTTCCGGTGATCCATCCCCATAGAGTATTGCAATACTGCCTGATAAAGCAACATCTGCACCTTGTTGTTCTCTTTCGGTTCCACCTTGCCACGGATAGCGTACTCGTCAGCCTTACCCGATTTCATTTCGATGAAGGAGGACATATCCCGTTGCATATAATCAAGGCGGCCTTGCAGTCCGAGCGCTTCGCAGATATAAGAAGGTTCAAGCACCGCATCCGTCTTGTCCAATTCGTATCCGGCAGCATGAAAAGTATCATTCACCGTTTCGCGGATATGCTCGAAATGTAATTTGCAATCATCAAAGAATTGCCGCTCCTTCTCTCTGTCCCGCAAATCGGGGCAAGCCGCCAATTCGATGGGATAGCGGCGGAAAGCCTTTTGCATACAAGTCCGATAATCAATATCCTCGTTCGGCGCATGAATCCATTCATCCAGAAAGAGATTGGCAATATTTCCCAGTAACAGGGGACGGGCATTCTCAATCGGTTGCATTCGGGAAAGGAAGTAGTTTCCCGGATGGTGTCCGTAATCGCGGAAACACTCTGCAAGCGAACTGATATCAATCAGATAATCCGGTTCGAGAACGATGAAAGAAGGGGTAAGGATTCCCGCCTCATCTATCGCAACGTCAAGCAGATTCACCTGGGCATGTTGCCAAAGCAGCTTACAGGTTTCTGCAAACTCTTCGTTTATTTGAGGTATATTATAGCGGACAAGATAGGGCTTTTCCGAGACTTCGTCCAAAGGAGTCACATACAGATATTGTTCGTCCGCATATTGAAAACAGACACGCATTCGCCGGACTCGTTCACGGGCAGGAGGGGCAACCAGATAGGTAGCGTCCGCACGGGGAAGCAAACGGTATAACTCATCCGGAATATTTTCTCCCGAAAGTTTGCGGATCAGAAAGGCCAGTGTTTTAACATCCCGCAAGAGGTTTTCCCTGTTCGGTTCGAAACGGCGGTTCAGGATTTGATTGGAAGTCAGGCGGAAAGTATGAAGCCGGTTCTGCTCTCCTACCGAAAGTCCGGTCTTGGCGGCAATAAAACTGATTCGTGCCGAGAGGTCGGTCATTTGCAAACTGCCGCTCTGCATTTGCGCCCGGCAAATACGTTCGAGCAAGTCGCGCATCTGCTTGTAACCAACGGTCAGTTCATCCTCTCCCGCCTTGCAGACTGCTAAAAGTAATTCATAAGATTCTATCGCTTCACTCTTCTGACAGGGCAATTTCATCTTCTATTTCCTCTTCGGTTTTCTTCTTATCCTTTATCATCAGGATACTCATTTCGTATAGCAGATAAAGCGGAATAGCGACAACACTCAATGTAAACGGATCGCCTGTCGGAGTAATAATGGCAGCAGCTATCACAATGACGACAATCGCATGGCGACGGTATTTCCGCAAGAAAGACTTATTGACTATTCCCAGCAGGGATAGCAACCAGGTCACTAACGGCAACTCAAAAGCCAGCCCCATACAGAGTACCAACATCATAAAATTGTCGATATAGGAATTGAGCGACAGAATATTCTCCACTTCCGCACTCAACTGATAGGTGGAAAGAAAACGGAGCGTCAACGGATAAACCATAAAGTAACCCAGCAAAACACCGACAAAGAACATCACCGTTCCAACTGTCAGAGCTTTACGCACTCCTTTCTTTTCATTGGGATAAAGGGCAGGACCGATAAAGCGCCATACTTCAAAGAAAAGATAAGGCATGGCAGTGACTACCGACATCCAAAAGGCTGTCGACATATGTATAAAGAAAGGAGCCGCCAAGTTAATATTGACCAGCTTCACTTGAAATTCTTGTGTGAAGAAATCATCGGTCAAATCAAGCGCCCGACCGATATGCCGTAATAAATCGTAGAATATGAAATCATTGTGGCAAGGCGCCAATATCACATGATCAAAAAGATAAGGCATGGCAATAAAATAACCTATTGCCAATACAAACCAAACTCCGATCACCCGGAAAAGTACCTTGCGCAGTTCATCCAAATGATCCCAAAAGGTCATTTCTGCCATCCGTACTTGCTTTACTTACTTGAGTCCGCCGGTTTGTCCAGGTCTTCTTTTGCCTTATTTATTTCCTCTTTCGCATCATTCACTCCGTCTTTGAAGCTCTTCACTCCTTTTCCCAAGCCACGCATCAATTCAGGAATTTTCTTTCCGCCAAAAAGAAGAAGGATAACCAAAGCGATAATAATCCATTCGGACCCACTAGGCAAAAAGCCTAACAATAATAAGTTTGTCATAAGTTTATTTGATAAAGAGGTTTTTATTAGTCGGTACAAAGATAATTATTTTCACCACAGATTACACGGATTAACACAGATTTATAGTTTATCGCCTGATTTACCCTTCTGATAATCCTCTTCAATCTGTGTTAATCCGTGTAATCTGTGGTGAACTAATCCTGATAATATACCCGTTTCACCCGCGTCGATATGCTAGTCAGCACTTCGTACGGAATCGTATCCAGCTTGTCGGACAATACTGTGATCGGCAGGTCGTCACCGAAGATTATAGCTTGGTCGCCTTCACGGCAGTCGATGTCCGTAACGTCTATCATACAGACATCCATGCAGATATTGCCCACATAAGGGGCTTTCTTGCCGTTCACCAGACAGTAAGCATTTCCACGCCCCAAGTGTCGGTTCAGGCCATCGGCATAACCGATAGGAATAGCGGCTATACGGGACGGACGTATCAAGTGTCCCATCCGGCTATATCCCACCGTATCTTCTTCGGGGACATCCCGAATCTGAAGTATGGTTGTCTTGAGCGTGCTGACATTATGTATAATCGAATTATCTATCGGACTCACTCCGTAAAGTCCGATACCTAGCCGTACCATGTCAAACTGTGCTCCGGGAAAACGCTCGATTCCTGCCGTATTGCAGATATGGCGTAAAATCTTATGCGAGAAAGCCGCCTGCAATTCTTGCGAGCCTTTTTCAAACAACTCGATTTGCTGCCGGGTGAAAGCGTCAAATTGAGGAGAATCACTGCCCACGAAATGAGAGAATACCGAACGGGGAATTACCGCATTCTGATTCTTCAAGCGACGGATAAGCAAGGGGATATCTTCCGCTTCAAAACCCAGCCGATGCATTCCCGTATCCAGTTTCACATGAATAGGGAAATTGGTGATTCCTTCCTTTTCTGCGGCTTTAATCAGCGCATCAAGCAAATGGAAATTATAAACTTCCGGCTCCAGTTTATAGTCAAACATCGTTTTGAACGCTGTAAGCTCCGGATCCATGATGATGATAGAGGACGTGATACCCGCTTTGCGCAGTTCGGAACCTTCATCGGCTACCGCCACAGCCAAGTAATCGACATGATGTTCCTGCAAAGTCTTGGCTATCTCGTATGAACCGGCTCCGTATGCCGACGCCTTCACCATGCAGATCATTTTCGTCTCAGGATGGCGCAACATGGAGCGGTAATGATTCAAGTTCTCCACCATCGCACCCAGATTTACCTCCAGTATCGTTTCATGCACTTTCAGTTCGAGTGCTTCGGACACCAGATCGAAGTTGAACACACGAGAACCCTTTATCAGAATCACTTCCGAATGAAGGGATTTGAGCAGTTCCGATTTAAGAAGCGCTTCGGTATTAGGGAAGAAATAACGTTCTATCCCGTCGTCAAAACGAGCGGCACACGAAGAAATTTCCGGTCCTACTCCTATCAATTTATCAATACCCCGACTCTGCACCAGTTGGGCTACACGCCGATAAAGCGTGGCAGTACTCTGTCCCGTTTCCAGAATATCCGACAGAATCAGCGTACGTTTCAGTCCTTTTTTTTCAGAACGGCGCACCAGGAAGTCAAGAGCTATATCCAGAGAGGCCAGATCCGAATTATAGCTATCATTAATCAATAGGCAGTTATTCTTTCCCTCTTTCACTTCAAGGCGCATGGCAATCGGTTCGAGACGTGCCATGCGTTCCGTTATCTGATCGGCGGGAGTCATCAAGTAAAGACAGGCAGCCAAGCAGTTTAGTACGTTTTCGATAGAAGCGTCGTCGATGAAAGGAATGCAGAAAGTGTTATCCATATTCAGATAACGGTAAGCGATAACGGTATGGTCTTCTTTCTTTGTCACACGACTGATGTACAACGGACGTTCAATATCCGTACGGCTCCAGGCAATCTCACGTGCGGTCAGCATTGATTTCGCCACACAATTGCTAATCAACTCATTATCACCATCATAAATCACGACATCACAATCTTTGAAAAGGGTTAGCTTTTCCATGCACTTCTCCTGCAATGAGAAGAAGTTTTCCTGATGAGCACCACCGATATTCGTCAGAATACCGATAGAAGGCTTTATCATCCGTTTCAATGCACCCATCTCCCCCATCTCAGAAATACCCGCCTCGAAAATTCCCAATTCTGCTTCTTCGGAAAGTTGCCACACAGACAATGGAACACCAATCTGCGAATTATAACTACGCGGAGAACGGACGATACAACGGTCCGGACTCAGCAATTGGTGCAACCACTCTTTCACAATGGTTTTTCCATTGCTTCCGGTGATACCGATTACAGGAATATTAAACCTCTCCCGATGTACCTCAGCCAGTTTCTGCAATGCTTTCAGAGGGTTCGGAACGATGAGGAAATTGAGAATGGAGGAGAAATTGAGAGTTGAGAGTTGAGAATTGAGAATTGGCTGCGCATCATCACCCTGCATAGCACTCTCAATTCTCAACTCTCCATTCTCAACTTGTTTAAACTCTTCCTCTGAGACCACAAAGTTTCGGACACCCCGGGCGTACAGTTCGGGGATGTAGCGGACTCCACTATTGCGTTTGGTGGTTAATGCAAAGAAAAGGGTTTCTTCCGGAAAACTCAGGGAACGGCTATCTGTTAAGAGCCAATCGATAGTCGCTTCATATTCACCCACACGGCGGGCGCCGATACTTTGGGCTATGGATTCAATCGCGTATGACATAGTTCTGTTTCTTTTTGAAAATCTAAGTACGGGTATTTTCTGATAAGTCGTTCTATTTTTAACACTATTTGTCCTAAAAAGCGTTGATACGCTTCGGACTCGGGATGAAAGGGCTTGTGCGCCAAGTCCCGGCGAATGTCTTCTACTTCGCGGATAACCTGCTTTGTTTCAGCGGAAAAGAAGGTTTCGGAAAAGCGCTCCCAAAGGTAACGGACCGCCAACGGAGACGGATGCAACATATCATCCGCATAGAAGCGATAATCACGTAATTCATCCAATACGATTTCATAAGAGGGGAAGTAGAAAACTTGTTCCGGGAACAATTGCTGCAACCGGTCGATGGCCAGTAACAAAGTAGATTTACTCAATTGGTTGGCGTGCATTCCATCCCGGATATGACGGATGGGACTGACTGTAAACAAGAATTTCAAGGTTGCATTGCAAGCAGCCATATCGGTAATCAATGAAGTGTATTCATCTACTATCTCATCCACAGACAAAAGTCGGCGATTAAAATCATTCTCCGGTAATTTGTGACAATTGGAGACTACCTTTCCTGTCTCTTTTGCTTCATAAACATAGGCTGTTCCGAAAGTCAACATCAGCCAATCAAGCTTCGGCACAGTCTGATGGGCTTGCAGCAAACGGGCATTGATATTCTGCAACGTAACCTCCGGAATAGTAGCCGAAAAAGAGCCATGATGCATAGTACTATGCCACACCCCTCTATAAGTAAACAAATCTTTCTCCGTATATTCTTTCTTTGTAATAATCTCTTTCAAAGCTGAGGATATGGACAAAGGATTATACAGAATTCCGAAAGGATTCAAATCCAGTTGAAACTTGGCCTCTGTCAAGAAAGTTCCCATATTCTCAGCAAAACAAGATCCCATCAAAAGAATAGGAGATATATGGCTGATAGACGGTAGTCCGACCGGCAATTCCACTGATGTTTGAAAGTTCATCATGATTTTCCTACATTTTATTACGTTTCGTGGGCAAAAGTATACTTTCTTTTCGTATTTTTGCGCTAAATTTCCTCGAATCATGAAGAATGAACCGATATATAACTTGCTAAATGCTATTAATTACCCCGAAGACCTACGAAAACTAGACGTAGACCAACTGCCGGAAGTATGCGATGAACTAAGGCAAGACATTATTAAAGAGCTCTGCTGCAACCCGGGACATTTTGCTGCCAGTCTGGGGACGGTGGAATTGACTGTAGCCTTACACTATGTCTACAATACGCCATACGACCGTATTGTATGGGATGTGGGACATCAGGCGTACGGCCACAAAATTCTGACAGGGCGGCGCGAGGCTTTTTCCACGAACCGCAAATTTGGGGGAATCCGCCCTTTCCCGTCACCGGAAGAAAGTGAATATGATACTTTCACTTGCGGACATGCTTCCAATTCCATCTCCGCAGCTCTCGGTATGGCTGTAGCCGCTGCCCGGAAAGGAGAAACCCAACGTCATGTCGTAGCCATCATCGGCGATGGTTCGATGAGTGGCGGACTGGCTTTTGAAGGACTTAACAACGCATCTACTACGCCTAATAACCTGCTGATTATCCTGAATGACAACGATATGGCAATTGACCGTAGCGTGGGAGGAATGAAACAATATCTTTTCAATCTGACAACCTCCAACCGTTACAACCAATTGCGTTTCAAACTTTCACGGATGTTGTTCAAGCTCGGTATTCTGAATGAAGAACGCCGCAAAGCGCTGATACGTTTCGGCAATAGCTTGAAATCGATAGCTGCCCAGCAACAGAATATTTTCGAAGGGATGAATATCCGTTACTTCGGTCCGATAGACGGGCACGACGTGAAGAACCTAGCCCGGGTGTTGCATGATATTAAAGATTTGCAAGGTCCCAAAATCCTTCATCTGCACACAATCAAAGGAAAAGGATTTGCACCGGCGGAAGAACACGCTACCGAATGGCATGCTCCGGGCAAGTTCGATCCTGTCACCGGCGAACGTTTCATAGCCAACACGGAGGGAATGCCTCCTCTCTTTCAGGAGGTATTCGGTCATACCCTAGTGGAGCTTGCAGAAGCTAATCCAAAGATTGTCGGTGTGACCCCCGCCATGCCCAGCGGTTGTTCGATGAATATTCTTATGGAGAAAATGCCCGAACGCGCGTTCGATGTCGGTATCGCCGAAGGACACGCCGTTACCTTCTCCGGAGGAATGGCTAAAGACGGGATGTTGCCATTCTGCAATATCTATTCCTCGTTTATGCAACGGGCGTATGATAATATGATTCATGATGTAGCCATACAAAATCTTCCCGTTATATTGTGTCTCGACCGTGCCGGACTTGTCGGCGAAGACGGTCCGACTCATCACGGAGCTTTCGATATGGCTTATTTGCGTCCGATACCCAACCTGACCATCTCCTCCCCAATGGATGAACATGAATTGCGCCGATTGATGTACACAGCACAACTGCCGGATAAAGGTCCGTTTGTGATCCGTTATCCGCGAGGACGCGGGGTAGTGGTTGACTGGAAATGTCCGTTGGAAGAAATCCCGGTAGGAAAAGGCCGGAAACTGAAAGATGGTGACGACCTTGCGGTTATAACAATCGGCCCGATAGGCAACACTGCCGCCCGCGCCATTTCCCGTGCTGAATCGGAACCAGGCAAGTCTATCGCCCATTACGACTTACGTTTTCTGAAGCCTTTGGATGAAGAGCTATTACATGAAATCGGACGGAAACATCAACGTATCCTCACCATCGAGGATGGTATCGTCAAAGGTGGCATGGGTAGTGCGATTCTTGAATTTATGGCCGACAATGAATATAAGCCGACCGTAAAACGTATCGGTATTCCTAATATATTTGTGGAACATGGTTCAGTTGCAGAGCTGTATCATTTATGCGGTATGGACGAGGAAGGTATTCTGACTAAAATAAAAGAATTTATCAACTGACATGAAGATCATTATTGCCGGTGCCGGCAACGTAGGCACCCATTTGGCCAAATTGTTATCGCGCGAAAAGCAAGATATTATCTTGATGGATGATGACGAAGAGAAGCTAAGCGCTCTCAGCTCTAACTTCGACTTGCTGACAGTTGCCGCCTCTCCTTCTTCCATTTCCGGACTAAAAGAGGTGGGTGTCAAAGAGGCCGATCTGTTTATCGCAGTCACTCCGGATGAGAGCCGCAATATGACTGCCTGTATGCTGGCTACCAACTTGGGAGCAAAGAAGACAGTGGCGCGTATCGACAACTACGAATATCTTCTGCCTAAAAACAAAGAGTTCTTCCAGAAACTGGGAGTAGATTCATTGATCTATCCGGAAATGTTGGCTGCTAAAGAGATCGTATCTTCCATGCGTATGAGCTGGGTACGTCAATGGTGGGAGTTTTGCGGAGGAGCACTCGTGCTGATCGGTACAAAGATGCGTAAGAAAGCGGAAATTCTAAATATTCCCCTACATCAGTTAGGCGGTCCCACCATTCCATATCACGTAGTAGCCATCAAACGTGGAACGGAAACCATTATCCCGCGCGGAGATGACGTAATCAAACTAAATGATATTGTTTACTTCACCACTACTCGCAAATATATTCCTTATATACGTAAGATAGCCGGGAAAGAGGATTATGCCGACGTGCGTAATGTAATGATTATGGGTGGAAGCCGCATCGCTGTCCGTACCGCCCAATATGTGCCGGACTATATGCAGGTGAAAATCGTCGATAATGATATCAACCGTTGCAACCGACTGACCGAATTATTGGATGACAAGACTATGATTATCAACGGGGACGGCCGTGACATGGATCTTCTTATTGAAGAAGGGCTGAAAAACACAGAAGCCTTCGTTGCCCTGACCGGGAATTCCGAAACCAACATCCTTGCCTGTCTCGCCGCCAAACGCATGGGAGTGGAAAAGACAGTTGCGGAGGTGGAGAATATCGACTATATCGGCATGGCGGAAAGTCTCGACATCGGCACGGTTATCAATAAAAAAATGATCGCCGCCAGCCACATCTACCAGATGATGCTGGATGCTGATGTGTCTAATGTAAAATGCCTGACATTCGCCAATGCGGATGTTGCAGAGTTTACCGTTCCCGCCGGAGCTAAGATAACCAAGCATTTAATCAAAGACTTAGGGCTCCCGAAAGGAACTACCATCGGAGGTATGATCCGTAATGGAGAGGGAATACTGGTAACCGGCGATACGTTGGTCCAACCGGGTGACCACGTAGTGGTGTTCTGCCTGAGTATGATGATTAAGAAAATTGAGAAGTTCTTTCATTAAGTTCTTTAATTAGATAGATAGTAAGTATCAGGTAATTGTTATGATTAACTCGAAGATGATATTCCGGATTCTGGGCTTTCTGCTTCTGATAGAAACAGCCATGTTACTATGCTGCGGAGGTGTCTCGCTCTTCTATGAAGAAGGGGATTTAAAAAGTTTCCTAATCTCATCAGCTCTTTCTGCCGGTATAGGCATTGTATTGCTCGCCATCGGCAAAGGGGCGGAAAAATCACTCAACCGACGTGACGGATATGTCATTGTCAGTGTGGCGTGGGTTACATTTTCCCTTTTCGGGATGTTACCTTATTATATAGGAGGATATATTCCCAATGTCGCCGACGCATTCTTCGAGACAATGTCCGGATTCAGCAGTACCGGTGCCACTATCTTGAACAATATCGAATCAATGCCTCACGGAATCCTATTCTGGCGTGCAATGACGCAATGGATAGGTGGTTTGGGAATTGTATTCTTCACCATTGCCGTCCTACCGATTTTCGGTGTGGGAGGTATCCAGGTATTTGCAGCGGAAGCCAGCGGACCGACGCACGACAAAGTGCATCCCCGTATTGGTGTCACCGCCAAATGGATATGGGGAATCTATGCCGGAATGACGGGAACTCTGATTATATTACTGACAGTGGGAGGCATGAGCATATTTGACAGTGTATGTCATGCTTTCACAACAACCAGTACAGGTGGCTTTTCCACCAAACAGGCCAGTATCGAGTATTACCATTCGCCTTATATAGATTATGTAATCTCTATTTTCATGTTCCTTTCAGGTATCAACTTTACGTTGCTACTGCTCATGTTCAATGGTAAAATAAAGAAATTTATCCATGATGCGGAACTGAAATTCTATTTCCTATGCGTATCTTTCTTCACCATATTCATTGCAGTCTGGCTCTATCAGACTTCTCCGATGAGCGTGGAAGAAGCATTCCGCAAATCCCTCTTCCAAGTTATTTCACTACAGACTTCGACAGGATTCGCCACAGCCGACTATATGCTCTGGCCTTCTATTCTTTGGGGGTGTCTCCTTATCGTAATGATCATCGGAGCCTGCGCAGGCAGTACAACCGGAGGTATCAAATGTATCCGCATGGTGATCCTCTTCAAGGTAGTAAAAAATGAATTCAAACATATCCTGCATCCCAATGCCGTACTTCCGGTACGGGTGAACAAACAGGTTATCTCCCCTTCCATCCAATCCACAGTATTGGCCTTCACCTTTTTGTACGCGGTAATTTCTATTATCAGCATACTCATTATGATGGGCTTTGGAGTCGGTTTTCTGGAGTCAGTGGGAACAGTTATCTCAAGTATGGGCAATATGGGACCGGGACTTGGCACGTGTGGTCCGGCTTTCTCATGGAGTGAATTGCCCGATGCAGCCAAATGGCTGCTTTCCTTCCTAATGCTGTTGGGGCGTCTGGAATTATTTACGGTATTATTGCTTTTCACTTCCGACTTTTGGAAGAAGAACTAAACAAAGATTGATATAAATTAATCGGAGTGCTAAAAAAACCTTTTTTGCTACCCCGACTTTGCAAAAAGTATAAATATTAGTTCTATATTTGCAGCCATTAAAAGAGAAAGATGAAACAAAGCTTAAAATTCGGACTACTTTTGGTACTGGCTTTGCTCATTCATTGCGCTACAGACGGGGCAATGGAAAACAATTGCAAAGCTTCCTCCCCGACTTATCGGCAGGAGAAGTGCTATGTATCTCAGGACCGTCCGGTACATAATGCTTTGGAACGCCTTTACCATCTTTATTCCACCCAATCTTGCGATATGAGTCATACGGACGTCGCACATGTTCCGGCAGATAAAAGTATACTGTTACTGATCACTTACTTCTGCGAGCATTATAAATTCCAAAGTCCGCCTCCCTTATCTTCGCTTCACTCTTCCGAATATTTCTACGATCCTATCTCCTATTATATATATGGGTTAAGAAAGATTGTGGTTTAGCCGACGGTACAGTCGACACTTTCATTCGTCATCTCTTACAGTTGGTTTTATCCCCCAGAGGGTGGACAAACTAATTGTTTATTTCTATATAATATTCAATCTAAACAGCTATTGAATTATGAATTTTACATTTTTAGTTGTTGTTTTACTGACAGCGCTTGCTTTTGTCGGTGTGGTGATAGCTCTTTCACGCGCTATCTCTCCCCGTTCGTACAACGCACAAAAATTCGAGGCTTACGAATGCGGTATCCCGACACGTGGTAAATCATGGATGCAGTTCCGTGTGGGCTATTACCTGTTTGCCATCCTGTTCCTGATGTTCGACGTTGAAACAGCTTTTCTGTTTCCATGGGCAGTGGTCATGCAAGATTTAGGCCCGCAGGGACTTGTTAGTATTCTCTTCTTCTTTATTATCTTAGTTCTGGGCCTTGCGTATGCCTGGAGGAAAGGAGCTTTGGAATGGAAATAACCAAAAAGCCAAAAATAAAATCAATTCCTTATGAGGAGTTCATTGACAATGAATCATTGGAAAAGTTGGTCAAAGAGCTCAATGCCGGAGGGGCAAACGTCGCTCTCGGAGTTCTTGACGACTTCATCAACTGGGGACGCAGCAATTCACTGTGGCCGCTTACTTTTGCAACCAGTTGTTGCGGTATCGAATTTATGGCACTGGGTGCCGCCCGTTATGACATGGCCCGCTTCGGGTTTGAAGTAGCCCGTGCCAGTCCGCGCCAGGCTGATATGATTATGGTATGTGGAACAATCACTAATAAGATGGCTCCGGTACTGAAACGACTGTACGATCAAATGCCCGATCCGAAGTATGTAATTGCTGTAGGCGGATGCGCTGTTAGCGGAGGTCCTTTCAAGAAATCCTATCATGTGGTGAATGGAGTAGACAAGATTCTCCCGGTCGATGTATACATTCCCGGATGCCCGCCACGTCCCGAAGCTTTCTATTATGGCATGATGCAATTGCAACGCAAAGTGAAAATAGAACGATTCTTTGGTGGAGTGAACAGAAAAGAGAAGAAGCCGGACTATTTAAATAATGAAGAATAAGGTATTAAAAAGGATTTATGCAAGAAATACAATTTATAGCCCCTGCAGCATTACACGACGAGATGTTGCGCTTGCGAAATGAGAAGCAGATGGACTTTCTCGAAAGCCTTACCGGTATGGACTGGGGAGTGGCAGATGAGAAAGACGCTCCGGAGAAGCTCCGTGGATTAGGCGTAGTCTATCATTTGGAATCTACCGTTACGGGCGAACGGATAGCACTGAAAACTGCGACAACAAACCGCGAACAACCGGAAATCCCGTCCGTCAGCGATATATGGAAAATAGCCGACTTCTATGAACGGGAAGTTTTCGATTACTATGGTATCACCTTTATAGGTCATCCTGATATGCGCCGTCTTTACCTGCGCAATGACTGGGTAGGTCATCCGATGCGCAAAGACAATGATCCAGAAAAAGACAACCCGCTCTGCATGACCAATGAGGAGACGTTCGATACAACTCAAGAAATCGAGCTGAACCCTGACGGAACAATTAAAAACAAAGAAACCAGACTTTTCGGGGAAGAAGAATATGTGGTCAACATCGGCCCGCAGCACCCTGCTACACATGGTGTTATGCGTTTCCGTGTTTCACTAGAAGGTGAGATCATCCGTAAGATTGACGCCAACTGCGGTTATATCCATCGGGGTATCGAGAAGATGAATGAAAGCCTCACTTATCCACAAACATTGGCCTTGACAGACCGTCTTGACTATCTGGGTGCGCATCAGAATCGTCATGCATTATGTATGTGTATTGAGAAAGCGATGGGGATCGAAGTAAGTGAACGTGTGCAATATATCCGCACGATCATGGACGAATTGCAACGTATTGATTCTCACTTGTTATTCTACTCCTGTCTGGCTATGGACTTAGGAGCCTTGACAGCTTTCTTCTATGGATTCCGCGACCGCGAAAAGATCCTTGATATTTTTGAAGAGACTTGTGGCGGACGTTTGATTATGAACTATAATACGATTGGCGGTGTACAGGCCGACCTTCATCCTAACTTCGTCAAACAAGTAAAAGAGTTCATTCCTTATTTAAGAGGAGTTATCCACGAATACCACGATATATTTACAGGCAATATCATTGCACAAAGCCGTATGAAAGGTGTCGGTGTATTGAGTCGTGAAGATGCGATTTCTTTTGGTTGTACGGGAGGTACGGGTCGTGCTTCAGGATGGGCCTGCGATGTACGCAAACGAATGCCATACGGTGTATATGATAAAGTGGATTTCAAGGAAATCATTTATACGGAAGGCGACTGTTTTGCCCGTTATCTGGTACGTATGGACGAAATCATGGAAAGCCTGAATATCATCGAGCAATTGATAGACAATATTCCCGAAGGGCCCTATCAGGAAAAGATGAAACCCATCATCCGCGTTCCTGAAGGAAGTTATTATGCCGCCGTGGAAGGAAGTCGCGGTGAGTTCGGTGTATTCCTCGAAAGCCAAGGTGACAAAACCCCTTATCGTCTCCACTACCGTTCTACCGGTTTGCCGCTTGTTGCAGCGATAGACACGATCTGTCGGGGAGCCAAGATAGCCGATTTGATCGCTATTGGCGGAACAATAGACTACGTAGTTCCGGATATAGACCGGTAATCACTAACCACTAAAACACTAAAAAATGTTCGACTTTAGTATAGTAACAAACTGGATACATGAGCTACTCCTCTCCGTCATGCCGGAAGGATTGGTCATCTTTATAGAATGTGTGGCTGTCGGTGTGTGCCTTGTTGCATTGTACGCCATCCTCGCCATCATCCTAATCTACATGGAACGTAAGGTTTGCGGTTTCTTCCAATGCCGTCTCGGTCCGAACCGTGTCGGTAAATGGGGTTCTATCCAAGTGGTATGCGACGTGCTGAAAATGCTGACAAAGGAAATCTTCATGCCGAAAGGCGCCGATCATTTCCTCTACAACCTTGCTCCATTTATGGTAATTATCGCTTCATTCCTCACTTTCGCCTGCATTCCTTTCAACAAGGGAGCGGCGATTCTGAATTTCAATGTAGGTGTATTCTTCCTGCTGGCTGCTTCCAGTATCGGTGTGGTCGGTATTTTGCTCGCCGGATGGGGTAGTAACAATAAGTTCTCTCTGATTGGCGCCATGCGAAGCGGAGCGCAAATTATCAGTTATGAACTTTCCGTCGGCATGAGTATCATGACGATGGTAGTACTGATGGGAACCATGCAATTCTCTGAGATTGTGGAAGGACAAGCCAACGGATGGTTTATCTTCAAAGGACATATTCCTGCCGTGATTGCCTTTATCATCTACCTGATTGCCGGAAACGCTGAATGTAACCGTGGTCCGTTCGACCTTCCCGAAGCGGAAAGTGAGCTGACAGCCGGATACCACACCGAATATTCCGGTATGGGTTTCGGTTTCTTCTACTTGGCGGAATACCTGAATCTGTTTATCGTAGCCAGCGTTGCCGCCACTATCTTTTTAGGAGGATGGATGCCGTTGCACATTGTCGGGCTGGATGGATTCAATGCCGTGATGGATTATATTCCCGGTTTCATCTGGTTCTTCGGTAAGGCATTCTTTGTAGTATTCCTGCTGATGTGGATCAAATGGACTTTCCCACGTTTGCGTATCGACCAGATTCTGAATCTGGAATGGAAATATCTGGTTCCTATCTCTATGGTAAACCTATTATTAATGGCATGTTGCGTAGCCTTCGGCCTCCACTTTTGATTAGATTATGGAATATAAAGATAAAAAATATACGTACTTAGGTGGTCTGGTGCATGGCATCAGTACACTGGCAACGGGTATGAAAACCAGTATCAAGGTGTACTTCCGCAAGAAAGTGACCGAGCAATATCCCGAGAACCGTAAGGAACTGAAAATGTTTGACCGGTTCCGCGGAACACTGAACATGCCCCACAATGAGAATAATGAACATCGCTGCGTAGCTTGTGGATTGTGCCAGATGGCTTGTCCGAATGACACTATCAAAGTGACCGGCGAAACAATCGAAACGGAAGACGGCAAAAAGAAGAAAATCCTGGCTAAATACGAATATGACTTAGGATCTTGCATCTTCTGCCAACTTTGTGTGAATGCGTGTCCGCATGATGCCATCACGTTCGACCAGAACTTCGAACACGCAGTATTCGACCGGACGAAGCTCGTCTTGCAACTGAACCGTCCCGGCAGTAAAGTAATAGAAAAGAAAAAAGAAGTATAGATATGGGATCAACACTTGAAACAGTAGTATTCTACTTTTTGGCAGCATTTATTATTGCTATGTCCATCATGACGGTGACTACCCAACGCATTGTCCGCTCGGCTACTTACCTGCTCTTCGTGCTTTTCGGCACGGCGGGTATCTACTTCTTGCTGGGCTACACCTTTCTGGGCTCTGTCCAGATTATGGTTTACGCCGGTGGTATCGTTGTGCTTTATGTATTCTCCATCCTGCTGACCAGTGGAGAGGGTGACCGTGCCGAAAGGCTGAAACGAAGCAGGTTCCTGGCAGGACTCTTTACAATGATTGCCGGTCTGGCGATAATCCTGTTCATCACGCTGAAGCACAACTTCATGCAGACAGCCAATCTTGCCCCGCAGGAGATAAACATCCATACGATCGGACACGCTTTGCTGAGTAGCGACAAGTACGGTTATGTACTGCCTTTCGAAGCAGTCAGTATCTTATTGCTGGCCTGTATCATCGGTGGAATCATGATCGCCCGCAAACGTTAATCATTAATCACTAAAAAACGAATCACTGATATGATACACATGGAATATTATCTGGTGGTCTCTACCATCATGATGTTTGCAGGAATCTATGGATTCTTTACCCGCCGCAACACGCTGGCTATCCTGATTTCCGTAGAGTTGATGCTAAACGCTACAGATATCAACTTCGCCGTGTTCAACCGTTTCCTCTTTCCGGGAGGAATGGAGGGCTATTTCTTTGCATTGTTTTCCATCGCCATCTCGGCTGCGGAAACCGCAATAGCCATCGCGATTATGATTAACATTTACCGTAACCTCCGAAGCATCCAGGTACGCAATCTGGACGACTTGAAATGGTAAGTATAAGTAATAATAACTCAAGTAATTAAAATAAACTGTATGGAACTAACAATTCTAATACTCCTTCTTCCTTTTTTCTCCTTTCTCCTATTGGGAATCGGGGGAAAATGGATGTCACACCGGACGGCAGGTGCCATCGGTACGTTGGTACTGGGAGCGGTAGCAATACTGTCTTACGTGACTGCTTTCCAATATTTCTCAGCCCCGCGACTGGAAGACGGAACATTTGCCACATTGATACCTTATAATTTCACGTGGCTACCTTTTACAGAGACGTTACATTTCGATTTGGGCATTCTGCTCGATCCTATATCCGTAATGATGCTGATTGTCATCTCTACCGTGTCGCTAATGGTACACATCTACTCCTTCGGTTACATGAAAGGCGAGATCGGTTTTCAACGTTATTACGCTTTCCTTTCCCTGTTCACCATGTCAATGCTGGGATTGGTAGTAGCTACAAACATTTTCCAGATGTATCTTTTCTGGGAGTTAGTGGGCGTAAGCTCTTATCTATTAATCGGATTCTACTATACAAAACCTGCTGCAATCTCCGCCTCCAAGAAAGCGTTTATTGTCACTCGTTTTGCAGACCTGGGCTTCCTCATCGGTATCCTGATTTACGGATATTACGGAGGAACATTCGGTTTTACTCCGGATACGGTATCGCTGGTTAGCGGCGGAGCGGCCATGCTTCCATTAGCCCTCGGATTAATGTTCGTAGGTGGTGCCGGAAAGAGTGCGATGTTCCCGCTACATATCTGGTTGCCGGATGCAATGGAAGGTCCTACTCCTGTCAGCGCCTTGATTCATGCGGCTACGATGGTAGTTGCCGGAGTCTATCTGGTGGCACGTATGTTTCCGCTCTTCATCGAATATGCTCCGAATACGTTGCATATGGTTGCCTGGGTAGGTGCAATCACTGCCTTTTATGCAGCAAGTGTAGCCTGTGTACAATCGGATATCAAACGTGTACTCGCATTCTCTACTATCTCGCAGATTGGTTTTATGATGGTGGCTTTAGGAGTTTGTACATCAATGAATCCTCATGAAGGCGGTTTGGGATACATGGCATCCATGTTCCACCTTTTCACGCACGCCATGTTCAAGGCGCTGCTCTTCCTCGGTGCCGGTAGCATTATCCATGCAGTACACTCCAATGAGATGTCGGCCATGGGCGGATTACGCAAATATATGCCGATTACCCATGGGACATTCCTGATTGCTTGTCTCGCCATTGCGGGTATCCCCCCATTCTCGGGTTTCTTCTCGAAAGATGAGATTCTGGCAGCTTGCTTCCAATACAGCCCTGTAATGGGTTGGGTGATGACGGTAATCGCCGCTATGACCGCTTTCTATATGTTCCGCCTTTACTACGGTATCTTCTGGGGAAAAGAGAACAAAGAACTTCATGCGCATCACACTCCCCATGAAAGTCCGTTGGCTATGACTTTCCCATTGATGTTTTTGGCAGCAGTGACTTGTGGAGCCGGATTTATTCCTTTCGGACACTTTATCAGTTCCAACGGTGAATCCTACTCCATTCATCTTGCCCCGTCAGTGGCTATCACAAGTGTTGTTATCGCGATTATTTCCATTGCCATCGCGACCTGGATGTATAAGAACGCCAAACAGCCTGTCGCCGATTCGCTGGCTAAACAGTTCAAGGGATTGCATAAGGCTGCCTATCACCGTTTCTATATTGACGAGATATACCAGTTCATTACGCATAAGATTATTTTCCGTTGCATCTCTACTCCTATCGCATGGTGGGACCGTCATGTCGTAGACGGATTCTTTGACTTCCTGGCATGGGCGACGAATGCGACAAGCGACGAGATTCGCGGCTTACAGAGCGGTCAGGTACAACAATATGCGTATGTGTTCCTTTGCGGTGCACTGGCACTTATTCTGCTGCTGGTTCTCTAAACAAGTAATAGTAAATCTTTAAACAGTAAATCATAAAGATGAATTTCTTATCAATATTCGTACTTATCCCCCTCCTGATGTTGGCCGGACTTTGGGCGGCACGAGGAATTAAAGCTATCCGGGGGGTTATGGTTACGGGCGCATCAGCGCTTCTGATAGCCTCTGTCGTACTTACATTCATGTATTTGGGAGAGCGTAGCGCCGGAAACACGGCGGAAATGCTTTTCCGTGCAGACACACTATGGTACGCACCGCTTCATATCTCCTACTCGGTAGGCGTAGACGGCATCTCGGTAGCTATGCTGTTACTGTCCGCCATCATCGTATTTACCGGCACATTCGCTTCCTGGCGTTTGCAACCGTTGACCAAAGAATATTTCCTTTGGTTCACGCTGTTGTCGATGGGAGTGTTCGGATTCTTTATATCCGTAGACCTGTTCACCATGTTTATGTTCTACGAAATAGCCTTGATACCTATGTATCTGCTGATTGGCGTATGGGGTTCGGGACGTAAGGAATATGCAGCGATGAAGCTGACACTCATGCTGATGGGTGGTTCCGCTTTCCTGCTGATCGGTATTCTCGGAATCTATTTCGGTGCAGGAGCCACTACCATGAACCTTCTCGAAATCGCACAGTTGCACAACATACCTTTTGCACAACAATGTATCTGGTTCCCGCTGACATTTCTCGGTTTCGGTGTGCTAGGCGCTCTTTTCCCCTTCCACACATGGAGTCCCGACGGTCATGCCTCCGCTCCGACAGCAGTTTCCATGCTTCATGCCGGAGTGCTGATGAAATTAGGAGGTTATGGTTGTTTCCGTATCGCCATGTATCTAATGCCGGAAGCCGCTAACGAACTTTCCTGGATATTCCTGATACTGACCGGTATCTCTGTCGTTTACGGAGCTTTCTCCGCTTGTGTACAGACTGACTTGAAATATATCAACGCATACTCTTCCGTATCCCATTGCGGATTAGTTCTTTTCGCAATCCTCATGCTGAACCAGACAGCAGCCACAGGCGCTATCCTCCAAATGTTGTCACACGGACTGATGACAGCATTGTTCTTTGCGCTTATCGGTATGATTTACGGACGTACCCACACCCGTGACGTACGCGAGCTTGCCGGTTTAATGAAGATCATGCCTTTCCTGAGTGTATGTTATGTCATTGCCGGTCTTGCCAATCTCGGTCTGCCGGGATTGAGCGGTTTTATTGCCGAGATGACCATCTTTGTCGGATCTTTCCAAGACAATGATGTATTCCACCGCACACTGACCATTATAGCCTGCTCCTCCATCGTGATTACAGCAGTCTATATCTTGCGTCTGGTAGGTAAGATTCTGTACGGGACCTGTACCAACAAGCATCACCTCGAACTGACCGATGCAACTTGGGACGAGCGTGTAGCCGTTATCTGCCTCATCGTTTGTGTAGCCGGACTGGGTATGGCTCCTTTCTGGGTAAGCCACATGATTGGTGAAAGTGTATTGCCCGTTGTCTCACAACTGATACCCTAGCTCTTTAATTTTTAATCTCTAATTTAATTGATAAAGATGGATTATTCACAATTTCTACATATGCGAGAAGAGCTGTCGCTCGTAGTAGTTCTGTTACTACTGTTTCTAGCCGACCTCTTCATGAGCCCGGATGCGCACAAGAACGATGGAAAGGCACGACTGAATACAATGTTTCCCGTCATTCTGATGGCTATCCATACGGCTATCAACCTGATACCGGGTACCGCTGCCGACATTTTCGGCGGTATGTACCACTATGTGCCCATACATACAGTCATTAAGTCAATCCTGAACGTAGGTACATTAATCGTCTTTCTGATGGCGCACGAATGGATGAAGCGTGAAGACACTTCATTCAAGCAAGGAGAGTTCTATGTACTCACTCTCTCTACTCTGTTCGGTATGTATCTCATGATTTCCGCCGGACACTTCCTGATGTTCTTCATCGGACTGGAGACTGCTTCCGTTCCCATGGCAGCTTTGATTGCCTTCGATAAATACCGTCACAACTCCGCCGAAGCAGGAGCCAAGTATATTCTTACCGCACTCTTCTCCAGCGCATTGCTGTTGTTCGGTTTGTCTATGATTTACGGTTCTGCCGGAACCTTGTATTTCGATGACCTTCCCGCCCATATTGACGGAAACCCGTTACAGATTATGGCATTTGTATTCTTCTTTACGGGTATGGCATTCAAGTTATCGCTCGTTCCGTTCCATCTTTGGACGGCAGACGTTTACGAAGGAGCCCCGAGTACGGTCACCGCTTACTTGAGTGTTGTATCCAAAGGATCGGCGGCATTTGTATTGCTGACTATCCTCATCAAGGTATTTGCTCCTATGATAAACGATTGGCAGGAAGTGCTCTATTGGGTAACGATAGCTTCCATCACCATCGCGAATATATTCGCTATCCGCCAACAGAACCTGAAACGTCTGATGGCATTCTCCAGTATCTCGCAGGCAGGATATATCATGCTTGGTGTAATCGGTGGCACGGCACAGGGAATGACAGCCCTAGTATATTATGTACTTGTGTATGCAGCCGCCAATCTCGGTGTATTTGCCGTAATCACTATTGTGGCATTGCGCAGCCAGAAGTTCACCCTCGAAGATTATGCGGGACTTTATAAAACGAATCCGAAGATCGCCCTCCTGATGACCCTTTCTTTGTTCTCATTAGCAGGCATTCCTCCATTTGCCGGATTCTTCTCCAAGTTCTTTATCTTCATGGCGGCCTTCGATGCAGGCTTTCATTTGTTGGTGTTTATAGCATTGGTCAATACAGTAATTTCGCTGTATTACTACCTGCTGATCGTGAAAGCGATGTATATCACCCCGTCCGAAAACCCGATTCCGACTTTCCGCAGTGACCGATGCACAAAGTGGGGACTGGCACTCTGCACGCTGGGCATCATCGGACTAGGTATCGCAAGCGTTGTATACCAGTCTATCGACAAACTGGCATTTGGAATCTAAACAAAAGAGCGTATGTCACTTCAAGGTGACATACGCTCTTTTGTTTATCTTTGTTGTCTTTTACTGAAGACTTTCTTCCGTCATGACCATTCCAGGTATCGTAAACCAAAAACGCGATCCCTTACCTTTTTCGGAGTCAACGCCAATACGTCCACCTAATTGTTCCACAATACTTTGGCAAATAGAAAGTCCTAATCCCGTGCCATGCACAAAAGAATTAAGCTTTACAAAACGCTCAAAGATGTGCGGTAATTGTTCCTTCTCTATTCCTATCCCCGTATCCTGAACATAGAACTCCAATCCTTCATCTTTCAGCACATATCCCACACGGATACTGCCCTCTGAAGTAAACTTAATCGCATTGTTCACAAAATTGGATATCACCTGATATATACGGTTACGGTCACTAGTAATATGGCAAATAGAAAAATTTGGTTCGAATACTAACTTTACATTCTCTTTCGTTTTCATCTGCATAGAACGGACCAGATCTTCACACAGCAGATTCACATCCACATCTCCATGCGAAAATTCAAATGTCCCTGCCTCAATTTTGGAAAGGTCGAGAATATCTGATATTAACTGTAACAGCAAATCATTATTTTCCCGCACGATCTTCATATACTCTCTCCGTTCTTCTATATCCGCAGTTTCCACCAATAAATCGGAAAAGCCTACGATAGCATTCAGAGGCGTACGGATTTCATGGCTCATATTGGCAAGGAAAGCACTTTTCAGACGGTCCATCATCTCCGCCTTATCACGTGCATGAATCAGTTCAGCCTCCGTCTCTTTCAGTTTCGTTATATCATAATTGACACCAATGATTTCGATTTCACCCTCTTCCGGTTTATATTGGGTTACCATCACATTCGTATTTACCCAGTTCCACTCATTTTCCGTTCCGGGACGAAGAATACGCATTTCCCCTTGAAAATGTTTTCTTTTCCCGACTTTGACTTCTTTATAGAAATCAAGCAGACCTTTGCGGTCTTCCGGATGCATTTTACGATAGACTCCTACTACATCACTTAATGCAATGTCTTCCTCTTCCCCCATATTTTTATACCATTGCTTGATGGCATATCCCTTCCGATTCAGAAGATTTAATTTCGCATAACCAACTTTTGCAAAATCGGATATCATCAAAAAGAAATTTTCAAAATCACGAATACGGTTCATTGCATCAATACGTTCCGTATTATCAATACTAATCAGAATATACCCGATAAACTCTCCCTCTCTATCGTACAGTTTAGTTACTTTCGAATACAATTCTATCACATTAGAACGCATGGTACGATAATATCCTTTAATCTGGTCGAAAGAATAATTAAGTCGGAAATCCACTAAATCCTCATTTCGTACACGATCACGAATCGTTTGCGGCACGTTCGGATTTTCAAAGAAGTTAATACCTATTACATCCTCTTTATTGGCAATTCCGAATATTTCCAAATTCTTATTGTTCAGATCAAGCAGATATCCATCCTTATCATAGATCTCTACTCCTGCCGGAATATTAGCAAATATATTTTTAAAAAGTTTCTCACTACGGTCCAATGCACGATTAGCCTCTACAGCCTCAGTTGAGTCCGTAAACAATCCTACCACCTCATCTTTCTCCGGCGAATACACAATCCAGTGAGTGTACAATCCCGTTTGAGGAAAATACTCATCCTTTTCTTTGTAAGGCTTACCATCAAGAACTTCAAGGATAAAATCCATTTTCTCTGAATGATCGGAAACCAAATCCGAAGCCAACACACCTACATATTGTTCCAAAGGTTTGCCAAAGAAATGGGAACTGATCTGGTTAGCGTCCGTTATCCGATAATCATAAGGCTTGTTGTTCTCGTCACGAAGAACAGACATACGTATATACCCCATTGGCATAAAATGGAAAAGATTACGTAAGAAAGACTGTTCATAAGTTACTTTATCTTTTGCTACGCGTAGTTCAATACAAATGCTTATAATATTTCCCAACGAAGAGAACCATTGAAAATCCTCGTTGCTCCAGTTACGATAACTATCTATCAATTCAATACCCATTCCTCCCCATACATGATCACCAGCCATCAAAGGAGTTACCATGAATGAATAGACTCCCCGTTCAGCAAATTCTCGTCTCGTTTCCGATGCTTCTTCCGGTAGTTGTTTCAACGAATTCAACACGATAGCTTTGCCAGACAGAATCTGCTGATTCCACCATTCCGACCGATCGACCGGTATGTCTTGCCAACATTGTTTTTCTGTCGACATCCCTTCGGAAACGACTTCATACGTGCAACTGCGATAAGTGTGTTCTTTATTGTACTCGAAAATATAGACACGTCCTTTTCCATTATAAAGATTCAGTATATCCTTTAAAATCTCTGTTACACATTCTTCAACTCTTTCATCCCGAAGAAAACGGTATAAAGACTGCGAAATGTAATTCTGACGGAGAAGCAAGTCATTCACACGTTTCAGAGCTTTCTTCTGTTCTATCTGTTCAGGAGCCTCTACGCGTTGAATCACTCCAAAAGATTTGTCTCCCCCATTAGTCCCCGTTCCTTTCTCACGGGAAGCCAAACGGGTATGCAACCAGACTTCGCCATATTTCGAATAGATGGGAAAGGTCTGTTCGTAAAAATCCTTATGGATAGAACTATTTGCCCGGAACTCATGTGCAATCTGACAACGATAATCTTCACGCACCAAGTTCAGAAAATCAGAAAATGAGATAGTATCTCCATCCAAATCCAAAAGATCACAAAGAAAGTCGGAACAAAGATAATATCCTCCCGTCAAATCCGCTTCCCACCATCCGACTTGAGCCAAAGAAGCCATTTTACGATACCGTTCGTAGTCTGTATGCATAATATTGATTTTTAAAGATACAAATATAAGAAAAATACATTACAAACAGTTATTTACAACTCAAATTTCAAGGCTGTATAAACAAAATAGTTGACAAACGGAACAATAAATGCGTACGTCGGTATCGACGCACGCATCAAACAATTGAAAAACCTCTTTAATCTTTTATTAATTCAAAGTCGGAAAAGAATAGTTTGTCCATGCAAAAACAGAAGTGTTTGCACCGGCATTAGAAGCCGACGTAGTCAGTGTGACAGTTCCCTGCCCAACGACATTCTTATCGGGATTTGTTTTATCAACATAATCCACCACTTTTTCGTTTGTATATGAGAAAGAAGAAGAAGTCGTAATATTGATAGTCACGGTGCCTCCCCCTTTTGAGTCGGTAGCGTCAACCAGGTCTTTTGCTTTCAGTGCATCAGCCGAAGTAGAAGCTACCAATGTGTTCTTGATAGTAGCAGTTGCACCACGACGCACCTTGATTACATCGTCCATTGCATTCTTCTGTCCGGTAGTCGTATTTCCACCTACCGTGTTATTGACAATCGTCATTCCGTCTATGATAAAATCAGACTGCCCCACATGGTCTACTCCGTTTCCATCCAGATTACCATCAGCCTCAACTCCACGCGGATCTTCTTCCGTGCTGGTATACCCGTCTTCCCAGATACCATAACAATTACTCAATGTGCCCTTATATCCTTGAGTGAAATCAAACATATCATCATCAGGATTGACAGCCAGCAGATTAGTCACATTTACTGTTCCACCGAAGAATTCGATAGCGTCATCGGCACTTTCCAACACATAAACGTTCTGGATTTTCGTCCCGTTACCCACACCGTTCAAAGTCAGCCCGTTGTGCTCAATATCAGCCGTATTACGTGCACCGGCATAGAGGATATTCACATAAGTCAGCGCACCGGAATTGTCGGCTCTGTCACTACCGCCGTATTTGTAAGCATTGTTAATCTCCGCATTGGCTGTATTAGTACCCTCTGCTCCCGCACCGGAAATAGGTGCTTTACCATTAAGGATAATTCCTCCCCAGTCACCGGCTTTCTTTGTCGCTTCTCCAGAAGTAAATGTGACAGGTTGTGAAGACGTACCGTTAGCATAAAGTTTTCCACCCTGTGCTACAAGAATATAGCTACTGAAACCTTTAGTCGCTTTAATCGTTGTTCCGGCAGGAATAGTCAGTTCGCCTCCATTTTCGATAATCACCGTTCCACCCAGAATGTATTCCCCTTCTTCCAACGTTTGTTTACCGGTCAGGTTTCCCATCAATGTTTTACCGTCGGCAGCCAGAATAGAAGCCCCGTCGGGAGTATCATTCCCGTCATCATCACTACCACAAGAAGTTAAAGTCAAAGTTGTTGCGATAGCAGCCATTGCCATCATGCTTAAGAATAATCTTTTCATCTTTTTAGCGTTTAATTGATAATATTTCTGTTTATATAGAGCTTAGAATGTGCACGACACTCCCAAGCTCACGTTAATTCCTTTTTTATAATCGCCCAATATCACTTTCCGACCGCTACCGTTCGCCTTACGGCTCAGTTGATAGGACGGATTAAGCAAGTTGCGTGCTTTAAGAGTAAGGGCAATATGCTTGCCTAATTTCGCCTGCGATACGAAGTCGAGCGTAGCCACTCCCTCTTCCATCACATCCTGAAACCCTTGTGTACCGATAGTATACACTTTTTCTCCCACATATCCGAAGACCAATGTGTTGGTAAACGAATATCCGGCTGAAACATAGGTGTGTGACAGATCGAAGTTGGCAATCCAAGGAGCCGCCCCTTCCAGTTGCGAGCCATCCGTATCGGTAGCGGCAATATCGGGGTCGTCCACTTTGGCATTCGTGTAGATATACGATCCGTTCAATCCTGCCGTCAGGCGGTTCATACCGTTGTTGGCTGTCGAGCGTGAGAATATTTTTTTGCGTATCTCCAGTTCAATCCCCGCCACAGTAGCCTGGTCGGCTACGTTTTCGTATGAAAGGAAACCTCCGGCACTTGGCGTTTCGATACGCGAAATAGGATTCTTTATCATTTTGTAGAAAGCAGTAACAGAGATCAATTCGGTTGATGTAGGGTTGAAATCCCATTTCAAGTCTATGTTGTAATTGTCCGACGGTTTCAGATTTGCGTTACCCTGACTCTTAAAGTTGACACCCACATAGCGGTAAGGTGAAATTTCCTTCGACTGAGGCAAAGTATATGTCTTGCTCAATCCAAGCCGCAAGGCGTTCTTATCATTCAGGCTGTACCTCATGTTCAAACTCGGAAGGAAGTAGTTTTTCCGGATATTGTTCTTGCCTTTGGAGTTTCCTTTATCCACATTGTAGTCTACGGTCATATCCACATTGTCATACTTCAAGCCGAGATTGACCACCCAATGCCGGGTGAACTGATAGACCGCTTCCGCATAAACCGAATGTATGTTCTTCTTCACCGCATATTTATCCACCGCATTGTCCAGCGTGAAACGGTCGTTGAAATGGGCCGCAGAATAAAAGTCATCCAATGAAATATCGTCCACCGAAGTAAATGAAGGACCATTCAAGGTAATCATATTGTATTCCGTCTGTTTGAAATCATCGTTAATGATACGTCCGGTGTATCCGAACCGAAGTCTGGAGATTTCTTCCCAATCGTCTTTCAAGCGATAAACCACTCCGGCACGGAGATTCAGATCATTCTCCGTCAGAGAAGAGAAAGTACGGAACTGTGTATTACCTCCTACCAATCCGTATCCGGTTTCATTCCGGGTTATCTGGTTGATACGGCGATCCGGCTCATATCCGCGCACCATATTATAGGAGGCTCCTGCGTCAACGCTCAGCCGGTCTGTCAATCCCCAGTTCGTCATGATCTGGTTGACTAATAACAGATTGTCGTTCACCTGCTGACGACGGGTCATTCCCAGATTACCGTAATCGTCACTGAAAGTAGCGTCTTTCCCTTCGTAGTTTCCCACAGACTGCACATTGCTATGTACCATCATGAAGTTGTAAGACAAATGATGACGATTGTGCATATCATAATCTACATTAGCCAATGCCAACTGACTGATATTCGTTGTTGACTTATGTCCGTTCAGATCTTTGTATATAGTACCGCCCGTATTTGTATTACGTATGATTTCATCCGTATATCGATAATCAACGGAATGCCCCACAGTGGCAAAGAACGAAAGAGCATCCCGTTGCCGACCTACATAAAACTTCTTTCCGCCTGCGATATTATAACTGCGGTCCATCTGGAAGTTTTGCGCCGACGGGTCGAGTTTGTTCTTAAATCCCCACACATCCGTGCCCGGTTCCGTCCGATTGGCAAATCCCAGCAGATTCACTCCATCCGGTTGGAAAAAATCGGAGGAAAGGGTCTGTGTATTCACACCGGCCGATACACTGGCGCTAATGTAACCGTTGCCTACCAGTTCTTTGGACGAGATATCAATATTTGCGCCCCCTACATCGCCTCCGTTCCCGGCAGTAAATGCTTTGTTGACTCCTACGGACTGTATAAGGTCGGTTCCGAAAAAATCAAGAGAGATATTCTTGTATTCCGGGTCTTCCGACGGCACAGGGAAACCATTGAACGTAGTAGTATTATAGCGGTCACCCAATCCACGTACGAATACGTTCTTCACACCGTCCTGCTTGGAAATTCCGGCGACTTTCGTCACAGCTCCTTCCGCATCCGAAACTCCTTTGCGTGAAAGCTCCTTCACACTGACCGACTGCACGGCAATGACCGCCTTTTGCTGTTCCAGCAAAGCCATATTCTCATTTTCCCGGTTCTTTTTCGCCACAACAACCACATCCGACAGCTCTTGCGCATCCGTCTCCATCTCCATATTCAGAATGACCAGATTCCCATTCTCTACGCGGACCTTCCGACGTACTTCAGTCTTATATCCTACGTATTTAATCTCGATATCATACATACCCTCCAACACTCCCACACCGTTTAGCTCAAAATTACCGTTCATATCGGTAACCGCTCCGGCCTGGGTTCCAAGCAAGCGTATCGTCGCACCTATCAAAGGCTCTTTGGATAACTTGTCCTTTACAGCTCCTTTAATCTTGATATTGGCAGCCAATGCGGGAAGTACACACAACAGACAAAAGAAGGCCGCCACTGAAAATCGGATAAGAAATAGCTTTTTCATCTACCTTTACTCTACGTTTTTGATTACGTCGGCAAAGGTAGATGGCCTGTGTTACAAGATTGAGACAAAGAAAATACAATCAATTGAAAGAGTCGTTGCAATGTTATTACACTGCAATATCCTCTATCAGTTTTCTATCTTTACTCCTATCCGGCGCAAGTCCGCACCTGACGGATTCTGGAAGACACGCAAGTCAAATTCCGGAATAATGGCAAGCACATGATCGAAAACATCCGCCTGTATGCCTTCATACGGAATCCAGTCCTTAGAAGCGGAAAAGAAATAAAGTTCCATCGGAATACCTGTTTCGGTAGGTTGAAGCTGGCGTACCATGCACGTCAAGTCTTGATTGACGGTAGGCAGGCTTTTCAGATAATTCGTAAGATAGGCACGAAAGACGCCCAAGTTAGTCTGGCGACGCCCGTTCACCAATACGGAGTTGTCAATATGATGCTCTTTATTATACTCCTTCACGACCTTCTCCGTTGTCTCCACATACTCCTTCAGCAATTGGATTTTACGATATTTCGCCAACATCTCCGGTGTACAGAAACGAACGCTGGTCATGTCGATATTAATGGAACGCTTCACACGCCGTCCACCGGATTCCCGCATCCCCTGCCAGTTCTGGAAAGAATCACTGACCAGCAAATAAGGCGGTATGGTCGTAATCGTATTATCCCAATTACGCACTTTTACCGTATTCAAAGTCACTTCTATCACAGTTCCGTCGGCGCCATATTTCGGCATAGCAATCCAGTCGCCTACTTTCAGCATATTATTGGCAGAAAGCTGAATACCGGAAACAAAACCCATAATACTATCCTTGAACACCAACATCAGAATAGCGGCCGAAGCTCCCAATCCGGTAAGCAACACCATCGGACTCTGCTTAATCAGAATACTTACGATAATAATAGCCCCGACAAAGAAAAGAACGACTTGAGCGGTCTGCAACAACCCCTTCAGAGGCTTGTCCTTATATTGCTCCTTTTCACTGTAAACATGATATACCGCCGACAGAAAGACACTGATGAAACGGAGGAAAACCGCCAAGATATAAATAAGGCAAAGCCGTCGCAGGAAATCGAGCAAGTTGGAGTCGGCATGTTCCGGGAAAGCGATGGGAATAGCAAGGTAAATCAATATCGGGGCTACCATCCGGCTGACGTGAACCATTACCTTATGGTCGAACACTATGTCGTCCCAAGTAGCTTTGGTCCGTTTCACCAATTTCGCTACCGTACGCAAAATGATCTTACGGCAAATCAGATTAGCCAACAAGGCCACACCAATAATCAGCAACAAAATGACAAAGTTGTCCACCTTATCCGCCAAAGCCTCATCCATTCCTGCCGAAAGCAATGCATGGTTCACTTCCTGAATCACTACATCAGTCACCTCCTGTGTTCCGCCATTGGCCAACTCAACTGTCACGGTATCAACTATTTCTTTTACTTCTTCCATAAGTAATCTTCTCTCTATTCTTCTTTCTTGTTCTTATTTCCCTCGTTCCAGGTATTCACGAATATCCTGTCGCAGCCAGTCGTAGTGGAAAAGCCGCTTATAGGCCACATTCTTCTTCAACATGATTTCCACATTTACCTGACTGTTCTGATAACAAGTCAATTCGTTCTTAAATTGTTCATTATGTTCGGCAAGTCGCTTGATTTCCTGTTCCCGTTCCCGGCGCAATACCGTACAAACCGGAATCAGAAGTTTCATCACCACATTATCCATTACGTGGTGTCCCTGCATATACAGATAGGTATTTTCCGGAAATAGCCCCAACTCTCTCAGATCTGTCCCTAAGGCATTTACTTGATTCATGCTGCGGGAAAAACGTTTCTTCAGTTCCGACAATTTCTGATTTACCCGTTGCTGCAATGATTCAAGACTCTTTTCCGGGTGTCTGAGATTTATCTCACGCAGAGAAGTATAGGCATGAAAATCATACATCGGAAAGGTGTAAGTATCCCGTTGGCGATAGAACCACACGTTCCATAAAAAAAGCGGATATACGATTTCAGAGTATCTTTTCAGGTAAGCATTGAAGTCCATCACAAAACGGTCGTTCAACGTAGCCTGCACACATACCTCATGGAGGCTTTCGGCAAAGCAATGATAGTTTTCAATGGCGTATGTATAGGTCTGGAAGATATATTTGTTGCGGTTGATTTTACGGGAAGTATTGGTCGCGCCCTGCAACAGGAAATCATAATCGCTGTCCACACAGGCAATCAGGCTTCTTCCCAGTTCCGCGGTATTCAACGTATTCATCAAGACCATCTTTTTCCCTTTAGCCAATGAGGTAGTAGAAGGAAGCATTACCTGGAAATAGTGTTCGTCATCTTCAAATTCTTCGAGCAACGTACGCCAGAAAGCAATGTCATCATAGCTTTCCACATAAGCTATGATACGCCGACGGGCCTTCTTTGAATAAAGCTTATGAGCGGCATTGAAATAAGAAGATGTCAGGTTATCTCGTAGTGAAGTTGCCATTATTATATAATGTTGAAATATCACTTACTTCCGTCACTGCATCCAGCCAGCCCTCCATAATGACGGCCGGCGAATGGGTAGTCAGGATGATCTGTACATTCGGATTCAACTCACGTATCATGGCAATCAACTTCTGTTGCCATTCAATGTGGAGAGAGGCTTCCGGCTCATCCATAAACAGTACGCAATGGCTGTTGTCCTGCACAAGCACGGTCAACAGAATGACCAGCATTTGCTTCTCACCGGAAGAAAGTTTGTAAGGGAACAACAGTTCTCCATCCTGATAGAAAGCAATATCATTCCGTTTGCGGTCTATTTTCTTGCGTGTATAACTGAACAACTCGTCAATCATATCCTGAAAACGACGCTTGGCTATGGACAAAGTAGCTGCTTTGGCCCGTACTTTCTCGTCATTATCGGAGAGCATTTCAATCATCTTGTTACCTATATTGACCTGATAATCAAGATAGCGGCGTTGCAACAGATAAAGCTGCCAATCCAATTCGGACTTCACGTTCTTATCGGCCATACGGGCAGTAAAGTCACCCATAATCAGAGGACGGTCATAACTCCGGATCACATCGTATGGGATATAGGTCGCCTGAGGATTGTCGAAGAAAAGACGGACACCGTTCTTCTCGTCACTTTTCATTTCGCCGGAGAGTTCTTCAAGATATCCTACCGAACGGTTCAAGATGGTAGTTTTTCCTACTCCGTTAATACCGGAAAGGATATTCACATCGGGACGCAAATCCCATCCTATATTAAAACGCTCCCAGAGTCCATGAATTTCGATACGACGGATATAGTTGGCCTGTTGTTCCATAATATTCAATTTTATTCAAGGCAAATATAAACAAATCATACGACAAATTAGCTACCTTTGCAGCAGTTTTCAATAAAGGTAACAATTAAAAAGGCGTATACGCACTTATGAAGAATAACAAGAATCTGCAAGGTCATCTGTTTGCACTTACGGCAAACGTCATGTGGGGGCTGATGTCTCCTATCGGTAAATCAGCGCTTCAGGAATTCTCCGCAATATCCGTCACCACTTTTCGGATGGTGGGAGCGGCGGCGGCTTTCTGGATACTTTCCATTTTCTGCAAACAGGAACACGTGAATCATCAGGATATGCTGAAGATATTCTTCGCTTCACTGTTTGCTTTGGTGTTCAATCAGGGAGTATTCATTTTCGGCCTTTCAATGACTTCACCCATCGACGCTTCCATCGTAACCACTACTTTACCGATTGTCACTATGATCGTAGCGGCTATTTATCTGAAAGAACCGATTACCAATAAAAAGGTACTGGGTATTTTCGTCGGCGCTATGGGAGCGCTTATCCTCATTATGAGCAGTCAGGCGGGAAACAACGGAAACGGAAGCTTAATCGGCGACCTGCTTTGTCTGGTGGCACAGATCAGTTTCTCCATCTACTTAACCGTATTCAAGGGATTATCCCAGCAATATTCGGCAGTCACTATCAATAAGTGGATGTTCGTTTACGCTTCGATGTGTTACATACCGTTCTCTTATCACGACATTTCCATCATTCAATGGGAGGCAGTCTCCACAATCGCCATCATAGAGGTTCTTTACGTAGTATTGGGAGGCAGTTTCCTTGCCTATCTCTGCATCATGACCGCACAGAAACTACTCCGTCCCACCGTTGTCAGTATGTATAACTATATGCAGCCGATTGTAGCTACAATCGCTGCCATCATCATGGGGATAGGAAGCTTCGGCTGGCAGAAAGGACTGGCTATCGCACTCGTGTTCTTGGGAGTATATATCGTGACACAGAGCAAATCAAGAGCCGACTTCGAAAAGATAGGGAAAGAACTGTAATCTGTGGTGAACTACATCTTTAAGTCCTCAAAATAAGTGTCCAGCAAACTTTTGGCGGCTATGAATGAAGTAAGATTACCACTTAATACTTGTTGTTCCTTCTCTTGAAGCATGGCTTCAATCTTCGGATTATGGTAGAAACTGTCGCGAAGCTGTTCATTGATACTTTCATACATCCAGTATTTGCTCTGCTCGTTACGGCGATATTCAAAATAGCCATTTTCTTTTACAAAGGCAATGTACTCATAAACCATATCCCATACTTCCTTAACGCCTATATTGTAAAAACCGGAATAAGTCAGAACCTTTGGTGTCCATCCGGATTCGGGCGCAGGAAACAGATGCAGCGCATTACGGAACTGAGTGGCAGCCAGCTTGGCACGTTCCAGATTATCTCCGTCGGCTTTATTAATCACAATGCCGTCCGCCATCTCCATAATGCCACGCTTGATACCTTGCAATTCATCTCCTGTTCCCGCCAACTGAATCAACAGGAAGAAATCGACCATCGAATGGACTGCCGTCTCGCTCTGTCCCACTCCCACGGTCTCCACAAAGATTTTATCGAATCCGGCCGCCTCGCAAAGAATAATCGTTTCACGCGTCTTACGTGCTACTCCTCCCAATGAACCGGCCGACGGGCTGGGACGGATAAATGATTTAGGATGTACGGAAAGCTGTTCCATACGGGTTTTATCTCCTAAAATGCTTCCTTTGCTACGCTCACTACTCGGGTCGATTGCCAGTACAGCCAACTTACCGCCTTTTTCGAGCACGTGCAGGCCGAAGACATCAATCGAAGTACTCTTTCCTGCACCGGGAACACCGCTGATACCTACCCGGATCGAGTTGCCGGAATAGGGAAGACACTTCTCTATCACCTCTTGGGCAACGGACTGATGTTCGGGTTTCACACTTTCAACTAACGTCACAGCCTGACTTAGTATAGTGACATCACCTTTTGTAATGCCGTCCACAAACTCAGCCACCGAGAGCTGGCGTTTCTTAGGCTTCCGTTTCAGATAAGGGTTCACCGACGAGGGCTGTTCAATACCTTTATTGACAACAAGCCCCTTATATTCTTCACTATTTTCAGGATGTTCCATAGCAATAGGAGATTTAACGTTTGATATTGATTTCAACTTTCGGGCGCAACGGGTCGTTTGTTATCATCAAGATACGCAAGTGGTGTTTCTTATTACCCACATCACGCTTACGAATAGTCACTTTCAACTTCGTCATTCCATCCGGAGGAAGTACCGTTTTTTTCAAGCTTACTCCGACCGACGAGTTGAATACCTGCAACTTACTAATTACCAATGGAGTCTTTCCGGCATTAGCGATCAGGATATCATGACTGGCTTTCTTCTTCTTTATCAACGGCACGCTAAGATCAATGTCCGTTTCCGAGATTCGTATAGCAGGCGCATTCAAAGAATCATTCGCTGTCATACGCGAGAAGTCGGGAAGAAGAATAGCCGAAACCGGTATTTCATTATCTTCGCTCACCTTATCACCGGAAAAACGGGAAAGGTAAACGGATGTCTGCGTCAATCCGTAGTCTTTCAACTGGCTGGCATCCAACGTCAGTTTCACAGTGCCTTTTTTACCTTTCAGCAGAACCTTAGGCTCCGCTTCCATTTTAAGATAAGGAGGCAGATGCATCAACACCGGTTCGTACGGACGGTCGGATAGGTTCGCAATGCTAAAAGTCATCGTGGGCTTCTGACCGTGATACACATCGGGGAAGGCAAATTCGTCACGATCGATACGGATATTACCTATTGCATAAGGATGAGTCTTGGTATAGTCTTTTATCTCTTGCACCACTTCACCGATAAATTTCAGATAAATCAGACTGGGCGTGGCATTGCTGTATATTCCTACTGTTTTTTCAAAGTGTCCCAAAGCTTTGGCGTCAAAGGAGGCTTTGACAATTCCTTTTCCTCCGGGAGCAATCGGTTCTTTGGTCCAGTCGGCTACGGAACAGGCGCAAGAGGTAGTGACATTGGTAAGCACCAATGGCTGGTTACCGGTATTGGTAATTGTATATTCCACCGTCACCGGGCGTTTCCATTCTATTTGTCCGAAATTATGTGTCTCTTTATTGGAAGAGATGCGAGGTTGGGCAACGGCTGCCAAAGCGACAGTGAGTAGAGAAAATATAAATAGCAAACTACGTTTCATGCGATACTTTTTTATTTTGGTGCACAAATGTAGGACTTTTAGATGAGTTTCTCACCACAGATTACACAGATTAACACAGATTGGGAAAAGACTTTACTTACAGAGAGAACCTGTAATGCCTTATTTGCAGACTAAAAGTTCCCCACCGAGGAAAAGGGTCTTCCTCGGTGGCGAACCACCTCTTCATCGGTGAGGGAGCACCCTTTCACCGGTGAGGAGGAAAATCTTCGCTTTTGGTTATTCAATAATAATTGTCATTGATGCGGAATGTGAAGCGTATTCGGGAGCGTATGCGCACTGAATAGTAGCCAGTCCTGTTTCGTAAGTTCCTTCACGGCTCACACGGTAGCTGTATTCCAGTACATAGACACCTTTGCCCAAATGGTCGAAGAAGAAGTTGGTAGAGGCGTCTTTAATGTCTACATAATAGCCGAATCCATTGTTCCAGCGATAACCGGAAATACTGCCGACAGGCTCGAAGCAGGCGCCACGCTGGTCTTTCAACTGCACAAAGTCCATCGTACGGTCTACACTGATGGTCAGACGGGAAACAACTTTATCACCTACTGTGAGAACGGTCTTTGAAGTAATAGGCTGCAATTGTGCAACGTTGTTCTCTATGCGTTCTACGTACAGTTGCTTCTCTACATTCAATGCACCCCCCTGTTGTTTCACATCACTGATAGGAGAATCGTATTCGGCGTAAACAGCTCCCCAAGCGATACCCGGATTCCTCTTTTCCACTTCAATCTTACGGGCGTCTACCACATTTTTCTGTGTGAACGAACGTTTGATATAGCCCAATCCCGGAACGGTTGTCTTACTCGGAGATACCGTTTCCAGTACCTCGTTGGCAATCACAATACGTACGTCCCCTTGATTATCGAGCAGATTGGCGCCTTTCATCAACAGGGCATACACAGCGTCCGCCGTAGCTACCGGAGAGCTCCACTGCTGCGTCTGTTTTTGCTTTAACAGCCAGAGTTTCATTTCTTCGACTGTTTCCCAATTTCCGTTTCCGCCAATCAGTTCCAATGCTTCCATCACATCTACATGGGCTTGCAACTTCATACCTCCCCAAGCATACGGACTCTCGTTGAAGGCAAAGAACATTCCTTGCTCATCCGTTTTCGTCAGATGTTCCTTCAAGGAAGCGACAAACTCTTGGGCTTCTTTCTTACGCCCGGCTTTATCAAGTACAATGGCGGCAATCGCTTTCGTTTCCATCGAAGAAGAGGTAAGCAACTCTCCCACTTTAGACAGATAATAAGCATAAGCAATCTTACTTGCCGCAGGAACCTGTTCACCGGAAATCGCGACAATATACAGATATTGCAGAATACCGCTTGAAACTCCTGTCTGTTTCACTCCCTTTTTCTGCGCTTTCAGTATATTCTTGTATTCTTCTAAAGCCGACTGATGAAGATAAGTTAACGCCTTAGCCTGCAAGTCAAGGGCGGTTCCACTCAATGGCACACCTGTCAGTAGCGCAAGGCGGGCATTCAGTTCGGCAATATAAGCCGTTACATAACGGCTGCCGTTCATTCCCTTAAACCATGACCAAGCACCGTCGGAATTCTGCAATTCCTGCAATCTGGTCAAAGCCGCTATGTTATTGCTGCGGATATTATTCAGGTCGAACAGCGTAGCGATACGTTCTTTCTGCTGTTCTTCCGTCTTGGCTTCGAGTACCCACGGCGATTCGGACAACAGAATATTCTTCACTTCCTGGTTCTTTTGCAAATTACTCAAGAAGGTTTCTTTCGTACCGCCTTGAAGTTTCCAGCTATCGAAAACCGCCTTAATGCGCGGCTGGCTGTTCATAATGTAAGAAGCCAATGTATTTGCATAGTAGGCTGTAGCCCACGAAATAGCATTATTATTCACTGGGAGGCTTAGCGAAGGCAGTGCCTGAATGGCATACCAAGCCGGATTTCCCGTAAACTCAATGGTCAGTTTGCGGTCGGTCGCCGTTTTACTATGCTGATTGAACAAGCTGTCGAGTGAGAATGTACGGGTTTCTTCTCCACGCACAGGCATCGGAAGCGTCTCTACCAAATGTTCCTTATTGCTCAGCACCGGAAGAAGTTGTTGCTCACCATCACTGAACGTACCGCTATCGGCTATCATCCGGCAACCCAGTATCTCGTATTTATCATTCACGGTAAATCTGAAATTCACTCCGATTGTCTTTCCGGCAGCTACCGAGAATTTCTGTTTCTGCGTGCTGACAACTTTTTCCGTCATTGGATCGAAAAGAATCATACTGACTGTACCTGCCTGCGGCTTGCCTGTCATATTGGAGATAGAAGCGGCAATAGACGTCTTGTCGCCTACACGGACGAAGCGAGGGAGATTAGGAGTCAACATAAATTCCTTGCTCGTGGTAGCTTCACCATCCAACGTTCCCGTCAGCATTCCTTTGGTATGGGAATATCCACGAAAGTTCCAACGTGTCAGACTTTCGGGCATAGTGAAAGAGAAGGATATTTCTCCCCGTTCATTCGTACGAAGCTGCGGATAGAAGAAAGCTGTTTCGGCAAGGTTCGTACGCAAGTCGGCGGGTACATCAGGAAGGGTTTCTTCTTCAAATTCCGCATCAGTAGCCTCAGAGACTAAGGCAGGCACATATTTCACTTCCACCGCATTGCTCCGGCTTGCAACACTGCCCGTCATCACTGCTTTCTTCTGCACTTCAAGCCCTCTAACCACCACTCCATCGGCCAATATTTCGGATTCAAAGAACACATTTCCGATCCTTGACGGCATTACGAAATAGTCATACGCCAGTACCGGTACTTTCAGCGTCTTATTGTTCCACCAGTAATTGAATGAGTTGTTTCCAAAATAGCCATTCATCCAACGGAAATTAGGAAGTATCCGATTATAGTAAAGCCGGAAATCCTGTCGGCGATTCCAAATTTTATCTAATGACGCATCATACATCGTAGCCAGCATTTCCGCATCGGCGGCCTGCCCCTGCGGTGTCTTAATCGTCAATTTCCACTCTTCTTTCTGTCCGGGACGCAATTTGTCACGGAACACTTCCCACTTCATCGTCAAATTCTTATCCGCCAAGCGTTTCTCTACGGAGACCTGTTCTTGATAAAGCTGCCCGTCTCTTACCATACAGAAGTTCACAAAAATACCGTCTCCATAGCTCTCCAGATACGGATAGGTAAAACGCACAATCGTATCGGACAAGTTCAACGCCTTACTTTCCAGTTGTTTGTCACCACAGAAGACATTCATCATCACATAAGTGTCTTTTTCTGAAGTACCGAAACAGAATACTGCCGGGCGGGTTGCATCAAACTCCGTATTTTCCGCATAGAACCAAGTAGGTGATTTCACCGGCGGACGCTTGTCGCCGATAGAGAATAGGATCGTCTGAGCCTCCGTCTCCACTTCTTTTCCCTGACTGTCTTTCGCTACCGCTTTCAGCATATAAGCTCCCGATGGAAGATTCTTCCAGTCAAGCGTCATTTCCTTATTAGAAGTAAATGTACCTGTTGCAACGGGATTCTCACTTGCCTTCTTAAAGCCGGTTTCTTTCAGGCTACTCTCTTTCACGTTTGTCTCTTCGAGGGGATACAGATAGTAATTGCCATTCACCTCCACAGGCTGTTCGTTCAGGTTCTGAGCTTTAAACACAATATCAAACGGCCGGTCTTTGCACGTCTTCTTGTCCAACTCCATCTGTAGAACCAACGAACGGTTACCTGCCGAAATCACATCCGTAGAAGATTGCGTTTCACCTGCCACATTGGTAACAGTAGCTTCGATGGAATAACGGTAATATACTCTATCATTATTCTTATACTCGTCACTTTCCTCCAGACGGACGGGTATCGTAAATTCTCCATTCTCATTGGCAGTCACCTCTCCGGAAGCAATCTGCACAGCCCCCGAAATTCTCCAGAGGTTATATGCAGAACGTTTTACCGTATATTTCACCGGAAGATCCTGAAGCGACACACCGCTATAAGATTGAATCTTACCTTTCACCTGCACTTCATCTCCGAGCTTGTAGCTTTCCGTCTGCTTTTCAAAAGTTATATCAAATGTCGGACGTTTATAATCTTCTACACGAACAGTCGTTCTACCCTCTCCCGCCGTTAAAGAAAAGACTCCGTTCAGACAAGCGGAAGGCAAAGCAAAATCAGTCGCAAACGAACCGAATTCATTGGTACGTACAGATTTCCGTCCCACTTCCTGATAGTTCGCATCGTACAAAGTCACTGTATAGGCTTTGTTCGGAATCACATCGGCTGTGTCCGATTTCTGGGCAAATGCAATACCTTTCACATACACAGTCTGTCCCGGACGATACAGAGAACGGTCGGTCAACAACGTCATTTCCTCAACAGCTTTATCTTTATTGCCATAGTATCCATAACTTCCGCCATAAATTCCTTGTTTCGGCATAGCCGTATCCGTGCCTTTCGAGGCTTTCAGATACCGATACTTGGCATTCCTGAGGAATACCACTTTTCCCTCTTTATCGGTCGTAAACTCTTGCAAGACTTTCTCGTCACTACTGTATAGTGTAACTTTCGCATTGGGAATAGGGTGGCCGGTCTGTCCGTCCAAAGTCACCACCTCGTATTGGTTTTCGGGCAAACGGCAGGTCAATACTTTAAAACGTGTCACGTTAAACTTGCTTTCGCTATCCCTCTTGGCACGGATATCCGGAATAATACGCATCACGTAAGTTCCCAAATCCGGAGCTTTGAATGTAAATACAGTATCCTTTGCCCGATAATCTTTCGGACGAAGAACGGAATAATGTTGTTCTTTAACCAGTTTCTTCGCCTGATACAGCCGAACAGTAAAGCCATCCAGATTTTTATGTCCCACATTCAACTTGATTTCTTCATTCGGAAAGGCCTGGCTCACTGCACTGACATTCAAGAAAGGCGCTAAAATCTCTTCACGGAGATTCTTCAGCGCATTTATCCTGCGATAGCCCGGATAAAGACGAATCGCCTCATCACAAAGTTGCAAAGCGTTGACTTGCTGCATCTTCTCAACAGCATAGCGGGCTTGTGCCAAATAGACTTCCGCACATATCGGCTCCGATTTGAACTGCCTTTTAAGCTCGTCCAAAGCGGCATTATATGTGTCTGCCGTCCATTCGCCCAATCCTTTTCTTAGTTGGACAGGCTGCAATTTGTTATCATTGCCACGTTCCCATTCCAGATATTGAAGCATGGTCAATACATACCCCTCTTTAAGCCCGACCGTCTCATAAGCGTCAGCCATACGCTCATATATATTGATAATATCCTGTTTCACAGGAGAAACTGTGATACCATTGAAGCTGCCGCGTTCGAGTCTTTCAATCTGATTCAGAGCCCTGATGGCACGGGAAGCCAGCAGATGGTACATATCGTGATGATAATATTCGCTGGTTTCGCCCAGCTCCACAAAAGGAATGTAATTGCGTGAAGAAGTCTTGAGCAATAAGAGAGAGTCCGCCAAAGCTTCCTTTACATTAGTCCGTACTTTCTCTACAAACATATTCGCCGTCCATTCGCGTATATCTGCGGACGGAGTCTCACCTACAATCTCGGTTCTTTGCCGGAGTTGCCACTGGTTGTCGGCAGCATAATTGGCATAGAATTCCGCTATCAAAGAGTGTAATATGGCGCGATCCATCGGCTGTTCTGTCTGCTTCGCCCATTGCTCCAAGTCTCTTAAACCGACATAAAAGCTATCCGGTGTCAATATATCCTGAGTTTTCATCCGCCACATATATGCTTTCAGCATTTGTGCGGAATTCCTTTCTTTCTCTCCTTTCTGATAAATTTCATCAGTCAGTTTTATCACTGTCTTAGGCAAGCTCTTTTTCTCTGCCTGCTCCACTTCTTTCCATAATTTGTCGAAAGTCTGTGCTTGCATTGCCGGAATCACTCCCAGTCCAAACAGCACCACCATACAAATCTGCCTTATTTTCATAATCTCTCCAGTTTAAGTTTGATAGATATCTTTGCTTAAACAACAAAGTAAAGAAATAAAGTTTAAAGGTTTGTACTTTTTAGCTTAAATTTTGCTTTCATCCTTACTGTAATTCAAAGATATACAGAACGGATAACCGGCCTTACAGGATATAAACAAAGTGGGGATATCGTTTTCAATAACGTATCCCCACTCTAAACTTAGTTAATGTACTCGTTCTCATTTCTCAATTCTATACCCCCATGACAGCATTTCGTTACGACCTACTTCACTGAGGATTTTTCTTACTAAAGAACTCATTTTCTTTGCCATAATCTTAAATCTTTTAAATTACTAATTCCTGAAAACTAAAACTTACTTGTTAGGGGTTGCATTAATTGTCGAATATCCCCAAACATGTACATCGGCTTCGCCGATCTTTCTAAACAATCTTTTTAACCTTTTCATTTTGTTATCCTCCTAATTACATGTTTTACAACACAAAAATACGGCCTTTGTTTATACATTGATCTAAAAAAGAGAGATATTTATGTTTTATAGCATATTTCTTGATTTGCATCAATTAATTTATTTGTTATAAAGCAGAATTGTAATATACGCTGCAATAAATATGACAAAAAGGCACAGATGAAATATCATCCGTACCTTCACTATGGTTACCTATTATATAATAGGAGAATATTTATATAAAGAGAAATACGTTACTTCATTGGAGTTTGCTCCAAAGTTGCTACTAGGAAGTCATAGAACTTCTGTACGGTAGGAATCAACGCCCTTTCGTCCGGTGAATGCGGTGAACGCAAAGTCGGACCAAAAGAAATCATGTCCAATCCCGGAATAATAGCACCAATAATGCCACATTCCAAGCCAGCGTGAATCACTTTCACTGCAGGTTCTACGCCAAACTGTTGTTTATAGGATGCCTTCATCGCATGTAAAATCGGAGAATTTACATCAGGTTGCCAACCGGAATATCCGCCTGTCATCTCTACCTTCATCCCTGCCATAGAGAAACAAGACTCCAGGCTGGTAGTCAGATATTCTTTCATGCTATCGCTTGAACTGCGAGCCAGAATCTTAATGGCTGCCTTTCCTTCACCAATCGTTATAATAGCAAGGTTGGAAGAAGTTTCTACCGTATCCGGAACAGTAGGGATCATACGTGTCACACCGTTCTGACAAGCAAAGATTGCATCAATCAGATTGTCTTGAATTTCTTCAGGTACTTCACCGGCAGGAAGTTCTACACGTTCAGCCGTAAAGCTGATCGGAGTTTCAATAGCCGAATATTCTTCGTTGAACAGGTTTTCGCAGTATTTCACCAAGCCCAACAGTTCTTCTTCATTTTCAGCCGGAATGGTAATAACCGCATGTGCTTCACGCGGGATAGCATTACGCATATTACCGCCTTCCCAACTTGCCAAGCGAGCTTCATAGCTGGCAACGGCTTCACGAATAAAACGAACCAGCAATTTATTCGCATTGGCACGTCCTTCATTGATTTCCAGTCCCGAATGTCCGCCGCGCAATCCTTTCAATGTTACTTTCACTGCGATATCTCCTTCTTCCGGAGCCACCTCTTTATATTCCAGAGTAGCAGTGACATCCATACCTCCGGCACAACCGATATACAATTCACCTTCATCTTCCGAATCCAGATTCAACAGGATTTCCCCATTCACCGTACCCGGTTTCAGACCGAACGCACCATACATCCCGGTCTCTTCATCCTTAGTGATCAGAGCTTCCAAAGGACCGTGTTTCAAATCTTTTGCTTCCAGCACGGCCATGATGGCAGCTACCCCCAGTCCGTTGTCCGCACCCAAAGTTGTACCTTTCGCTTTTACCCAGTCACCGTCTATATAAGTTTCAATCGGATCTTTTTCAAAATCGTGTACAGTATCGTTGTTCTTTTGGGGAACCATATCCATGTGCGCCTGAAGAATCACGCCTTTGCGGTTTTCCATACCCGGAGTTGCCGGCTTACGTATAATCACGTTGCCTGCTTCGTCTACAAAAGATTCCAGTCCTAAGCCTTTTCCGAAGTTAATCAGAAATTCAGTCACTTTTTCCATATGCCCTGACGGACGGGGAATCTGAGTCAACGAATAAAAATGCTTCCATACGTTTTGTGGAGCTAAAGAAAGAATAGTACTCATAACAAATCTATTTTTATTAAGTGATTACTTTCGTTGTCTGTTGGTGAACGGCAATGCCGCCAAACCATATATGCCCAACAAAACTACTAAAAAGGTTTGAATACCGTGCACAATCAAGGCAAATATTCCGGCATTTGTCACATTTACTCCATAAAGCATCATCATAGAGATAACGGCAAAGTGCCATGGACCCGCTCCGTTGGGGGTGGGCACGATCACTGCGAATGTGCCGCCAACAAACATGACCAAAGCCGCCATCATGCCTAAATGCTCAGTGAAAGCAAAGCAATAGAACGTGAAGTAAAAGTGGAAAAAGTAACAAGCCCAAATAGCTAATGTATAAAATATAAATAAAGGAATATTGCGCACTCCACGCAAGGACATAATTCCCTCCCAGATATTCAAGACAAAACCTTTTACCCGTTCATAAAAGAATAATGTCTTTCGTAAATAATAAAGTAACATCGCCACTCCGATGAAACAGAACAAGACAATATAAAACCATACGGACGTCAGCAGATGCATCATGGAAGGTATCTTCGTTCCGGTCTGTTGAAGAAAAGTGACGAATATCGGCATTTGCAGCAAGACGGTAATCCCTGTTATCAAGAGAATGGTCAACGTATCGACCAACCGTTCCGTCACGACTGTTCCCAATGATTTGGCAAACGACACATCATCGTATTTTGCCAATATGCCGCAACGGCTCACTTCTCCGATACGGGGAACGACCAGACTGGCGGCATAAGAAACAAAAATGGCGTTCACACAATCCCTTCTTTTAGGAAACGCATCCAAAGGCTCCAACGTCTGCCGCCACCGCCAGCCACGAAACACTTGCGCAAATATTCCGAACAACAGCGAGAAAAGCATCCACCACCAATTTGTACCATGCTTCAACACATCGCCCGCCTCTGCAAAATCAAAGTCGCGATACACCCAGAATAAAATAAAGCCGCCCAAAACAATCGGTAATATCAGTTTCAGCGTCTTTTTAAACAGTTTCTTCATCCTTAATTCTTCATTAGCTGCGCTGGCATATCATTTATTTTTAATTAGTGGCACGTTCTTCATTTAAAAGAATTACCTTTGTCGACTGCAAAAGTAATTATTTAGTTGGTAAATGAAATTAGTAAAGCCTAAAAAGTTTCTCGGACAGCACTTTCTGAAAGATCTGAAAGTAGCTCAGGATATTGCCGATACGGTCGACACCTTTCCCGAACTGCCCATTTTAGAGGTAGGACCGGGTATGGGCGTACTGACTCAATTTCTGGTGAAGAAAGACCGGTTGGTAAAAGTCGTAGAAGTTGACTATGAATCGGTTGCTTATCTCCGCGAAGCCTATCCGTCACTGGAAGACCATATTATTGAAGACGATTTCCTGAAGATGAATCTTCACCGGTTGTTTGATGGGAAACCTTTCGTTCTGACCGGTAATTACCCGTATAATATCTCCAGCCAGATCTTTTTCAAGATGTTGGATAATAAGGATATCATTCCTTGTTGCACAGGTATGATCCAGAAAGAGGTTGCCGAACGTATTGCCGCCGGACCGGGCAGCAAAACATACGGTATTCTCAGCGTATTGATTCAAGCGTGGTACAAGGTGGAATATCTGTTTACCGTCAGCGAACACGTATTCAACCCGCCTCCCAAAGTCAAAAGTGCCGTTATCCGTATGACGCGCAACGAAGTCCAAGAGCTGGGATGCGACGAGAAGTTATTCAAGCAGGTGGTGAAAACCACCTTCAACCAACGGCGCAAGACTTTGCGCAATTCCATCAAACCGATCTTAGGCAAAGATTGTCCGCTGACAGAGGATTCATTATTCAATAAACGTCCGGAACAACTATCGGTAGAAGAATTTATCGACTTGACCAATAAAGTGGAAGAAGCACTGAAACAACAATGAACGAGGAATACATTGATACCGTAAAACACCTTATAGAGCAGAAAGACGCTGATAAGGTAAAAGAACTCCTCGTCGACCTTCATCCGGCCGACATCGCTGAGTTATGCAATGACTTGAATGCGGAAGGAGCCAGATTCATTTATCGCTTGCTCGACAACGAAACGGCCGCCGATGTGCTGGTCGAAATGGACGAGGACGCACGTAAAGAGCTTCTCGAAATGCTTCCTTCGGAGACTATCGCCAAACGCTTTGTCGACTATATGGATACGGATGACGCCGTAGACCTGATGCGTGAACTTGACGAGGACAAACAGGAAGAAGTTCTTTCGCATATCGAAGACATCGAACAGGCAGGAGATATTGTCGACTTGTTGAAATACGACGAAAATACCGCCGGCGGTTTGATGGGTACGGAAATGGTACTTGTCAACGAGAACTGGAGTATGCCCGAGTGTCTGAAAGAGATGCGGCAACAAGCGGAGGAGCTGGATGAGATCTATTATGTATATGTCATCGACGACGACGAACGTTTGCGTGGTATCTTCCCGCTCAAGAAAATGATTACTTCTCCATCCGTGTCCAAAGTAAAGCATGTGATGCAGAAAGATCCGATTTCCGTGCACGTAGACACTCCTATCGATGAAGTGGTACAAGCGATTGAGAAGTATGACTTGGTGGCTATTCCCGTTATCGACAGCATCGGGCGGCTCGTAGGACAAATCACTGTCGACGACGTCATGGATGAGGTTCGTGAACAGTCGGAACGTGATTACCAATTGGCTTCCGGTCTTTCGCAAGACGTAGAAACCGACGACAACGTACTCAAGCAGACTACTGCCCGTCTCCCCTGGTTATTGATCGGTATGCTCGGCGGTATCGGAAACTCCATGATTCTGGGTAACTTCGATTCAACCTTTGCCGCCCATCCTGAAATGGCGCTCTATATCCCGCTTATCGGTGGTACAGGTGGAAATGTCGGAACACAATCTTCGGCTATCATCGTGCAAGGGCTGGCAAACAGCTCGCTGGATGCTAAAAACACATTCAAGCAAGTGACCAAAGAAGCGGTAGTGGCGTTAATCAATGCTACAATCATCTCTCTATTGGTATATACATATAATTTCATCCGCTTCGGCGCAACGGCTACGGTTACGTATTCCGTATCCATCAGTCTGTTTGCCGTAGTGATGTTCGCTTCTATTTTTGGAACACTCGTGCCAATGACGCTCGAAAAGCTAAAAATAGATCCCGCCATTGCAACGGGGCCCTTTATTGCCATCACAAATGACATTATCGGCATGATGTTGTACATGGGAATTACGGTTTTATTATCATAAAAACAGGCTAAACAAAAAAAAATAAGCAAAATAGTATGAAGTAATCGTT
>UMBU01068419.1_pt1 | contig 70252 bp, 41 predicted proteins | sample 1964051 | NCBI WGS metagenome assembly UMBU01 (sample SAMEA4835949, study PRJEB28245) | human gut metagenome | biome: gut microbiome; material: fecal sample | place: Denmark | collected 2008
TTATTTTAATACACTATATAGAATCGCGGAGACGCTTACATTATTTGTGTATATGTACTATTCTTTATATGTGGATGGATTTTTTTTTATAACTATTTCTACTTCCTACCTGTAATGTGCTGATAAAGTAATACATTTGTATCCATAATAAAAATGTTCTAGTAACATAATCTAAATCAGTCTTATGAATTTTAGAATATAAAAAAGACAGCTGTTTGTGAAAATCGCTAATATTGTTTGTTTGTGTTATCCCATTTTGAGTCAAGTGTGACTTCAAAATGGGATTTTTTGTTGTGTGGCATACCGGAACACCACCCAAAAACTATCAGAAATGACCTAAAAATAGTCGGCGGATAGATTTTCCCCTAAAAAATGTTTATTCTCGGTTCATTGCTTCCATCGAATTCTCGTAAACTTGCATCATCGAATTGAAACAAGTATTCACAAATTAAAAGTAACGCATATGAAAAGTTTAAGCTTCAAGAAAGACCTGGTAGGAGTACAGGAAGAATTGCTCCGTTTCGCTTATAAATTAACAACCGATCGCGAAGAAGCAAACGATTTGTTACAGGAAACTTCATTAAAAGCCTTGGATAACGAAGATAAATATACCCCCGATACAAACTTCAAAGGATGGATGTACACTATAATGCGCAACATCTTTATTAATAACTATCGTAAAGTGGTACGAGACCAAACGTTCGTCGATCAGACTGATAACCTCTACCATATAAACCTGCCACAAGATTCAGGATTTGAAAGCACGGAGAGCGCTTATGATTTAAAAGAGATGCGCCGTGTGGTTAATGCCCTTCCAAAAGAATATAGAGTTCCGTTTGCTATGCACGTATCCGGATTTAAGTATCGTGAGATTGCTGAAAAACTGGATCTTCCTTTGGGAACAGTGAAAAGCCGTATCTTCTTTACTCGTCAGAGGTTACAGGAAGAATTGAAGGACTTCCGCTAAATAGGTGAAGATTGTTTTCAGTTTACATTAATAATTTATAGATGGGTAGCCTGAGCGGGCTACCCATCTTTTAGTTTGCAGATTACTTTACCAGTTACTAATAGAAAGCATATTGCAAAAAAGTTTTCTAGCCACTTCGGCTGCCGGTTCTTGTGACAGTAAGTTGTCTACAACATCAAGTGTAGAGTAGATTATTCTCCCTTTACCATAAGGAATGATTCCCAAAGTAGAACCTAGGCAAAAGGGGGTAGTACGATAGGAGCCTACAATCATTTCGTCACCTTCCAAATAGAACCCTAATCTCTTATCTCCCTCGTGCACCAATGCTTGGTAAGGCCATCCCATAGCTGTGTTGGTGGGCAGTCCATTAAACAGGGGATGTTCTTTTACGAAGTGAATACCACCTATCCAATTGCGTCCTACTGAGTAAAATCCTTTATAGACACATCCGGTAGCTTGTGCTATGGCATCCATCCACGACTCGGCTGATTTGAGGAGTATTAGTGTAGTTCCGTCTTTTTTCACCCTGTCAAGCAAATGCTGTGGTGAGATGCTCGCCGAGTTGGGAAGTGACCATACTAATTGTACACTGCCCGAAGGAGCGTTTTGACTATATTCCACACTTATCTCTATCTCTTGTCCTGCTTCCAATTGGAAAGGACGGGTGATAGTTTGTTGTTTATTGTTTCTCCATTCATCAATGATACGTTTTCCGTTGACTGACAAGCGCATACCTTGATTGGATGATACTCCGAGGAGAAATGTACCGGTCAAAGGGACTTTTAGTTTGCCTTTCCAGATAGCAGAGAATGATTGATTGGCGGGAATTAGCTTGTGAGGCTGTTCACCTTCCACAAAGGTGTGGTCGATCTTTGTGTCGGAGGACACACCGGCTAAAGCTCCTATATCGTTATCTTTAAACCATAATACTTTGAAAGCAGGCTGTCCGTTGTTACAGAAAGCTTCTTCGGGGATGGGGTGGGGAGCGTCAAGTGACGGACGAGTTACCACAAGCCAATCGAGTGCGGGCATACTCGGATTAAAGGCAGGCAACGGCTGGTCTGTTTGATTTTGGTAATAAGTAGCCGTAGCGTCATTTGGAGCAGATGAACTGTAGAGTGCTCCTCGTCCGGATATCAGTTGCTTATTGTCTTCGATGGCCAACACGCTATCTTCACCCTCAGCGCATTTTTTGCCTGTTTCATTTATCAAGCAGGCTTTGATACGATGCATACCTTCACCTTGCGATATGTTGATGGTGAGCTGTTCATGTAAGAGTTGCCCATAGCAATCACTACCTTTGACAGTTACTGCTTTGCGAAGTTGCTGAGTTTCTTTTCCTTGTGGTGATATGGTAGTTACTACCAATTGGTAATTACCTTTCAAGATATTCTCGTTGATGAGATGGAAATCCACTTTTACACTATGGGGTAACTTTAAAAACTGGCTGCAAGGTGATACGGTCACATAACAAGGCTGCGTGTAGTAGGTGAACACTTCTTCATGACCTTTGCAGTTGCGGTAAATATCAACAATACCCGAATGATTGTCATAAGGCATGGATTCCCATCCGTTCACGGCATAGATATCGCCTATATTCTGCATACGCATACCCTGTAAACGTCTACCTTGGTGGTCGAGCTGTACATCACCCATACTCTGTGTCCATTCGTCGATGGTGGCAAAACTTGCCTGCAACCCTTTTTGTTCGAAGAATTTTTTAAAAGCGATATATTGTTTCTTCCAAAGTAGCCCATCCCAACCGGTAACTCCGTCAAGTCCTATTTGTTTTTCTATCAGCGCCAAACGTGGAGGAGTGGAGATAGCTCCCTCTTCGCCACGCATATACACTTCGGTACGGTTGGTGGTAAACATTAGGTTATTTTTTGTACTTCGGTAATAGCCTTCTTCCCATGTGGCCGGGCCTCCTGCTCGATGGTTGTCATACCATCCTTTGCGGTAGAGGGTAGTATCAAAAGGGAGCATATGGGCTTTGGCATCCTCTTCGGTATGTTCTTGGCCTGCCCACCCTGAAGTGAATGTCATCACCCGACTAGGATCAATTCGGTGGGCTTGACGCATATCGTTCATGCGTTTGGTGGTAAGCCATTTATCACGACTTTTGGGACCGCCCCATTCATTAATCAGGTTGTAGATGATGAGTGACGGATGGCTGCGGTCACGCTTTATCATACGTGTCAGTTTTATATTGGCTTGTGCACGGGCAAATGAGTCACGTCCGGCTGCATGAAACCCTCCTGGCTCTTCATAATAAAGCAGACCTAATTCGTCAGCTTTGTCAAGTACTATGGGGGAACCTATAGAGCGATGGAAATTGAGCATATTCAGCCCCAATCGTTTGGCTGTACGTATCTGTCTGTCGGCCATTTCGGGGGTAGCATAGAGTCCTGTCACAGGCCAATACCCCCAACTGATGGCTGTGCGCAGCATTATCCTGCGGCCATTCAGTACTAACTTGGCATCCTCACCAATACCAGTAGGCTGAAACCAGCGAAAACCGAACTGTTGCGTTGTGGTATCGAGTGTGATGCGCTTCGATGATTGAAGTATAGCCTTGCAAAGATATAAGTGTGGACTTTCGAGTTGCCAAAGTTTGGCATGGGGACAGTCAAAGGTTAATTCTATTTGATTGTCACCAAACTTGAGTTGCTTGAGAGTGATAGTTTGTGTGCCTATCACTTGGCTCTCATTTCCTTTCTCATGCAGCACTACTTCAAGATTGTATTTATCATGGTGAGTGGACTTTTCGTCATTTCGCACAGTAAGTATAGCTTTTACTTGCTGTGGGTTGGGCTGGTTCTGCATATAAATGTCAGAGATGTGGATAGGATTTAGGGCATTAAGTGTGACGCGTCCAATAATGCCACCAAACGACCGGCCGGGAATCATCTTATATGCTCCCCACCTCATTTCATTGAAATCTTGCCAATGAAAGTTTCCACCCGGATGTGTTACTCTGATAGCTAATTGCTGTTTTTCCCCCCACTGTACTGCTGGGGTGATGTCTACATCGAAAGGACTTTCACCGATAACATCATAGCCTACTAGATGTCCGTCCAAATAGACTTCAGCACGTTGCCGCACAGATTCAAAGTGTAGTACGACGCGTTTTCCTTGCAAGTGTGTGGGTAGATTGATAGTCCTGAACCACCAGCTCACACCTGTACCATCGTCCGGGTGCGGATTGTCGGAAGTGGTAGTATATTCTTCCACCGTTCCAGGTACCTGTACTGGCATAGCTATGGCAGGTGTAAGCGTCCCCCATCCCCCCGTAGGAGCGTTGGCAGGGAGTTGTGTTAGATTGATTGCTTCATGAGGTAGGTAAAGACGGTCATTCTTCCACGTCGCTTGCTTGTCTCGCCACATATACCAACCTTTGCCGGACAGTGACAGAGTAAAACGTCCTGATGAAATATTATCGTCTAAGGCCAACGGGAGGTTACCGGCATGTAAACTGTTTGTCCATGTCGGGCATAGCCATATTAAAAGCAGAAGGCTGTTGCATAGTTTCCATCGAATTAGTTGAGATTTGTTCTTCATATTATATTTATGTTTTTCATAATTCTACTACTCCGTTTTCTATTAGTGTGATATAGCCCAATAAGGCACCCCAATGATAGAATTTGTCACTGCGTACGGAATCATCACCTTCGCCCGTGGTGGCATTGTAGTTTTCGAAAACATAGCCATCTTTAAGCCATGATTTCAAAAGTAGTTTCTCTGATTTGTCAGACAATTGCCGACACTCTTTGGAAAGGTCATAATTTCGTAATCCCATATATACCAGAAAGTTGAGTGGAGCCCAAATACGTCCGCGCCAATAGTCATTATTTTTAAAAGCCGGATCATTGCGTGGAACCGAAGGAATGACATATTCACCCCAAAACTCTTCGGGGTTAAGAAGATGCTCTTTCATCATTCGTTCGGCTTGCTTTTGGCTGGCTGCTTTAGCCAAAAGCGGATAGAAATTGGTGGGTGATATGCGACGGTTAAACTTACCGTTTTGAGTGGAGCGGTTGTAATAAAGTCCTTTTTCCTTGTCCCAAAGCTGATTGATATTGTCACGGTATTTATCAGCACGGTCTTCAAGCATAACAGCGTCTTCCTTTTTATTCAACGTGCGGGCAATTTGTGCCAGATAGTCGCAATCCATCACGAAGAGCGAAGAGAGGCCTACATCCTGTTGTTCTTGCATATGTGTGACTTTATTGAAAGGGACACCATCGAACATGGACGAATTGTCTAACCCCGATTCCAGACAAGCTGCATAAGCGGTGTTTTGGTCATATTCCGAGCGGAAATAGCTTACCTTTTCGTAAGGAGAACTGCCGAAGCAGAACAGCCCTTCCCATGAACGATTCTCAATCCACCAATTATTCCAGGAAAGAAGTTCATTGTAGAGCAGTTCGAGTAGCCACTTGTCACCGTACTGCTGATAGAGAGTCCAAACAGCCATTGACCCTACTGGGGGTTGTGAGCGGTCACGTGATTTGAATCCGTTACTATAATAACAGTTGGGAACAAATCCCGATTCGGTTATGGCTTTGGTGATCTCCACAGCATTGGCATAGGCCAGTGCTTTATTCCCCACTGCCAGCATCATCGAAGCAAAATAAGTATCCCAACAGAATAGCGTAAACCCGCCAAAATCTACACTGGCAAACCATTCCGAACTCCAGATGCGACTTACAGGGGTAATCACCTTGCGGATGCCGGGATCATAGATGTTATTCCACCCCAAGATCGTTTGCATGGCATTATAGCAATCGTAGTTTTTACCGTATTTCAGTTTGTTTTCAACCACAAACTCTTCACCGCATTGTTTTACTCTTAGTACTGCCTGTTCCAATGTAGAGGTCATACCGCAACAAATGGCAATCTGGGTATCGGTCGATATTAGTAAGTCACGCCCCTTTTGCTCTACTGGAGCACCCAATAAGTGAGCTTTTACAGGTACTGATTTGTCTTTGGGCGCTAAGTAGATTTCCTCAGAATTATAATGTATAATATTTCCACGTCCCCATAATGATTTGGGTATTACTGCCAGTTTGGCTCCTTTCTTGCCATTGAGGTTGGTCACTATAATAATATTAGTACTGCCTTTGGCTGCACTTTCTATCATCCAGGCATAGCCATGCCATTTCACCTCCATTTTGGTATAAGTTCCATCGTAGGTATGTGCATGAGGTTTTAATATAGGTTTGTCAATGCCACGTGCACCTACTTTGAATTGACTGGCCCGATGTCCGTTCATATCAATCAAATTCAGATCAATGGCAAACCCGTAGGGAAGGTAGACATGTGTCAGTACGCTACGGGTGTCCCAAGTATTCCAACCTTTGGCTAGCTCTTTCTGCAAAGAATGATATTGTTGCATGGGGGTATTTATAGTTGTATGCATGGAGTACGCATAGGGAATTGACACACTGCCAAAGCTATACATCATGATAATTAATAAACAAAATAAATGTTTTCTCATGGTTGGTCTTTGATTTAAAATGATACAGACATTACTTTATCACTGTATTTCAACTGCTTTACAACTTCTTTTTTGCTATCGGTGCCTTTGAGACGAAGGGTGATGGTACGTTGTTTGGATGGTTTACCTTGGACTGGGCGGATAGTAAATGTCCGTTGCTGCTCGTTCCATTGCAACAAGGTGATATGGTATTTACCTTTTTGATAATCATAGGTCGTACCGTCGTCTTCATAGAGCACAAACTGACCATCAGATCCGGGATAGATAGACACCTCGATGGATGTGTCGCTATTTATATGCTTCAGACTTTTGGCATAGTAAGGTATGATAGAACCTGCTCTGACGTAAAGTGGTATACGATGGAGCGGTGCGGCGGCTTGGAGGGTAGTCCCTCCTTGATAAGAAGTATTGTTCCAGAAATCGAACCAGCAAGTACCTTTAGGTAGATAGACTTGGCGTTGGGTAACTCCTGCTTGTAGTACGGGACATACTAGGAATGCAGGACCATACATAAACTCATCTTTGCAATTGATTACTTTCGGGTCGTTGGCGAAATCGAAGGCCAATAGACGCATGGGAGTATAGCCGTGCAGGGTAGTTTGTGCAGTGAGTGTATAAATATAAGGCATAAGGCGGTAGCGCAAATGGATAAAGTTGGTACAGATGTCTTGTACACGCTTGCCATAGGCCCAAAGCTCGTTAGGACCCGTTGTATTGCCGGGATGTCGGCGACCATGGGAACGGAAAATGGGACAGAAAGTACCATATTGGAACCAACGGGTGAAGAGTTCACGGTAGGCTTCATCAGCTGCATTGCCACCTAGATAGCCTCCTATATCGGTAGTCCAATAGGGAATACCAGTAGCTGTGAAGTTAAGTCCGGCTGTCACTTGCAATCTTAATTCATCGAATGTGGCAGGTATATCGCCTGACCATACGGCAGTACCGTATTTCTGTTGTCCGGCCCAAGCACAACGAGTCAATACATAAGAGCGATGGTTGGGCTGTGCTTGAGTGATGCCTTCGTAGAAGTGACCGGTATGCACTAGTGGGTAGATATTACGTACACGTTGGGCCGAACCTAAGTAAGTAGTGGTGGGTAGGAACGATACTACATGATCAGGTTCAGGGCCATCTAGGAACCAGCCATCAATGTCATATTTGAGTAAAGCTGAGAATTTATCCCAATACATTTTAGCTGCTTCAGGGTTGAATGTGTCATAGATAATGCCGTCAATGGCTTTGGCGCCGTCAAGGAGATATCCTTTATCGGACATTTCTTTATAATTTTCAGTGTTTGGCTTGAAGCAGGGCCATACGGTGAGTACGACTTTGGTGTCATATTTTTTGTGCAAGGTGTCGAGCATGGCGGGTATATTGGGAAAGTCACGTTCATCAAAACGGAATGAGCCTGTGCCGTATTTACCCCAATGATGATAGTCAATAAAGATGGTACTTAGCGGTATTTGTTCATGATTCATGCGTTCTACAGTCTGCAATACTTCTTTGTGGTTGTGGTAGCGATTACGGCTTTGATGAAAGCCTAGTGCCCAATCGGGTAACATGGGTACGGTACCAGTAAGCGAACGATACGAAGCTACGAGTTTGTCAAGTGTTTCGCCTACAAAGAGATAGTAGTCTACTGTTGTTCCATAGTCGGATATGAAACTCATACCGGTTTGTGTATCTTCAAAGATTGTACGTGAAGGATTGTTCCAAAATACTCCCCACCCACCGGTAGAGTATACTACGGGTATGGCGGCTTGCGTGTTGTATTGTATCAGTTCGCGTTTAATACCCCGTAGATTCATATGTCCGTCACGATACTGCCCCAAACCATAGAGGGCTTCGTTCGGTGAAAGACGGAAATGACAGCTAGGTGTGATGGAATCAGATACGGCACTGGCACGTGCGATGGCAGGTGATTCAGAAAGGAGCTGTCGTCCCGCCTGGTTGTAGAAGGTAAGGTATCCTTGTTTTTTATGGACAGAAGCTTTGAATTGTGTAGTTGATAACTCGATGTAGTTCTCGTCTTCACGTACCTGAAAAGAAGCGGTAGCAGGTTCTTGTGTAACAGCATAACTGCTTCCCGGTAATTTCTTGGCTTTCGTTCCAAAGCTTACATGAAGTATTCCTGTTTGGTAAGGGCGTAGACAGAGTATACCTCCAGTTGTATGCAGTAGTAGGTCGGTCCCCCGTTGTTGCCAGGATAGGATTTGTTGAGTTGTTCCGGTATGAACTGTCGTTCCAACCGAACTTTGTCCCATTAGTTCGTTTACCGTGTCATCTTGCGCTAAGATGTGAGTCGGGAAAGAAGAGAGACAAGCAAGTAGAAGTATTATATTTTTCATCAGTAATCTGATAATGCGGTTAGTAAGGATGTATACAGTTGTTTACCATTCATCGGTTCTGAACGACGAAGCGGGTAATCCTGCCATATTAAACAAGGTACCTTTCACATAGTTTTTGAATCCGTAACGTACGGCAACCGGCTTGGGCACGCGTGCCGAACTGACAATCAGTGTCAGAAAGTCCTTGCCAAAACGTACTTGAGCAGGATAGAACTTCTTATCTTCACCGGCAATTTCAAAATCAGTGATGTGCCGGCGGAAAGAAGTCATGCCGATACCAATCTCGTCGAAGGTTAAGGTTACTTTATCTCCTTCAATTTGCATTGACTTGTAGAGTGGTCCGGTAGTAGGGAACCCTTTTTTACCGTAAGCCTTGCCCAAAGCCAGATAAGCAAATCGTTCGCCTACTTGTTTCTTTTCTTTGGGGTGAATGGTGTGGGCATCACCTATATCCATCAAACATACCATACCTGACGACGGAATTATATCAAGACACTTGCGCTGTACATCACGCAGGTAGGCCGAGTTCTTTTTGTCTCCATAGTTGAAGGGAGCGATTTGTGCATAGTAGAAGGGAAAATCACCTTGCCTCCAGATATTACGCCAATCAGTTACCATAGCGGGGAAAAGTTTGGCATAGCTTTCTGCTGCATCAGTATTAGCCTCACCTTGATACCACAGGCAACCACGAATACCATATCCAGCAATAGGAGCAATCATACCGTTGTATAAGGCAGATTGGTATTTCACTGTGGGATCTTCTTTGAAAGGAGCTACACCATCGGGACTCATCCAAGCTTCAAGGCGTGAGCCACCGCAACTTGCCAAGATCACACCTACAGGCATCCCTATCACTTCATTGATTTTGCGGGCAAAATAATAGGCTACCGCTGAGAAGTCAGGGATCGTTTCTATGTTGGCATGTTTCCACGAACCACTACAATCGGTTTGCGGTTGCCCTTTCATAGTAATGGCGATATTAAAGGTGCGAATCCCCTGATTTGGGGCTACGATAGAGGCTTCTAACGTATTCTCTACAGGATCGGCAATACGTCCGGCCATACGCATATCCATATTTGATTGGCCTGAGCAAAGCCACACTTCACCAATCATCACATCCTTTAATGTAAGTTTTTGACCATCATCGATTGTCAACTCGAAAGGACCACCGAATTTGGGAGTCTCAAGGCTTAGCTTGAATTTACCTTGCGCATCGGCTTGAACAGTGTATTTTTTGTTGTCCCACGAAGTGGTAACATACACAGGTTTACTTTTTTTGTCGGTGGAACCCCAAATAGGCACTTTTGACTCTTGTTGCAACACCATACCGTCGGTAAAGATAGCAGGCATAGTAACTTTAGCTTGTAAGTTGAGCGACAGGACTGTTGCAACTATTGAGTTGACTAGAATTTTATTCAATTTCATGATTAGTTTATTTAGTGTGATTATTTCCAAACTATTCCGTCTTTCAACCAACGTTGAAGTTCGGCAGTCCATTCGGATTTATATTTAAAGGAATCTTTGAAACCCCATCCGTGCCCTCCGGTAGGGTAGATGTGCATAGCCACAGGAATCCGATAGCGCAGCAACGATTCGAAATAGAGCAAACTATTAGCTGGGCGTACTCCGTAATCGTCCGAAGAAAGTGTCAGGAAGGCTTGGGGAGTCTGTGCATTGACACGTTTGTCTGTTGAATACTTTTGTATTTGCTCTTCAGTGGGATTAGTACCGATAAGCTTATTGCGTGTACCGGAATTGGTAAGGTTAGCCTGCATGGTAATAACAGGATAAAGTAGGATTTGGAAGTTGGGACGCATCGCCTCTGTTTCACAAGAGGTAGCCAGCAGTGAAGCCAAATGTCCACCAGCCGAGCAACCCATGATACCCACCTTGTTTTTGTCAATCTCCCACTCCTTTGCATGTTCACGTACAACAATCATGGCTTGTTGGGCATCTATAAGTGGATAGTTTACCCCATCTTTGGGTAAGCGATACTTTAATACTATATATGTGATACCCTGCGCATTAAACCAAGGAGCTAAATCATGTCCCTCATGCGTAATGGCTAAGTGATCATATCCGCCACCCGGACAAATCATCACTGTGATACCATTGGGAGTTTCGGGCAGATAGCAAGTCATAGTAGGTTCGTAAGCACTGCCGGCAGTCACGGCTTTGTCTTGCCAAACGGGGATTTCATTCTTTTGCTGAGCCGGTATGCTTGCTGCGCATGACATGAATATCAGTGAAATAAGTAAATAGCGTAACATCTCGTTTTATTCTTTAAAATTATTTATCCCAATTATCCGTTCTGAAAGGTACTAAAGGCAACCCTTCGATATTAAATACATAAGCCTCAGCGTAATTATGGTAACCATAACGTACTGCTACAGGGTTGGGTACTTCGGGACTGGATACAGCTAACCGGCAGGTTTTGGTCTCGATTTCGGCAGATGCAGGATGAAACACTCGATCTTCACCGGCTATTTCAAAACCTTTGAGTGGAGTCCACATCGGACAAAGACCGTTCCCGGCATTCTCTACATTGATGTAGACTTTATGTTCTTTAATCTCCATTGATTTGTAAATGGGAGGAGCATATCCGAATCCTTTTAAACCATAAGTCTTACCCAAGGCCCACCAAGCCAGACGTTGACCTACAGTAGCCTTATCCATCGGATGGATGAAGACATGATTGCCAATATCGAGTGTGGTTACCATACCGCTGTTGGGAATGCTTTTCATGTGAGTGGCTTGAACTTCACGTAAACGGGCAGCTGAAATGTCATTGGCACCTTCATAGTCGAACGGAGCGATCTCCACATAATAGAAGGGCAAATCTCCACGTCCCCAACGGTTACGCAAATCTTTTACAAAAGCAGGTACCAGATCTTTGTAAAGTTTGTAGTTACTGCGGTTACTTTCTCCCTGATACCACAAGAACCCCTTGATGGCAAATTTGGTTAGCGGTGCCACTTTTGCGTTGAAGAGCACAGTTGGCTCCGTGTGGAGTGACTTTACCGGCTGACCGTTGTCGAGCATCGAGAGATTGACGGATGGGAATGCTTTCAAAGCTTCACGGCTCATCCACGGCTCTATCATCGAACCACCTAAAGTAGATACCATGATTCCCACGGGCACTTCGAGTACTTCTTGGATATAACGGGCAAAGTGGTAGGCAGCGGCGCTGGCGATAGCTACATTCTCAGGACTGTTCACCTGCCATTCACCGTGCATGTCTTCTTGCGGAGTTTTGGCTGATTGGCGAAACCATGTGCCGTCTTTTCTGTCCGTATTAAAAATACGGATAGGGGTGGAGGCTTTGGAACGGGCTATAATATCATTGCCACCACGATGAGGTTGACGGTCGAAACCGCGTATGGGCATTTCCATGTTCGATTGTCCCATGCAAAGCCACACTTCACCTAGCAGTATATTTTCTAAAGTCAGCTTTTCGCCATCATTGAATGTGATTTCGTAAGGACCACCGGCTTTGGAAGTATATATCTCGACTTCCCATTTGCCGTCCGCACCCACTTTGGTCTTTACGGTTCTGTTGTTCCAGGAGGTTTTGATAGTAAGTTGTGCACTAGGCTTAGCTTTACCCCACAACTTTACACTCGTTTTTTGCTGGAGCACCATATTTGAGGCCAATACTGATGGTAACTCAACTTTTGCCTGCAACGCAGGGACCCCCAAAAGGAGTCCCATTACTAAAGAAAATAATTTCAGTTTCATATACTTAATTGGATATTATAGCAAATCGTTGATAATGTTAACTAATAATCTGCCTGCGATAGGATCGGTATCAGCCTTTTGTGTACTCATGGTTGATACGATAGCCTTACCTTTACCTTCGGTCACTTGGAAAAGGGTGAGACCGCGAAGCTTCTCAAGTCGTTCAGCGCGAGCCTCCATATTGCTTTCATCCAAATAAGCGTGTATCTTCATCTGGGTGGCCAGCTCGGTTATATTGGCATGGCGAACTACGTCCATAGTAGTATTGCAAGCTTTAGGCATCTCACGTTGATTGTTGTTGAAGTAACGTAAGTTCAATACATCAATTCCATTGAACACGGAAGCGTCATTGCGCTCCATCACTACGATATCACCTTCAGTAGGCGTTACCCAACTCTTGATGTAATCAGGATAAACGGCTTTGGCTACTTCGTTACTGTTCAGGTAGAGTACTTTGCCGCCGTTGGCTTGGTAGTCGGTCAATGCTTTGGCTTCATCAGGTGTACAGCGGTTACGTCCTGATATTATGATAAGGTCGGCTTTCAGCTTCTTGGCTGTCAATTCCTTAACGGTAGTCACCTTTTGATAAGGGATATTCATCGCGTCGAGCTGTTTGGCCATGCCGTCATTATCGAGCAAAGCGATATGTTTACCATCAATTACGTGTGCGGTTGCATACTCTTTCCGTGCCACGTTGAGGTCATACCAGTTGGTTGAAATTACCTTACCATTCTCTTTCACCGCTAGTTTCAATTTTACAGGCATAATTTCGTTCTTCAGTTGAGCGGGCATGGTAATATTGGGTGTAATATAAGTACGACCATAGTAAGGTACAGCTGGGAATTTGTCGGTCCCCGATGCTAATACGTTGTTGTTTTCATCTACAATCTGCCATTCAAGGTCAGTAGCGGTAAGTGCGCGACCTTGCTCATGGTCGTTGACCAGATAGATGCGAGTAGCTAGTTTGCTGCCAGCGTAAAGGTTGCGTCCCCACAGTTCGGCACTTACTAGAATAGGTTGCATGGCACGTTGCATTGCGTAATAGGTAGGGTATGGACTGATGTTTTTATAGTCGTAGCACTGGCGTAACCATGTCATATAGGCAAAATGCATGATACCCGATGCTTGTTCGTTAGTACGACGCAATGTTTCAGCTAGTTCACCGGTAATGAACGATTGCACCTTGAGGAACGAAGCGGGATCAGCCCAATCATAAGCTTCATAACCAATTAAAGAGAATGGATTTTGATGAATGAGCTGATAAGAACGGGTAGGATGTCCAGTTTCGTTATTGGGATAACCGGTACTCATCTCTTGGCTGATAAGTGGACGTCCCGGAGCCTTGAAATGCTTTTGGAATTCACCGTTGAAGAAACGGAAAACTGAGAAATCATACCAATTGTAGTAAGCATGGTTATCGTCGATATCTCCATCATCCATGGTGTCTACAAATTCCTTTCCGAAACGGCGGACAGCCTTACTATTCAAGTAGTTCGAGTCGAAACAGATAGGACGTGTGGGATCTACCTTACGCATATCTTTTACTACATCCGATATAATGGAGAACTTCTGTTTGGCACGTTCCAGATCAGCGTCAAGATCGTAAAATTTCATTTCGTTGTTTACTGTCCAGAATATTACTGATGGGTGGTTACGATACTTCTTCACTAATTGCAACCATTCGCCACGCCACAAATCCATAGTAGTTTTATCAGGAATGGGAGTAGAGTGGATCATTAACCAAGGCCAAGTACCCTCAAAACTTACGGCAATGCCATTACGGTCAGCGGCTTCAATCCAAAGTTTGTTCCAAGGAGTAGTGTGTGTACGGGTAGAGTTGATGTTACCCTCACGCATCAGTTGCATGAACTTATCAGCCAATTTGGCATCGTTGGGGCAAAGTGCAAAGGGGATGTGATTGCCTCCACGTAGCCAGTATTTACGACCATTGAGATAGAGGAATCCGTCTTTCGATTCGAAGGTACGAAATCCCGAAGTGATGGTTAACAGGTCGGTAGCTACACCCTTTGGATCTTTCAGCGAGAACTTGAAGTCGTAGAGGTGGGGAGTAGCGGGTTCCCATAATTTGGGTTGCAGACCATTAACATTACATTTATATACTTTTTGTTCGTTACCTTTTAAACTTACAACATTAGTGAGTGCTTTGCTACATAGCGTTTTTCCGGTTTTCTTATCAATGATATCGGTAAAGATTGTGAAAGTTGATTTTTTGGAAGCGCTATTTTTAACGGTTACCTCGAAAACAGCACCGGTAGTCGATGGTTGGATAAATACATCGGCAATTTTCACAGGATTTGTAATTATCAATTTCACGGGTTGCCAAATACCGGCAGGATTGTCGCCATAGAATCCGTGAGGTACATCGGTAATCACGTGCTTGTTGGCCTGCTTGTCGTTCTTATTATCCTCCACTTCCTTACGCACCGATGAGTAGTAGTTCTCCATAGCATCACTGGTCTGCTCGGACATTCCTTCAATGTTGCGGGTTACCTTAATGGCTACCAGATTCTTACCGGGCTTCATGTAAGGAGTGGCATCAATATCGAAATTGCTAAACATACCGATGTGAGAACCGGCTTTCTGTCCGTTAATATAGACTTCGGCCATCTTCGAAACAGCATCGAATGAAAGGGTTAGTTGTTTGCCTTTCACACCTTCGGGAAGTTCAATCCACTGTCTATACCAGGCAGCGCGGGTACGGCGGTATTCGAAAGTATAGTTTTCGCAACGGTCACTCTCCTGTTGGTAATATGTATCAGATACACCTTTTGATTGCGGACCGGTGGGGGATGACATACTCTCTCCATGTAACCAGATACGGATGGGAGTCCAAAAATTAGGTACTTGCATGATGTGCCAATTGTCATCATTGGTAGTTATAGCGGTAGCTTGTGTTGCATCATTCATCTGGTAACTTGGCATAAATAGCCAATCTCCGTCAAGGTCTATCTCTGTGCGGTCGGTAGTCAGTTCAGTCACCTTCACACCCTTGTAATTAGCACGTGCCTGTTTGCGGATAGTTTCTTTCTCACGTACTGTAAGCTGTTTTTGGAATTCTTTACGGGGGATGCTTTTCAAGGCGTCTTTGTCGAGTTCTACCACTTTGAGGTCGTCGAACTCGGTTTTGATCCAGCTTCCCCCCAAAGCTACTTCGCCAGAGGGAGCTTGTTGGGGCATGTGTTTATCCACCAAGTCAATATGGGGTAATTTATTATCATTTACAAACACACGGATACGGTTACCGCATACCTCTATACGTAAAGAATACCATTCGCCGGGTACGGGGTGAAAGCCTAGCGGACGAACTCCCATCAACTCATCCATTCCCATATAGCCGGTGCGCATCAAATAAAGGTCGTCTTGTAGACCGCCCTTAATACCTACCACATAGCGGTCGAAACGGTTATAGGTATGGAAACCTGCCCAAATTTGTACTTGCTCAGCTTCCTTGGGTGCACGCGCTTTAAACGACATACTGTAGTTCGTCCAGACTTTATTGCCAAAGAGAGCAAATGACCCTTTCGAACTCAATACACCATTCGAGACTTGACATACACCACGCCCCACGCAGTTCAGTTTCTCTGCCGAGTTGGAGAAATCATTCTCTAATAAATTTTGTGCTTGGCAGGAAATTGAAAAGCAAGCCAGTAAACCTAATACACTATTGAATATTTTTCTCATTAATCTCAGTTATTCGTTTAGTAACTTTATACCTCTCTCAAGATTATTTAACGGGCTCGGGAAGAATCTCAGTAGTACCTCTCATCCAACGGAAACTGCGTTTCAAAGGGTTACCGGCACGCAAATAAGGAGCGTTTTCTGTAGGACCTTCAACCCAGTCGGCATCTTCGGCATTCATCTTCTTCAGGATATCTTTTAACGGACCGCACACTACGTGTTGAGGATCGGGGTTTTTGTAGTACTCTACATATTCGGCAGGTACGAATACAGTTGCAGGTAACAGATTTGTGGGGAAAATCATGCTCCACGATTTCTCTTGGTTCTCACCTTCGCTGGCATCGCTACGTGCCACATTTAGCCACTGGAAAGGCAAAGATTTGAGATGCAACGCCTGGAAGTTCTCCATATTCACGTTATCGAATACATAACCATAAACGTACTCGATAGTACTAGGGAACCAAACTTCGGTTATAGCAGTGTTACCAAAAGCGTGACGACCGATAATCTTAGTACCTTCGTTTACCACTACCTGTTTGAGGTTAGAACAACGGCGGCAAAGTTCGCGAGGAACAGTAGCTAGACCTTTAGGTAGAGCAATAAATTCCAAGTTAGTACAATCAGCGAATTGAGCGTTCTTTATGGTTTTATTCTCTACGTTGGTGAGATCAAGGTGTTTCAATGCACCTTTACCTGTAGTGGTTAGTGTGCGTAACAATTTGAAGTCGTTGTCTGAGAGTGTCCCCATAACACTGAGTTCTGTAATAGCTTCAATGCTGCCGGCACCACTCTTTTTAGCGATCTTGTTTAAGGCATCTTCCAAAGTCTTGCCTTTTTTTATTTCAACGGTAGCTACTTTCTTGTCAGATTTTTGAGCATAACTTGATACAGAAAGGCAGGTTATCATAACCAAAGCCAATGTAATGTTTAAAATTGTTTTCATGATGAATTTATTTAAATAATTTGTTATTATAACTGGTTAAGGGTTTGTTACTTATCATTTTCGAGTGATTACTAATAGTATTAATTTGCCGGTTCTGCTTCTGCTGCGGAAGTTCCGCGCATCCATGCAAATAATGCTTTAGGAGTCAGGTTGATTGTAACAATAAAGTCTGTTACAGACCCTCCAATTGAAGCATTCCATTTAGTGGCATCAGTAATGCAATTTTGAATCAAATCATTGATTTCCGGAATAGAAGATACAACATCTGTTGCTGCAGGATTCTTATACATACTTACATAGTCAGCAGGTACATAGACCTTGCCGGGCAAGTTATCTCCCGCGAAGACACTTGATGCATTTCTAGGCTGATCTGGGTCTCTAACAATGCCTCTCCATTGGAATGGTTTCCCTTTCAAATGAAGTCTAAGATTAGCTAATACTACGTTATCAAAAATATATCCATAAACATTTTTGATAGTGCTGGGGAACCAGACTTCGGTTGCGCTTGTATTACCAAATGCGTGTCTATGAATAATTTCAGTACCTTCGTTAATTACAATTGTCTTTAAGTTTGTACAATGGCGGAAAAAATTACGTTCAATTTCTTTCAAATCTTTAGGAGTCGCTACATAAGTCAACTTCGCGCAACGTATGAATTGTCCATCACTATAATTTCCACCTTGTCCTGGAGGACAAACGTCGAACTCGGATGTAGAAGAGACCTCCGTCATATCGAGGTGAGTTAAAGCACCGCTAGTCGCCATATTTTTCAGTAGTTTCAGGTCTTCTTTGCTAAGTATACCTTTCAACACAAGCTTGGTAACCTCGTTGGCTTGTAGGCTATTTGCATCGAGAGCGGCTTGTATTGAAGCATATCCTTCTTTTGAAATTTCCACCTCGGTAGCGGCATTTTGTGCTATAGTTACAATATCTTTTTTGTCTTCTGTACCTTTTAGAGCTATGCTGACATTTGCCGAACGACCTTTCATCATCTTGTTTTTGTCGTAGGTTAGCACAATTTTGCCTTTATTAGCCATAGAGCCGATATGTAGCCAATCTACGACCTTACCTTCATCATCCACAACCTCAGCTATAATTTCATTAGCGGCATTTTCCACTTCCTCTTCTGTTTCATAAGTTAGCAAAGTACTACCACCCGCACTCGTTAAGGCTGTTTGGAAATCATCCTTGTTACTGATCCAGATGTTCACATCTGCTGCCTTTTGTTGTGAGATAGTAAACTCTTGCATGATAGTTTCATCGATGGTTGAACGTAAAATGGCTGTAGCTGTACGGCTACCGGCTTCATTAGCTGCTATTGTCAACTCATAAGTATTCAGGTGAGTTTCATCATTGGGAGTAGTTGCTACTGTAACCCACTCTGGTTTGGATTGTTCGACAATTAATTCTAATTGTCTACTCTCGGTGATATTAGTTGCATCGTATTCCAGGGTAATAGTCTGTTTCCCGGCAGCTCTTAAATCTTTGAACTTAGCTTCATTTTTAAGGGTGATGACAGGTTTCTCCATACCTCTCTGTACTACGCTCAAAACCGCTTTTACACTTTCATCATTTTTGGCAATAATACTGATAGACCCCGAACGGGTAGTAAAAGTTTCGTTTGCCGCTACTTTGAAATAAAGAGTATGGCTGACGAGTGCACGGGTTTTCGCTGCAGGCGCCTCCGCTTGTTCAATCCATGTATTTTTGGTTTCATAAGTGTAGTCACCCATGTTGGTTCCAAACTCTACGGAGATCACTTGTTCTTTGTTTGTCAGATCTGTGTATGAGTCTTCGTTGGTGATAACTACAGCATTGAGCTGAGCCTGATGAATGGTATATGTTTCACTCAATGTTCCCGCCTTCAGCGTAAATTGTGCCGAACGACTTTCATATCCTTCGTTTTTAGCGGCTCCCGCATACACTTTGATACTTTCACCTGCTTTACCTTCACGATTGAATACGGTAACCCAATCTTGGGCTTCGATCGAAGGCTGCTCGTTCTCATCAAGGTAAGTCACTTCAATTTGCCAATCTTTGTTAGTAGTAAACTCCAATGTTTCGGCTTTATTACCGGCGGCAGTGAAGTTGAATACATTGCTGGGTATCTCTGAAATAATCTCCAGCGTGGGTTCTTCCTCTGGTTCGGGAGGAAGTATATTCTCCTTGCCATCATCGCATGCAGCCAAGAAAAGCAGCGAGAGACAGCCTAAAATCGTTTTGAAACTCGTTTTCATGGTTTCTTCGTATTAAGTATATTAGTTCAATTTGAATTCTTCTCTCACAATGTTAAGGTATTTCATTCCATAACCATTACCATAATAAGGATCGGTCGGTTCGATGGACGAACCATATTCCCAATTGTTAAATGCATCGATAATTACCATGGGATGTTGACCGAGGTTGATTTTGGCTACGTTGCACATATCATGGAACAACCCTTCATCGTGCATCTGGATAGGGACATTGTAGCGGTCGGTACCGTTCCACATCCAAGCGTTGTAGCTGGTTGAGATGGCGGGAATGAAGTCTATATTGTAGTTAGTCAACGTATATTGACGATTGTACTTATAGCTCTCGTTGATGTATTGGGGATACATATAAGAGCGTGCCCAGTCCATTTGGTTGAACATATTATCCATATACACCGCATCTACTCCACCTGTCATGAAGAAGTTGTGAAAACGGGCAGCGGGACTCCAATTAGGCTGGCGGGCCACTAGATAAAGATCGAGGCCGGTAGCCTCTTTTACGCGTTGGCGAATATTGTCGTACAGTTTCTTTGAATCTTTGGAATAGAGTTGATGAGCATTCCAAAGCACCAACATAGGTTTGTTGTCTATTCGGTAGTAGAGTTCATCCTCCAAGAAAGTATATGCCAGTTCTACGAAGAATTCGTACAATGCTTCGCAACGGGCTGAGATACCGTCGGCATCGGCGTCGTCTTCGATACGGACATCCGCACTTAGTCCGTTGGTAAAATCGTTCATCATTACGGAAAGTGCATAGTGCATACTACCCCAGTTGATTTTTCCCTCAGAGAGTGGATCCTTTCCTGATAAATAGTTGACAAAATTAGCACTACCTTGTTGGATTTTCGAGGAAGTGCCATTGGCGTTGTAGCGCATGGCGGGCAGGATGAAGAAGTCTATACCGCCCTCTTCCTGTGCCCAATCAAGATGTTGCTGTATTAAGTTAGCTGTTTCTGCAATAGTGGTATTCATTGCATAGCGGCCTAATACCGGGCGTTGCTGTGGACAGAACTGCGGAAATTTGCCGTCAGCCACATATTCACCGGTAAGGCGATCGTAGCGCGCTTCGTCGATACCTTGACTTCCCGTACTATAATAGAGAACACCTACGGGTATGTTTGAGGTCGGTTCAACGTCGGGTATTTCGTAGTTCAAGAAATAATCGTCTACGGATGGTCCTTCATCTTTGGGGTCACAAGCAGTGAGACCAAACAATAGGGAGCAACCCAATATGACGACCTTATGGAACATATTATTTGTTTTCATCTTTCATCTATTTTATTTGTTATTTTTCAACTTTATATACACACACGGTGGAGTTGATTACGAAGCTGTAAGCTTCTTCGAGCGCTAGGGTGGCATCTTTAATACCGGTAAGTTGTTGTGCGTTCTTCACAAACTCCTCATAGTTCGCACCATATTTCTTTTGCTGCATATCCATATTAAAAGGCACATAGGTCATGGCACGATATCCTGCTATGGTAGCTTCTTTGTCGGGAACAGGTTTGGCAAAATGTAAACAGATAAATACATTGTCACCCCAACGTGCCTCGTTGACATCCGGACTATTCTTTTTCAGCATCTCCACTGCTTCGTAGTAGGCTGTTTCGTTGTTAATACGATCAGCATTGGAGAAATATACACGTTCGGGGTAACCATAGTCGGGATCACCGCCTTCTTCGTAAGAGTTCAATCCGTTCGAGAACAAGGGAGGCAGATTGAGAGCACGTGTACGGCGTTCCATTCTCCAAGCAGAAAGCCCATCACCGAAATCGGCAATCCAGCGTTGTACATAAATCTGCTTCAGTTTACCCTCATCACCGTCAGTTTTTCCCTTAATTGTAGCGGTCATCAATTTACGTGTATCGTATAATCCTTCATGATCGGTTCCCCAAGCTACACCGGGCTGTGCCAGATATTCGGCTACCTCATTGCTGATCCCGTTCTCTTGGAAAGAAGCGTTTATTCCTGCTTCGTAATAGGATTGAGCGGTTTTGCTGCCCAAACCAAACTTCATGCTGGCTTCGGCGCAAAGGAAGCAGGCATCTGCCCAACGGAACAAAGTTAATGGAGCGTCTTTTTCGTAATATTTTTCTTTTATCATGCAACGGTTGTACGCCTGGTCGGACATAGAAAGTGGGTCAGGAAGTTCCAGTGTACCGTTGGGATCGGAGGGGTCTTTAGGTCGCAACCAGCCGAATGGTGTACGTCCACCGGGATTCTCAGGTGTTGGCGGATAGGGAATGTTATAGCGTACACGCAATGAATCACGTACCTCATAACCCTCAATCATCCATTGCAAGTGTAAAGCCTGCTGTGTTGCGTTACAACCGAACTGTTTACAATCGTGCGAACGGGTTAAGAAGTCGGGCATTAGATATGGAGCTGCTTCTTTGCTATATTTATTGGATTCCTCAAAATAACATTGCATACGTGGGTCATTGTATGTATAAAGGTAAACAGCAAAATATTCATTCATGGAAGGCAGGTTGTCGTACTTCCCCGATGTTTGGATCTGATCTTTATAAATAAGTTTCCAATAACGTGAGTTATCCACATCAATCACGTTGCCGTATTTGGGAGCTAAAGCCTCGTCAAGCGATGAGATAAGCCAATCTTCGTGTTCCATTGATTTGGCTGCATATTCACGTGCTTTATCTATACTGATATTCTGGATATTCATCGCCACCTCCAGCCGGAGTGTATTTGCCAGTTTGCGCCACTTTTCCACATCGCCGCTGTATACGGGATCTCTATCCAATGCATCTGCAGATGAGGAGGGATCGAAGAGATCAACCGCTGTGCTCAGCAAGTTAAGAATGCCGTCGTAAGCCTTTTCCTCAGAATCGTAGGCGAACGAACGTTTGCTAGTGTCGTCTCCCATACCCATATCACTCAGGCAAATAGGACCGAAGAGTGACGTAAGCTGGTAAAAAATAAAAGCTTTCCACGTTTTTACAACGCCTAATGCATTGGGTTTGTCGCCTGTTGCTGTGTACTTGACATCAAGCGATTCAAGGTCACGTAAGATATCTACATAAAAAGAACTTAAATATCGGTCTCCACGTTCACTCCAGACTGAGTTGAATGCCCTACTAGCCATTTGACGTGAGTAAAACCACATGCGATAGTAGTTAAGATCGCTGATCGTGTTCATGGTACGATACACCGTACCCGGAAATATATTTCTTAGCTCTATGTTGTAGAGTTTATTGGGATCGGAGTTGGTACTTTCAAAATCGTCGGTACAACCTACAGCGATTGTAGCGAGCAGCATCAACGAGAATATTTTATTTTTCAGTTTCATAAGTTAGTTCGAATTAAAATGATATTTTGACGTCGAATCCATAAGTAGCCGAAGGTAGGTTGAAACCATATTCAAAACCTTGGGCATTACCTGTAGTTGAAGTAGCCTGCGGGTCGAGCCCTTGAGGTGTGTTACAAAACAAGGTAGCAATGTTACGTCCTACTCCACTTACACGGACTGCCTGGAAAGGTGTTTTGTGTAGCCACTTCTTTGGAAAGTCGTAGCTCACTGTAATTTCACGCAGTTTGATGTATGAAGCGTCATAAATAAAACGTGTCATATCACGCAGTACGTTATGTTGCCAATAACTTTCCGGACGTGCATATCCCATCACAGGTTGCCCTGCCCATCCGTTAGGTACATCGCTGTCATAACGGCAATTAGTCAATATGATACCTTTGGGGCGGGACCCATCAGGATAAACTTGTGTATACGGGTTTGACGATACATTGCTGAACCCGGGTTGCATGAATCCGGCACGTTCGGCATCAACCTCACCTAACACTTTACTAGAGAAAAAATGTGCGTCACGACCTTCGAGAGACTGAATCGATTGTCCGTCACGAGCACTATTCACAGCTGTTTGTGAGAGGAAGTGCCCACCTTTTTGGAAGTCGAGCATAAATGAGAATGATAGATTCTTCCAACGGAATGTGTTGCCGAAGCCTCCGCGCCAATCGGCCTGTACATTACCTACATAGATTTGTTCGGGATTTTCCTTTGGGTTCCCGTAAATGTCACAAAGTATGTAACCTTCTTCATCACGCTTATAGGTGGGTGCATAAAGAGCACCGTAGGATTTACCGACCTCAGCGTATGACCTTACATTACCAATACCATAACCGATTTCAAGTTTATCCATACCTTCAGGCAGTGACTCTACCATCGAATTGTTTTTCGACCAGTTGAAAAGCATCTTCCACTCGAAGTTTTTCGTTTGGATGGGGGAACCGCTTAATGATATTTCCCAGCCTTTATTGGATATCTCACCCGAGTTGATGACGATTTGTTGATAGTTGGAGAATACAGATACAGATGTTCGTACAATCTGGTCATGGGTAGACTTGGTATAATAGGTCACATCGGCTGTGAGGCGTCCGTCAAGTAAACGAACTTCGGCACCAATCTCTTTCGATATGGTAGTCTCAGGTTTCAAATTTGGATTCTTACGAAGTGTTTCACCTGAGAACCAAGCCATATCATTACGGAACAGGCCGGCATAAGAATATCCGTTGATTAGTTGGTCAAAACCACTATCATTACCCACACGGGCAATAGAACCACGAAGTTTGGCAAAGGCAAGTGTTTTACTCTTGATTTTTGGGAAAATCTCAGTAAGCACTGCACTCATACTGCCTGATGCATAAAAGTAGGAGTTATTCGCTTTAGGTAGTGTGCTCGACCAGTCGTTACGGAAAGTGGCGTCGACAAACATTCCTTTATAGCCTAGAGAAACCATACCGAATACAGACTGTTTCTGTTTGCCTGTATGAATTTGTTGGCCAGTGAGTACTGAGGCGTTGTTGGCGATAGAGGTTATATCGGGAGCGGCCAATACATTGACTGTTTGGACAGACTTATCCCAACTGTTTTTTTGCATTGAAGCACCCACATTGGCGTTTAGGCTGAGTTGCTTGAAGAATTTGTTATTGTACGAAATTACTCCTTCGTAATTGTAGTTACTTGCCTTCTCACTAAAGTTTTGGTAGTAGCCGTCAATATCCCACATGGTAGAATAGTTGTCAAATCTCCAGCCGTTCTTGTTGTTGCGTTCCATGCTGGCTCGTAAACGTATGTTGAAGTGCTTCAAGGGTTTGAGGTTCACGGTCAGATTACCTCGGAAGAGATTGCGTCCATCGGCGTTTTGCAATTCATTAAGCAGCCAGAAAGGATTATAAAAGCCGTTTCCTAGCACAAACGCCTCACCGTTCTCCTTTTTCCAAGGAGTCAGTTCACTCATAACCATATCACGCGGCATGGCCATGATGGCGTTCATTGGGTTACGGTTACTGCTGCCCTTGTAGTCACGGTTATTTACGTCTTCGAGCTGATAGTTAAGGGAAAGATCTGCGGTAATCCATTTGGCCGGACTCATATTGGCACGCAGGTTAAAGGTATGACGGGTCATTTCATCATATTTTTTCAACATCCCGGCATAGTTGATACCTGTATAATTGAAGCGGATAGATGCACCGTTGAACACCTTGTCTACTGCGACACTATGTGTTTGCTGAATACTCGTTTCATACATATTTTTCACCACATCATTGGTGGGTGAGTAGGAGCGTACTACATTGTTACGTCCCATGACGTCGAAGCCAAGCATGGGCAAACCCCATGAACGTGAGTAGCCGGTATTGCCCCAGTTGAATGAGTAAATACCGTATGGCCAATCGGGGTTGTATTCATATCCATTCATAGCATTGGAAGTGGGAAAGTTGAATCCTTGATTCATTATTTCACGAATCATACTTGCCGAGCCGTAAACATTCTGGTAAGCAGGATATTCACGTAAGAAAGTGAATTGCATATTATAACCATAAGATACGCCTAATCCGGCTTTTTTAGAAGCCTTACGAGTGGTAATCAATATTACGCCATTGGCAGCATCCGAACCGTAAAGAGCGGCGGCATTGGCACCTTTCAGCACTTCAATATTTTCAATATCATCGGGGTTAATGCTAGATGCAGCGTTACCATAGTCGAGGTCACCGCTTTCGCCCATTTCGTTCATTATGGGTACACCGTCGATCACGTAAAGGGGTTGGTTATTGCCTGTGAGCGAGTTGTTGCCACGAATTTCCACACGGGTAGATGAAAGAGGACCACCGTTAGAGATGATATTTACACCCGCCACTTTACCGTTAAGACTGTTCAATAAGTTAGGGTCACGTGTATCGAGCAACGACTCCGTATCGATAGACTGACGGGCGTATCCCAGAGACTTTGCTTCACGACTGATACCGAGTGCCGTTACCACTACGGTTTCAAGCATCTTACTATCAGAACTCATTTTGATACGCATTGGCTTATCGGATACTTTTGCAGTTTTGTTTTGGTATCCAATAAAGCTGATGGAGAGCATTGCATTTTTCGGTACACGAATCAAGGTAAAGTTACCATCCAAATTGGTGGTTGCACCTAGATTGTTGTGTCCTACCACAACCACGTTAGCGCCGGGTAGCGGTTCATCATTCTCATCGACTACCACACCGGTTACCCGTATGTGATTCTGTGCCGAAAGAGGAAGTGCAAAGAATGCGAAAAGCATCAGATATGCCACGATTCTTTGACTTAGATTTTGCGACAGATTTTTCATGATATTTTTAATTAAATGTTAGTTTTCTTTTCATTGGTTATAATCAGATAATCGAGCTTGGGGGTACCTGAGGTTATTTCGAGTATTGTACGGCGCCATCCTTTCTCGCCGCTATGTTCTACAAAAATCTCTTCGGTTTTCCATTCGCCATTGGTATCGGGTAATTTGATAACCTCAGAACGAAGTATGTCATCACCTTCACCAAATTCGAGCGTAACGCTTGCTGCGTACCTGGCATTATATCGTAGACTGATCTTCACAATCCCTTTGTCGTATGGAAGTTCTTTCCATTCCAAATATTCACCCGCTTCCGTATTGCCTACATACCATAGGGTAGGAGTGGTTTCGGAACCTGCTACTTTATATACATCAAGGTTTCCTGTTCTATAACTGCGGCCTGTATTGCCTTCACTCAGGTCGAGATAGTCATCGCAGGCTTCACATTCCACACGCAGTGTTTCAGGGTAGGCACGTGTGCTGTTGTATTTACGTAATATATTGAGCCGTTGGTTGGGAAAATCGAAGTACTTGGTATCCGTGCTACGCCATAGAGCTGCATCTTCAAGCATGTCAGTGAGTCCCTCGATAATTACCAGGTCGGTTTTACGGGCGATTATTTTGTTGAAATTATCCTTGAAGCGTTTACCATGATAAGGATCTAAAAACATAGGTCGGCTGGCGTTTATCTCACCGGTAGAAAAAGCCGGTACACAGGCTCCTACCTTATTGCCATTCAGCTCTTCGACAGTGAATGAGGTTGGGTTATTGCCTTCGGCCACAAACCAGCCGTTAATAGACTGCAATATTTCGGGGGTGTTTCTTAAGGTCTCATCGAGCTTTACAAACGATTTGTCAGCGCAGATGAATAATTCTTCGCCAAAGGTTGATTTGAAATCTTCCTGCATTTTAGCGAGTACCGCTCTCAGTTTGCCGGTACAATCTATGGGTTTATTACCTAGAGCCACATAGTTGCAACTTAAGAACCCGCCAACATTCCAAAGATAGAGTACGGGTTTTCCTCTGAAGCGGAAAAGATAATCCTTGTACTCACCATTATTGGCGTAAAAATTGTCAAAAGCCAATTTGATGTTGTAATTCCATATATAAGGATATATTTCATCAAGGTTGTCAAGAGGATAGAGTACCTGTTCGTCAGTTAAGTTGAGATTCTTTTGTGTCGCTTCCGATATGCGATATACATATGCTCCATAGAGGTTGAAGTTGCGAGCCGAAGCCCACGAAGCGGGAGTATCATCGAAAATTGCTACTTTGGTATCGGTTATGCCTCGACGTTTAAGTGCTTTCAGAAAATCTTTGATACGAGTTGGATCACCATGGTCTCTTTCATATTTAGGATCCGTGTCGGCTTTAGGCAAGCGTCCTCGTGTGTTAGCGGCTACATAGTCCATACCGCTATACTCTATTTCCTCTACCAGGTCATCCCACCATTCTCTCTCGTTATCGGGAGTGTAAGTGGAGGCATTGGCGTTAAACAGGGGTTTATTGTAATAAATCTCGGTTGCTGTGCCGTCGGACTGTTGAATTTTGCCACTACGCAGTTCACCTTGATAACTGAAAAGAGCACCCATTTTAAAGGTATGGTGTGGAATATTGTCAATCTCGTGTGGAGCAGGGAATATATAAGTATCCTCTATCGGCTCTGTAACAACAGATGATTCATCAGAGCATTCTGCCAGTAATAGTATTGCAGTCAGGCCTAAGAGTAAATACTTAAAAGGTTTCATAATATTTTCTTAAATGATTTAACGTCTGCAAAGTAAATGGATGTGTATTAACGACTGTGAGATTTGAATATTAACCAAAAATTAATCTGCGCTTAATTGTCAAATTAAGCGCAGAAAGTTGAAAATAGATATGCTTTTTGAGTTGATAAATATGATAATATCAGGAATCTTTAAGCGTGAAAGGTCGTTCCGGATATAAACGTAACTGCTAATTACAAAGGTTCTCTAAGTCAGTGAATGCTACTTTGTAAGGTTCGTCCAATGTATCTTGATATTCTTTACAGAAACGGTCGTACAATTTCTTTGCAATACCCTTTTTCCCTTCTTTAAAGAGTGCTATACACTTGGCCGCTAAAGCTTCTTCACTCAAAGAGTCGTGCAGGAACATAATGTCGGCAATACGTTGCTGCTTCTTCAAATTACCCTCTTTCACTGCTTCGGTAAGCAGTTGTTTCAACAAATCAACGGATAAGCTTGAGTAGTCTGTTTTGAAGTCATCCAACCAATCAATCGTGCTGTTAGGCAGTAAAGAACCATACAACAATAACTCTAAGATACGATTCAGCTGTCCGTCATCAATTTTTCCATTGATGTCCAATCCGCGTATACAGGTAAGCATCTCATGATAATCACAAAAGACCTCCCCCCATTCTATACGCATGGTTCCGTTTTCATTGACTATATCTACGTCACCTACAGTCTCGAGCAATACCCTAAGCTTGCGTACCGTAACGTTACGGTTGTTGCGTGCCTGATTATCTTCTTTATCAAACCACAATAATTCTGTCAGTCTTTTCACCGAAATTCCTCGTGTGTCCTTTTCTGAATGCAATATTAATAAAAGAAGAAGTTCTTTTAATCTTGGAGTGAATGAAAGGGTGATATCCTTTCCATTGCGGTCACACACTCTAAAGGGTCCCAGCATAGATACCGCTGACCTGCTTCGATCATAATAGTTTTGAATTACGGCAGTTCCTTCGATTGACGGATTATTTTCTTCTTTCTCCGATATTGGTATGATGGTAGTGTTATCATCGGTTTGTTCCGGTTCTTGTAAAGACGATGGTGCGTTGCGAAGCTGTATTATACGCCGGCGATACCAGAAGGCACAAATCAACAAAATGCTAAATGATAAGAGTAGTATAATTATTACACTCTTTGTATCCCAAGTATGCGAAGGTACGGGTTGTAATATATCTTCCTCGCTCAGCAAGGGAGTATTAATTGCATAGATGAAGAATTTATGTGAATGGTCACTCAATATTTTATCTATCATCAAATAGAATTTGTGCTGAGCAGCCGAGTAGCAAAGTTTGTAATCGAAGTCCTGATATTCATCGAAATTGCGAATAGCGTGTGATACAACTGTATAATTTGAATTGTGCAGGTTGAAGCATACTAATTTACCTCCTTCGTCATCCATGTTGACTACGTAGAGACAACTATCCGTAGGGTTAAAGTACATTGAGGAACTTAGGATGCACCCCACTTTGTCTTTATATTTTTCTTCACCGTCCCATAGCTTCACAGCTTGCTTGCTGTCCAGATCAATTCTCCATAAATCATAATAGAAATAGGACTCGACAGCTTGTCTTCCTAATTTATTTCCCCTTCCTCCCAAAATATATAACTTATTGTCATAAGCGGTCATGGCAGCTGCAAAGCGTGGGTAAACTTGAGGTTCATAATTAATTTTTTGTAAAGTATCAACGTCAACTTTCCAGCGAAATAGATCATTGTGGTAAGTGAAGTGTCCGTAGCCTCCAAAAAAATAATAGGCAGAATCGGTTGGATTAAACGTGTATGCATGATTGTTGTAGATAACATCGTATTTGTTATCTTGTATGGGGCACCACTCGTTTGTCTCAAACGAAAAACGTGCTATTTTATTTGAGATAAGAGAATAAGCTACCAATTGATTGGTTAGTGTGTCGAACAAGCAATGGCTGTTGTAATCGGTTATAGAATAGTTGTCTTTCGCCTCATGTCTTCTTTGCAATGCGAATTTATGGTCATATACCTCTATAACATTTTTTTTTATAAAGTAGAATTGTGTTTTTCGTGCATCAAAAGCAGCCAAGAGAGGTTCTGTGCTAGTTGTGCTATAAACAAGCTGCCATTCCATATGGTTGTCCATTAACCAATATGGAGATTCGGATATAGCCGGAGATTGCATTATTTCATCTTGGCAAATATTGCCATTATGTTTACCTAATTTCCAGAGACGCACTTGTTTGCCATTCTGTGCTAAAGAGATGTTGCGCACATTCATCGGAACTACATCACGTCCGAAGCTATTCAATCTTCCAAAGGTGATAGTTGAGGAATGGAAATTATGCAATGGAATGGATACACTGGTTTCAGCTTGTGCGTATGAGAACTTTATTTGATTCATTTTCCGGTCGAGCCGTAACGAAACCGGTACCCATTGTTGTCTGTGAAGCGGTGTCTTGAGATAATGTATTTGGTCGTTGAGTACCAAAGCCGGATAAATGTGGTTATTCTCATCAATTACCAACATCAGGTGAACAGCTGTGGTATCGTCGAAAGTAAGGTGCAATATTGCTCCGAAAATAGATTCATTATTTCTCAAGTTCAGGTCAAAAGATAGCTCAAATTGATTGGTAAGAGCAATTGGCTTTCCCCCCTCAAGTTGTAGCGAGGTACGATTGGCAGCCGATACCTCATACGCATGAAAGTATAAACCGCTATCTAGTTCGGTCGCTTGCATATTAATTGTTGATAGTAAGCAGGCGCCTAATAACAAGATATATTGATAAGTTTGATTCATTGTAAGTTTAATCGTAGGATATGGTTGATGCAAATATAGTTTTTTATATCAAAACAAACAATAATAATCAAGAAAACGTATATCAGTGTGTGAAAACTGATATACGTTAATCTGAAAACACATCTTGTTACCTTATACTAAAACCTATTTCTTTATACCTACCGAGGGAGGAACGGCACTTACTCCCCATGTCTTGTTGGGCTGTTTGCCCATTACTAATACCAATTTACCCCCATTTTTAATGTCTTGATGATTAAACCATGCCTTATCCAAAACCTTACCGTTTAATGTTGCCTTTTGAATATATTTATTTTGTGGGGATGCGTTAGGAGCTTCTATTTCAAAGAACTTGCCGTCGCCCAAGTCTATACGTGCATAAGTAAACATTGGACTACCAATGTTATAAACCGGCATACCGGGAGTAACCGGATAAAATCCCAAAGTTGAAAAAACGATAAACGAGCTCATTCCACCGCCGTCCTCATCACCGGGCATTCCCATTAGGTCGGGGCGAAACCAAGTGGTTAACATCTGGCGGATACGTTTCTGAGTCTTCCAAGGCTGACCTGCATAATTATAAAGATAGGGTACATGCAATGACGGTTCATTAGCCATCGAGAATTGGCCTACATTGCCTGTATGGTCCGGCAATTGAGCATAAAACTCGTATTTACTTTTACCCAAAGGCTGTGCGAAAGTACTGTCAAGGTTATGAATGAAACGCTCATTACCACCCATTAAGGCTATAAGGTCAGCAATGTTATGAGGCACATCCCAACGATATACCCATCCGTTATTTTCACCGTAATATTCACGTGCTCCCATACCACCGGAATAACGATAATCAAAAGGCTCAATCCATTTGCCGTTCTTGTCCTTAGGATGGAAAAAGCCAGTCTGTACATTATAAACATTCCGGTAATTGTATGAACATTGTGAATAGTAATCAGCCTCTTCTTTCTTGCCTAAAGTAGCAGCTATGCGTGACAGGCACCATTGGTCGTAGCTGGTACCGAGTGTTACGGCAATAGGTTGACGCTTTTCAAACGGGTGCACGTTTGGATCAGTCTCTTTCTCACCAGGTTGCAAAGCCGGGATATATCCTTTTTCACGATAGAATTTGTCGATCCATCCGGCAGGCTTGCCGCTCCAAGGAGCCAAGGTTTTTTCTTCCATACCTTTTCTGCATGCTTCAAATGCTTTGGATGCATCCACCTTTAATCCCTTATAGATGGCGTCGGCTACAGTCGCGACAGCATGGTTGGAATTCATACGGCGTGAATCGCCTGTCACTTCAGGAAAAGTTGGCATCCAGAAGTTCTCCATTTGTTCAGCCATGGTGAGGAAGCTATTGATGATATGTTCTTCTTTTTCCGCTTCGATCAATATACGTAAGGGATGGGCTGCCCGATAGGTATCCCAGATCCAATCATCTGTATAGAAAGGTATACCATTGTCAGTATGTACCTGTCCGTCAAAAGCACTATAATAGCGGCCGTCTTCACTCAAGCAGATAGGACGTTCGAAGGTGCGGTAAAGAGATGAGTAGAAAAGCGTTTTATCAGCTTCACTTCCACCCTCGACCTTGATTTTTGAGAGTGTTTCATTCCATATTTTGCGACCTGTTTCCGCCAACTTCTTTACATCGTAGTCCTTTATTTCACGGCGAAGGTTTCTCTGGGCTTGTTCTTCACTGATGAATGATACACCATAACGTAAATGTACGTTGGATATGCTTTTGGCGAAACGCCATGCCGCACATGCATTTTGACCATCTGCATCAACTTTTGAAGAGTCAATCTTACCTTCAGTTACCACTCCTGCTAATTCAGGAGTTTCTTGTGTTTCTATATAGAGGTATACTTTAGTCTGCTCGTCAAGCTTTTGATATCCGCTAATGGCATTTCTATCTACTTTTATATGTCCGTTGCGGGTATTGACTAGCACATACGGTTGTTTGTCGGTCTCGAAAGTCAGTTGATAGATGGCTGATTGGTGTGAAAGCGCATATTCGGCTTTCATACGATTATCATCAAGTTCTACTGTAAAACCATAAGGGTGGATTTCCTCATTGTCATAATTATAAGCAATAACGGGAGAGAGAACTTCAGACTGTGTTGGTGTCAGATTGAAAGCTGAACGTTCACGGTGATTGGTTACAATAATAGGTAATCCGTTTACTCTTTCGGAAGTGTAATCGGCACGTTCGGGATAAATACGTAACATGCTGTTGGGCAATTGTACCGTAGGAAAAGTCGGTACCAATAAATGACTCACATTTCCAATATATGGATTGACGTAATCCACACAACTTTTTACCGATTCAGAGTGCTCGGAGTGGCATGCTGCCAGCGACAGAATACCGGCTAACATAGCAATCGATACTATTTTTTTCATGGTTGTATAGTTTATTATTTTAGTTTTTCTTGTAATTGTTTACGTGCCTCTCCAACCAAACGTAGGTAGTAGTCGCTGCCTGTCGAGGTTTCGATAGGTACAAATATCGAACCTAGAACAGGTTTAGGCACCCTGGTGGCACATTTAAATATAGCCGTTCCTTCGTCCATTTCATCAAACATGGCTATGTAAAGCATCTGTGCTCCACTTTCGATAGCACCATCAAGTTGTTTCTTGAAAAATTTTCCTTCGTTACGGGGAATGTAGGCGTTATTATCTTTCATGTTTCCCCATGAGAATCCGGGAAAGCAAAGAGGGGCATAGTCCACCTTATTTGCATTGGTCCATTGGATATCCTGCTTGATCAGTTCCTTAAAATAAGGATAACGTGATTCGTTGAAACGAGCGACTAACCAAGGCATTATAATATCACAACGCTTTATTAAAGTATGTAGACGGACATCGTTGATAGCATCGTTGCGCAGCTCGCGCCAGAAAGCAGGAACTCCGAGCATGATACTGAATCCGCGCTTTTTCAGTTGACTGACTAAATATTCTATTTCATCTAAACCATAATGACGTCCGTCATTAAAGCCAACTCCCCAAACCGTAACTAATGGTTTGCCATTGTGGTAAAGATAAGAAGGATTGTGTGTGTGCTTAAACAGACTATATTGTCTGGACAAGGTGTCAATATCCGTCAAAACCAATTCCACATCTTGTTTGCGTATACCACTAAGGTCGTACATGATTGAAATTGCCCGCTCATATTTCAAAGCGGAAATCATGGCATTTTGTAATACTGTATCAAAATGATTCTTGATTTTCGGATGACGGATATCAGCTACAAAACGTTGCATGAATACTCCATCCAATCCATATTCTTTCATCCAACGGAAGTGAACATCAACAGTGGATGCGTCGTGTGAAGAAAACACCTGGGCTTTGCTACCGTCTTCAAACTCAAAATCGGTGGGATAGAGTTTTGTATACTCACTGACCTCAGGCCAGAAATCAATGCTACAAGAACCTGGCTTGAATCCGTTCTTACCTGTATAATGTCGCCACTGAAGGTCGGCACCATCACCGGGCGTATTAAACCAGCCTTGATAGCCTGCCATCACCAAACCGCGATAAGAGTTGTACATTGTCTTTTTAGCCTTCTTCTGTGCATAGGCCGATGTTACGAATAAGGCAGCCCAACAAGCTATTATTATAAAGAACTTGCTAACCGAGATGCGGGTGTAAGTTTCAACTTTGATGCTCATGTTTTAATAAGATTTTTTATTGAAATTATTTGCCATACTAGATATAATAAATGGATATCTCATAAATAGTATTTGATTACTTTTAAATCATGATGCAAAGTAAAGGCGATGCGTATAATAAATTGTGGAATTTGCGATTAATCTGCGATTAACTGTATATTAATTCAACAATTTAGTCTGATATCTTTAAATATTAATGTTTTTTGAGGAATCTCCTCAGTTAATAATACTTGTTTTCATGTATTATTTTCATTGTTGCGGTTGAAGTGAAGTGTATTTGGGGTCAACAATAGGTCAACAACTACCTAAATTAAGGCTGATATTGCCCAAGCAACAGACTTATATTTGTGTGGCTTTAAAATAAAAAAAACTCTATTCCGTTAGGAATGAGCCTCTTAAGTGTAGACCAGCCTGGACTTGAATCAGGGACCTCCAGATTATGAGAACGATAAAATGATTTTCTGTGATAGGTAATAATTATAACTATATTTGATTATCAGTTTTTTATCAGAATCGCTATTGTCAATGAAGCTCATAAAATACCCCTAACTGAGATAGTTTGTTTACGCAGAATTAGGAGGAGTAAGTGTTGTTATATAGTTCATTTAGCATCATAGTTTTATTAATAATCGACGTTAAATAGCATCTCATATTCTACACAAACTTTCAATGCGTCGCAAATAATTTATATTTTTGCGACAAATAAAATGCAATGGCAAGCATAGAAGACAATATTTGGACGGCAATCCAAGTCAAAGGAAGGGGAAGCATCTTCTTCCTTTTGAATTATCATCCGTTTGGTGAGAGGCATATATTCATATCTTGAGATTGAACAATCTTAAGACTTGGTATATTGATGCCATCCATAGAACAGATTGCTGAAACCATAATAAGGTTTATATTGTACTAATCGGCATTTATGCCATGAATAAGTTGGGTATATCTACACAAGTGCCAATGCGTATGGTTTATCTGACAGACGGTGGGGCCCGTAAGGTAAGCCTAGAGAAATGATCGCTTGATACAGTTTAAATACACAACTTCAAAAAATCTCTCATTCGCTCATCTGCTTGCAATGTTAGTTACGTTTGCCTTAAAAGAAGTAGGAAAAGGTAATGTAACTGACGATATTGTCAAGTAAATAAAGAACGTGCTTCAGAAAGCACAAAGGGAAAATGTATCGGCAGACGAAGCGTTCATGTCGACATGGATAAAGATAAGCGTATGAATAATTATTTTCAACTATCCAAGAAACAACAGCAAATAGTACTTACCCAATCAGCCGATAAGGTTGGTTTGCCAATACATATTGTAGAAAAGGACTTATGGGTAACTGTGGTTCTACAAATGGTGTTCACATTACTCGTAGCCAGTCGTCTTGCATTCAAGGGTGGAGTATCTCTTACTAAGGTATGGAAAGTGATATATTGCTTTCCGAAGATATTGACTTAGCTATAGACCCTTCCATTTGGAGATTTAGGTATTCCGTGAAACTCCTACGCTATTTATTTGTTAGGTATAAGCGTTTAGAGCGTACTTATTAAAATAAGGTGCTGTTTTTGCACCATGGAAACAAGAAATCAATTTATAGGAGTGAATTCAATAAAGTTCTATAAGCGCTTTCAAAGCGATGAAGATTGTTGCAAGTATCTTGCAGATATAAAATTGCAAGAAGGATATGTGTGCAAGAAATGTGGCAATACACATTATTGCCAAGGTCGTAAGCCATATTCAAGGTGATGCTGCAAGTGCAAGTATGATGAAAGCTTGGCTACGGGGATAATGTTTGACGAGCTAAAGTTTTCGTTGCTTGTAGCCTTTCATATTGCTTTCGAGATAAGTGCCAAGAGGAAAGGGATGTTTTCATTTGAGCTGTCAGAGAAATACGAATTGATGCAAATGGCTTATTGGACATTCAGGAGGAGAATCCAACAAATCATGAAAAGCAGTTGTTTATATCCTCTTGAAGGTGAGGTGTATATTGATGAGTTCTATGTGGGCGGTGAAGAAGAACAAAAACGTGGACGCTTGAAAGGGAGGAAAAACTTGTGTAGGTCGCTTTAGAGGTACTACCCGGTAAAGGAGTAGGTAGAGCTTATGCACGGGTAATCCAAGACGTTTCTGCCAAATCACTTAGGTTATTGTTCGATGAGCATATTTCCCAACTTGGAACAGCGAAAATCAGAGAATGGCTCAAACTTTCCGAATATGCACATTTACATTATAAATATCAAAGGATGGTTGAGAGGGATTCATCATCATTGTACCAAAGAACAACTTCAAGGATACCTTGACGAATATCATTTTAGGGATAATAGACGTAACAACATGGATATAATCTTCGATGTGCTTATACGTAGAATGGTCAATTTAGAACATATAAGGCTGATAACCAACAAAAAGAAAAGTGTGCTTTAAGTGCTTATACTTATAAATCAATTTATACAGTTTAGAGGTAGGACGGATATATGGAGTTATCCACTAATAGCTTAATTTGGCATACCTTAATCGTATATTTATAGATATAGATGGACATTTCTCCTTATTATAAAACATATGTTCTATGTAAATAGATAAGCACAGGCTAAATTTGTATCATCATTAACTATATAATATTATGAAGAACATAATCTATCTTCTTCCTACGTTATCTTTAGTAGGTTGTACATCACAGCAGGTAGAAGAAAAACCGAATGTGATTGTCATCCTTGCGGATGATCTGGGCTTCGGTGATGTCAGTGCTTATGGTTCCACTACCATTCATACACCTAATATTGACAGACTAGCTCATGAAGGTGCTTGTTTCACCAATGGTTATGCTACTTCCGCAACTTCTACTCCCAGCAGATACGCTTTAATGACAGGAATGTATCCGTGGAAAAATAAAGATGCCAAGATTCTTTCCGGTGATGCTCCGCTTATTATTAATGAGAATCAGTTCACATTACCTAAAATGATGCAAAGTTGTGGCTATGTAACCGGTGCTATCGGCAAATGGCATTTAGGTATGGGAGCGGGCAATGTAAACTGGAATACCACCATAAAACCTGGTGCAAAAGAGATAGGATTTGACTATTCATGTCTGATTGCAGCAACCAATGACCGTGTGCCTACCGTTTATGTGGAAAACGGAGATGTGGTCGGTTTAGACCCATCTGATCCGATAGAAGTTAACTATGACACGAACTTTGAAGGAGAGCCAACCGCTATATCCAATCCCGAAATGCTGAAAATGAACTGGGCACATGGACATCACAATTCCATTGTTAATGGCATACCACGTATCGGCTATATGAAAGGTGGAAAGAAAGCACGCTGGAAAGACGAAGATATGGCAGATTACTTCATTGAAAAGGTCAAAGGCTTTATTGCAGAACACAAAGAATCTCCTTTCTTCTTATATTATGGTTTACATCAGCCCCATGTACCCCGTGCACCTCACGAACGTTTTGTCGGAAAGACTTCCATGGGCCCCAGAGGAGATGCCATTATGGAAGCAGACTGGTGTGTAGGTGAACTGCTGACCTACCTGGAGAAAGAAGGAATCATGGAAAATACTATTATTATCTTCTCAAGTGATAATGGTCCGGTTCTGAATGACGGATATAAAGACGGAGCAGCAGAAATGGCCGGTTCACATTCTCCAAGTGGCGGATTGCGCGGTGGTAAGTACAGCTTGTTTGATGGAGGTACACATATTCCTTTGTTTGTATATTGGAAAGGTAAGGTTCAACCGATAAAATCTGATGCACTGGTCTGCCAGATGGACTTGGTTGCATCTTTAGGAGATATGTTGGGAGCCACTCTTCCGGAGGGGCTGGACAGCCGTAATTACCTGAGTGCTTTCATGGGAACAACATCGGTAGCCCGTGAGAATTTAGTTATTGAAGCTCAAGGCAGGCTGGCATACCGTAGCGGTGACTGGATTATGATGCCACCTTATAAAGGTTCACAAAGAAACCTGACCGGAAATGAATTGGGAAACTTAGATGAGTTCAGCCTGTTTAATGTAAAATCAGACAGAGAACAAACATCTAATGTAGCCGCTATGCACCCGGAATTGCTTGAGCAATTAAAACAGGAGTTTTTTACGCAGACAGATGGTTTTTACCGTAGTGACGTGGAAGAAGAACCGTTAAAATAGGCCGGATAATCTATTCAGGCAGACACTTTACAGACCAGGTATCAGATTGTTTTTTCAGGAAATGGTGTAGAAGGATAGTTTCTGAACATGTGTGCTCATAATAAAACATATTTTCTATCGTCTACACCTTTTTTCTTCTACTTTTGCAGCATCACAATCATGCATAAATAACGTTTAACTTTTTAGAATCATATGAAAACACTCATCCAATTCCTGTTTGCAACATTCACTATTTTAGCTTGTGTAAGTTGCAAGACTGCCAAAGGAGAAAAGACAGACGATAACGTAAATGAAATAACGTTTGCTGACCCGACCATATTTGTGGAGAATGGTAAATACTACCTTACCGGTACGCGCAACAGAGAACCTAACGGATTCGCCATATTCGAATCTACAGACCTGAAAGAATGGAATACAGTGAACGGGGATACCCTCCAGTTGATACTCCGTAAGGGAGATTCCGCCTACGGTGAAAGAGGATTCTGGGCACCGCAATTATTCAAAGAAGGCGATAAGTATTATATGACATATACAGCTAACGAACATACCGCATTGGCGTCTTCCAGCTCTATATATGGACCATTCAGGCAAGATTCAATATGTCCTATCGACGATACAGCCAAAAACATCGATTCATTTCTATTCAAAGACTCGGATGGGAAGTATTATCTATATCATGTACGCTTCAATAAGGGCAACTATCTGTGGGTAGCCGAATTTGATCTGCAGAAAGGATGTATCAAGCCTGAAACATTGAAGAAGTGCTTCGACAATACAGAAGCGTGGGAAAGGACACCTAATTATAAATCAGCTCCCATAATGGAAGGTCCGACAGTCATGAAATGGGATGGCTTGTATTATCTGTTTTATTCGGCTAATCATTTTATGAATATAGATTATTCAGTAGGGTATGCAACTTCGACTTCTCCCTTTGGACCTTGGAAGAAACATCCGAATAATCCGATTATACATCGTAGTCTGGTAGGAGAAAACGGCTCAGGGCATGGGGATATATTTGAAGGCTTAGACGGAAAGTATTACTATGTTTTTCATGTCCACCATTCAGATTCAACCGTGCAACCGCGCAAGACACGTATTGTCCCTCTAATTTTAAAGAAAGAGAATGGCGTATATAACGTTACGATTGATAAAGAAAACGTTATCAAGCCAATGTATAAATAATAGAAGCATCCAAAACAATGAATGTTATGATAAATGGTGATTTTATTTTTCGAAAAAGAACAGGGGCGATCATTGCTTTATCCTTTCTGCAGTTTGGAAATCTCTCGGCACAAGAGCGCCCAAATATAATCATGATATTGGCAGACGATATGGGTTATTCCGATATCGGATGTTATGGAAGCGAGATAGAAACTCCGCATATCGATAATCTGGCGTCACAGGGAGTCCGGATGACTCAATTTTATAATACTTCTCGTTCCTGTCCAACCCGGGCGAGTCTTATGACTGGCTTGTACCAACATCAGGCCGGAATAGGATGGATGTCAGAAGACCCTTTCAAAAATACCGATAAAGATCCGAAAGATTGGGGTATTACTGAATATAGAGGAGCGTTGAACCGTAATTGTGTAACTATTGCCGAAGTTCTTAAAAGTTCAGGATATCATACCTATATGACGGGAAAATGGCATCTAGGGATGCATGACATGGAAAAATGGCCTTTGCAACGTGGCTTTGAACGATTCTATGGAATATTGGCAGGGGCTTGCAGTTATTTGAGACCGGAAGGGGGAAGAGGATTAGTCCTGGACAACGAAAAGTTACCTGCACCTGAGGCGCCTTATTATACAACTGACGCATTTACAGATTATGCGATTGACTTTATAAATGAGCAAAAAGACAACGCACCTTTTTTCTTATATTTGGCATATAATGCTCCTCATTGGCCTTTACAAGCAAAAGAAGTGGATATAAATAGATATTATAAGATGTATCGGTCGAAGGGCTGGGATCAAATTCGTAAAGAACGTCATGAGCGAATGGTCGATTTAGGGATAATAGATTCAAAGACCGGTTTTGCCGAATGGGAAAATCGTCAGTGGGAAGAACTCTCTGAAGAAGAAAAAGATCGTACAGCTTATAGAATGGCTGTTTACGCTGCACAAGTGTATTGTATGGACTACAACATAGGAAAACTGATTGAGAACTTAAAGAAAAGTGGAAAATTAGATCATACTTTGATTTTTTTCATGTCTGATAATGGAGCATGTGCTGAACCGCATAATGAACTTGGCGGTGGCAAGCAAAAGGATATAAATAATCCGGCTGTAAGTGGCCATCCTTCGTATGGTAAGGCTTGGGCTCAGACTTCAAATACTCCATTCAGAAAATATAAACAGCGTGCATACGAAGGGGGAATATCTACTCCTCTGATAATCACATGGAAAGATTATTTGAAAGGTTTTGAAAACACATGGTGCCGTGTTCCTGGGTATCTTCCGGATATAATGCCGACTATATTGAACGTGTCCGGTGCTACGTATCCTTCGACGTTTCACAATGGGAATAAGATACATTCCTTAGTGGGTAATGATTTCATGCCGGCTATAAAAGGAGAAGTTTCTTCTATTCATGAATATATGTATTGGGAACATCAGGGTAATAGAGCTGTTCGCTGGAAAAACTGGAAAGCGGTATGGGACCAGGAAGGAAAAGCCTGGGAACTATATGATATCGGGAAAGATCGTGTAGAGGCTTTTGATGTGTCGGTCTCTCATCCGGATATTCTTAAGCAGCTGTCGGACAAATGGAGTGTATGGGCAGCTGAGACGAAAGTTTTAATTCCATTTCCTAATGATAAAAAATAATAGATAGCAATGAAAAGGATAGATTATACTTTTATGTTGACACTTGGTGCGTCAGTCGGCGCTTGTCCTGTATTAGCCCAACAAGATATGTCAAAACCCAATATTGTTCTTATATTATTGGATGATGTTGGATATTCCGATTTCGGATGTTATGGTTCGGAAATAAATACTCCCAACATAGATCGGCTTGCCGAAAATGGCATTAGATTACGCCATTTCTATAATCAAGCTCGCAGTGCACCAACCAGAGCTTCCATGATTACAGGTCTGTATCCTCACCAGGTAGGAAATGGTGCTTTAGGGAAAGTTCCGGGTTATCCGGCTTATCAAGGATATCCGAATGAAAATAATGTTTTCTTGCCTGAGGTATTGAAAACAGCCGGATATTTTAATGTCATGACCGGGAAATGGCATTTAGGATATTTTCAGGGGGTTACTCCAATAAGCAGAGGATTTGACCGTTCGCTGAACGCTCCATTTGGCGGTTATTATTTTTCTTCCGACAGATCACTAAAGAAGAATAAAAAAGAAAGGACTAACCAACGAAATCTTTATTTGAATGATGAAGAAATTGGATTCGATGATAATCGTTTGCCTAAGAACTGGTATTCTACTCATTTATGGACGGATTTCGGGTTGAAGTTCATCGATGAAGCAATTGATAAAGACCAGCCTTTCTTTTGGTATTTGGCCCATAATGCGGCTCATTTCCCTTTGCAAGCTCCTGTAGAAACGATTAATAAGTACAAGGGAAAATACATGAAAGGGTGGGAAAAGGTACGTAATACCCGATTCGAAAAGCAATTAAAATTGGGCTTATTCGAACGTCCTGAACAGTTAACACCCCGTAACCCGAAAGTGCCGGAATGGGATTCACTGACCCAGGAAGAAAAGGAGCGCTATGATGTGCAGATGGCTATTTACGCAGCCGTTATCGAAGAAGTGGACCGAAGTATCGGACGTGTAGTAGAACACTTAAAAGAAAAAGGAGTGTTGGATAATACGCTGATTATTCTCCTTTCGGATAATGGTGGCAATGGAGAACCCGGTATAGAAGGACGCTTTGCCGGAAAAAATCCCGGTTCGGCAGGAAGTACCGTCTTTTTGGGTGCAGCCTGGGCAGATGTTGCCAACACACCGTTCTTCTTATACAAGCACCATGGGCATGAAGGAGGTTGCAACACACCATTTATCGTTTCCTATCCGAATGGGATTGATAAAAGTTTGAATGGTACTATTCAAAAAGATAATTATGGACATATAGTAGATATTATGCCTACTTTGGTAAAGCTTACCGGAGCCACTTATCCTTCTTCACGTGACGGACATAAAGTACCTCCAATGGAAGGCATATCATTACTACCTCTATTAAAAGGGAAAATGGTAAAACAACCCAAACCGACCATTGTGGAGCACGAAGGCAACAAAATGATGCGTGACGGAGAATGGAAAATAGTGCAGGAGTATAAAGAACCGAAATGGAGACTATACAACCTGAAAAATGATCCTACCGAAATGATGAATTTGGCAGATAAGGAACCTGAAACTCTGAAGCGGATGATTAATGATTACCAAAAAATGGCAGATCATATCGGAGTTGAAGATGAAATCGGGTTCAAGATCGGTAAATGGTATACTCCTGTAGAAGAATATCTCAAATAAGAAGTATTGCAATTATAATCTTTAATTTATAACATATGAAAAATAAGTATCGTAAACTAGCCGTCATCATGCTGACTGCTGTATGTTTCGCGGGGTGTCAACAAGAAGATATTGTATATCCCGCACCGGATGCAAAGGTCGCTGAAACTTATTTGACCTTAAACGAACTCACCCAGTCTCCTGTAGTAGTACAGGGAGCGGAGGGGACTTATATATTGAAAGTAATATCGGATGAAAAGTGGACATTAAGCAGTTCACAAGCTTGGTGTAGTGTATCAGAGACAGAGGGATTCAAATATTCCCAGGTGCCTATTTCATATTCTGAGAATCCATGGAACGAGCCCCGTACAGCAGAGCTGACTTTCCTTATTAATGAATTACAGGAGATGAAGGTCGTAACCGTAGAACAAGAAGCCAGTGAAACTTCTCTGGCAGCAGATTCTAAAGAACTGCAATATAACATCGGAGGAGGCGAAAAGGACATTACTCTACAAACTAATGCAGTAGAATGGAGTGTTGAAGTCATAGATGAAACAACCCATACTCCGATTACATGGTGCTCTGTGACTCCTGCTACGGGGAAAGGAACAACTACATTGAAAGTTACTGCCGAAAGTAATACGACAGAAGTGATACGTAAAGCTAGCCTGATTTTCACTGCTGCCGGTAAGAACCTAAGTGTTCCTGTTGTTCAAGCAGATAAACTAGAAGCACCTGTCATTACGTTGGACGATCATAACGATTTCTTGCTTTCGTGGAGTGAAATTACCGGTGTAGACGGCTATAAGCTGAAAGTCATTGCCGACCAAAATGAAACGATAATTGACATACCTTCGGGAACAATATCTTACAATCTGGATGTTATCGACTGGAAAGGATATGTTGGAATGATTTCTGTGCAATTATTCTCTTATGCAAACATAGGCGGAGGAACTGTTGCTCAAATGGGAAGTGAAATTATAGAAGCGCACAACCTGTTTGACGAAACCAGCGGAGACGGGGAAGAAGGATCGGAATATATTATCACGAAGCCTCGTCATTTGAGAAACGTCAGCAAGTATCTTGATAAGAATTACAAGCAGACAGTAGACATCGATCTTGCCAATATCGATATGGCACCTATCAGCACCGAACTCGTAAACAACATTTATAATGGTAGTTTTACGGGAGTGTATGAGGCAACTAAGGGGGATATTATTGACGTGGCTACAGGACGTTCTTCCGAACAATATAAGATAAAGAACTGGATATTGAACAAGGCCTCCAATACCAACTGCGGTTTGTTTGCTTCTATCGGTTCGGAAGGTATCGTACGCAATGTGTGTATTGAGAATCCTGTTATTAAAGCGAGAGCTAAGGTTGGTGCTATTGCAGGTTATTGTTCTGGTCAGATTATTTCTTGTCATACAATAGGTAGCGACGGAACTATCAGTACGGTTACAACTACAGATTCCGAAGTTCATCTTGGAGGAATCGTCGGTTATCTCACTGAGAAAGGCGAAGTTTCTTATTGTTCTAATACAGCTGCGATTGAAGGAACAGCTGGATGTGTTGGCGGAATCGTAGGAATTATTATGCGTGATGCTAATAATGCTCCTGCTGTTACATATTGTACCAATAAAGCAAATGTCATTTGCAATAACAAATCGCCGGTTGGAGGTGTGGTTGGTTCAATAGCAGGTGCAGCAGGAAGCGATCTAATTAAGGTAATTGGTTGTGCAAATACAGGAGCAATTTCCGGAACTCAGGCTAACAATCAGGTAGGCGGAATTGTCGGTCGTGCAACGATTGACACGGAAATATCACAATCTTACAATACAGGTTCTATCACCGCAATGGGTTCGGCAAGCGGTATTATTGCACGCATGGGCGGAACAAATGCTATAGTTAGAGATTGCTACAATACAGGTGCAATAAAAAGCACAGGTACAATTACCAATGGTAACAGTAATGCTGCAGGAATTGTAGCAACATGCACTGTAGCAGCAGGAGGAAGCATGGCAATTGAAAACTGTCATAACACAGGAGGGATGACAACCTCAAACGGCGCCTCTTTCGGAAACGGACTATTCCATCGCACTGACGGGAAGCTTTCTCAAATAACAATGAAAAACTGTTTTTCCTTGAACGAAGACGGTAAGTCGCAGGGTAGCGGAAGTGATTCATTTATATCAGGTGGTTCCTCTAGCTATAAAAACTTGTCCGCAAGCGAAATGAAGAGTACATCTTCGTTTACAGGCTGGGATTTCAGTACGATTTGGGAAATGGGAAGTGAATATCCGACATTACGGGGATTATTAAAATAAGGTTTAACAATCAATGAATAACGAATATAATATTATGAAACAGAAGATTCGATTTAAGTTGACGGATAGATACTTAATCCTACTAATATGTCTGCTAGGATGTATATCAACCGTATCAGCACAGTCTCATAAAATTACCGGTGTGGTAGTTGATGAAGGGAAGTCTCCTATCATTGGAGCTACGATTCAGGTGAAAGGAGCTAATAACGGAACCATTACAGATATTAACGGTAATTTCTCGCTGGAAGTAAAAAATCCTAAAGCTCAGTTACAGATATCATATATCGGATTTACCACTATCACTGTCCCGGTACAGCTGAATGGGAAAATGACGATTACAATGCAGGAAGCATCACGCAATTTGGATGAAGTTGTTGTTATCGGTTATGGAACAGTTCGTAAATCCGACCTTTCCGGTTCAGTAAGTGCTGTTAACATGAAAAACGAGGCGGAGATTATGCCTATTACAAGTGCCGACCAGTTCTTACAGGGACGTATAGCCGGTGTTAGTATTTCAGCTAATAATGGTGCTCCCGGAGCCGGCATGAATATTCAAATTCGTGGTGTTTCCACCTTATCAGGCAATACAGATCCTCTGTATGTAGTTGATGGTTTTCCGATAGAAGCCGCTACTGCAAGTGTAAATGGGGGAACCAGTGAGTTGAGTCAACAACCGTCAATGAATCCGCTAGCTTCTATTAATCCCAATGATATTGAATCTATCCAGGTTCTGAAAGATGCTTCTGCAACGGCTATTTACGGTTCCCGTGCCACGAATGGAGTTATTTTGATCACGACCAAACAGGGAAAAGAAGGAAAGGTCAATGTTAACTATAACGCTCGTGTGGATATTTCTAACGTAGCCAAACGCTATAATTTACTGAATGCTCATGATTACGCTCTTTTTGAGAATGAACTGGACAGGACTTTAGAAGGATATGATATGCAGGGAAACGTGATTCCGGGTACAAAAGTTCCCAGACACGCAGATGATGCTCTGGAAAGATATAAAACTTACTCAACCGATTGGCAGGATTTAATGTATCAGACAGCTGTGTCTCAAGATCATCAGCTAGCAATCAACGGTGGCAATAAGATGACTCAATATAACATCACGGCGGGTTATACTGATCAGGAAGGTATTATTATGAATACCGGACTCGAACGCTATTCTTTCCGTCTGAATCTTAAGTCCGAGCTTGCCAAACGCCTGGTTTTGCAACTGAATACAAGTTACTCACAGACTGAGCAAAAGCAAACATCGCATTCACAATCTTCAAGTATGAATCAGATGGTACGCCGTATCTTGACTACTAAGCCGACGTTAATGCCCGGAGATAAAATTTATGAAGATGAAAATGTGGAATACGTTTCCGCAGATAATCCTTATGTGATGGCTACTGAACTGAAGGACATTCTTCAACAACGATTCTTCATTCTGAATGCATCCCTAACATATAACTTCGGTAAAGGACTTTCCTGGAAAGGTGCCGGTAGTTTTAATCGTACAGACGGTTCGCGTTCTACTTTTTATCCGATAGGTACCAATGCCGGAAACAGTGCACATGGTATGGCATTCCGCGGAGAAGACAATCGCCAAAACATAGTACTGGAAACAACGGTAAACTATGATCGTAAATTCAAGAAACGCCACCATATCAATGCAGTCTTAGGATATACGCACGAAGACCGCCAAAGAAAAACGCTGGCAATTCAGGTCGGTGATTTTGCCGGTAATGACCTGTTGTACTATGCAATTGGAGAAGGGACAAATACGATGGATAAATCTAGTTCTGTCATTCAGACCAAACTTTCCTCTTTCTTGGGGCGCCTGAATTACACTCTATACGACCGCTACATTTTCACAGCAACCGGGCGTTATGATGGTTCTTCTCTTTTGGCAAGTGGAAACAGATGGAGTTTCTTCCCTTCATTTGCAGTAGCATGGCGTATAAATCAGGAGAAGTTTATGAAAGACATACATGCTATTTCAAATGTCAAACTTCGTCTGAGTTACGGTGTTACCGGTAACCAAAGTATTGCCTTTGCTGCTCCTCTTGCCATTATGAACCACGTTCGCTCTTATTCTGGAAGTGCAGTGACTCACGGTATGGTCAATGGTAAACTGGCTAATCCCAACTTAGGCTGGGAAAGTACTGCTACCTACAATGCCGGATTGGATTTGGGTTTTATAGATAATCGGTTCAGGGTAACTATGAATGTGTATAAACGTACTACCAAAGATATGCTGATGAACTTCGGACTACCTTTATCTTCCGGATACGGCTCTATTCCTTACAATATGGGACAAATGACCAATAAAGGATTTGAATTGGAAGCTAGCGCAGATATTCTGACAGGCCCTGTTAAATGGACTCTTGGGGGAAATATATACCTGAATCGTAATAAGGTAGATGATATCAGCGGCAATGAATTGCTGGGAACATCTTATCTGGCAGGTGGCGGTGTATTCAGCCAAAGCATACATATTACCAAAGCCGGTTATCCGGTAGGTAGCTTCTACGGTTATGTAGTGGATGGTGTTTACCAGAATGAGGCAGAAGCGAAACTGGCTCCGTTTGATACTCCCCAAGCTACTCCGGGTTCTCTGAGATTCAAAGATATCAGTGGTCCTGACGGATTACCGGATGGGAAGATAACCTCTGATGATATGACTATCATCGGTACGGCAGAACCTAAATTTAATTATGGTATCAACTCCGAACTTTCCTGGAAAGGTTTGAGCTTATCTATGATATTTACAGGTCGTGTGGGTGGTGATATTGCGAACCTGAATCGTTATTTCCTGGATTCATTCACAGATACTAATGACAATATCCGTGTTGAGGCTTGGGAAGGCAGATGGCAAGGTGAGGGTACCAGCAACTTCTATCCGGCAGTGAACGGTTCGCAAGGCAGCTCTTATTTCAATAAGCGTTTCTCTACCTTCTTGCTTGAAGATGGCTCCTTCTTCCGTCTGAAGAATCTGACGCTCGCCTACCAGTTTAATCTGAAAAAGCTACAATGGTTACGCAGTGTACGTGTATTCGGTACTGTTACCAATGTCTTTACAATCACTAAATATAGCGGTTATGATCCGGAAGTCAGCATCACATCGGGTGCTATGTCACCTAATGTTGACTATGCTGCTTATCCTTCGAGCCGTACGTATTCTATGGGTATAAATTTAGCTTTTTAATATCAAAACACTGAAAATATGAAGAAATATATATTATCCTTGCTGGTAGGAACAGCATTGCTTTCAAGCTGTCTGGATGTGGACATTGTAGACCGTATAGAAAAAGAGGACGGATTCTTCAAAACTGAAGATCATGCTTTGGCAGCTATTAATGGAGTATACTCTACCTTATATGCTTTCGCTTATCATAAGACGAACTGGCCTATCATACTTCCGACCTATGAAGATGCTATGTTTTCTACAGGAAACGCTGTGCCTGCCACTGTTTCCAACAATACACATAGTGCGGGTTCTGCTCCGGTTGTCAATTTTTGGGGAGAATTGTACAATGGTATTAAAAATGCTAATGAAGTAATAGCACGTGTTCCTTCTATTCCTTTCAAAAGCGAAAATGATAAGAATAGAATCATTGCAGAAGCTTATTTTCTAAGAGCACTTTATCATTATGACTTGATGCGTTTATATGGCGGTGTCAATGGTATTCCTATTGTTATTGAGCCTGTTAGCGGTATTGAGAATGCGTATGTACCACAATCTCCCGCATCAAAAGTTTACGAACAGATAATAAGTGATTTTGAATATGCAGCCGGATTGAATGACGATGATAGCCCCCGTTTGCCCAAACGTTTAGACCCCACGTACACAAGCGGGCGTGTAACTAACGGAGCAGCGCATGCATTTTTGGCCGAAGTCTATTTGACTCTCGGAAGATGGGAAGATGCAGTCAGAGAAGCACAAGAGGTAATTTCTTCCGAACAATATACGCTTGTCAATGACTATCAGAATCTGTGGGACATTGAGCAGGAGTCAGTTGCTCAAACCGAACATATATTCGTAGTACCTTTCTTTCGAGACAAAGATGCTTTAGCAGACCAGTCATTAGGTTCTAATATTGCTCATTTATTCAACCCAGCGGGTGTACAGGTGGGTGGTAAGTTGGTTTCCGGAAATCCTTATGGCAAAGGAGCCGGCGTTCATAGAGTACAAAAATGGTTTATCAAATATTTCCAGGACGACCAAGGTAGTCTGGGGTATAGTGATCCGTCCGTTGACGCATCCATTGATGAAGCTAAACTCATTTCTAAAGATTACCGGATTGAAGTTACATTCTGGAGACGTTTCCAGCAAAAGAACAACAACACAGGTGTATTGGGAAATATCGTAACCGTATACCCTGCCGCCGGAGGAAACTCACAGGAGAACTGGGGATACATCCGCAAATTTATCGACCCGCAAGGTATTAACAACCGTACTAATGAAAATGATATGCCACGTCTGCGCCTTTCTGATATGTATCTGATAAAAGCAGAAGCACTAAACGAACTTGGAAAGTACACAGAAGCCTGTCAAGCTATAGATATGGTTCGTGAGCGTGCGCGTAAAGCGGACGGAACCGAACGTGCTTATCCTAAGTATATAGGTTCGGACAGACCCGACAATATCGGACGTACTTTGACCAAACAGGAATTCCGCTGGCTGGTGTTCATGGAACGGGGATTGGAATTTGCCGGTGAACAGAAGCGCTGGTTCGACCTTATCCGCATGAAGTATGATGAAAATACACAGATGTATGATTATATGAAAGATACATTTATCCCATCACGACCTGCTGCGGATGTACAGAAGCAAGGAGTTATGGCTGCAAGAAAGAAATATTTCCCGATACCATTTGCAGAAGTTTCCCGCAATGACGGAGTACAGCAAAATCCCGGATACTAAGGATGTATCTTTTCAAATTTATGTTTAGATGAAAAGTGTTTGAGATGAGTATAATATTATATCGGTGCGAGGTTTAGATCAGAAACCTCAATGAAAGGAGAAATAAATTATGAATAAGTTATTTTTGAGTGCATCCGTAGTATTAAGTGCAACTACTTTCTCTTTGGCACAACAAACAATACAGCCGAATCTGGTATTGTTCATTGCCGATGATTGTTCCTATTATGATTTAGGTTGCTATGGAAGCGTGGATTCGAAAACACCGAATATAGATAATTTTGCCACACAGGGAGTACGTTTCACTCAAGCCTATCAAGCTGCTCCCATGTCATCGCCCACTCGCCATAACCTGTATACAGGTTTATGGCCGGTGTGTAGCGGGGCTTATCCCAATCATACCTGTGCCGATAACGGGACTTTAAGTATTATACATCATTTGCATCCATTGGGGTATAAAGTTACTTTGATTGGAAAGAAGCATGTCGCTCCGAAGTCAGTATTCCCTTTTGATCTTTATGTGCCTAATGAAAAAGGAGAATTCAATTTTGAAGCCATTCAGAAATTTATCGCTGATTGTAAAGAAAAAGGTCAGCCTTTTTGCCTGTTTGTGGCTTCCAATCAACCGCATACTCCCTGGAATAAAGGCGATGTTTCGCAGTTCGATCCGGATAAATTAACTTTGGCACCTATGTATGTAGATATTCCGCAAACGCGTCAGGAGTTTACCCGGTATCTTGCAGAGGTCAATTTCATGGATCAGGAGTTTGGAAATGTACTTTCTATTCTGGATCAGGAAAAAGTTGCCGGTCAATCTGTTGTCGTATATTTGAGTGAACAGGGAAACAGTCTGCCTTTTGCCAAATGGACTTGTTATGACGCGGGAGTACATTCTGCGTGCATTATCCGTTGGCCGGGAGTAGTTAAACCGGGGAGTGTCAGTGATGCGTTAATAGAATATGTGGATATGGTTCCCACTTTTGTAGACATAGCAGGAGGAAAGCCGCAGGCAAAAGTAGATGGTGAAAGTTTCAAATCTGTTTTGACAGGAAAGAAAAAGGAGCATAAAAAATATTCTTTCTCTCTTCAGACTAGCAGGGGGATAAATAAAGGTCCCGAATTCTACGGAATACGCTCAGTTTATGATGGAAGATATCGCTATATTGTCAATCTTACTCCGGAAGCAATCTTTCGGAATGCGATGACTGCTTCGTCTTTATTTAAAGAATGGGAACAACTTGCAGAGACAGATGCTCATGCAAAGACGATAACATCCAAGTACCAGTATCGTCCTGCCGTCGAATTATATGATGTCCGGAACGATCCGTTTTGCATGAATGATTTGGCCGGAGATGCGAAGTACTCCAGCATTGTCACTCGGTTAGATACAGAACTAAAAAAGTGGATGAAAGCATGTGGAGATGAAGGGCAAGCTACTGAAATGCGGGCCTTTGAGCATATGCCTTCCAGGCAAAAGTAATTTATAGGTTCTGTAATAACGGATATAAAACATTGAATGAGAAGTGTCAAAACTTCCTTTTTAGCAAAATCAGCCTCGATACAGTTGTCTGTATCGAGGCTGATTTCAAAAGATAATTAGCATTTAAGAACGCTTACCACTATTTCAGTTGCTTTATAAATTCAGTAGGAGTAACGTTAAACTCTTTTTTAAAACATTTTGTAAAATAGTTGGGATCGGACATGCCGACTTCATAAGATGCCTCTGATACATTCATGCCATTCTGCAAATGAATCTTCGCTTCTTTCATCTTTATAGTCCTCATAAATTGGGTGATGGAACATCCGGTCAGTGACTTTAGCTTAGTATGCAACAGGCTTCGGCTCACTTTCATATGAGTGATGATTTCAGTAACTCCAAACTCTTCATCTTTGATATTAGCCATAATCAAGTCGACTAACTCCTTCATAAACACTTCATCGCGTGGATTATTCGTAATTTGTGTAATATTCAGCTTTTCGATCCGTTTAAAATACTCAATGTTCTGTTTTCTGTTAGTACGCATGTTTTGAACCAATAGTTCCAGATTCTGCGCGTTAAAAGGTTTGGTTATATATGCGTCTGCCCCTTTCAAATACCCTTGGGTATGATCCAGTTCATCTGTTTTAGCAGTGAGCAGAATTACCGGGATATGACTGCTGTTCAGATCCTGTTTAACGTAGGCTGTTAATTCCAGACCATCCATCACAGGCATCATTACATCACTCACTATCAGATCGGGCAGTTGTTTTTTCAGCAACTTACAAGCTTCAGCGCCGTTATAAGCACGAAATACCTGATAATCTTTGCTGAATATCTCTGCCAGATAATCATTCATCTCTTTATTATCTTCTACAATAAGAATGCTTTCCTTGACTTCGGTATCGTCCTGTTCGGTAGACATCAACTGGTCAGGAATCAATTCAATCGTTTCTTTCATCCGCAGGTTGTACTTTTGGATTTCTTCGGAGGTGATACTTTCCAAAGATTTCTCCGAAGAGCTATAGGCAGATTCCGAAACATTCAGGCTGACGATAAACTCCGAACCCTTTCCGACTTCGCTTTCAACCTTAATTTCTCCCTTATGCATATGAATCAGTGACTTCGTGAGAGATAAACCCAATCCGAAGCCTTCTCTATGATCCTTTTTCTCTACCTGGAAGTAGCTGTCAAAGATTTTATCTTTCATCTCTTTGGGGATTCCTCTGCCACTATCTTTCACCGAGATTTCAATGAAACTTTCCGATTCTTTTTTTATCAGTTTGGCACTGAGCTTCACATAATCTCCCGTCTGAGTGTATTTAAAAGCATTCGACAACAGATTGTACATGATGCGTTCCAGTTTGGATGGAGAGAACCAGACTTCTTCATCCGTCTCTTCCAAACTGACAATGAAGTCAATCTCCTTTTCCTTAGATACAATATCGAAGATATGGGACATCTCTTCCAGAAAATGCATAATGTTTCCTTTTCTGACATTAATCTCCATTTGCTGCATTTCAATTTTACTGAAGGTCAACAGTTCATCAATAAGATAATGCATTCTGTTAGCATTGCGGTAAATGACTTCCAGTTTCTCACGATCACTATTATCGATTTGTTTCTGTTTGATGAGCCGCTGAAGCGGAGATAAAATCAAAGTTAACGGTGTCTTCAGATCGTGAGAAACATACGTAAAGAAATTGATTTTTGATTGATTCATCTTTTCCATATTAACCCGTTGCTCATGCTCTGTTTTTAGTCTCATCAGAAGAATTAACCGGGCTTTAGTATATTTGTATGCCAGATAGATGATGCAAAGAACCATACATGCGTAGATCAGATAAGCCCATATAGAAAGCCACCACGGAGGTAGTACATGGATTGTCAATGCCTTTTGCCCTTTTTCATCCCAGTTCACCCCGTCACTGCTTGCTTTGATCTTCAACGTATAGTCTCCGGTCGGGAGATTGGAGAAACGTACCTGATGTTGGTTGCCTACAAATTGCCATTCTTTATCGATTCCTTCCAGCTTCATGGCATACTGTGTTTTATCTTTATATTGATAATTAAGCCCCGAATATTCTATGCGTATGGATTGCGCCTGTTCATGGGTAAGGGTCATCACATCATTTTCGGAGATAGAAGCGGGTAACAATGCGTCCGGGTTACTGGAAGATACCACATCATTATTGCTCCATACTCCTGTCAGGGCAATATTGAAATGCGGTTCTACAGGGCGCACCTGTTCCGGATAGAAAGAAATCATTCCATTGATCGTCCCAAAGAACAGTTCACCGTCAGGCTTTTTGCAAGCCGAATAGTAGTTGAACTGATTGGTCGGTAATCCATCAGCTATAGTATATCGGTTGATTAATCCGGACTTCGGCTGGATATTGCATAAACCGTTATCTGTTCCTACCCATATACTGTTCTGGTCATCTTCTATAATACCTTTTATAGCATTTGATCCTAATTCTTTTTTAGAGTAACTTTTCAGTTTATCACCTTGCTTATTCAGAACGAAAAGCCCATCATTATTAGTTCCTACCCAAACATTTTCTTCCGAGTCCATATAGAGATAGGTTACATATAGCTTGTTAAATGAAAACTGTGGAATGGGCGTCTGTTCTTCTGTTCGTTTGTTGATTTGATACACTCCATTCTGGCGATTTCCTGTCCAGATAATACTATCATTCAGGTTAAGCATACAGAAAACAGGAAGAGAAGATACTTTCTTCAACTGAAAATTTCCGTTTTGCCTGTCTAAAGTAAATAATCCGGAAGGTCCTCCATACCATATTTTCCCCATTTCATCTTCTATAATACAAAAACCGGACGAGCTTTTTCCAATTCCTTCATCAAAAGAGAGTGTCTTGTTTTCTCTGGGCATATAATAGCTCATTCCTCTGAGAAATAAACCAAGCCACAGGTTCTGTTTGCTATCAATCAATAAGGAATGTATATTCCGGGCTTTTATATTCATTTGCTTATGGAGACGTTCGGAGCGCGTTATTTCCCGGTTGCTGTTCAGATAATTAAGTCCCCCATCTTCAGTAGCAATATAAAGACTGTTATCTGGGGCGTTGATAATCTGACGTACCGCTTTACCGCTAAGGTGGTTGGGCGAGTTACCATAAGGATAAATCCGGAACTGATCTGAAGCATATATGAAATAATTCACACCGCCGAAATAGGTTCCCACCCACATATTATGATTATAATCTTCAAAAAGGCTGTAAATAGGAGAGTCATTCAAGTTGCTCAAATCGCTTTCTGACTGTTGATAGCGGGTTATCAACCGAAAAGTCTGATCATAAATAAAAATGCCATTCTCGGTTCCCAACCAAATATTATTCTGGCTATCGGTTGTTGCACACCTTAGTTGTCGGATCTCTTTTATAGTCGTTAATGGATACAATGAATCATTGTTGATATTATACACAAATACCTCTTGAGGTGTATTGAATAATAATTGATTATCCGACAGCAAAGATAAACGAATGTTCTTTTTCAGAAATGGGCGCATGGGCAGAGGCAATGGCTCAAATTGCCTGTTTTTAAGATTATAACGCTTTAAGCCTTTGTTATTGCTGATCCATAAACTTCCATTCGAGTCTTCTACCAATCCACGGATATTTTCTCCTTTACCTTCACATAATATGAATGGAATGAAACAATCTTTTGATTCATCGTATTGATAGATACCATTACTGCATCCAGCCAAGAACCTATTGTCGGAAGTATTTAAAAAGCAAACATTGTTTTTATTATTTTCTTCGATGTGATAACGTGTAAATTGTTCATTCTGAGGATTGTATTTACAGACTCCCTGCTCTGTAGAAATCCAAAGGACATTCCGGCAAGAGTCATTATATAATTTGGTGATAAAATCATGACTGATTGTAGTGGAATCTTCTTCCTCATGAAAGTACCGGGTAATGTTATATCCATCGTACCTGCATAAACCATTCCGGGTACCAAACCACATAAATCCCTTACTGTCCTGAGATATGGCATTGACAGTATTATGAGAGAGTCCTTCCGTAATGCTCAACTGTTTGAAGCGGACATTATGATATTGGATTTTCCCTTCCGTATATGTCGGATGAAGCAGAAATAATAAACAAGCTGCCACCAACGTAAGATTTTTGTGTATACTGCTTTTCATATATGATTGTACTCCTTGTTTGATGCTCAAAGATAGTGTTTTTTTGTTCGGTTCTTCTAGTACAAATGTGTATTCCATTAGAAATTATGTGCACAAGCGGGAGATATGACCTCAAACAATACATACTTCCTTATATTGAACATGATGTGACGAATGTTTATTCTTTGAATTCCCTACATTTGTATCGTAAACCAAATGAAAAGACCATGAAAACAAAACTTTGCAGAACGACATTGTATTGCTTGTGCTGTTTTATTCTTATCCAGCCGATAGCAGGGAATCAGGCAAATGATACTCATGAGGGTGTTTTGCATATCAATAAACAGAAAACACACAAAGTAAGCCGTGTCAAATATGGGTTCCATTATGAAGAGATTGGTATGATAGGCGAAGGTGCCTTACATGCCGAATTGATACGGAACCGCTCATTCGAAGAAGCAACTCCGCCTGCAGACCTGGCAGTAAAGAACGGACTTTATCAGGACGTGCCTAATCCGCGAGGAAAGAACAAAGATGTCTTTCATGTGGACCCTCTGATCGGATGGAGCACTTATCCCTTACCATATGCTCCCATTTTCATTAGTCGTACAGAAGAAAATCCTCTGAATAAAGAGAACCGGTATTCAATGTTGGTTAATGTGACTGACGATATTACAAACAGTCCGGGAGCAATGATTCTAAATCGGGGATATTACGGTATGAATCTGCGGAAAGAGGTATCCTATCATCTTTCCATGTACATAAAGAGTAAAAACTATACAGATCCACTTCAAGTCATGCTGGTAGACGAACAGGGTAAACCGGTTAGTACTCCACTTATTTTGGATGTAAAAGGTAAGGAGTGGACCAAACTCACCGGAATATTAAAATCCGATCAAGATGTGAAACGGGGTATGCTCGCTATTCAGCCGCTTGGAAAAGGACAATTCCAACTGGACGTTGTTTCTTTATTCCCTTCAGATACATGGGACAATGGGAAATCTGTTTTCCGGGCCGATATTATGCAAAATCTGAAAGAATATGCACCGGATTTCATTCGCTTTCCTGGTGGTTGTATCGTACACGGAGTGAATGAAGCCACTATGTATCACTGGAAAAAAACAATAGGCCCTATTGAAAACCGACCGGGGCAATGGAGTAAATGGGCACCTTATTACCGCACAGACGGAATCGGCTATCATGAGTTTTACGAGTTGTGCGAATATTTGGGAGCAGATGCTATGTATGTCATTCCTACAGGAATGATTTGTACGGGATGGGTAAGACAGAAGTCTCCCTGGAATTTTATTCAACCGGACGTTGATTTGGACGCTTATATTCAAGATGCACTGGATGCCATCGAATACGCAATTGGTCCGGTAGCCAGCAAATGGGGAGCTTTGCGTGCAAAGAACGGACATCCAGCACCTTTCCCGCTGAAGTACATTGAAATTGGAAACGAAGATTTTGGCCCTGTTTATTGGGAACGCTACGAAAAGATTTATCAGGCATTACACAAACAATATCCTGACCTGATCTATATAGCCAATAGTATCATAGGTAAAGAAAATGATGATAAACGTATTGACATAGCTAAGTTTATAAATCCGGAAAATGTGAAAGTATTCGATGAACACCATTATCAACCTATCGAATGGGCTTGTAAACAGCATTACCGTTTTGACAATTACAAACGAGGAGTAGCGGATTTGTTTATCGGAGAATTGGGTATTGACGGGAAATATCCCTATAACTTGTTAGCCAGCGGGGCAGTACGAATGTCGATTGAACGTAACGGAGATATGAATCCATTGCTGGCAGAACGGCCTGTGATGCGTCATTGGGATTTTATGGAACACCGGCAGTTGCAGTCCATGCTATTAAACGGAGTAGATTGCAGCATTAAGACATCTTTCTATTATCTATCAAAGATGTTCAGAGATCACACTTTCGATGTGTGTCTGGATACTAGTATTCAAGGAATGAAGGGACTGCAGAATGTATTCGTCACTATGGGATATGACAGTGAAAGTAAAGAATACATTCTGAAACTGATTAATTTGAGAAAACAGGAGGTGACGCTTCAAACAGCTGTGAATGGATTCGGAAAAAATGTACAGGCACAAAAAATTAGATTGAGTCTGGAACCCGGTAAGAATAACACTCCGGAAACACCGGAAGCAGTAAAACCTGTTCAGTCGGCTGTAACACTGAATTTAAACAAAGATTTGAAGCTCGAAGCTTCTTCAATGATTGTATACCGTTTTAAATAAGATAAATATGAAAAATGCAGCGTTTTGTATTACAGGATTGGCATTACAGGGTTTGTCAATGTCATTGATGGCACAAACCGACAAACCGAATATTGTAATCATTATGACCGATCAGCAACGTGCTGACCTATGTGGAAGAGAGGGTTTTCCTTTGGATGTAACTCCTTATGTAGATCAATTAGCTCAGGAGAATGTATGGTTCAACAAAGCATATACCGTAGCACCGGCCAGTTCTCCTGCCCGTTGTTCCATGTTCACCGGACGTTTTCCTTCGGCAACTCATGTACGTACTAACCATAACATTCCCGACATTTTCTTTGAACAGGATTTAGTAGGCGTATTAAAAGAGAACGGATATAAGACGGCACTTGTAGGTAAAAACCATGCTTATCTGAAACCTGCCGACTTGGATTTCTGGTCGGAATACGGGCATTGGGGCAAGAATAAGAAAACGACTCCCGAAGAAAAAGAAACTGCCCGTTTCTTAAACCAGAAGGCTAGAGGACAATGGCTGGAACCTTCACCAATCCCTGTAGAGGAGCAACATCCGACTAAAATTGTCAATGAGACATTGTCATGGATAGAAAAACAAAAAGAGAATCCTTTCTTTGTGTGGGTATCTTTCCCGGAACCTCACAATCCTTATCAGGTTTGCGAACCTTATTATTCTATGTTTTCACCCGATAAACTTCCTGTATTGAGAACATCTCGCAAAGACTTGGAAAAGAAAGGAGAGAAATATCGCATTTTAGCAGAACTGGAAGATGCTTCATGTCCCAATCTGGAACAAGATTTACCCAGAATCCGTGCCAATTACATCGGTATGGTCCGCTTAATAGATGACCAGATAAAGAGATTGATCGAATCGCTGAAAGCCAGCGGGCAGTTTGAAAATACGATCTTTGTTGTCCTTTCAGATCATGGTGATTATTGGGGCGAGTATGGGTTGATCCGCAAAGGAGCCGGACTTTCCGAAAGCCTCACACGTATTCCGATGGTATGGGCAGGATATCATATTAAGAATCAGTCTGCTCCTATGGATAGCCATGTATCCATTGCTGATATCTTTCCTACCCTTTGTTCTGCTATTGATGCCAAAATCCCGGCAGGTGTTCAAGGTCGTAGCTTATGGCCGATGTTGACCGGAAAAGAATACCCAAAAGAAGAGTTTTCCAGCATTGTCGTACAGCAAGGTTTCGGAGGAGCGCATGTCGAACTGGATTCTTCTCTGACTTTCGAACAGGAAGGAGCATTGACGCCGGGTAAGATTGCACACTTTGATGAACTTAATACCTGGACTCAAAGCGGTACTTCACGCATGGTCAGAAAAGATGACTGGAAACTGGTGATGGATAACTATGGAAACGGGGAATTGTATAATCTCAAAAAAGACCCTTCGGAAGTACAGAATCTGTTTGGTGAAAAGAAATACAGTGCTGTCCAGACAGAACTTCTGACGAAATTAGTCGCATGGGAATTACGTCTGCAAGATCCGTTGCCTCTTCCCCGGAAGCGTTATCATTTCAAACAGAATCCTTATAATTATCTTCAACCGGGACAGTAATAAATCAAAAGAATGTACATTTTGACGGATATTAAAGACATTGTTCCATGAGATCAATCCGGTAACAATTTACTTTTGTATCCGTAAACAATTAAACTGTAATATATGAAATTTATTTTGCGATTAGGATTGGCTTTACTGACAGGATTTGTTTCTGTCTGCACTGCATCGGCACAGGCATATGGAACAGCGGACACCAACGCTCCGGAACTGCGTGTTCCAAAATCTGTTCAACCGGCATTTGATTACTGGATGCGTGACACATGGGCAACACTGGGGCCCGATGGCTACTACTATATCACCGGAACCACTTCTACCCCCGATCGCCACTTCCCGGGACAAAGGCATTGCTGGGACTGGAATGACGGTTTGTATCTGTGGCGCTCCAAAGATCTGAAGGTCTGGGAGGCTATGGGACGGATCTGGTCAATGGAAAAAGACGGTACCTGGCAGAAAGAACCGAAAGTATATAAAGAAGGAGAGAAATATGCAAAAAGGTCTATTAACAATGATCCGATGGATAACCGTTTCCATGCTGTATGGGCACCGGAAATGCACTACATCAAGAGTGTGAAGAACTGGTTTATCGTAGCTTGCATGAACCAATCGGCAGGTGGAAGAGGCTCTTTTATCCTACGGAGTACTACCGGAAAGCCGGAAGGTCCTTATGAAAATATCGAAGGCAACAAAGACAAGGCTATCTTTCCTAACATTGACGGAAGTCTATTTGAAGACACGGACGGCACTGTATATTTTGTTGGTCACAACCATTATATAGCACGCATGAAGCCGGATATGAGCGGTCTGGCAGAAGAAGTAAAGACTTTAAAAGAAAGCAAATATTCTCCGGAACCATACGTTGAAGGAGCTTTTATCTTTAAGTATGACGGAAAATACCATTTGGTGCAAGCTATTTGGGCGCACCGCACGGCGAAGGGAGATACTTATGTTGAGAAGGAAGGACTAACTAATAAGAAAACACGTTATAGCTATGATTGCATTATTGCCACTGCCGATAATGTATATGGTCCTTATAGTAAACGATATAACGCAATCACTGGCGGCGGACACAATAATTTGTTTCAAGACAAAGATGGAAACTGGTGGGCAACCATGTTTTTCAATCCCCGTGGTGCGCAAGCAACCGAGTATAAAGAAACATGCCGTCCGGGATTGATCCCGATGCTTTATGAAAATGGAAAGTTTAAACCTAATCACAATTATCAGGCAAAATGAAATCATTACTATTGATAACCGGAGGTCTGGCTTTCGGAGCTATGGCCTTCGCACAGGAAAAGCCTAATATCATTGTTATATTAGCAGACGATTTGGGTTTCTCAGATTTAGGTTGTTATGGAGGAGAAGTACGAACACCGGTATTAGATAAGATGGCCAGACAAGGCGTTCGCATGACACAAATGTATAACAGTGCACGGAGTTGTCCGTCGCGTGCTAATTTGTTAACCGGACTTTATCCGCATCAGACAGGGCTCGGGCACATGGACGCAACTCGTCCGGCATGGCCGAAAGGATATGCCGGTTTCCGCTCCAACTCTGACAATGTCACTATTGCCGAGGTACTGAAAGGTGCCGGATATTTCACAGCCATGTCCGGTAAATGGCATCTAGGTAAAACTGCGAACCCGATACAACGTGGTTTTCAGGAATATTATGGTTTACTAGGCGGATTCAACTCTTTTTGGAATCCGGACGTATATACCCGTTTGCCTAAAGATCGTGCCCCACGCCAATATAAAGAGGGAGAGTTTTATGCAACCAACGTAATAACCGATTATGCCATAGATTTTATTAATCAGGCACATCAGGAAGAAAAACCTTTGTTTTTATATTTGGCATACAATGCGGCTCACTTCCCGTTGCATGCTCCGAAAGAAGTAACGGATAAATATATGAAAACTTATCTGCAGGGCTGGGATAAGATTCGCGACCAACGTTGGAAACGAATAGTAAAGATGGGGCTTCTGCAAGGAAAATCAGAATTAAGCCCGCGCGGTGTGGTTCCTGAAAGTTTGTTTGAGGATGAGACACACCCGCTTCCAGCCTGGGATTCTTTAACAAAGGAACAGCAGACTGACCTGGCTCGCCGCATGGCTATCTATGCCGCTATGATAGATATTATGGATGCCAACATCGGTCGGGTATTAGATACATTACAGAAGAATGGTGAACTGGATAATACATTCATCATGTTTATGTCGGACAATGGAGCTTGTGCCGAATGGCATGAATTCGGTTTTGACAAGCAAACAGGAACAGAATATCATACTCATGTTGGAGCTGAGTTAGATCAGATGGGACTTCCGGGCACTTACCATCACTACGGAACAGGCTGGGCAAATGTGTGTTGTACCCCATTTACTCTTTACAAACATTATGCGCATGAAGGGGGAATATCCACTCCTTGTATCATTCAATGGGGTAAACAGATCAAACACAAGGGTAGTATTGATCACCAACCGGCACAATTTTCGGATATTATGGCAACTTGCATTGAACTGGCAGGAACTAAATATCCTAAAGAGTACGAAGGTAGAAAGATCATTCCCACACCGGGTGTATCAATCCTTCCCATTGTACGCGGCGAAGAGATGCCGGACCGTTTTATTTATGCAGAACATGAAGGTAACCGCATGGTACGCAAGGGAGACTGGAAATTGGTTTCCGCAAACTTCCGAGGTGACGAATGGGAACTCTATAATATCAAAGAAGACCGTACCGAGCAACATAATCTGATAAAAGAGTATCCTGAAATGGCGAGGGAATTAGAAAATGCTTATTTTGAGTGGGCGGACCGCAGTGACGTGCTCTATTTCCCAAAAGTTTGGAATACCTATAATAAAGGACGCCGAAAGGATTTTAAAGAATATAAGGATAAGTAGATTACCCTCATCAGGCATCATAAAAAAGATAATGCAATTAAAAAACATATCAGAAATGAGAAAAAGAACATATGTATGTCTAGTGCTTGTAGCATTGCTGTCAGCATGCAATGATGACGGTCGGATATTGCCGAATTCGTCTGTCCCTGAAACAACTTCCGGGACGACAATAAAAGTGGACTTTTCTGATTCCGACCTACCTGTTTTGGATATTAAGCGCGGATATATTCTTCGGGATGCGATTAGCAGTTCCAATAGCAAAATAAAGAGTGATTTGCAAGCTTATGCTGATATGGGAATGCAACTTGTAGCTCTACCGAAGGATTTAAATCAATTTGATGCAAATTGGACCAGTAACCCACAAGGCGATTATTTTCGCAGTTATCGTTCCATGGGATCTCAATATTTCGGGGGTAACGGAGAAAAAGAAGAATTTAGCAGAAACCAAGATGGAGGAATAGATGTACATATCAATTCACAATATTTGGAATTATGCCAGATGGCACGGGATCTTGGATTTCAGTTGATTGTACAGTGTTCCGGCGTACCTGTTGAAGGTAAGAACAATGGCCGTGTCGAGCACCTTTTTCCACTTGACAGCAGACGTTCGTTTCATGGTAGTGCACGTTATTATCCACTACCTGCCACTAATAATTATGATGCCAATGGGACAACAATTTTCGAATGGATGAAACTCCTGCATGATAAATTGGGAGTCTCAAATACCATTTATGCGGGTAATCAGGAACCATCGCATACTACCGGCTATTTCAATGGTACGCAGACAGAAACTGCCACTATTCAAAATTTGACTGTTTATCCGGCAATATGGAGACCTACTGCCAATAAGCTAAAGAATGCAGGAATGCTCAGCGCTGTATCGCAACTCAACGAGGTATCCGGATATTACGATGCTTCACTACAGTCAATTATTGAGAAAGGTGTACCTTTTGATTATTATTCCATTCAGAATTATATGGCTCAGCGTAACTCAAAGATTCTTGCTGATGTGAAAAATGCTCTTGTGAAATATGATATTCCATTGCACAAAAAAGTATTGTTCAATCGTTATGATTACGGTGCAACAAATAAGCTGAAGACTAACGAGGAACGCTTTGCTACGGCACCAGGCATTATCGCATTCTTGGAATCAGAACTTATACTCTGCGATTATGCGGATATGGTGTATGGATATTGCTTTTTCGCTGGAGCACAGAACTACAGTATGATGAACTCCGTCCTTACTTTTCTGAATAGTATGCCTCAAGCGCGTAAAAGACTATCCGGTATTCCAGAAGGCTTAAAATATATCGCTTCGGCAGATGAGAATAAGATTTCTATTGTACTTTGGAATCCCGGCAGCGAACATTATACTTTTAACTTAGATACTACAAGCGGGGTTAATACCTCAACAAATCTGACTGTTGAGAAAGGAACAGAATCGAATCTTATACGAATTATACCAGCAACATCGGGTTCTGTTCTTAAGGAAATAGCTGGATTGCGACTGAACAGCCAAGAATTTATGCTTATAACCATTGTTTTTTAATTATATGAATAAGAAACTACTAATTGCAGTATTATTTATAAGTGCTATGGCACATATGTTTGCTTACGCAGCAAACTCGAAAGAAAATAGAATGAAAACAGTTTGGGCTGATAAAGTTACGTCGGAAAATGTATGGCAGAGCTATCCACGCCCTCAGTTACAACGTTCGCAATGGATAAATCTGAACGGGTTGTGGCAGTTTGCAGTTACCAGTCAGGATACTCCTAAAAAACTAGTGAAGTTTGAGGAACAGATTCTTGTTCCATTCGCTATTGAATCTTCGCTTTCGGGAGTACAACGTCCTTTTTTACCTACTGAGAAATTGTGGTATCAGCGTCACTTTACCCTTGATGACGCATGGAAAGGAAAAAACGTGATTTTGCATTTCGGTGCTGTGGATTATGAATGTCAGGTATGGGTAAACAATAAGTTGGCAGGTATCCATAAAGGAGGGAACAATCCCTTTTCTTTTGATGTAACTAAATTCTTGAAGAAAGGAGGTTCACAACTTGTTGAGGTTGCCGTTATCGATCCTACAGATACAGAATCAATTTCTCGTGGTAAGCAACAGTTAGATCCGAAGGGCATTTGGTACTCCCCGGTATCCGGCATTTGGCAGACTGTATGGCTAGAAGCTGTCAGTTCCACTCATATTCTTCAGGTGCTTCCTACAGCTGATGTTCATAAAAAAACGGTGAGTCTGGACATTGGTGTAGCTAAAGCTAAGGGAGGGGAAAAAGTAAAAGTAGAGCTGCTGGATGGAAGTAAGATAGTGAACGCGATAGAGCAGAAGTTAACGTCAAAGATAGAGATGGAAATTCCGGAAGCCGTTCTCTGGAGTCCTTCTTCTCCAAAACTCTATCATCTGAATATTGAGTTGGTAAGTAACGGAAAGGTTGTAGATAAAGTGAAAAGCTACTTCGCACTGCGTGAGGTCAGCATCAAAGAAGACGAATGTGGCTATCGGCGTATTTGTCTGAATGGCGAACCGATATTCCAGTATGGTACATTGGATCAGGGTTGGTGGCCGGATGGTTTGCTGACTCCTCCTTCTGAAGAAGCAATGCTTTGGGATATGGTTCAACTCAAAAAGATGGGATTCAATACTATACGTAAACACATCAAGATAGAACCGGAACAATATTATTATTATGCCGATTCATTGGGTTTGATGATGTGGCAGGATATGGTGTCAGGCTTCTCTACCGAAAGAAAAGATAAAGAGCACATAAAGCCTAATGCACAGACTGACTGGAATGCACCCGTAGCACATACTAACCAGTGGCAACAGGAGATGTTTGAAATGATCGACCGTCTGCGCTTTTATTCTTGTATTACTACATGGGTAGTCTTTAACGAAGGCTGGGGGCAGCATAACACTGTAGAAATTGTAAAAAAGGTGATGGATTACGATAAGAGCCGTATCATTGACGGAGTAACCGGTTGGACAGACAGAGGGGTGGGGCATATGTATGATGTACACAACTACCCGGCGACTTCCATGATTCTGCCTGTTTGCAATGGTAACCGGATTTCTGCATTGGGAGAGTTCGGAGGATATGGTTGGGCTATCAAGGAGCATTTATGGGATCTCGATATGAGAAATTGGGGATATAAGAATATTGACGGAGCAATGGCTTTGATGGATAACTACGGCAGGCTGGTTTATGATTTGGAGACTCTGATAGCGCAGGGATTAAGTGCCGCTATCTACACACAGACCACTGATGTGGAGGGTGAAGTAAACGGTTTAATTACATACGACCGGAAAGTAATCAAGATACCTGAAGGTTTGCTGCATCTCATGCACGATCGTTTATATCATATCAGTCCGGTGAAAGCGGTTACTTTGGTTGCCGATGCTCAGGATGGAGGCAAGATCACCCGGGCGGTCAGTCTCAATGGCGAAGAACCGAAAATGGTTTCTCTGCCTTTCGATTGTCCTCCTCGTTCGGGAATCATTTCGGAAACTTCATTTGAAGTAAATAAAGAATTCAGTCATTTGTCTTTATGGATACGTGCTACTGGAGATGTGAAGGTCTGGTTGAATGGGGTGGAAGTTTTTTCACAAGAAGTGAAGCAAACCAGACACTATAATCAGTACAATATAAGTGATTATTGCCACTATTTGCGAGAAGGAAGAAATGAGCTGAAAATTGAAGTGCAGGAAAATAAAAAGATGAACTTTGATTTTGGTTTGAGAGCTTATTGATTAAGAAAAAAATGGTATGAATAAACAGTGACTCTCCATCTGATTGTGTAAATAGAAAACTGCGGGATTTCTCTCGTAGTTTTTTATTTATGTATTGATTTTGTGAAAATTAAATCTTATGAACATTCCGAAAGAGTTTTTAAGTAAAGAGTTCTATCTCTGTTTAAACCAGGCGAAGATGTGACTTCTTTCATGATAGGTTACTCGTTTATTTACATTGGCGGCTTTGGCGATTTTGTTGTCTTTGCGATTGGAATCCTTGCAGGTAAGCGAAGAATTCGTAGACAAAGGCTTTATCAATGGCTGTGATATCGTAATCTGTCGTATGATATTTGATTCTAATGTAGTTGATGAGGTGGTTTCGGGTGATCCTGTAACCGACGAAAGTATTTTCCCGGAACTTTTTCTTTTCAATAATTTCGTGATACTCGAAAAGTTTACTAATCGTCGAATATTCGTTTTCTTGCGCATTGAACATGAGTTTAAAGTTCTCGATGTTCACAGGATATTTCTTGTTCCGTATTCTGGTAAGTGTTTCATCGATAGTCATCTTTAAATCTTCGATGTACCGATTGACTTCTTTGCAGATGTCGGTTTTTCCCAGTGCCTTTTGTGCGGTGGATGACCAGCTTGACAAAGGTAGATAGATATTCATCGGAATTTCGTATCTTTGTCCCGAGATTGTTACTCTGCAATGTAACGGTGCCATGTTTTCACTTGTTCTTCCTTTCCTTATCCAGAACAGAACTGTGAAAGTTTGTTTTTTTTCTTTCATTTCTCTTTGTTTTATGAGTTCGCCCACTCAAAGAGAGAAAAGAAGCAATGTTGGTCACCGAAGTAGGCACCGAATTTTGTGTCCGCTTTTTTTGAATGCCTATATTGTTGAACGTAAAAAAGCCGCTAAAACTGCAATTTTAGCGGCTTTTTGTACTTAAATAACTGTTAGGTGTGGACCAGCCTGGGCTTGAACCAGGGACCTCCAGATTATGAGTCTGTTGCTCTAACCAACTGAGCTACAAGTCCGGTGTATCCATTTACTGGATGCGGTCACAAAAGTAGTGCTTTCTGTCGAATTATGCAAATTCTTTTGATAAAAATCTGCTATTCTTTGCCTTCAAAACTTATATTTGCGTTTCGGATTCTTGGGAAACCAGCCTTTCCGTACCCGTTCTTCCTGTTCAAAGACCTCTTTAATGGTCCAGAAGGAAGAGAAAGCGAATACGCCTAGCAGGGAGGACAGAATTACATTGTCAATGCTCAATGACGCTATGACACCGCCTATACCGAGTATCAGGAATATCCACCAACATTTAGTGCCCCAATAATATTCGGCCTTTACCACAACGGGGTGAAAAAGGCCGATAATCAAAAAGGTACAAATTCCGATAAATAGCCCTGCAAGGTGATATTCATTCAGAAACTCCATCGCTTGTTATTTTTCTATGCGAATGGGGATTTCTTTCTTGATGCTCTGTTCCAGAGAAATCAATGTCTCGGTGGCTACTACACCCGGTATCTCTTGCATTTTGTTATTCAGCAAATCCATCAGATGTTCGTTGTCGCATGCATACAGCTTGGTCAGCATAGTGTACGGTCCTGTAGTGAAATGACATTCCACAATTTCGGGAATCTTCTGAAGTTCTGCCACAACAGCTTTGTACATAGAGCCTTTTTCCAATTTGATACCGACGTATGTACATGTTCTGTAGCCCAAAGATTTGGGATTAACGTGGTAGCCCGAGCCTACAATGACACCTAAGTCAATCAGTCTTTGCACACGCTGATGGATGGCTGCACGTGACACTCCACATTCGGCTGCTACGTCTTTGAAAGGGATACGGGCATTCTGGGAAATAATTTCTAGTATCTGCCTGTCGAGATTGTCTATTCTTTCCATAATAATAAATTATAATTTCCAGTTGTTATCAAATAGTAAGCAAATATAGAGATTTATTTTAATTATTCTTCTTTTTTGAGAGAAAAAATAGGCAAAAGCAAAAAAAAGAGGTACAAACGCTTTGCACCTCTTTCCTTTTTCTATTTAGAAAGAAACTTTCTTATTTCTTATCTTTTTCAATGCCCACCAGTTCAACTTCGAAAATCAAAGTAGAGAACGGTTTGATCTGGCCGCCTGATTCTCTAGCACCGTATGCCAGTTCCTGAGGGATGTAAAGTTCCCATTTAGAACCGACAGGCATCATAGTCAATGCTTCTGTCCAACCTTTGATTACTTGGTTAGCGCGGAAAGTAGCCGGTTCTTTACGTTTGTAAGAGCTGTCAAATTCTGTTCCGTCAATTAAAGTACCTTTGTAGTTAACTTTCACTTTGCAAGTGTCAGCAGGGATTTCACCTTTACCTTCAGTGATCACTTTGTATTGCAGACCGCTCGGAGTTGTTTTCACACCTTCTTTAGTCTTGTTGTCGGCAAGGAACTTTTCGTTTTCAGCTTTGTAGTCAGCGTATTTTTCAGCCAAAGCTTTTGCTTTGATTGTTTCCATAGCTGTACGGGTATAAGTCTGAGCTTCTTCCATAGTCATCATGCCGCCTTTTTCCAAAGTACCTGCGATGAAACCTGCCATGAAGTTAGCTTTGCTGATTGTTTTAGTAGAGTCGCCGGCAAATAACTCCTGGTTGATACCTTTCATCATTTGGTTGCTGATCTGTTGACCGATTTGCAAACCTGCCATGTAAGCGATATCTTTCTTGCTGGTTTTGTTTGCACCTTCGTTCAAACCTTTGATGAAATCTGCCATGTAAGCGGTATCAACATCCAGACGGCCTGTCAGGTAGCCTTTCAAACCTTGAGTCTGAGCCATACCGATAGAATAAGACAGGGAGTCGAGTTCTGTTGACAGATTTGCTTTAGGAGACTGAGCTGTGCAAGAAGCAAGGCTTGCAGCAGCGGCGATTGCCATAAAAATACTAACTTTTTTCATTTTGCTTTGAAATTTTTTATTTATAATACTTCGAGTAATTCTACTTCAAATACGAGTGTGCTGTGGGGAGGAATCATTTCTCCGGCACCTCTTGCGCCATAACCCAGTTCAGACGGAATATACAGTTTCCATTTAGAACCTTCCGGCATCAGTTGCAGTGCTTCAACCCATCCCGGGATTACCTGGCTCACGCCGAATACTGCGGGCTCACCACGCTGAACAGAGCTGTCAAACAGTGTTCCGTCAATCAAAGTACCTTCGTAATGGCATTTTACCTGATCGGTAGCCTGAGGCTTTTTGCCTGTACCTTCTTTTATTATTTCGTATTGCAATCCGCTGGGCAGAGTTACTACGCCTGCTCTTTTTTGGTTTTCTTCAAGGAATGCTTTCCCCTGTTCGATAGCGGCGGCACCCATTTTAGCTTCCAGTTCTTCGAAATACTTGTTTACTATTTCGCGGGCTTCCTGATGGCTGATAGCCGTCTGGTTGCCTTCCAATACATCTTTGATAGCTTGTGCGAAGTCGTCTACCGAAAGGTTGGCGATTCCCATACTTGATAAGTTTTGGCCGATTCCGAGACCAATAGAGTAACTAAATTTATCCATATAATGTTTTTTGTTGGCGATTGAAGCGTATTTCATAGTTTTAGCCTTCAATCAATTGCAAATTTATGAATCGCAAAAGTACGTGTTTTATTTGAATGATTTAATATTTGGTATTTAAAAATTCTTATATCTGTGAAAGTTAACCGCTTTTTACAAAAGAATTAGTTTTTTTGTTCGTAGGATTTAATCGGCTTATTCTTATTATCTAGGTTGGTTTATGCAGATAATTAATCGTCTGACTGTAGTTTGTTTTTCGTCTAACTATAGTCAGACGAAAGAGTTACTATAGTCAGACGAAAATTTAACTATAGTCAGACGATTAAATATTAGTATGTTTGATGTTAACTATCTATATCTTTCATTTTAAAGTTTAGTATAAACCGGATTATATTAAGCGTAAGAAAGTTTTCGTTTATTCGATGATTCTGATTACATTTGTGTGGCTATTAAAAAA
>UMBU01073061.1_pt1 | contig 68045 bp, 44 predicted proteins | sample 1964051 | NCBI WGS metagenome assembly UMBU01 (sample SAMEA4835949, study PRJEB28245) | human gut metagenome | biome: gut microbiome; material: fecal sample | place: Denmark | collected 2008
AATTAAAATTCATTCCGTTTCGTCATTCATTTCGATATCCGCAGAGCATATCCGGTGAATCAACCGCACCCTGTTTTACGCGAATATCCAGATTATTTTCAAAAATTCTTCCAAAGGTAACATTTCTCTCTGAAAAGGCGTTTGTGTCGTTAACTATTTTTTGAAGTCACAAAAGTAAAAGCCACGAATAATAGCTAATAAATAACTAACAACAAGCTAATTACATCACAAACATGTTTAACAACATAAACGTACAAATAAAGCGTATGCTTAACCGTTTTTCAGCTTATGGCCGCCCAATTAACGTTTGTCTTTCGCAAGGCTTTCAACTGTCGCCACAATATTTCATTTTCAGGAAGGGAACCATTCGGGTCCTTATCGACAATGGTCTGGGCTACTTCACGGACATATTGCAGAAGTTGTCCGTCGCGGGCTATATCCGCTATTTTCAAATCGAAAGCAATGCCGCTTTGCTGGGTTCCTTCCAAATCACCCGGCCCGCGAAGTTTCAAATCTGCTTCGGCTATCTCGAAACCATCGTTCGTGCGTACCATAATCTCCAGACGTTTCCGGGTATATTCCGCCAATTTATAACCGGTCACCAGAATACAATAAGACTGGTCGGCTCCGCGCCCTACACGACCACGGAGCTGATGAAGCTGGGAAAGTCCGAAACGTTCGGCATTCTCTATTATCATCACGGAAGCGTTAGGTACATTCACACCGACTTCAATAACCGTGGTGGCAACCATTATCTGCGCCTCGCCGGAAACGAACAACTGCATTTGCGCATCCTTTTCGGCAGGTTTCATTTTCCCGTGCACCTTGCAAACCCTACAATCGGGAAACTCCTCACAGATATGCAGATAGCCTTCTTCCAGGTTCTTGAGGTCAATCTTTTCGCTCTCCTTGATTAAGGGATAAACGATATAGACCTGACGTCCTTCGTCAATCTGTTTGCGCACGGAACGATACAGGCTTACGCGATGGCTGTCGAACTGATGAATGGTAGCAATCGGCTTTCTTCCCGGCGGAAGCTCATCAATGACCGATACATCCAGATCGCCATAAAGCGTCATTGCCAGAGTCCGCGGTATGGGAGTCGCGGTCATGACCAAAATATGAGGCGGCTGTACGCTTTTTGTCCACAAACGGGCACGCTGGGCCACGCCGAAACGGTGCTGTTCGTCGATGACAACCAGTCCCAATGATGCAAAGTTCACGGTATCTTCAATGACGGCGTGCGTACCGATAAGTATCTGTACATCTCCTGTCAGCAGGCCGGAAAGAATGGCTTCTCTCCGTTTGCCTTTGATTGAACCGGTCAACAGTTCAACCCGTACATCCATTCCGTACAATAGTTCACGAATCGTTTCGTAATGTTGGTTTGCCAATATTTCGGTAGGCGCCATCATACATGCCTGATAACCGTTATCAAGCGCAATCAGCATACTCATCAACGCCACCAATGTCTTTCCGCTCCCCACATCTCCCTGCAAAAGACGGTTCATCTGCCTGCCCGCACCCAAGTCCCGGCGTATCTCCTTCAACACGCGTTTCTGAGCGTTCGTCAACTCAAAAGGAAGATTGCGGGAATAAAAGCCGTTGAATATATCCCCCACTTTCTCAAAAACATACCCCCGGTATTTGCGCTGCCTGTCTTTGGCATAACGCAGTATGTTCAACTGGACATAGAACAGTTCCTCGAATTTCAGGCGGTACTCCGCTTTTCGCAGCACATCCGGACCGGACGGAAAATGGATATTCATCAAAGCATCCGTCAGCGGCATCAGATGGTGCTCTGCCAGCAGGGCGGGAGAAAGCGTTTCGGGCAGAGGTTCGTTCAACTGCCCGACGAGGCTTTTCATCATCTTCTCGATGGCGTGCGAATTGAGCGAGCTTCGCTTCATCTTCTCCGTCGTATTGTAATAGGGCTGCAACCCCATGGCAGAGAGCTTCAGTTCGGAAGCCGGGTCTATGTCCGGATGCGCAATGTTTATCCTGCCGTTAAACACCGTAGGTTTGCCGAATACGATATATTCCTGATGAACCTTGTACTTTCCTATCAGATATTTGATGCCTTGAAACCAAATCAGGTCGACTATCCCCGTACCGTCCGAAAAGTGAGCTATCAGCCGCCGTTGCCGTCCTTCACCCGCCGTTTCAAAGCCTAAGATTTCACCTTTCAACTGGATATAAGGCATCGCACCGTCTATTTCACGGATGCGATAGATGCGGCTGCGGTCTACGTATTTATAAGGAAAATAATACAATAAATCATGGAAGGAAAAGATGCCCAATTCCTTATTGAGCACCGAAGCACGCTGCGGCCCGACGCCCGACAGATATTTTATGTCACGCGTAGTTAAATCGAACATGAGTCCAAAAGGGCGGCAGCTATTTTCAAATCAAAGGGAGTGGTTATCTTTATGTTTTCCCGGTTACCTTCCGTCAGATAAACGGGCTTGCCCAATGCCTCGACCACCGAGGCATCATCCGTAAAATGCGAAGTATAAGGCTGCTCATAAGCCTGTTTCAGCAAATCCGCATCAAACACCTGCGGAGTCTGTACCAGCTTGTATGCGTCGCGGCTGACAGTTTCACTTCCTTCGCCAACCAAATGACGCACCGTCTCCACCACATCCGTCACAGGAATCACCGCCTGCTTCCCGGCAGCCAGGGAGTAACAACGGGCTATAACCTCCTGAGCCACAAAAGGGCGTACCCCGTCATGCACTCCGACCAATCCCGGTGTTGTAACAAATGCCAGTCCGTTCTTCACCGAATGGAAGCGTGTTTCTCCGCCGTCTGCGATTTGATGAGGGATTGAAAAACCATGTTTCCGGCACAACTCATTCCAGTAAGCCTGCTGGTTGCATGGAAGCACCAATATTATCCGTATCTCCGGGCTATACGCATAAAAGGCCTCTATGGTACGCATCAATACAGGCTTTCCCCCTATCGGAAGAAATTGTTTGGGAAGTTCGCATCCCATGCGCAAACCTTTACCGCCGGCTACAATCAGAACATACTTCATTGGATTCACACAGCCTCTTCATAATTTACAATCAGACAATCATCGCCTCTTTCAATTCGGCAACTTTATCCTTGCCCTGCAGCAATTCCACTACCGCCAAAGCAAACTCCATGGCAGCGCCCGGACCTTTTCCTGTAATGACATTGCCGTCTTTTTCCACCATCGCTCCAGTGCAGTCGGCACCCTCCAGATATTGTTCAAAACCCGGATAGCAAGTAGCTTTCTTACCTTTCAACAGTCCCAGTTTACCGAGCACCATAGGAGCGGCGCAAATGGCTGCAATCGGTTTGTTTTCTTCGGCAAAGCGTAAAATCAGTCTGCGTAAGTCATCGCACTTCTCCAAAGTGGCCGCACCCGGCATACCGCCCGGAAGCAATATCAAATCAGCGTCGAAAAAGTCACAGTTCACGATATTCTTGTCACAAAGCACCGGTACGCCATGAGCGCCCTTCACAATCTCGTCAGGAGTAACCGTAATCATTTCCACATTCAACCCCGCACGTCTCATTACATCGACCGAAGTGAAAGCCTCTATTTCTTCAAAACCGTCTGCAAAAAACACATAAACTGTACCCATAATAGTTTCTCCTCTTATTTTAGATTAAAATAATATGTAATCGTTCCTGTCTGGTTACTCAATCCGCTTACCGTATTGAACCTCGCTTTCTTCGCCGCGTCTTCGGCAGCTTTCCGCAAGGCGGGGTTTACGGTATTCGTCTGGCGGTTGATGCTGGTGCCGATAACCTGCCCGGCTGGATTTACGGTAATGGTAACCACCACTTTTCCCTCATCCTGCACATTATATACGGGACGCGGCAATCCGCCCTCGCCTATGGAGCGTCCGCCAAGGTTAAAGGTCCCGTATCCGCCGGTCCCGGCAGTTGCCCCTTCCGAAGAGTTTCCCGTAGGACTTCCCTGCACACCGGTTCCTTCCGTAGCACCCTTGCTGCCCATTTGCGCACCTTTGCCGAAAGCTCCCGCTACACGTTTGCGGGCAGCTTCTTCGGCTGCCTTCCGTTCACGCTCCGCTTTTTCCGCAGCCAGCTTACGCGCCTCTTCGGCTTTCTCGGCAGCGCTCTTTTCGGGTTTCTTCACCTCTTTCTTCTTTTCTTCCGCCTTAGGCTTTATGGCAACGGTTTCTTCATCTTCCTGCGTCAGCATCTCCTGCTCCGCCTCTTCCGGCATTTCCGGAGCGGCCTCTTCCGGCATCGTCTCCACTTCAACCAAAGAAGGGTCGGCAGCCCCCCACGCATCGGGCGTTTCTCCCATCATCACGGGTACACCGCCTTCCTCCGACTGTTCGGGCAAGGTAAATCCCACCAGTATCAAAAGGGCAATGACAACAACGTGCACCAACAGCGCACCTGCCAATCCTATATATTTTCCTTTCTTCTTCCGATTCACCGTTCCGATTTACGATTTAGCTATTTACGGTTAACACCGTTTACTTATTCTCAGGCGGGCGTGTAGCCAGCACCATCTTGAAATGATTCTCATTAGCGATATTCAGCACCTTCACAATTTCCCGATAGGGGACGGACTCATCGGCATACAATGCCACATACATTTCGGGCTCTTTCGCTGCGCACGATTGCAGAAAAGGAGTCAGCTCGTCCAAAGCCAGCGCCTGTTCCTTATCATTACCGAAAGCGGCGTAGTAGTTCAAGTCCTTATCAATGATAACCCTTGTCAGCGGCTTGGCAGATGTCTGCTGTTTTCCCTGCGGAAGCAATACCTTGATTGCATTCGGTGATACTACCGTAGAAGTAATCATAAAGAAAATCAACAGCAGGAATATAACATCCGTCATGGACGCCATACTGAAATTGGGTGATATTTTTGCTCTACGTTGTAACACGGTCGTTGTTTCTGATTTATGAATTATGATTTATTTGGCAGGCTCGTTCAGCAAGTCCATGAAAGCCATTGTCTTGGCTTCCATTTTATTTACCACACCGTCCACCAGCGTCACCAGGTAATTGTAGGCGAACATGGCGATGATGCCCACAATCAGACCGCCTACCGTAGTAATCATAGCCTCGTATATACCGCCGGAAAGCAGGGTGATGTCGATATTATTACCGGCATTCGCCATTTCAAAGAAAGCACGCACCATACCGGTTACCGTACCCAGGAAACCAATCATCGGAGCGCCGCCCGAAATGGTAGCCATGATGGTCAGCCCCTTTTCCAGTTTCGCAACTTCGATGTTGCCGACATTCTCTATGGCTGCCTGCACATCATTCACCGGGCGTCCCAACCGGCTGATACCTTTCTCTATCATCCGTGCCGAAGGCGTATCCACACTGCGGCAATAGGCAATGGCGGCCTTAATCTCACCACCCAGAATATAATCCTTGATCTTATCCATAAACATAGGGTCTTCCTTGCCCGCCTTACGGATAACGTAATTGCGCTCGAACAGAATATAGAAGCACACTACGGAGAGTACTCCGAGCACTACCATAATCCAACCACCCTTGACAGCCATGCTCCACAGGTTCATTTCATCGGGAGCGGCAATGGGAGTAAGTACCGGATTGGCGCCGGCAACAGAATCGGCCAACGCCGGAGCCACTTGGGCCAATAACAACATAAGATTCATCAGCGGAGACAGTTTTTATATTCCTGAATGGTACGTTCCAATCCCAGATACAAAGCATCGCTAATCAGCGCATGACCGATAGAGACCTCATCCAGCCAGGGTATGTTTTTATAGAAATAATTCAGATTTTCCAGACTCAGGTCATGGCCTGCATTCAGTCCCAGTCCCAGGCTGCGCGCCGTTCTGGCTGCTTCCACAAAAGGAGCTACCGCAGCTTCCGGATTTTTAGGGAATGCCGTAGCATAGGGTTCAGTATAGAGTTCCACCCGGTCGGCACCGGCTTTGGCGGCATACTCTATCATTTCCGCATCGGTAGACACGAATACCGACGTACGGATACCGGCGGTATTGAACGCTTCCAGCACTTCGGTCAGAAACTCCAGATTGGCTTTCGTGTCCCAGCCGGAGTTGGAAGTCAACTGAGTGGGGCTATCCGGAACCAACGTTACCTGATGCGGTTTCACTTTCAGCACCAAGTCGATAAATTCGGGTGCGGGATATCCCTCTATATTAAACTCCGTGCGCAACAACGGACGCAGGTCGTAAACATCGCTCTTACGGATATGTCTTTCATCGGGACGCGGATGCACCGTTATACCGTCGGCTCCAAAACTCTCGCAATCCAACGCCACTTTTACAACATTAGGCACATTTCCTCCACGTGCGTTACGCAATGTCGCTACTTTATTAATATTTACACTTAATCTAGTCATAATTCGGCTTATAGTTTGGGGCAAAAGTACAAATAATAGCAATATGTTGGCAGCATTCTGAGAAAAAAACTATTTTTGCATCTTACAAAAACAGAAAACAATTATGAAATTTGCCATATTCGGAAATACCTACCAGGCGAAAAAGTCATCGCATGCCGAAAATCTTTTCCGCCTGCTGGCTCAGCATCAGGCACAACTCTGTGTCTGCCGCGAGTTCTATAATTTCCTGACTTCCGACCTACACCTCAACATTCCGCCCGCCGAATTGTTCGACGGTGACGACTTCCGCGCCGATATGGTTATCAGCATCGGCGGTGACGGCACGTTTTTGAAAGCTGCCAGCCGTGTAGGCAAGAAAAACATTCCTATTCTGGGCATCAATACGGGACGCCTCGGCTTTCTGGCCGACATATCGCCCGAAGAAATGGAAGAAACGATTGACGAAATCTACAACAACCACTATAAAGTAGAGGAACGCAGCGTATTACAGTTGAAGTGCGATGATGAAAAACTGATGGAATATCCGTACGCCCTCAATGAAATAGCCGTACTGAAACGCGACAGTTCGTCCATGATAAGCATCCATACCGCCATCAACGGAGCACACCTCACCACTTATCAGGCCGACGGACTGGTCATTGCCACCCCTACCGGTTCCACCGCCTATTCGCTAAGTGTGGGCGGCCCGGTCATCGTGCCTCACAGCAAGACCATCGCCATCACCCCCGTTGCCCCTCACAGCCTGAATGTACGTCCCATTGTCATCTGCGACGACTGGGAAATCACGCTCGATGTGGAAAGCCGTAGCCACAACTTCCTCGTAGCCGTCGACGGACGGAGCGAATCGTGCAAGGAGACTACGCGGCTCACTATTTCACGTGCGGACTATTCCATAAAGGTAGTGAAACGATTCAATCACATCTTTTTCGATACGTTGCGGAATAAGATGATGTGGGGAGCAGATGTGAGATAACTCCCACTAGGATATGTCCAAAGATAGTAAAAACGCAAAAGCCCCGCAACTTTCCCTTTCCGGCAAAAGTCTGCGAGGCTTTACTTATATATTCCAGGTCGTCTCCCGATTAGAGAGCGCCTACTTCTTTCAGAGCAGCATTTGTCTTGTGAACGGCAGCGGCGCTGGCAGCGAATTTAGCTTTTTCGTCAGCGTTCAGTTCCAGTTCAACAATCTTTTCGATACCGTTCTTACCAAGGATAACGGGAACACCGATGCAGATATCCGATTCGCCGTATTCACCTTCCAGATATACCGAGCAAGGAATCATCTTCTTCTGGTTGTGGATGATGGATTCAACCACATAAGCCCCTGCCGCACCCGGAGCATACCATGCAGAAGTACCCAGCAACTTAGTCAGCGTAGCGCCGCCTACCATAGTGGAAGCAACTACTTCATCCAGTTTTTCCGCACTCAACAGCGTGCTTACCGGCTGGCCTTTGTATGTAGCCAGACGAGCCAGAGGAATCATGGTAGTATCACCGTGACCGCCGATAACCATACCTTCTACTTCGTTGGCATTGCAGCCCAAAGCCTGAGACAGGAAGTATTTGAAACGAGAGCTGTCCAAAGCGCCGCCCATACCGATGATACGGTTCTTGGGGATACCCAGAGATTTCAAAGACAGATAAGTCATAGTGTCCATCGGGTTGGAGATAACCACGAGGATAGCGTTGGGAGAATATTTCAGAATGTTCTGCGCAACCGACTTAACGATGCCTGCATTCACACCAATCAACTCTTCGCGGGTCATACCCGGCTTACGGGGAATACCGGAAGTGATTACCACAACATCGGAGTTAGCAGTCTTCTCATAATCGTTGGTACAACCTACAACAGTGGTATCGAAGCCCAACAGTTGAGCAGTCTGCATCATATCCATTGCTTTACCCTCTGAAACGCCTTCTTTAACATCCAGCATTACCACTTCGTCAGCCACTTCATTAAAGGCTAACACATTAGCGCATGTAGCACCTACGTTACCTGCACCTACTACGGTTACTTTTGACATAATTTCTAAAGTTTTTGTTTATTAGTGTTCTATAAAGTTGCTACAAAAATACAACGACATTCCTGATTAAAGAAATATTTCCGTAATAATTTTAGTTAAATGAAGAATTTGATTGGGGTTAGTGATCAGTGATTGGTGATTAATGATTATTTTTGCGGCGATTTACGATTATAGCGGGAAGCATCCGTCTGTCAATCACCAATCATTAACCACTAAACACTATCAAAATGGCCAACAAGAAAAATACGCTTCAGGTTGTTGTCGGAAGCATTCTGATACTATTATTAATAGGTGTTACCGTATTGCTGATTTCAGAAAAACGCGCCAACAACGAGTTGGTGCAGGAATTCAACCTGGAAAAGGAAGACCTGGAAAACCAGTACACCGACTTCGCCAAGCAGTACGATGAATTGAAGCTCACCGTATCCAACGACTCCCTTTCCGTCCTTCTGGAGCAGGAACAACTGAAAACGCAGCGTCTGCTGGAAGAACTCCGTACCGTAAAAAGTACCAATGCCACCGAAATACGCCGATTGAAGAAAGAACTGGCAACCCTGCGTAAAGTAATGATAGGCTATATCAACCAGATAGACTCCCTGAGCCGCCTCACTACCCATCAGAAAGAGGTGATAGCCGACGTTACCCGCAAATACAACGTCGCTTCGCAACAAATCAGCAGCCTTGCCGAAGAAAAGAAAAACCTGAATAAGAAAGTGACGCTTGCCGCCCAGCTCGATGCAACGAACATCAACATCTTTGCCGCCAACAAGCGGGGCAAGAAAGCCAAAAAGGTAAAAGACGTCGTCAAGCTGAAAATCAACTTCACAATTGTCAAGAACATAACTGCCGAAACAGGCGAACGCACCCTCTACGTCCGTATCACCAAACCGGACAACGGCGTATTGAGCAAAAGCGATTCCAATACATTCCCCTATGAAAACCGCGAACTGGTATATTCCATCAAGAAATATATAGAATATAACGGCGAGGAACAGAACGTAACGGTATATTGGGATGTCGAAGAGTTCCTGTACGCAGGAAGCTACCGTGTAGACATATTCTCGGATGGAACGCTTATCGGTTCACAGTCGTTCAATCTGGATTGATTCGGATGATTCGAATTGATTCGGACAGAAGAACAAAAGAACAAATTTGAGGTGTGTCAAAACTAAAATTTGTTCTTTTGTTCTTTTCTCTGAAAAAGATTGTTTTCTGTTTCTTCCCCTCCCTTAAATCAAAAAATCCGCAATTTATTTTGTAATATCATTGAAACCCTATACATTTGCATCGTTGTTTATGCAATTATTGTTGCTTCATAAAACAATATTCCCACAACATTTACAATGTATAGATACAATGAAAAAGTTCTTCTGTTTCATCTACTTGACCTGCCAGATGCTGCCAACGAGCGCGCAGGGCATCCTGAGCCTGGATAGTTGCCGTGCACTGGCCGTAGCCAACAATAAGGAGCTGCTGATAAGCCGCGAGAAAATCAATGCGGCGCACTACCGTAAAAAAGAAGCATTTACAAACTATCTGCCCAAGATTTCCGCTACCGGCGGATATATGCGCAACCAGAGAGAGTTTTCCTTATTGAACGATGCACAGAAAAGTGCGCTCGGCAGTGTAGGAACGCAGGTAAGCGGCGCGCTGCAAAACGGAATCCAGGGAATGATGACCCAATACCCGCAACTGGCACAGAACCCGCAATTCATGGCACTTGTGCAATCATTGGGCAATATAGACATTGCCACCCCGCTCAACGGATTGGGACAATCGCTCGTAGATGCTTTCCGCACCGACACACGCAATATGTATGCCGGGGCGTTGACGCTGACCCAGCCCCTCTATATGGGCGGCAAGATACGCGCCTACAACAAAATAACCAGATATGCCGAAGAGCTGGCACGCCAGCAGCACAACAGCGGAATGCAGGAAGTAATTCTGAGCACCGACCAGGCATACTGGCAAGTGGTGTCTCTCGCCAACAAGAAGAAACTGGCGGAAGGCTATCTCGAACTCCTGCAAAAACTGGAAAGCGACATAGACAAGATGATTGCCGAAGGAGTGGTGACCAAAGCGGACGGACTGTCGGTAAAAGTCAAAGTGAACGAAGCCGAAATGACACTGACAAAAGTAAACGACGGTTTAAGCCTTTCCAGAATGTTGCTATGCCAACTATGCGGATTAGACCTTTCCACTCCCGTCACTCTGGCAGACGAGCAGGAAGACGACCTGCTCCCCACCCCGGCCGACAACGGCAGCATCGATATGAACAGTGTATATGCCACACGACCGGAAGTGCGCAGTCTGGAACTCGCCGCACAAATCTATAAGCAGAAGGTGAACGTGACCCGTTCGGAATTCCTGCCGTCCGTAGCGCTCATCGGAAACTATATGGCAACCAATCCGTCCGTATTCAACAGCTTCGAAAACAAGTTCAAGGGCATGTGGAACGTAGGCGTCATGGTCAGCATACCTGTCTGGCACTGGGGAGAAGGCATCTACAAGGTAAAAGCCGCCAAGTCCGAAGCACGCATCAGCCGGTACCAACTGGACGATGCCAAAGAAAAGATAGAACTGCAGGTCAGCCAATCGGTTTTCAAGGTAAACGAAGCGGCCAAGAAACTTATCATGGCGGAGAAGAACCTGGAAAAGGCTGATGAGAACCTGCGCTACGCCACTCTCGGATTCGAGGAAGGGGTTATCCCGGCAAGCAATGTATTGGAAGCCCACACCGCCTGGTTGTCCGCCCAATCGGAAAAGATAGATGCACAGATAGACGTGAAGCTGACGGAAATCTATCTGAAGAAAGCAACGGGAAGTCTGAATATCGAGAATTAAAAACTGAAATCATAAATTACAATAATGGATACAAAATCACAAAACAGTAACATGTTGCTGGCATTCCTCACCCTGACGGGAGTAATCGCCATCGTTGCCCTCGTAGGTTTCTTCATGCTGCGCAAAGGGCCGGAAATCATACAAGGGCAGGCCGAAGTAACAGAGTATCGCGTATCGAGCAAAGTACCGGGACGTATCCTGGAGTTCCGGGTGAAAGAGGGACAGAGCGTGCAGGCAGGAGATACGCTTGCTATTCTCGAAGCTCCGGATGTACAGGCAAAACTGGAACAGGCCCGTGCTGCCGAAGCCGCCGCACAAGCCCAAAACGAAAAAGCCTTGAAAGGCGCCCGCCAGGAACAGATACAGGCAGCCTACGAAATTTGGCAAAAAGCCCGGGCAGGACTTGCCATTGCCGAAAAATCGTACAAACGCGTAAAGAACCTGCACGACCAGGGAGTGATGTCCACCCAGAAGCTGGACGAAGTTACCGCCCAGCGCGATGCCGCACAAGCCACTGAAAAAGCCGCACAAGCCCAGTACACTATGGCGAAGAACGGCGCAGAACGCGAGGACAAGGCTGCCGCAGCCGCCCTGGTAGAGCGTGCGAAAGGTGCTGTTGCCGAAGTGGAATCATACATCAGGGAAACCTGCCTGATAGCGCAGACTGCCGGAGAGGTTTCCGAAATATTCCCCAAAACAGGCGAACTGGTAGGTACAGGCGCCCCTATCATGAACATTGCCGTTATGGACGATATGTGGGTCACTTTCAACGTGCGCGAGGATTTATTGCAGGGACTGGGCATGGGAACCGAATTTGAAGCTTTCATCCCCGCCCTCAACAGGAACATCCGCCTGAAAGTATACTACCTGAAAGACCTCGGCACATACGCCGCCTGGAAAGCTACCAAAACAACCGGACAGTTCGACTTAAAGACATTTGAAGTCAAGGCATCTCCACTGGAGAAGACAGAAGGCCTGCGTCCGGGTATGAGCGTGATATTGAATAAGTGACAAGATTGCATAAGGTTGTAAAACAATAAGGTGACAGAGTGATAATGGAGAAGAACAACAAATACACGGCCCTGCTGAATGTGATGAAACGCGAGTTGCGACGGCTCGTTTCGCGCCCGCTATACCTGTTCTGCATGGTCATAGCACCTCTGTTCTGCTATATATTCTTCACAACGCTAATGGATTCCGGCTTGCCTACCGACATGCCCGTCGGCGTGGTGGACCGGGACATGACCGCCACTTCACGCCAATTGGTGCGCAACCTGGATGCTTTTGAGCAAACCGCCGTCGTAGCCCGCTATCCCGATATTTCCGATGCACGCATCGCCATGCAGAAAGGAGAAATTTACGGCTTCTACTACATCCCCGAAGGAACAGCCGCCAAAGCACAGGCACAACGGCAGCCTAAAGTATCCTTCTACACCAACAATACGTTGCTCATAGCCGGTTCACTGCTCTTTAAAGACATGAAGATGATGAGCGAACTGGCATCGGGAGCCGCCGCACGCACCGCACTATACGCCAAAGGCGCAACGGAAGAGCAGGCAATGGCATTCCTGCAACCGATTGTCATCGACACCCATCCGCTGAACAATCCGTGGCTGAATTACTCCGTATACCTGTGCAACACTTTTGCTCCGGGCGTACTGATGCTGCTTATCTTTATGATAACCGTCTACTCCATCGGGGTGGAAATCAAGGACCGTACCGCCCGCGAATGGTTGCGCACGGGCAACGGTTCCATCTGGATATCCCTTGCCGGAAAACTGCTGCCGCATACAGCCGTATTCTTCCTTATGGGAATCTTATACAACACATACCTGTACGGTTTCCTGCATTTCCCCTGCAACAGCGGGATACTGCCGATGCTGCTCGCCACGCTCTGCCTGGTGCTGGCATCGCAAGGCATGGGCATACTGATGATAGGTACTCTGCCCACCCTGCGTCTGGGACTCAGCTTTGCTTCCCTATGGGGCGTACTGTCGTTCTCCATGTGCGGACTGTCATTTCCCGCCATGGCGATGCATCCCGTACTGCAAGGCCTGGCAAACCTGTTTCCCCTGCGCCATTACTTCCTTATCTACGCAGACCAGGCCCTGAACGGCTATCCCATGATTTACTCGTGGATGAACTATGTGGCACTGCTTGTTTTCATGATGCTTCCTTTCCTTGTGGCCCGCAGGCTGAAAGAAGCATTGATACACTATAAATACCTACCCTGATGAAACAGATTACCTTCAAACAGAAAGTAGTACAAGGCATATACGACCTGTTCTATGTATGGAAGCAGGAATTACGCAACCTCTTTCGCGACCAGGGTGTGCTGATATTCTTTGTACTTGTTCCGTTGACATATCCTTTGATATACTCGTTCATCTATACCAACGAAACAGTCCGTGAAGTGCCTGCCGTGGTGGTGGACAACTCGCGCAGTTCCCTGAGCCGGGAATATCTGAGGAAAGTGGATGCCAGTCCCGAAACAAGCATCGTGGCGCATTGCGCCGATATGGAAGAAGCCAGACTCATGCTGAAAGAGCGCAAGGCATACGGCATCATCTACATACCTTCCGGCTTCAGCGATGACATAGTCCGGGGCAAGCAGACGCAAGTCAGCATCTTCTGCGACATGAGCGGACTGCTCTATTACAAGGCATTGCTCACTGCCAACACCAACGTGTCGCTCGCCATGAATGCGGATATTAAAATGGAACGTGCCGGCAATACTACCGCCCGCCAGGATGAAATAACAGCCTACCCCATCGAGTATGAGGACATAGCCATCTTCAACCCCACCAACGGGTTTGCCGCCTTCCTGATACCTGCCGTACTCATACTGATTATACAGCAGACATTGCTGTTGGGTATCGGTCTGGCTGCCGGAACAGCCCGCGAGCAAAACCGGTTCAAAGAACTGATTCCTGACGACCCTCATTACAACGGAACACTCCGTATCGTCATGGGAAAAGGATTGAGTTATTTTATGGTCTACTCGCTGGTAGCCGTGTACATACTATGTGTAGTACCGCGCCTTTTCAGCCTCAACCAGATAGCAATTCCCAGTGTGCTGGCTCTGTTTGCCCTGCCCTACCTGACAGCCTGCATCTTCTTTGCAATGACGGCATCCATTGCCATACGCAACCGGGAAACCTGTATGTTATTGTTTGTGTTCACTTCCGTACCGCTGTTGTTCCTCTCCGGCATCTCCTGGCCGGGCGCCGCAATGCCCGAATTCTGGAGGTATTTTTCCTATATCTTCCCTTCCACTTTCGGAATCAACGGCTATGTACGTATCAACAGCATGGGAGCCACCCTCAACGAAGTAGCCTTCGAGTATCAGGCCCTATGGATACAAACCGGAATTTACTTCCTCACCACCTGCCTCGTCTACCAGAGAAAGAGAAGTTAGCGATTAGTGTTATCACTAATCCCTAACCGCTAACCTATAGCATACCGGCACTGTGCTGTTGCCTACGCGATAGATGCCGAACTTGAAGTAGTAGCCGTCGTCGTCGTTGCGTCCTATCAGGATTTCTTCGTTATTCACGATATGCTCTTTAACGGTTTTCTTTTTGTCGGCATACTCCATCTGCACATCCAGCTTACCCGGCTTCACAATGGTTTCGGCTTCCTTGCCGTAGGTGGTCCAGTCGATATGAATGCGGAAAGTCACCCAGCAATCTTTGGGGAAGTCGGCAAAAGGCATTTTATAGGCTATCGTAGAAGCCTTGTATTCGGAAGTAACGGGCTTCATTACCAGAGTTTTTTCCGGATTGGCATTGCAACGGTCGTCTTTGTCGGTCAGCCAGCGGCGGTCCGAATTGGCCTTGATGTAGAACCAGCCGCCGGAAAATCCGAAAGCCAGCGGCGGATAACCGCCCTGCTCTACCAGCCAGCCGTTTTTCTTTCCTGCCTTATAAACAGGGTTTCCCTTTTTATCTTTCACTGGATTTCCCTGCTTATCCAACTTCGCCACCTTTTCATATCCGGTATTCTTCTTGAAGATAGTAGTCTTATCCAGCTCTATGAACTCGTCAACGGTCAGCTTCTTCACTTCACCCTCAGGAGTCTGCACAAGCGTGCGGTCGGGCATGCCGTGCCATTGGGCAAAAATGGTGGACACATTGCTGTCCAAATCAGACGGGATATATACGGAAAACTCATAATCGCGCGAAGCCCCTTGCGGACAAATGCCTTTTCCGTGATGATATACGGTTTTCGTAATTTGCGCTTTCCGGTAAGCATCCGCCGGCAGTCCGTTAAAATCCGCCGAAGTGGCATAACAATAAGAAAGTTCGGCACGGCCTTTGGTTTCTCCCTTGCCGTATCCCTCCAATGTGTTGTCCTCCCGACGCAGTTCGAAACGGTAAGAAGGCTTGCCGTTGAACAGACATGTGAAATCCCGCTGAATCGCGTGTTTCTTCTTTGCACCGACAGCCACCCAGCGACCGTCTATAATCTGGTCGATACGTGCAGAGTCTGCCTGAACATTCACCCGTTCGGTCAGGGGAACCAACGTTTCAGCGCCTTTGGTTTGTGCGGTCAGCGTTGCCATGCACCCCGCTGCCGTCACCATGCAGATAGCAAAAATGTTTTTCTTCATCCTTATTTGATATTAAACTTAAAAACGATGCGGCAAAAGTACGAAAGCTGCGCCTCACACCTATCCCCTATTTGTTTCGGAAAACCCTATATTTGTGCAAATACTCCACAAGATATAGAAATTCTGAAAGATATTAGTATCTTTGGTCCATCATAAATTTTACGGTTCAATAATGAGTATCCTGAAAAAGATAACAACCATCCTGTTTATTTTATGTATAACGGGAGTCTCTAACGCTTATCCGGAAGCTTGGGGACAGATAAACTTTTCTTATATATCCATTAACGACGGTCTGTCACAAAGCACGGTCTTCTCCATAGCGCAGGACAAGCTCGACAATATGTGGTTCGCCACCTACGACGGCGTCAACAAGTACGACGGATACACATTTACCGTATATCAGCACGATGAAAACGACCCCAACAGCATCGCCAACGACATCTCCCGCATTGTTATGACCGACAGCAAGGGGCGTGTATGGATCGGCACCCGCGACGGTCTGTCGTATTATGACGAGGAAAAAGACAAGTTCCAGAACTTCTTCCTCGAAAAGAACGGCAAGCACCTGCAAGTCAACGGCATTGTGGAACTTTCGCCGGAGCGGCTGCTTATCAGCACGCTCGAAGGGCTGACTATGTTCGACATCCCCGCATCCCGTTTTGTAGACGACATATTCGGCACGGCAATGCACAAAATGGTTGCATCCGCCCTATACAGGCATGACGACCAAATCTATATAGGCACACCGTCGGACGGTCTGTACTGCTATTCCATTCCGAAGAATACACTCGAAAAACTCGCTTACATTCCAGGCAGCAAGCAAATCCAAAGCATCCTGCAGCAATCTCCTACCCGTATATGGGTAGCCACGGAAGGTTCCGGCCTTCTCCTTGTCAACCCCAAGACCCGGGAAGTCAAAACATACAGGCATTCCCCTTCCGACCCGCAATCCATCAGCTCCAACTATATCCGCTCACTGGCACTGGATTCACAAAACCGCTTGTGGATAGGAACTTTCAATGACCTCAACATCTACCATGAAGGCAACGACTCGTTCATGTCCTACAGCAGCAATCCCGTAGAAAGCGGCAGCCTGTCGCAACGCTCCGTACGCAGTATCTTCATGGACTCGCAAGGCGGCATGTGGCTGGGAACGTATTTCGGCGGACTGAATTATTACCACCCCATCCGCAACCGCTTCAAGAACATAGAGCACATCCCGTTCAAGAACTCGCTGAGCGACAATGTTGCAAGCTGTATCGTCGAGGACAAACAGAAGAACCTTTGGATAGGAACCAACGACGGCGGCTTGAACCTCTACGTCCCCGGCGCTCAGAAGTTCATCCACTATGCATTGCAGGAAAGCCAGCGCGAAGACGGCTTAGGCTCCAACAACATCAAATCCGTATACGTGGACGAACCGAGAGGACTAGTATACATCGGCGCACATGCCGGCGGCCTGAGCATCCTGCATCGCAACAGCGGACGCATGGAAAACTTCAACCAGCTCAACAGCCCGTTAATCAATGAGAACGTATATGCCATCCTTCCCGACGGAGAGAACAATTTCCTTTTAGGAACATTAAGCGCTCTGGTACACTTCAACCCGGAAAAACGGAGTTTTACCACCATCACTCAGGAAAATGACGGAACGCCAATCAACGTCCAGAAGATTACTACCCTGTTCCGGGATTCCAAAAAGCGTCTTTGGATAGGCGGTGAGGAAGGCGTGTCCGTATTCAACCAGCATGGAACCTCCATACAGAAAGCGGACATTTTACCCGAATCCACCGCTACGAAAGCATTCACCAATTACATCTACGAGGCAAACAACGGCTTGGTCTGGATAGGTACACGCGAAGGATTCTATTGTTTCGACGAGAAAGCCAAGCAGATTAAACGGTATACCAAAGCCGACGGACTGCCCAACAACGTGGTTTACGGCATTCTCGAAGACTCTTACGGCCGCCTGTGGATGAGTACCAACCGGGGTATCTCATGCTTCAATCCGGAAACGGAGAAATTCCGCAACTTCACCGAAGCGGACGGATTGCAGAGCAATCAGTTCAACACCTCTTCCTGCTACCGCACTTCCGATGGCGAGATGTACTTCGGAGGCATAAACGGCCTTACTACATTCCGTCCGGAACTGTTGCAGGACAATCCCTATACCCCGCCGGTAGTAATCACCAAGCTACAGCTTTTCAACAAGACCGTCCGTCCCGACGATGAAACCGGCATTCTGAGCAAGAATATCAGCGACACGGAAAGCATCACGCTGAAATCCTGGCAGACAGCATTCTCCCTGGAGTTTGTCGTATCGAACTACATCTCCGGACAGCATAATACATTCGCCTACAAATTAGACGGTTACGATAAAGAGTGGTACTACCTCACGGACAGGCATCCGGTGTCCTACTCCAACCTGCCGCAAGGTACTTATCACTTCATGGTGAAAGCTGCCAATAACGACGGCAAATGGAACACCACGCCTACCGTACTGGAAATCGTTATTCTGCCCGTGTGGTACAAGACCTGGTGGGCTGTCATACTGTTCCTTGCCACTTTTGCCGGCTTTGTCACATTCGTATTCCGCTTCTTCTGGATGCGCAAGAAAATGGAAGCAGAGCTTGAAATCGAACGCCGCGACAAGGAACACCGCGAAGAAATCAACCAGATGAAGATGCGCTTCTTCATCAACATTTCGCATGAACTCCGTACACCGCTTACCTTAATCCTGGCACCGCTTCAAGAGGTCATCAGTAAAATCAACGACCGCTGGACCCGCAACCAACTGGAATACATCCAGCGGAATGCCAACCGCCTGCTGCACCTTGTCAACCAACTTATGGACTACCGCCGGGCGGAACTCGGAGTTTTCGAGCTGAAAATAAAGAAAGGCAATGCCTATCGCCTGATACGCGAGAACTTCCTGTATTATGACAAGCTGGCACGCCACAAAGAGATACACTACGCTTTCCACTCCGATTTGGAAGAAAAAGAGGAACTTTTCGACCCTAACTATCTGGAACTGATTGTCAACAATCTTTTGTCCAATGCTTTCAAATATACGGACAACGGAAAGAGTATCACCGTTACCCTGAAAGAGGAAAACAACTGGCTGATACTGCAAGTGAGCGACACCGGTGCCGGCATTCCTATCAATAAGCAGGGTAAAGTGTTCGAACGCTTCTATCAGATAGAAAGCCAGCATATAGGAAGCGGCATCGGACTGTCGCTGGTACAGCGTCTGGTCGATTTGCACCACGGACGCATCGAACTGGAGAGCGAAGAGGGCAAGGGAAGTACATTCTCCGTCTATCTGCCGCAAGACCTGGCTGTTTATAAGGCCACCGAGCTGGCAGGCTCCAACACTTCCAAGGAGGAAGAGCAGGTGTACTCCACCAACTCCAAAGAAATGTATTTCATCGATACGGAGAAAATGGAGAATGAAGCCATAGAAACGGGCGACAAGAAACGCGGAACCATCCTTATTGTGGAAGACAATCAGGAGATTCGCCATTATCTCAGCAGCGGTTTGGCTGCATTGTTCAACATACTGGAGGCAGGAAACGGTGAAGAAGCCTTGGAAAAACTGAAGAACCATGAGGCGGACATTATTATCACCGATGTCATGATGCCTGTAATGGACGGCATCAAACTATGTAAGAATATCAAACAGAATATTCGTACCTGCCACATTCCGGTTATCATCCTGTCTGCCAAAACCGACATAAAAGACCAGTTGGAAGGCCTGCAAGTAGGTGCGGATGATTATATCTCCAAGCCTTTCTCCATCGCCGTCCTCACTTCCAAGATACAGAACATGATGCGTACCCGCCGCCACATGCTCGAAAAGTACGCCAAATCCTTGGAAGTGGAACCGGAGAAGATTACTTTCAATGCCATGGATGAAGAGTTGCTGAAACGCGCCGTAAGCATCGTAGAAGAAAACATTGATAATTTTGAGTTCTCTACCGATGAATTTGCGCAAAAGATGAATATGAGCCGCTCCAACCTGCATTTGAAACTGAAAGCAATCACCGGAGAGTCAGCCATCGACTTTATCCGTAAAGTACGGTTCAAAAGGGCTACCGAACTGCTGAAAAGCGGACGTTATACGGTAACCGAAGTCAGCAGCATGGTGGGATTTAATTCATCTTCTTATTTTGCAACTTGCTTTAAGAAGTATATAGGCTGTTTGCCGACGGAGTACATTAAAAAAGTAAAAGGATAGGCCTTATCCCGCAAGGCAATTTTGCTTTTCAAAACACCGCATGTTAGCGTCCGAAACACCGCGTCTTTGCGAGTGAAATGCCGCGCTATAACAGATAAAATCCCTGAGGTTTGCCAAGCAAATGCCTGCACTTTCGGGTGGTAAGGTGTGGAGTTTTATATGCAACTGTGTAGCATTGCCAATGAAGCTCTACAACCGGGCTTCACCCGCTATCCCGCATGAATAAAGAGTTGTGAAGGGTGAAGGAGGTACAGGCTAACATTTTTTCTGATAAGATACTGATAGAATGCACATAAGAAAGGATAGTTCCTATTCATCCAAACACCCTTCTCAGAATACCCCATGCAGACTTTTTAAACAAATACGATATTTCATTCAACAAATTTAATAATAAAATTCAGATTTCAAAGAAAGCATAAACAAGACAGATTAGCTCTTAGAAATCAATGTAATATATTTGCGGCAAGGAAAATTGAAACTTTTACTAATAAAAAACAACTTAAGTATGAAGAACACTCTCTTTATCTGTTTGTTCGCAATGTTTGCACTTTCCGGATGTGTTGACGACGAAGAAGAATTCGCCACAGGCGGAAACATCAGTCCGGAACTGACTCCTGAGAACAAAGAAAACGCAGTATTGAACACTGCTGTTTTTGACCAACTCAACCTCGACTATCCCGGCTTGGAAAAAGTAAAGCAATATCATGAAGCAGGTGAGGATTATCTTGCGGCAAGTACACTCTTGGAGTATTACCGCATGAGAGCCAATGCAGAAAACCCGGCGTCGTCATTAGTCAACATCACTCTCAACAAAGGAAATGCAAGTAACAACTTCAATGATGGTGACCAAAATATCGCAGACTTCGCATTAGAATATCGCTTTTTTGTTAAAGGCTTCTATGAAGGCAGCGATAAAAAGCCCTACTCTTTGGGTAAAGCCGGCAGTATTGATTGGAACAAAAATGCGAGTGTTGGTGAAGAATATCTGAAGCAATTACATCGTCATCAATGGTTCATCCCACAAGCCAAAGTTTATCGTGTAAGTGGTGATGAAAAATATATCAAATCCTGGATAGAGGTCTACAGCGATTGGATTACTCAAAATCCACAACCGGCAGAAGGGCCTAATACCACTTCATGGTGGCAACTCCAAGTAGCAACCCGTCTTATCGATCAGGTACAACTGTTGGAATACTTCAAACACTCCGACAATTTTACGCCCGAATGGCTCACTACATTCTTGACTTCATTTGCCGAACAGGCAGATTTTCTTGTAAAATACCCTTATGCAGAAAGCGGTAACATTTTAGTTACACAAGGACAAGCATTGATTGCTGCCGGTGTGCTGATGCCGGAATTGAAGAATGCTCAAACTTGGTTGGATAAAGGATGCAGCATCGCAAATGCAGAAGTAAAGAATCAATTCATGGCTGATGGCTGGCATAAAGAAATGTCACTTCATTACCATATTTCCGCTGTAGCTGATTTTTACGAAACAATCAGATTGATTCAGGCTAATAAACTGACAAGCAAGTTAGACCCTGAATTCAATGAATATCTCCGTAGCGCAGCAGAAGTCTTAATCCATTTCACCTATCCCAATTATTTTGAAAAAGGTTCCGATTATATTGTACCCGGTTTTAATGATTCTTGGAAATCAAACTGGAGTCGTTCCACAATATCCAAAAACTTCATAAAGTACACAGAACTATTTCCAGATAGTGAAGAGTTTAAGTATATGGCAACAGCCGTCAACGGTGGAAATGCCCAGGGAAAAACACCCGGAAACGACATAAAAGTATTTGGAGACGCCGGTTATTATGTGATGCGCAACGGTTGGGAGTCTTCATCTACTGTGATGATTTTCAGTAATAACAAGAGCAATGATATATCTACCGACTTGGAACGGTGGAGCCACAACCAACCCGATAACGGAACATTTGAATTATACATCAACAAGCGTAATTTCTTCCCTGACTCCGGTGTATATAGTTACGAATACAACACTAATACCGATTCAGGAAAAGCACGTTTATGGTTCCGCAACAGTGAAAACCATAACACGCTGACTCTAGGAAAAGTTACTGAAGGAAACAGATATGCCTCGGATTTCAAATACGCAGCAGGCAAACTTTTAAAAGCAGATGCGGATGTATTGGTATTCGAAAATCAAGGTTACGACAACTTAAAGCATCGTCGTACTGTATTCTACGTGGATAAATCATACTTCGTATTAGTAGACGAAGGTATCGGTGAAGCAACAGGGGATCTACATTTGAACTTCAATTTATGCGAGAATAAAGATAATGTAGTTTTAGATGCCGAACAAAAAGGAGCACATACTTCTTTCGCTGATAACAACAATATTGTCATCCGTACATTTGCCGAAGATAATAATTCTATAACCTGCCAGGAAAAAGAGGGACGTTTTTCATTCTCAAGTTCTGCAAATGATGGTTATAAAGAACGCATTGCTTACTCTATAGATATGAATAAAGCGGATAATAAAACAGCCCGATTTGCCACCGTTATTCTTCCTATAGAAAAATATACAGAGGAGAAAGAAATTTCAGTAACATTCGGTGAATGCACCAATAACAGTATTTCCGTGAACGTAACAGTAGCAGGAGAAACCAAGACTTTATCATACACTTTATAACAAATCAATAATTTTCAGAATATGAAATCTAAATTGCTAAGCACATTCAGCATGCTACGTTTCTTTATAGTAGCTGCATTAACTGTGTTTTGTGTCTCTTGCGATAAAACAGAGACCACAGACTCTACAGGATTTATTCTCCATTACTTAGGAGTAACGGATATAGGTCCCGGTATGTCCTATACATTACAGGCGCCTACTTATAAAGGTAGTGCACCTTATGATTTTACAATCACAAAGGTCACGCTTGATGAAGAAACTTTCAGCAACAACGATAACTTTGTGATAAATGCAGAAACAGGTGAAATTACAATTCAGAATACTGATGGTATGACATCAGGAATGTATAGTATCAGTGTAGGCTGCTATTCTAACGGCAAGTTCTTTGATTTTAAAGATGCTGTTCAGGTAAACATGTTGCTGGCTGTACCCGAAGGAGTAACTGTAGAACCGGCAGAAGTATTGGTGAACCAAGATGAAGAAAACTGGGCAGAAGCCAGTGCACAAGTAAGTACAGAAGCTGACAAACATGTCAGTATCACAGGATATGCCATTGCACAAGACGAAACAAAACCATATCTGTCCTACTTTACTTTCGATCCCAACACTAAAGGAAAGATTATTATTCGCGAAAGTGAAAAAGATAAATTAGTTGCAGGAGAAAGTTATACATTAAACTTAAAACTTACCACTAAGGCTGGTGAACACATGTATAACAATGCTGTAACCTTTAAAGTTGTTTCTAAACCACGCGATTTATTTTATATAGAAACTGAAGCTTTACCTGATCTTTTTGAAACCGGTACTGAAAATAAATCAGTAATACCTACTATTGCAGGGGCAAAAGAAGAACTAAAATTTGCCATAAAATCCGTAACTCCAGAAACAACAGCTTTTACTATCAATGAAGCAACAGGACAAATTAGTGTTCCAGAGGGTAATTCTTTGGAAATCAGCGAAACGCCTTATGTATTCACCATCACAGCAAGTAATGCTTACGGCAGTAATGACTTTGAAGGCATATATTCAGTAAAGGTTGTAGCTTTCATTGAGCCTATTCAACCCGAAACTTTTAACTATACACCAGTAAATAAACTCTATCAATTAGGCGGAAGTTTGGAAAGCCAAAAGCCTGATGAAGGTTTTGTAGGAGGAGCTCCAACATTCCAATTTGACGAAAGCAATAGTGAGGAAATTAAAGCTCAGATAGCACAAAATATTATTTCAATAAATTCAGCCAATGGCGCTATATCTATTGCAAATAATCACACATTAAGTGCTATGACTCATGAGATTAAAGTAAAAGTAACAAATAAGAAAAATGAAGAAGGGGTAGTCAAAGCACTTTCTGTAACTGTTGTGGAAAACCCTAATGACTTCACATATGTCAGCTGGGGGACAAACATTGAACATGAGATAATAATCGGAGCAGAAGATGATTATTTTCCTAAAAAAGAAACGAATATCGCCTATAGAAATCAGTTCAGATTTATCAATAGAAACTGGGGAGTAAATGGTAATAAAGTGGAAAATATTGAAGTATTAGACAGTGACATACCAGCCGGTTCAACCGCTAGCTACAAACTCATCGGTAAGTTCCCCAACAACAATAATTTCCCACAGTTAAATGTTGGTAGTATATTAGAAAATGGAACTATCTCTACCAATAATGGTAATAGCAGCTCACTCGGGGGATCAAATTCTGCAGCTGCTGCTATTTTATTAATAGAAGTCACCTCCAGCAACAACGAGGCTCCTGCTGTAAAAAAGAATATTCCTGTGTTCTTTAACTCCCCTGAAAATGTATCTACAGGTACTTTATTATTTACACCTTTTGTTGTGCGAATCAATCCGCATACAGGTCAATGTAGTTCTACAACTTCTAAAGTTTACGAATGGAAAAATCATAAATTCAATAAAGAAGTATCAGCACCGAATATCGCCATTGATTATCGCACCAATTTCTCTTATTGGAATTTTGACAATAACCAAAACCATGCTAGTGGTGATTTAAAAGCAAATACTTCTACTGACGCAGAGATGCTCTTTCAAGTATGGAATAATTGCGGTTTCTCAAAACCAAGTGATATGGGAACCCGTGTTCCACTATGTTATTATGATACCCAAAAAGAAGACTATCCAGGACCAGGAAATTTAACGGCAAAAGCTGGATATATAGACGCTACCACACACCAGATAGTCATTAATCCGGAAAAATGGAAAGGTAAAGATGGCTTATATCCTAATGGAGTAGTTATCGGACATATTCACTACGTTTTTGACGGAAATGCCAATAGAATTCATAATTCTAAATATCCAGATGGAACACCTGTTACACCAGCAGATGGGAAAGGTTACTCATTATTCCTCTGGTTCGACGAAACCTACGAAGGCAACTAATTATCTAACAAAACAATAAATACAATTATGTATAAACCAACATATCATACACTGAGCAAAAGAGGGTACATCACCCTCTTAGCTCTCCTTGTATCTATTATCACCTTTGCGCAAGGTGTAACAGTGAAAGGAACTATCCTTGACGAAAATAAAGAGCCTTTAATTGGCGCCACAGTACAGGTAAAAGGTGAAACGACCGGTGCAGCCGCTGATTTGGACGGTAATTTCACTCTCAAAGCCAAGAAAAATGCAACATTGGTGATAAGTTACATTGGTTATCTGACACAAGAAGTACGCCTGCAAGGTAAAACCCAAGTAACTATCCAACTGACTCCCGACAGTAAAACACTGGACGAAGTAGTAGTTGTAGGTTACGGTACTATGAAGAAAAGTGACTTGACTGGTTCCGTAGCTTCCGTTGCAGCCAAAGATATCGAAGGATACCAGACCAGTTCCGTAGCCGGAGCATTGGGCGGTCAAATTGCCGGTGTACAAATCACCTCTACCGACGGTACTCCGGGCGCAGGTTTCAATATCAGCATCCGCGGTGTGGGAACATTGACAGGAGACGCATCTCCGCTCTACATCGTAGACGGTTTTGAAGTATCAGATATCGACTACCTCTCCAATTCGGACATCGAATCTATCGAAGTGTTGAAAGACGCTTCTTCTTCCGCTATCTACGGTGCACGTGCAGCCAATGGCGTTGTACTGATTACCACCAAATCGGCTAAAGTAGGCAAGACAACCGTTACTTACAATGGTTCGGCAACCTACCGTAAGATTTCAAAGACTTTGGATTTGCTCTCTCCATATGAATTTGCACGACTTCAAGGTGATATCGACCCCAAATACAAAGACACTTACTACAAAGAAGGAGAAGAAACAGAAGGAGTTCCTTACAAGTATCAAACACTTGACGATTATATCGGTGTTGCTGGAGTAGACTGGCAAGGAGAAACATTCAATCCTACATGGTCTCAAGACCATAATGTAACTATTATGGGTGGTACGGACAATACCAAATACAACGGTTCGCTCTCACGCTATGTAGAAAACGGTATCTTCAAGAACAGTGGCTTCGACAAAACCACTGCCAAATTCCGTTTGGATCAGAAAATCAACAAGAAAGTTTCTTTCAATCTGACTGTTAACTACGCCATGACCAATCGTAAAGGTGTAGGTACATCCGGTGACTCCGGACGTTTCAATATGCTGGCACAGATATTAAGTGCACGCCCTACCGGTGGTTTGAAAATGACGAATGAGGAACTTTTGGAATCTGCCATTGACCCCGAAATGTTGAGTTCCGGTGAAAGTTTGGCACAAGTAAACCCTGTAAAACAAGCTGAATCCGTAACCAATGAAAAACGTGCTGAAATGTGGTCGGCAAATGCATCTGTAAACTGGCAAATTATCAAAGGATTAACATTCAAAACCAGCGGTTCTTACAATACAACCAATAACCGTACGGATATTTTCTATAGAGACGGCTCAAAAGAAGCGTATCGTAATGGTGAGAAGCCCTATGGACGTACACAAATGGGACGCGATGTACGCTGGACAAATACTAATACTTTGACGTGGAAAGATAAAGTGAAGAAGCATAACTATGATGTGATGCTGGCACACGAAGTTTCTTTCAGAAGTTCCGAATATTTGCTGGGTGAAGCTATGGACTTCCCGTTTGATAATTTGGGCAACAACAATTTAGGATTGGGAGCTACTCCGAGTAAGGTAAATACCGATTACTATGATAAGACATTGCTCTCCTTCTTTGCCCGTGCCAACTATAACTATGACAACCGTTATTTGTTGACAGCTACAGTACGTACCGATGGCTCTACCGTATTCTCCCAAAAAAACAAATGGGGTTTCTTCCCCTCATTCTCCGCTGCATGGCGTGTATCTGAGGAAGCTTTCATGAAAGACCTGAAATGGATATCCAACTTCAAAGTTCGTTTCGGTTGGGGTATCGTGGGTAACGACCGTATCAGCAACTACCTCTCTTTGGATATGTATTCAAATATAAAGTATGGTATAGGTAATAACACTGTTACTGTATTGACGCCCAAACAACTCAAGAACTCCAACTTGAAATGGGAAGGTTCAAGCTCTGTCAATTTAGGTGTAGATTTAGGTTTTTTAGATAACCGTTTGAACGTCACCGCAGACTTCTTTATCAAGAATACAAAAGACTTGTTACTTGCACAATCGTTAGCACAAGCCACAGGTTTTACTTCACAATGGCAAAATATCGGTAAAATACAGAACAGAGGTATTGAATTGAGTATAACCTCTACCAACATACAGACTAAAGACTTCACATGGAATACCAATTTCAATATTTCATTCATCCGCAACGAACTGAAAGCGCTGGCAGACGGTGCAAGTCATATGTATGCACGCTCTGGTTTTGACAGCAACTTCACCGGATACGACTACATTGCCAAAGTAGGCGAATCATTAGGTTTGATTTACGGATACGAATTTGATGGTGTATACCAATACGATGATTTCTATACTGATACAGACGGTAAACTGGTATTGAAACCGGGCGTTACTCAAAACTCCCGTTACAGCACAGGAGTAAAAGGCGAACCGAATGGCGCACGTCCCGGAGCCGTGAAGTATAAAGACCAAGACGGTGACGGTGACATCACTACCAAAGACCGTACCGTAATAGGTAATGCTATGCCGAAATGGTTTGGCGGTATCACCAATACTTTCGAATATAAAGGCTTCGATTTAAGTTTTATGTTCCAGTTCAATTACGGTAACGACATCTACAATGCTACCCGTCTATACGCTACACAAACCAGAAGCGGACGCCGTAACATGCTTGCCGAAGTAGCAGACCGTTGGACTCCGACCAATGCGTCTAACTCCGTACCCTCTACTAAAGGATATATTACAAATGACGTATACTCACGCTTCGTAGAAGACGGTTCTTTCCTTCGCCTGAAAAACCTGACACTGGGATATACCCTACCGAAGAAATGGACTAACAAATTCCATGCTTCCAGACTCCGTGTATACGTTACCGGCCAAAACTTGTTCTGTCTGAATAACTACAGCGGCTATGATCCGGAAGTTAACAGTCTGAATAATCCGATGATGCCGGGTCTTGACTGGGGTGCTTATCCTAAGAGCCGAGTATTCACAGTAGGACTTGACCTTCAATTCTAATTCGTAAAATAATATACATATGAAAAAGTTTATATACTATATAGGATTTTTAGTTTTATGCCTTCTTCCCGCTTCATGTTCGCTGGAAGAAGAGAGTAGTACCGAAGTAGAGAAAGACAAATACATGAATGATGCCAAAGAAGCACAAGATGTATTGCTTGGCGTGTATCGTTCTACTGTAGAAGATGCAATGTACGGCTATCATTTGTCCATCTACTTCTCTATGGGAACAGACATTTCACAGGTGGAAGGAAGTACAACCGAAAACTTCCGCATACTGCCTACCAATGCTTACCCTACTTCACAGGCAGAAGTACAAAGCACATGGGCTGCACTCTACTCCGGTATCTATAATGCCAATGATTTTCTGGAACGTATTTCTGTCAAAATGGAATCATATAATGAAACGGACAAAAAATTGGCTACTATTTATATTGCCGAAGCCAGAGCTTTAAGAGCGCTGTACTATTTCGAGCTGGTACGCCGCTGGGGCAATATTCCATTAATGACAAGCACAGCCATGTCCAACCAACACCCGAGTACTTTTGTACAAGCTGATCCCGTGGACGTTTATAAGTTTATCGAAGACGATCTGCTGTATGCTTGCGACATACTGCCGTATGCAACAGACGACCATTACCGCAGCAGTAATGACTATCGTTTCTCCAAAGGAGCAGCGCTCGGCTTACTTGCTAAAGTGTACGCTACTTGGGCAGGATACCCTTTAAGAGACGAGAGCAAGTGGGAAGCCGCTGCAAAGACGGCACGTATCTTGGTTGAATCAGGTAAACACGATTTACTGAACGACTACGAACAATTGTGGAAAAACACTTGTAATGGCATTTGGGACCCAACGGAAAGTTTGATTGAAATATCTTTCTACTCTCCTACATATTCAGGAAATAGCGATCCTGTAGGCCGTATCGGCAAATGGAATGGGGTAAAAACTACAACTCAAGCCGGCAAAAGCGGAAGTACTGCTGCCAACGTACAAGTAGTGCACTCGTTCGTTCTTGACTGGAGAAGGGCCGTTGGAGTTGATGTAGATAACCGCATAAGCCCCGACAGGCGGTTAGACTTATCTATTGCCAACTATAAGCACGGTCATAATGATGACAAAGCAGGCATACAGTATCTCGGTGATGTTTATTTGGCTGGCAAATATACAGATTCCGAAGATGTAGCTTTAGAAAAGGATTTAAATGAAAAAAAATCTGCAAAAGAAAAGCAGAATTATACACCAGCCAAGTGGGACATTGACAAGTATATGGAAAGCGTACCGTTCGTCAACAATGATAAATCCACTGTAAACTGGTACGTATTGCGATATGCCGATGTACTGTTGCTATATGCAGAAGCTTTGAACGAATGGAAAGGTGGTCCGACAACAGACGCGTATGCCGCTATCGAAAAAGTACGCAAACGCGGTTATAATGGTGCCAATGGTTACAAGTTGACCCAAGGTATGGACCAAGCGCAATTCCGCGAAGCCATTCAAAAAGAACGTGCTTACGAACTGGCGTTCGAAGGACATCGCCGTCTTGATCTCGTACGTTGGGGCATTTACTTCGAAACAATTGAAAAGACCCATACAGCCTTAAACGAATGGTGGGACAACAGCGATATAGACAAAGCGAAAAACCCCATTCCCAACTACGTAGTATACGACTACACGAAAAAAGGTCAGCACGAACTGATGCCTATTCCGCAACGCGAAATGGACTTGTGTACCCAGTTCAACCAAAACCCAGGTTGGTAACAACCACCCCAAATACATCTCCAATATGCCCCTCCCCGGGCATATTGGAGATTTTCTAAACTCTTTTCAACAAAAGTGACATTCAAAGAACGCGGATTAATTGCCTTTTCAACATTCTTGCTACAAGAACCATAAAAAATCCGTTAGCTTTGCTTTCGTTACAAAATCTACTAAAATCAATTATTTTAAAAACGAATAACATGAAAAAGAACCTTGTTCTCTTGGCTTTGGGTGCATTGACTTTCGTGTCATGCCAAACACAACCCAAAGAAGACTACAGTTGGATTAAAAAAGGCTTGGACGCAGCCTCTGCGCAACTGCAATTAACCGCAGAAGAAATTTCGTCCACTAATATGCTGCCGCGTTCTATCCGTACAGGCTATGACATGAACTTCCTGTGCCGCCAGTTGGAAAGAGACTCGCTTACTTTCAAGGACTCGCTCCGTGCGCAGCCTACAGCCGACCAGTTGGGAAAACGCCGTTTGTGCAGCGTTTATGACTGGACCAGCGGTTTCTATCCGGGCTCTTTGTGGTATGCCTACGAACTGACGGGCAACGATACACTGAAAACATGGGCCATCCAATATACCAACCTGTTGAACCCCGTCCGTTACTACACCGGTACGCACGACCTGGGCTTCATGGTAAATTGCAGTTACGGCAACGCAGAGCGTCTGGCTCCTAACGACACCATTGCAGCCGTAATGAAAGAAACAGCCGACAACCTGTGCGGACGCTTCAACGATTCCATCTCGGCTATCCGTTCATGGGACTTCGGAACATGGAACTTCCCCGTTATCATCGACAATATGATGAACCTGGATTTGCTGTTCAATGTAGCCAAGGCAACCGGCAACAACTCTTATAAAGACATCGCCGTAAAACACGCAATGACTACCATGAACAACCACTTCCGCCCCGACTATACCTGCTGGCACGTAGTAAGCTACAACAACGACGGCACGGTAGAGAAGAAACAGACATTCCAGGGCAAGAACGACGACTCTTCATGGGCACGCGGACAAGCATGGGCCGTATACGGCTATACTGCCTGCTATCGTGAGACGCAAGACACTACTTTCCTGAATTTCGCCGTAAAAGTGGCCGACATGATTATGAACCGTGTCAAGACCGACGATGCCATTCCTTACTGGGACTATGACGCTCCCGTAACCGAAGAGACTCCGCGCGACGCATCCGCCGCTTCCGTAACCGCTTCCGCCCTGATAGAGCTGAGCACAATGGTTCCCGACGGAAAGAAATACCTGGATTATGCAGAAAAAATCCTGAAGAGCCTGTCGGGCGACGCCTATCTGGCAAAGGTCGGCGAAAACCAGGGATTCATCCTGATGCACTCTACCGGTTCGCTGCCTAACGGTTCGGAAATCGACACTCCGTTGAACTATGCGGATTACTATTACCTGGAAGCCCTGAAACGCTTCATGGACTTGAAAGGTATCAGCTACAAAAACCTCTAATAACCAGACTGTAAACCAACAAACATTATGAATAAGACTTTTAAATATATCGTCCTGCTGGCACTTGCCTGCTTCGTTGGCAAAGCAAATGCCCAGGAATTGAAAACCGAAGTGTTCTCGCTCCTCAACCTGGATTATCCCGGACTGGAGAAAGTAAAGGCCCTGCACCAGGAAGGCAAAGATGCCGATGCAGCCAAAGCGTTGCTCGACTACTACCGTGCACGTACCAACGTGAAGACTCCCGACATAAACCTGAAAAAGGTTACCATCGGCAAGGACGAACAGAAAATGGCCGACGAGGCTCTGCAACATACATTCTTTGCCCACAAAGGCTACCAGCCGTCATTCAATTACGGTGAAGACATCGACTGGAGATACTGGCCGGTAAAGGACAACGAACTGCGCTGGCAGTTGCACCGCCACAAATGGTTTACTCCCATGGGCAAGGCCTATCGTGTAAGCGGCGACGAGAAATACGCCGTAGAGTGGACCAAACAGTACATCGACTGGATCAAGAAAAACCCGTTGGTGAAGGTCGACAAGAAAGAGTATGAAATGACCGGTGACAACCAACTGAAAGGTGATGTGGAAAACGCACGTTTCGCATGGCGTCCGCTGGAAGTGAGCAACCGTCTGCAAGACCAGACCTCACAGTTCCAACTGTTCCTCCCGTCTCCCTCTTTCACCCCGGAGTTCCTGACCGAGTTTCTGGTAAACTACCACAAACATGCCATCCATATATTGGGCAATTACTCTGCACAGGGCAATCACCTGCTGTTCGAGGCACAGCGTATGATCTACGCCGGCGCTTTCTTCCCCGAATTCAAAGAGGCTGCTGCCTGGAGAAAGAGCGGTATCGACATCATGAACCGTGAAATCAACGTACAGGTGTATAACGACGGCGGACAGTTCGAGCTCGACCCGCACTACCACCTCGCTGCCATCAACATTTTCTGCAAGGCACTGAACATTGCCGACCTGAACGGTTTCCGCAACGAGTTCCCGCAGGAGTACCTGGATACAATCGAGAAAATGATTGTATTCTATGCCAACGTTTCTTTCCCCGACTACACCAACCCGTGTTTCAGCGATGCCAAACTCACCAATAAGAAAGAAATGCTGAAGAACTACCGCAACTGGAGCAAGATGTTCCCGAAGAACCAGTTCATCAAATATCTGGCAACTGATGGTAAAGAAGGCGCACTGCCCGAATATCTCTCCAAAGGTTTCCTGAAATCCGGTTTCTTCGTATTCCGTAACTCTTGGGGAACGGATGCCACGCAAATGGTTGTAAAGGCCGGCCCGAAAGCATTCTGGCACTGCCAGCCGGATAACGGTACTTTCGAACTCTGGTTCAACGGCAAAAACCTGTTCCCCGATTCCGGTTCGTATGTATATGCCGGCGAGGGCGAAGTGATGGAACAACGCAACTGGCACCGTCAGACCTGCGTACACAACACCGTAACGCTGAACAACAAGAATCTGGACCAGACCGAATCCGTAACCAAGCTGTGGCAGCCGGAAGGCAACGTACAGATATTGGTTACCGAGAATCCGAGCTACAAGAACCTGAAACACCGCCGTTCCGTATTCTTCGTAGACAACAGCTACTTCGTAATTGTAGACGAAATGGTGGGAAGCCAGAAAGGCTCCATTAACCTGCACTACCAGATGCCGAAAGGCGAAATTGCCAACAGCCGCGAGGACATGACTTTCGTCACTCAGTTTGAAGAAGGAAGCAACATGAAGCTGCAATGCTTCGGCCCCGAAGGCATGACGATGAAAAAAGAGCCGGGCTGGTGCTCCACCGCTTACCGCAAACGCTACAAACGCATGAACGTATCCTTCAATGTGAAGAAAGACAGCGAAGATGCAGTACGTTACATCACCGTTATCTGTCCGATAAAGAACAGCGCAGACGCCCCCAAATTGTCTGCCAAGTTCAAAAACAAGGCATTCAATGAAAACGGACTGGAAGTAGAGGTGAAAGTAAACGGCAAGAAACAGTCTTTAAATTACAAATTATAATATAAAAGCAACATGACGAAAGGGAGTGCCCAAAAATGAAAAGCAAAGCGATAGCGATTTTAGTTTTTGAGCAGTCCCTTTCTTCATAATGAAAAGCGATACATCCCGGTTATGAAAAACAATCTTTCCAATGTACTTCTTCCGTTAGCCACATTAAGCCTCGCTTCCTGTGCCGGCCAGCAAAAAGAAGAACCCAAGCGTCCGAACATAATTTTCATGATGACGGACGACCATACCACACAAGCCATGTCCTGCTATGGCGGTAATCTCCTGCAAACTCCCAACATGGATCGTATAGCCAACGAAGGTATCCGTATGGACAACTGCTACGCGGTCAATGCCCTTTCCGGCCCGTCACGCGCCTGCGTCCTTACCGGTAAGTTCAGCCACGAAAACGGCTTTACGGATAATGCAAGCACCTTCAACGGCGACCAGCAGACATTCCCGAAACTGCTCCAGCAAGCCGGCTACCAGACGGCCATGATCGGCAAATGGCACCTTATCAGCGAACCGCAGGGCTTCGACCACTGGAGCATCCTGAGCGGCCAGCACGAACAGGGCGATTATTACGACCCCGATTTCTGGGAAGACGGCAAACATATCGTAGAGAAAGGCTATGCCACGGACATCATCACAGACAAGGCCATCAAATTCCTCGAAGGCAGGGACAAGAGCAAACCGTTCTGCATGATGTATCATCAGAAAGCGCCTCACCGCAACTGGATGCCGGCTCCGCGCCACTTGGGCATCTTCAACAATACCACATTCCCGGAACCCGCCAGCCTGTTCGACGACTACGAGGGACGCGGCAGAGCAGCCCGCGAGCAGGACATGTCCATCGAACATACCCTGACCAACGACTGGGACTTGAAACTGCTGACCCGCGAAGAGATGCTGAAGGATACCACCAACCGCCTTTACAGCGTGTACAAACGCATGCCTGCCGCCGTACAGGACAAATGGGACTACGTATATGCGCAGCGCATTGCCGAATACCGCAAGGGCGACCTGAAAGGTAAGGCATTAATCAGTTGGAAATACCAGCAATACATGCGCGACTACCTGGCTACCGTACTGTCTGTGGACGAAAATATCGGCCGCCTTCTGAACTATCTTGAAAAGACCGGAGAGCTGGACAATACAATCATCGTCTACACTTCCGACCAGGGCTTCTTCCTCGGCGAACACGGCTGGTTCGACAAGCGCTTCATGTACGAGGAATGCCAGCGCATGCCGCTTATCATCCGCTACCCCAAAGCTATCAAGGCGGGAAGCACAAGCAATGCAATCTGCATGAATGTGGACTTCGCTCCCACTTTCCTCGACTTTGCCGGTGTGGAAATCCCGTCGGACATTCAGGGTACTTCCTTGAAACCGGTGTTGGAGAACGAAGGCAAGATACCCGCCGACTGGCGCAAGGCTGCCTATTACCACTATTATGAATACCCTGCCGAGCATTCGGTAAAACGTCATTACGGCATCCGTACACAGGACTTCAAACTGATTCATTTCTACAACGACATCGACGAATGGGAAATGTACGACCTGAAAGCCGACCCGCGCGAAATGAACAACGTGTTCGGCAAGCCTGAATACGCCGAAAAGCAGAAAGAGCTGATGCAACTGCTGCAAGAGACTCAAAAACAGTATAAAGACAACGACCCCGACGAAAAAGTAAACGAGCTTTTCAAGGGCGACAGAAGATTAATGAAAAACAGATAAAACCATTAAATTTATTATCATGGATAGAAGAAGTTTTCTAAAAAACACAGGCTGGTCTTTTCTGGGACTGGCAGCTTCGGGAAGCCTGCTCGGCTCTTGCGTGGCAGGAAGTAAAGAGGCAAAGAAGATTATGCCGTCGGCAAGCAACCTGAAAGTATTCTGGGGCGACTTGCACAACCACTGCAACCTCACTTACGGACACGGCGATATGCGCGATGCTTTCGAGGCGGCCAAAGGCCAGCTGGACTTTGTCAGCGTAACGCCCCATGCCATGTGGCCGGACATTCCGGGTGCAAACGACCCTCGTCTGAAATGGGTAATCGACTACCATACCGGAGCTTTCAAGCGTCTGCGCGAAGGCGGCTATGAGAAGTACGTAAAGATGAGCAACGAATACAACAAGGAAGGCGAATTCCTTACCTTCATCGGATACGAGGCCCACAGCATGGAGCACGGCGACCACGTGGCGTTGAACTACGACCTGGATGCGCCGCTCGTGGAATGTACCTCTATCGAAGACTGGAAAGAGAAAGCCAAAGGACATAAAGTATTCGTCACTCCGCACCACATGGGCTATCAGGGCGGTTACCGCGGTTACAACTGGAAATGCTTCACCGAAGGAGACATCACTCCGTTCGTCGAGATGTATTCCCGTCACGGTCTGGCGGAAAGCGACCAGGGCGATTATCCGTACCTGCACGATATGGGTCCCCGCCAATGGGAAGGAACCATCCAGTACGGTCTGGAGCAAGGACATAAATTCGGTATCATGGCTTCCACCGACCAGCACTCCGGCTATCCGGGCAGCTACGGCGACGGCCGCATCGGTGTCCTGGCTCCGTCACTGACCCGCGACGCCATTTGGGAAGCTCTCCGCACCCGCCACGTATGTGCCGCCACCGGTGATAAAATCATCATCGACTTCCGCCTCAACGACGCTTTCATGGGCGATGTAGTCCGTGGCAACAGCCGCCGCATCTACCTGAACGTAACCGGCGAAAGCTGCATCGACTATGTAGACGTTGTCAAGAACGGCCAGATACTGGCACGCATGAACGGCCCGCTGACTCCGGTTGCACCGGAAGGCGATACCGTCCGCTGCAAAGTAAAAGTGGATTTCGGCTGGAACCGCGAAGAGCGCTATGTGCACTGGCAAGGCAAGCTGTCTGTCAACAAGGGCCGTATCGTAAGCGTTACCCCCTGCTTCCGCGGCGCTGCCTTCACCTCTCCTCAGGAGGGCGAAACCGAATTCAAGACACATGTCAACCGCATCCTCTCCGTAGGCGAGAAGGAAACGGAACTGGACCTGTACAGCAGCAAGAACCCGAATACCACCACCGCAGCCATGCAGGCGGTAATCCTCGACCTGGAGATGCCGAAAGACGGCGTGCTCACCGCAGACTTCAACGGCAAGAAGTTCGAACACACACTGGGCGAACTGCTCGAAGGTTCACGTTCGCACTTCATGATAGGCTGGTTGAGCGAAGCCATTCTCTTTAACCGCGCCATGCCCGAAAGCTGCTTCACCGTAGAGCACTACATGGAAGACAAAGAGCCTCAGCGCGACACCGATTATTATTATGTACGCGTGCGCCAGCGCGACGGACAATGGGCATGGAGTTCTCCTATATGGGCTGAAAGAGTTTGACAATCATGAAAAAATACGCTATAGGAATTGACCTTGGCGGTACTTCCGTGAAATACGCCCTTATCGACAATGAAGGCGTATTTCACTTTCAAGGGAAGCTGCCGTCGAAAGCCGATGTATCTGCGGAAGCGGTAATCGGCCAGTTGGTAACCGCCTGCAAAGAGGCAATGGCTTCGGCCCTGCAACTCGGAGTAGCGGTGGAAGGAATAGGTATAGGCACTCCCGGCATTGTGGACGAAACCAACCGCATTGTGCTGGGCGGAGCCGAGAATATCAAAGGCTGGGAGAATCTGAATCTTGCCGACCTCATCGAAGCGGAAACGGGGCTGCCCGTGCAGATGGGCAACGATGCCAACCTGATGGGACTGGGAGAAACGATGTACGGAGCCGGACAAGGCGCACAGAATGTGGTGTTCCTGACCGTGGGAACCGGCATCGGCGGCGCGGTGGTCATCGGCGGCAAGCTGTTCAACGGCTTTGCCAACCGCGGCACCGAACTGGGCCATGTGCCCCTCATCGCCAACGGCGAACCCTGCGCATGCGGCTCTGTGGGTTGTCTGGAACATTACGCCTCCACTTCCGCACTGGTACGCCGTTTCAGCAAGCGTGCCGCAGAAGCGGGCATCTCGTTTCCGGGCGAGGAAATCAACGGAGAGCTTATCGTACGCCTCTACAAAGAAGGAGACAAGCTGGCAACGGAGTGCCTGGACGAGCATTGCGATTTCCTGGGACACGGCATCGCCGGATTCATCAACATCTTCAGCCCGCAACGCATCGTAATAGGCGGCGGACTGTCCGAAGCCGGCGACTTCTATATCCGGAAAGTCAGCGAGAAAGCACACCGCTATGCCATAGCCGACTGTGCCGTGAACACTCAAATCATGGCTGCATCTTTAGGTAACAAGGCAGGAAGTATCGGCGCTGCGTCACTGGTCTTCTCACTAAACACGAAATAGTATGAAAAAGAATTTAGGAATGCTGGCGCTGACTATGGCGTTCTGGTTCACCATATCGTTTATCACCAATATCCTGGGACCGCTCATTCCGGACATTATCCATAACTTTAACCTGAGCGACCTGGCGATGGCGGGTTTCATCCCGACTTCTTTCTTCATCGCCTATGCCATCATGTCGGTTCCCGCCGGACTGATGATCGACCGTTTCGGCGAGAAACCGGTACTGTTTCTGGGCTTCCTGATGCCGTTCATCGGCACTACGCTGTTTGCCTGCATACACACCTACCCCATGCTGCTTGCCTCATCGTTCATCATCGGCTTGGGCATGGCTATGCTGCAAACTGTGCTAAACCCGTTGCAACGCGTTGTAGGCGGCGAAGAAAACTATGCTTTCGTGGCGGAAGTGGCCCAATTCGTATTCGGCATCGCTTCGTTCCTGAGTCCGCTGGTATATACGTACCTCATTCACGAACTCAATCCGGACATATACACGGAAGGCAGGAACTTTTTCATCGACCTGCTGGCAGGTATCACCCCGCCCGATCTGCCTTGGGTATCGCTTTACTGGGTATTCACGCTGCTGTTGCTGGTGATGCTGGTTGCCGTAGGGCTGTCCCGTTTCCCGAAAATCGAGTTGAAAGAAGATGAGAAAGGCGGTTCGAAAGACTCCTACCTGGCGCTGTTCAGGCAGAAATACGTATGGCTGTTCTTCCTCGGCATCTTCTGTTATGTAAGTACCGAACAGGGAACTTCCATCTTTATGAGTACGTTCCTCGAGCAGTATCACGGAGTGAACCCGCAGGTGGAAGGCGCAAAGGCCGTAAGTTACTTCTGGGGACTGATGACTGCCGGCTGCCTCGTAGGCATGGTACTGTTGAAGCTCATTGACAGCAAACGGCTGCTCCAACTATCGGGCGGACTCACCATCATCCTACTGCTCACCGCACTCTTCGGAAGTAAGGAAGCATCCATCATTGCCTTCCCTGCCATCGGTTTCAGCATTTCCATGATGTACTCCATCGTGTTCTCGCTGGCGCTGAATTCGGCATCGCAACACCACGGTTCGTTTGCCGGCATCCTGTGTTCGGCAATCGTGGGCGGAGCAGGCGGCCCGATGATTATCAGCATGCTTGCCGATGCCACTTCGCTGCGTACCGGAATGCTGATTATCCTCGTGTTTGTAGGCTACATCACATTCATCGGTTTCTGGGCGCACCCGCTGATTAACAACAAGACGGTAAGCCTGAAAGAGCTTTTCAGGAAGTAAAAGACAAGAACGGCACACAACAAAAAAGAGACCGCAACGGCTTGCTGCCGCATGCGGTCTCTTTACTTTACACAACCCTTTTTATATCTAAAATCTACATAACTGGTTCATTACTTTCCTTCCGCAGCATCCGGCCGGGTATTTATGGTACAGATGCTCACCCGGTTCCAGTCCGGTTCTTCAAACATATAACCCACTCCCTGACCTTCGGCAACAATCCGGTCTTTGGCGATTCTATATCTATTGACCAGCATATTGCGTACAGCCTCGGCACGTTGGCGGGCGATGCGTTCGTTCACCTCCGCACTGCCTTCGGGAGAGGCATACCCTTTGATAACGACTCCCGCTTCCTTATGATTTCTCAGATAAGTGGCGATGCGCTCCACATTGGGCAACTGTGAATTATCGATGCCGATTCTGCCCTGGCGGAACGTAATCACCGACTCCAACAGCTTCTTGCTATTGTCGATAGTATCCTTCACCACTTCCGGTTTCCGGTTCCGGCAAGCTGCCAGTTCACTTTCCAAATCGGAAACTTTCCGGTTGGCATCCTGCAATACTTTGGCGGTATTGTCGGCCTCGGCACGGAGACGGTTGATTTGGGCGTTCAGTTGGTTGACTTCCGCCTGGTCGTAAGGCCTTACTTCGGTAAAGTAATGGCGGCCGTTGCTGCATCCGAAATGATAAGTCAGCCCGGCGCTGATTTCCCAGGCTGCACGGTTGGCATGGAAACGCACGGCTTCCGTACCCATCGCGTTCATATCATACACCAAAGCCGGTTTCACAGCCAATGTCCATGCCTTGCTTTCTCCCAGGTTGAAGTTGAAATTCAGTCCCAGTTTGCTGGACATACTGTTACGGTCTTCGCCCATACCGGAGTTTACGTAATAATGCAACCAGCCGATACCTGCCACAGCCTCAACCTCAAACAGACGGGGAGCACCGTTATACCCCGCAAAGAGATTACCTAAGTTGACCAGCCCCAGCAGACTGACGTTTGACGCGTCAAAAGCCGTTTTGCTGCCCGTAGTGTTAAAGCTGCCCATAGCCTCCAGGCTCAGGCCGAAGGCAGGTGTCAGATACTTATCCACATGAACGCCCACTACCGGACGCATGTTCTTAAAGAACGAGTGATGCGTCAGCGGAGTCGTTCCACCCGCATTGACACCTATCGCCCAGTTGTCGGCAAACTTGTTTCCGGTCAGCGCCGTTTGTCCGTCAGCGTAGCCAACCGCAACACTCAACAATAATAAACTCGCTAAAATCTTTTTCATACAATTTTCTGTTTTAAGTTAGTACATAAATTTATAAATAGATGTTGAAAGCCTGTTTACAGAGCTTCCCAGTACTTCATATTGGTAATTCTTTCCAGCAGCACTTTTCTGTCGCCCTCGCGTACACTGTTGCCTGCCGCAACCGGGATGATGCTTGCCCGTTTGCCTATACCGTGCCATTTCAGCATAGCTGCCGGAACGCCACGTTCGAGCAATGCCTCATACACTCTTTTGGCACGGCGGTTGGAAAGGTCCGTATTATAAGCGCTGCTTCCCCTTGCATCGGTGTAGCCGGTAATCAGGAAGCGGGTGTCGGGATAGCTTTTCAGAAGCCCGGCCAGCCTGTCGAGCGTTTTTTCCGAAGCAGCCGTCAGCACATCCTTGTCAAACTCGAAGTAGATATTATCCAGCAGGTCGCACGCCATTGCTTCGACAGAACCGGCTGTATCCGCCTGCTTCTCTACAATCCGCTCAACAATCTTTTCCACTTCAACAGGTTTCTCTATCTCCACATACTTCACTACCGGAGCCTGCTTTTTGCTCTTTCCGCCAATGCGCCAGATGACGCGGGCAGACACCTGCACAAAGTGAGGAAGATTCTTCTGCACCGGCAGGAGATATTCACCTTGCAGGCCAAGCCCGAAGGAATTGCTTAGCCACGCATTTACACCTGCACCGAACGAAAGCGGAACAAAAGAGTTCTTATCCGATGAGCGCCCGTCGGGATTCCACACATCGGACGATTCCCAGTGCGCCTCTCCCGTGGGGTCGTCCACAAAATTGCCGCCATAGGCAGACGCGAAATTCTTATGCAGGTAATTCACCCCCACTCTGAGGTAGGGTTCTACCCATTGAGACTCAAACAAGGGGGTAAAGCGGAACTGCATGCCCAAACCGCCCATATACAGCAGGTCGTGTTTCCGGTCATTGCCCGCAATCCGGTTCTTGTTTTTCGCTACGCCTACCGTACCTTGCAAATCCAGATAAAACCACCGGTTCAGTTCCCGTGCCACATACAGGTTTGCTCCTCCCATCAGGTGGTTGGCCTTCAGGTTGTACATATAATTATCCGGAGTACTCTGGAAACCGGTGACAGACACGCGGCTCCAGTTTATCAACGAACCGCCTGCACCTATTTCCCATGCTTTCCTGTCCTGGCCTCTTCCCGTCAGAGGAACTGACAGGAAGAAGAGGGAGACAAGATATAGTATTGTTTTTTTCTTCATATTCATATGTATTTATCTACGTAAATCAATCAATTCATCCAGTCTGCCGGGCAATCTTTTATCTCCAAAGGTATGCGCTTGGTTCTGTCCGCAAAGTCAGCCAGGAAATACTGCTCACCTTCTTTCAGCAAGTAATAAGCAAATCTGCTGCGATATTCGTAAGTCGTGTTATATGTTATCTGATTAGTTCCCTTTTGTCTACTCCGAATATCCAGACCTATCCAATTACCCGGATAAGCACTTGTCAGCATAAAGCGTTTACCGCCTTCCGAAAGCGGTACAGTACCGGTGTGCACAGTACCTCCCGTTCCGTTAACGAACGTACGCATTTGGATGAATACAGCACGATTTTCTGCCAAAGCGGAAGCAGGCAGCTTGCCTTCCGGAAATTTCCAGATACCGGTATCCGGGTCTTTCGCAAACTTATCTTGCCCTGTCGGATAAGCATACGTTTTATAGAAATCAGGCAATTGGTCTGTATCGATTTCACCCCATAAAGTGGTTACTCCCTGTTTGATTTCCAAAAAGACAGTTCCTTCCTTAAAACCCGGAACCGGATATATTTCCGGAATATGAATCTTATCCTGCAAATATACGGTCTGTCCATAATCATTATAAGAACCGGCACCGTCACCGAAGTAAAGGCCTGAATAAAACTCGTTCCCATCCCACTCGTATTTTAACAACCCATTAATCGTATCATTCTTTGCCACGTTAGCTTTTTCCGTAGGAGTCAGTACCAAAGGACGCCGTATACGGAGATATGAATAACCGTAATCATAAGTTTGACTCTTATCTTTATCCAAATTCTGTTCATTTACAGGTAGGTTTATGTCCTTGATTTTAGCAGCCTTCATCATATAAGAGTTGAGACTACTTGGATAATCGCCCCATTCTCCATCTATCTGACGTTCAAATTTAAAAGATATATTTGCATATCTGGTAGAATTTATATCAGACGAAGCGTTGCTCAAATATACCGTACTCACCGTAGCCCTCACATTTACCCTATTCGGAACCAGCGTATTATTGGCACTTGTTTCCTGCACTCCGCCAACCGTTACGGTTACACTGCCTGTCCGGCGTGATAAAGGTTGGTTGTCCGGCAACTTATCCCATGCCACCTTGAACTGTCCGTTGTCATCGGTTGTAAAGGTTTCCGTTGCTCCTACTCCGGGCAATCCGCTTACCTGCACGCCTGCGGCTACTTTCTTTCCCGTTTTGTCATACACGGTAAAGAGCACCGAACCGTCCGTAGGAATCACATATTCCCGTAACTGGGAGTTCCAATAATCAGGAATGACATTATATTTTCCTACTTGTATTTCAATCACCGAAGACCTACCCGTCAGGAAATCCCAGAAGTCCGTCTGCTTGTTCCGGTCTGCCGGCCATTTCTGGTCGGGTTTATGAGGATTATCCACTTCACCGGATGCGATGTATTCTTTCCAAAGTTCATAGGCACTCTTTCCGTTCGCACCATTTGCGCCGTTTGTACCATTTGTTCCGTTTGTACCATCCTTACCGGCTTTACCGAAAGACGGCTTTCCGGTATCCGTACCATTGATATACCAGTTACCGTTCTCGCCAATGGCCACCTCCGGAGATTTCCCGTCGGCACCAACGGCTTTTTTACCCGTATCCGTACCGTCTACGAACCAGTTGCCGTTATTACCGATGGTAATCGTGGGCGACACGCCGTCTTTTCCATCCGTACCCGTGGCTTTCTTGCCGGTGTCCACACCATTGACAAACCAGTGGTCGTTAGCACCGATGGTTACGGTAGGCGGCACGGCATCTTTACCGTTCGCACCGTCCTTGCCCGCTTCTCCCTGCGCGGCAATGCCCGTATCCTCATTTCCTACAAACCAATGGCCGCTCTCGCCGGTAGCGCCTGTGAGGAAATACCAGAAATCCTGCACCGTATTGTTGCCGGCAGGCCATTTGCTGCCGGGGTTGTGCGGATTATCCACACTGCCGTCGGCAATCATATCCTTCCACTGGTCAAAAGCACTCTTTCCGTCTTTCCCGTCATTTCCTTTAAGATACTTGAAAAAGTCCGCAACTTCCGTCCGGTCTTTCGGCCAGTCTACCGTTCCGTCCGCTACTTTTTCTTTCCAAAACTCATAGGCCGAAAGCCCGGTATCACCTTTAGGCCCTTTGGGCATGGTGATATCAACATCGGTACAGGCGGCCATCAACAGGCATACAACTATCCCGTACCATTGTACAAATTTAAATTTACTCATCTGAATTTCAATTGTTTAATTAGCTTATAGTTTGTATATACTGTTTATAAGATGCAAATGGCAAACGGATGTAAGTTTCGGGCAGCCAGAAGTCCTTTTATTTCGTCTGCAAAAATACATACACATTTACAACGCATCATTTCAGATAAAAGACAATTAATTTCCCTTTTCGGACAAAATGCCCGAAAAAAGAATAAACAAGCGGTAAACATCTGTTTCACACCCATATATACTGAAACAGATGGCAGTTGTCCTTACTCTCCATGATGCCTTTCCGCTTCAATACCGAATACAAGTCCTCGCACGATTTCATGCCTATGCCGTGCAGCTTTGCCAACGCATTGAATCCGTTCTTCTTGACAAAGCGCAGAAGGTCTTCCAGCAGATAGATGTTATACTCCCTGAGCCTGCGCAGGATTCTCGGAGTTATCTCAAGCACTGCCAGAGGCGTCGACAGCATTTTCAGGTATTCAACGGGGATGCCCCGCTCCTTGAACGGTACGACAACCCTCACCGGAGTACGGTCGATGTTCCTTTTGGACAGAAGCGACCGGCAATTCCTGTATCTCACTCTAATCGCCTGAAGCTCCTGCCGTTCCTGCGCCATGGCATCCCAATCGTCCATAATCTCTTCTACCGACCTCTCATACATAGAGGCCAGTTCTTTTGCCGAAAGGCCGTATTTCTCCGCAAGTTCTTGCATGCCGTCTTTCCTTGTCAGCAGCGAGCAGAAAATATCCTGCTCCCTGGGGTCTTTTATCTGCATGGACATCTTCCTGACAAGCCGTTCAAAACTGTGCATGCAGTGGTTTTTCTTCTCCATTAAATATTTCATAGTGTTACGATTGTTTTTTGATGTGGCTCTCCTCGCGCAGGTGGGTCGGGGTTGTGCCGAACTGTTTCTTGCAGTAGCAGGTGAGGTGCGCGGAAGAGCTGAAACCGAACTCCCTGGCTATTTCCCGGAAAGCGATATCCGGGTTACAGATTTTCTCGTGGATAAGTTCGGCTTTCCGTTCCTGCATCCACTGATAGGGACTTTGATTGAAATAGTGCTGGAACTTCCGGTTGAAAGAGCGTTCCGAAACGCAGCACAGACTGGCAAACTCCTTGACGGTCTTTACCTTCCGGTAATTGTTCAGGATGAGATCCTCGAACTTGCTCCCCATTCCGGAAGCGCCGGCAAAAAAGCCAGCCAGTTCGTTTTTGGCATAAAAGCCGCGCAGTATCAGAATGATTTCCTGCTGTTTAAGAATATGCATGTGCCTGCACAGCAGTCCCGTTTCCAAATAGAACAGCACCTGCCTCAAGGCATGAAGCAGCGGTTTACGGATGGGCAGGGTGTGGTCGTTGGTGGCAATAGGTTTCTCATGAGAAATGGAATCGAAATACATCTTGTCGCACACCGTTATTTCCTTGTTCCAGAACAGCAGGAGGCATTCTGCCGGGGTGATGCCCGTCAAGCGGTTCTCTTCCCGCTGAGGTATGAGCACCATCCTGTTGGCATGCACGGAGATGGTATGCTCCCTGCCCAGCCCTACCTGCACCTCTCCTTTGAGCACGAACAGTATACAGAAGCAACCGTCATTATCAATCCGGCCTTCTTCGTGTGCAGTTAATTCGTACCGTGAAAATCCGCTTTCATACCTCAGTTGATAATTGAAGCAGGAACGATGCTCTGACAAATAAAATAATCTCATGATAGCTCCTTAATTTATACGCCATAATAACGCATCGCTTTTTTAGATTGTTTTTCACAAAAAAGACATTTATTTATAAATTTAAGACTATCCGTAAGGTTTCGCAGGGTTTTATAAGTATTTGAAAGGTGTATTGATTCCGCTCATTAGCAGCAAGATGGCTGCCAATAAAGTCAAAGCAAAAGATTATCCCGTTCCACCGTGGAGTAGTTTTCATTCCACCGTGGTGGAACAAAAACTACTCCGTGGCAGAACAAAACTTTCTCCACGGTGGAACGGATTGGTTCTTGCATGCTTTCTGCCTGATACTTATAGAGGAAACACTCGAAGATGCGCTTTGGAGGGAAAGATAATGGCTGTATTTATTATCCCCATAAATAGGGATTGTTCCATTGTGGAATACTTTGTATCTTTGCCACAAAACTAAACGGATGAAACAAGGGTGCCTGAAAATAATGAGATGGTTTCTGCCTGTGCTATTTATATCGTACATGGCAGGTATCACACTCTTTACTCACTCGCATGTAGTGAATGGGGTGACCATTGTCCATTCGCACCCGTTTAAGAAAGACTCTCCCCATAGTCACACCACAGTCGAATTTCAATTGATTCATTTGCTGAGCCACGTGGCGACTACCGGAGCCGGTATCTTTTTTCTCTCTTTTCAGTTTATTGCTTATCTGCTCTATACCCTTTCGTGGCGTCCGGATAGGGCAGGATACTGTTCGTCCGTCGTGGGCGTGGTATCTTTGCGGGCACCTCCTGCCGGAAGATAGAACCTCTCTCTCACTGCATTATTTAGAAAAATTTATTTAGTAATTCTACTATCCAAAAATGAAAATGAAGAAATATATATTTTTCCTCGTTGGCCTGTGCTGTGCCCTGTTGCCTGCTATGGCCGACCAACCGGAACTGCTGGAACTGAAAGCGTCTGATGCCAATATTATCGGTCATGTACTCGATAAAAAAACAGGTGAACACCTCTCTTATATAACAATCGCCCTGAAAGGAACTACCATTGGTACGGTGACGGATGCCACCGGACACTATTTCCTGAAAAACCTTCCCGAAGGGAATTTTGTGCTCGAAGCCAGTTCGGTGGGGTATAAAACCATCAGTCGCAATGTCAGTCTCAGAAAAGGAAAGACACTTGAAGAAAATTTTGAGTTGGAAGAAGATGCCGTGGCGCTTGACGGAGTGGTGGTATCGGCCAATCGCAGCGTAACCAAGCGGCGCCTGGCACCTACATTGGTCAATGTGGTAGATATGAAGATGTTTGAGAATACAAACTCGCCTACACTTTCGCAGGGGCTTAACTTCCAGCCCGGCGTCCGGGTCGAAACGAACTGTCAGAATTGCGGTTTCCAGCAGGTGCGCATCAACGGACTGGACGGTCCGTATACACAGATTCTTATCGATTCGCGTCCCATCTTCAGTGCCCTTTCCGGTGTTTACGGGTTGGAGCAGATTCCTGCCAATATAATCGAGCGCGTAGAGGTGATGCGAGGCGGAGGTTCTGCCCTGTTCGGTTCGTCCGCCATTGCCGGAACCATTAATATCATCACCAAGGAGCCACTACGCAATTCGGGGCAGTTGGCACATACCCTTACTTCTATCGGCGGCAGCTCGTCTTTCGATAATAATACTTCGCTGAATGCATCGCTGGTGACCGATAATCATCGGGCGGGACTCTATGTGTTCGGGCAGAACCGTCATCGGGATGCGTACGATCATGATGGAGACGGTTATTCCGAAATGCCGAAACTTAAAAACCAGACAGTCGGCTTCCGTTCGTTCCTCAAGACAAGCACTTATTCTAAGTTGACATTCGAGTATCATCACTTACAGGAGTTCCGTCGTGGCGGAAACCTGCTGAACCGTCCGCCTCACGAGGCTGACATTGCCGAGCAGATTCAGCACTCTATCAACGGCGGCGGCTTGAAATTCGATTATTTTGCTCCGAATGAAAAACACCGTCTGACCGTTTATACTTCGGCACAGCATACGGACCGCGACAGTTATTATGGCAGCAAAAAAGACCAGAACGCCTATGGAAAGACAACGGACCTGACCTTTATCGGCGGTTCTCAATATGTGTACAGTTTCGGTAAATGCCTTTTCATGCCTGCCGACCTGACTGTGGGATTGGAGTATAACCGGGATAACCTGAAGGACGATATGTGGGGATACAACCGTTATACGAAGCAGACGGTAAATATCGGTAGTGCTTTTTTGCAGAATGAATGGAAAAACGAAAAATGGAGCATTCTCTTGGGCGGACGTCTGGATAAGCACAATCTAATCAACCATGTTATCTTTAGCCCTCGTGCCAATCTCCGTTTCAATCCTTCCGAGGACATTAATCTTCGCTTGAGTTATTCGTCGGGCTTCCGTGCCCCGCAGGCTTTCGACGAAGACCTGCATATTGAGAATGTAGGCGGAACGGTGTCGATGATTGAGCGTGCCAAGAATCTGAAAGAGGAAAAATCTCAGAGTTTCAGCGCCTCAGCCGATATGTATCACCGTTTCGGTGCTTTTCAGGTGAACTTCCTGGTTGAAGGTTTTTATACCAGACTGTCGGATGTATTTGTACTTGAGAACATCGGAGAGCGGGACGGCATTCTTATCAAAGAGCGGCGTAACGGTTCGGGTGCCAAAGTATTGGGACTATCGATGGAAGGAAAAATGGCTTATCTCTCTTTGTTCCAGTTACAGGCAGGAGTCACCTTGCAACAGAGCCGTTATGACGAACCGGAAAAGTGGAGCGAAACGGCACCAGCCGAGAAGAAGATTTTCCGTACACCAAATACCTATGGATACTTTACGGCAACGTATACGCCGATCAAGCCTCTCTCATTATCCCTGTCGGGCACGTACACCGGCTCGATGCTGGTGCAGCACATGGCCAGTTATATTGACAAGGATGTGGCGGTGAATACACGCGATTTCTTCGACATGGGAGTCAAGGTGGCCTATGATTTCAAACTTTATAAGTCGGTGGACCTGCAATTGAGTGCAGGTGTGCAGAATGTGTTCAATGCTTATCAGAACGATTTCGACCAGGGAGTGGAGCGTGACTCCGGATATATTTACGGTCCGGCTGCTCCGCGAAGCTATTTCGCCGGAATAAAGATCAGCTATTAACTCCATTACATTTGAATGGAAACCGATCTGCTGTTCGGTCGAAATGAAAAAGAGCGTAATGAACGGCGTTTACGCCTGCTCATTACGCTCCGAAGTTATAAAATACTATTTACTGGTTTTAGGAAGTTGGTTTGAAAATAAGGTTGGTTAGTTATTACTATTGATATTATCATCCATAGTACCATAGCCATGAATATAATAATCAGCTATACTAAACTTACCATCATTATCCAATGTTATGAAAATACGAGCATCACTACCATATGTAGGATGATATTCATCTATACCCCAATTAAAGTTTTCATCAGTTTCCTTATTTGATGTATTTTCATCTAAGAATAAGCTTATTAAACCAGTAGGCGCCGCATCCGGAGTGAAATCTTTGAAAAAATCTTGTTCCTTTACATAAGCATCAACACCAGCAGGTACCATATCAGTTCCTTTCAGCATATAAACTTTCTTGGTATTAGCACCTTTTTCAACTTTTAGTGTCGCAGCAGTTCCTTCAGCGGACACAACCGTCAATGTCAATGCTCCATTACCTGAGAAGTCAGCTTCTTTCGGTTCTTCCACCTCTGCCGCTTTAGTCTGAATACCATTCTTACCTTCACCAGCCTTATCCACCAAGTCAACAATCTCACTCAGCTTACCGTCCTTATCAACCGTTACAGCTCTCAAGTGATAAGTAGAACCCGGACTTAAAATATACAATCCGCCGTTGTTTTCCTCAGTTTTAAGTTTGCCCAGTTCTTCTACTTTATATTCAGTCCACTGTACATTGCTGGAAGCTTCATCCACCATTATCCAATCAAGGTTAGCAGGAACAGATGTTTCCCAGAATACGCGAACCGCTGTCGTATTTTCATTGACACTGATATCTACAAGCAGTTTCTCCGGAGAAGTCTGTTCGGGGAAGCTGACACTTGTAATACTACCTACTCCCTCAAAAGTAGGACGTCCCGTTGTAACTCCGGTATAAACAATCTTACCAAGCTTGCCTTGCTTGTCGATAGGTATGGCATATACATAATACTTGGTATTAGGAACCATATCCTTGCTGGCAAACTCTTTTGAGAACGGTTGAGTGTATGTAACAGGAACGCTTGCACCCAACTTAAGAATGCTGGCTTCGATTTCGGCTACGGACATCTCTGTAAAATCTTTACCGCTGTTTTTAGCAATAGCACCTGCATCCGTCTGTCCCACAATCATTTTAGCACAATTGGCATCTGCCGTAAAGGTAGCTTCAAAACTTCTCAAAGCAATCTTACCGGCAGGAATCTCTATGCTTGCCACCACTTGTCCGTTAAGTTCTGCATCGGGCACAGTGACTTCTTTTGTAAAGACCGTTCCCTTACCCTCTGCATCTACCGCATAAATGGCAACAACCACTTCGGTTTCATCAGTATCCAATGCGGTCAGAATAATACCCTTGCTTTCACTGATATCCTTATCCTGCAAAGCACTTCTTACCAATGTCTGTTCATTAAACGTAGCGCTTACGTCCGACCAGTTGTAGGGCTGCATAGAATAATCCTTGTTGGGATTCAAAGAAAGTTCGGCATCTTCGATGAAAGTCGCTTCCTTGTAGATTTCTTCGTACTTGGGCTGTCCGGTTTCAGAGTCCGTTCCCATATATCCCTTTATAATCGCCCCAATCACATACTTGGCGCACTTAGCCCCTTTCTTCACCTCTACATCCATAGAGAAAGCGGAAAGGTTCTTGATTTCAAATTCCACCAATTCGTCCATCAGGTCCTCATACTTGAAGATGAACTCCTTGACAGCTTCCTGGCTCTTGCCGCTCTCATTCTCGGCATAGACAGTCAGAACATAATCCTTATCTATATCGATGGGGATTTCCAGTTTAGTCTCTTCCTTGCCGGTTACAGCCGTATATGCGGCAGCAGACTCGCCTTTCGGTTCGCACTTCCAGTACCATTTTTCCGTATCATCGGAAGGGGTAACGGTTACTACGGCTTTGGTATTGTCGGCGCTAAGAGCAGGTTCGCTCACCGTGATAGTAGGTAAAGCCGGCTTTTCCGGTGTCGGATCGTTTTTGTCTTTGTCGTCCGAGCAACTTGTCCATACGCAAGCAGCCATTGCCAGTATGGGAAGCATTGTCTTAAAAATGTTTTTCATACATTATTAATTAATTAGTTAATAAATAGAGATAAATACTATAAGTAGAAAACAGGGAGATAATATGGGAAAAACAAAGAGGAAAAAGAGAGAGTTACCACACTGTTATCTTTTTGCAAAATTATAAATAATTTATAAAAACAACATAGAATATATATTTTTTTTCAGAACTTTTTCTATATTTGTTGCAAATATATCCAAAGAAAGTTTTAAACAAAGGGCTTTTTGTAAATATAAAATTAACATTATTACAGCATCCTTAAAATAAAGCCAACGACGAGAAATCCCGATGTTTACCTTTATACAGGACTAATATTAAGAAAAACGAAAGCAAACAAAACTGTAAAATAAAATAAGAGGACGGCAATATACACCTAAAAAATGTCTCTTTCCGCTTCAAACTAAAAAACAGAAACATTAAGTATTAATCAAATCATTAGAAGAACAAAGATGAGAAAATCAATTCTCTTGTTTGTGCTTTTAACTCTGTTCGGAATCCCGTACCTATTGGCACAGGGCGGATTCCGGATTACAGGACAAATCCTATCGGCGGAAGACAACCTGCCGGTAATCGGAGTATCTGTAGTTGAAAAAGGCACAACAAACGGTGTAATTACCGATATCGACGGAAATTACAGTATCACGGTAAGCAAGTCTCCCGCCACCTTGCAGTTTTCGTACGTAGGCATGAAGACGGTAGAAAAGCTGTTTACAGCGGCAACCCGCTACAATGTGATTATGCAACCGAACACCGAAATGGTGGACGAAGTGGTAGTAGTGGCATACGGCGTGCGCAAGAAAGGAACCATAGCCGGCTCCGTATCCACCGTAAAAGCGGAAAAGATGGAAAATGTGCCGGCAGCCGGCTTCGACCAGGCGTTGCAGGGACAGACACCGGGATTGTCGGTCATCTCCAATTCGGGAGAACCCAGCAAAGCCGCCGTATTCCAGATACGCGGCACAAACTCAATCAACTCAGGCACATCGCCGCTGTTTATCCTCGACGGCGTGCCCATTGCAAGTTCGGACTTCAACACCATCAGCCCGGGCGACATCGAATCCATTTCCGTGCTCAAGGACGCCTCGTCCACCTCTATCTACGGAGCACGCGCCGCCAACGGCGTAGTGGTAATCACCACCAAGCGCGGACTCTCCATAGACAAGGCGAAAGTAACGCTACGCGCGCAATACGGTTTCTCGCAACTGGCATCCGACGGCAAATGGACCATGATGAACACCCCCGAACGCATACAGTTTGAGAAAGAAATAGGCCTGGACACCGGGCAGGACTACGACCTGCTCTCACGCACCAACGTCAACTGGCTGAAAGAGATATTCAACGACCGCGCGCCGTTGCAGAACTACGAAATCTCCGTGAACCGCGCCACCGACCGCCTCAACTACTACGTATCGGGCGGGTTCTACGACCAGGACGGTATCGCCCAGAACTCTTCCTTCCGGCGCTACAACATGCGCGCCAATGCCGAAGTGAAAGCCAACAACTGGCTGAAAATAGGCACAAGCACCATGTCCGCCTACGAAGAGGTGCAGCAGGCGGAAGAGGGGGAAATGGCGATTTACACGCCGATAGCCGGCTCGCGCTTCATGCTCCCCTACTGGAGCCCCTACAACGCAGACGGCTCGATAGCCTCGGAGAACAACGGCACATGGACGGGCACGGGACAGAACCCCATCGAATGGATGGCGAACAACCCGGTGAGCTATAAGAAGTACAAGGTACTCTCCACCGTATTTGCCGACATCACCCCGATACAGAACCTGACCGTACGCATACAGTTCGGCGCCGACTACTCACACGCCACCACTTTCATGCAGTCGTTCCCGAGCTACGTCATCAACAACGAGCAGGGCACTGCCGGACGCAACTCCTCGGATGTGCTGAAACTGAGCGAAACCGCCACCGCCAACTACCGCTGGGCGCTGAACGACGACCACTCCTTCAACTTCATGCTGGGGCAGGAAGCCATGGACTACCAGTCGAGCGGCTTCCAGGTAGTGACGAAAGGACAGTCCAGCGACTTCCTCACGAACATCAGCTCCGGCACGCGCGCCTCGTCCTGGGACGACACCACCAGCGCATATTCCTACCTCTCGTTCTTCCTGCGCGGCGAGTACAACTACAAAGACCTCTACTACGGCGAAATGGCACTGCGCACCGATGCCTCCTCGCGCTTCGGCAAAGACCACCGCTGGGGTATGTTCTGGTCGCTGGGATTTATGTGGAACATTAAAAACGAATCGTTCCTGAAAGACACCGAATGGCTGACAAGCGCGCAAATCGCACTCAGCACCGGTACTTCGGGCAACTCGGAGATACCCTACTACGACCACCTGGCACTCGTTGCGGGCGGGCCGAAGTATAACGACGAAGCCGGTATCTACCCCAAACAGAGCGGCAACGAAGAGCTGAGCTGGGAACAGACCTGGTCCAACAACATCGGGCTGCGCCTGGGCTTCTTCAACCGCGTCAACCTCGACATCGACTTCTACCACAAGAAAACCACCGACATGCTGATGTCCGTACCCGAAAGCTATGCCATTACCGGCGAGGGCTACCGCTGGGACAATATCGGGGCGATGGTGAACCGGGGCGTGGAAGTGTCGGTCAACAGCGACATCATACGCACCAAAGATTTCACCTGGAACCTCAACACCAACGTCTCCTACAACAAGAACAAGCTGGTGGAACTGTACAACGGCGTGCAGGAGTACGTAAACTCCACCACCGGACTGAAATTCGTAGTGGGGCATCCGGTGCATGAGTTCTTCCTGAACCGCTATGCCGGCGTGAACCCAGCCAACGGCGACGCCCTGTGGTACACCAAAGACGGCGAGCTGACCACCGAATTCAACGAAAGCGACAAGGTGATGACCGGTAAGACGTTCGATTCGCCGTGGGCAGGCGGCTTCGGCACGACCTTTGCCTGGAAGGGCCTTTCGCTGTCGGCACAGTTCAGTTGGATGGCCGACCGCTGGGTGATGAACAACGACCGCTTCTTTGAAGAGAGCAACGGACTGTACAGCACCTACAACCAGTCGCGCCGGCTGCTGTACGACCGCTGGAAGAAACCGGGCGACATCACCGACATCCCCCGCTACGGCGTGACGGCGCAACTGGACGACCGCTTCCTCGAGAACTCCTCGTTCCTGCGCCTCAAGAACCTGACACTGGCATACGCACTGCCGCAGCCACTGCTGAAAAAGACCAACTTCTTCACCTCGGCACGCGTGTACCTGCAAGGCCAGAACCTGCTGACCTTTACGGGATTCACCGGACTCGACCCCGAGATGTCGAGCAATATCTACCGGGCACAGTATCCGGCTTCGCGCCAGTTTACGCTGGGCATCGAAGTATCATTCTAACCCTATCAAGCAAAAGAAAGATGATTAAGAAATTCAAACTATATATCATGCTGGTTGCCGTGGCGCTGTCGTCCGTCTCCTGTCTGGACAAAATGCCGGAAGACGGCATTCCTTTCGACGAGTCGCTGCAGACGGTATCCGACATAAACCTGGCGGTCATAGGCATCTACGACGCTTTCAGGAGCAAATACCTCTATTCGGGCAACCTGACGCTGCTGCCCGACATACAGACCGACCTGGTGTACGGAGTGAACGGCAACACCAATGTGTACGGCGACATCTGGCGCTGGAAAGAAATCAAACCCACCAATACCGACATCGAAGCCGTGTACGGTGCGTTGTACGATGTTATCAACCGCTGCAACTTCATGCTCGACCGCGCGGACGCCGTGCGGAAAAAGACCACCGACGACAAGGAGCTCGACAAGCTGGACCAGTGCTGCGGCGAGGCTTACTTTGCCCGTGCACTCGCCTACTCGGAGCTGGTGAAGCTCTTCTGCAAGGCATACGAAAGCGATGAGGACGCCGCCGGCCAGTTGGGAGTTATCCTGAGCGAACACTATCTGGGCGATGAAACCATGAGGCGCGCTTCGCTGAAAGACTCCTACCAATTTATCCTCGACGACCTCGACCGTGCGGCAGAGTTGCTGGAACTCGAAGAGGACTTCGACACCGACACGCAGGGAACGCTGTACGACAGCATCTACTTCAACGAATATACGGTGTATGCCCTCCGCGCCCGCGTACTTCTCTATATGAAGCGGTGGGACGAGGCCATCAAGTATGCCACCAAAGTCATCGACAGCGGTTACTACTACCTGTCGAGCTGTACGCGCGCAGCCACCTCAAGCGCCAGCTACTACAAGTATATGTGGACGAACGACTTCTCCACCGAAGCCATCTGGAAAGTGGGCTTTACCGTTAATGCCTACGGCGGCGCACTGGGACAGGTATTCGCCAACTACGACTACAGCACCCTGCGCCCCGACTATGTGCCGGCTACGTGGGCTATCAACCTGTACGACATGAACGACCTGCGCGTATCCGCATTCTTCCAGAGCTTCACCACCGGATACAGCCACGGGCTTACATGGCCGCTGCTGATAAAATACTTCGGCAACGAATCGTTCACCAACTACAACATCCTGCACGTCAGCATGCCGAAAGTGCTCCGCCTGTCGGAACAGTACCTCATCCGTGCAGAAGCATACGTGCAACGCGACCAGCCCGACTACGGCAAGGCGGGAAGCGACATATCCGTACTGCGCACGGCACGTTACTCCTCCTACGGCGGCTCCACTTCCCTGAACAAGGAGAATGCAATGGACGTCATCGAACAGGAACGCGTAAAAGAGCTATACATGGAAGGCTTCCGCCTGCACGACCTGAAACGCTGGCACAAGGGATTTGAACGCACGCCGCAAGACCAGTCGCTGTCCAACGGCAGCAGCCTGAAAGTGGAAAAAGACGACCCGCTGTTCGTATGGCCCATACCCCAGCACGAGCTGGATGCACCAGGCTCGGAAGTAGAACCTAATGAAAGTAACAAATAAGCCAAAAGATTTATGATAATGAAGAAACTATTAACCGGATGTATGGTAGCCCTTGCCATCCTGGCAGCTCTGGCAGGACTTGCCGGATGCGACCAGGACAAGGTGCTGTACAGCGGACGCAACTACCTGATGTTCTCCGATACGCTTTACCACTATGCCGTACAGGAGAGCAACGAGAAGTTCGAAGTTCCCGTATCCGCTACCAGACGCGCCGACTACGACCGCACGTTTGCCGTGGAAGTGGTGGACAAGGAAAGCAATGCCGTGGAAGGAAAACATTACAGGATTCTTTCCAATACCGTAACCATCAAGGCGGGCGAAACCGCCGCCAATGTCGAGATAGAAGGCGTGTACGAGAATATCGGCATCAGCGATTCACTGGGATTTGCCCTGCGGCTGATAATCCCCGAGACCGAACAGTGGCACAAATACGGAACAGAGACCAAAGTGGTGATGCAGAAAGTATGCCCGTTCGACATCAATGCCTTTACCGGCTATTGCAAGGTCACTTCCTCGCTTTTCAATACCTATATGACGAATACGACCCTGCGCCTGATAACGTCTGAAGTCGTGGAAGGGGAAGAGAATACGATTGTACTGCACGGACTCTACTTCGACGGATATGACACCAAGCTGAAATTCAACTACGACGATTTGCTCGAACCCAGCATCGAAATGGAAGAGCACGTCTGCGGCAGCACTGCCGAACTGTTCGACACCACACATGGCAACGGCAAGCTGATGATGACGCAGCCGTCGGGCTATCCCGCCTACTTCAGCACGTGCGAGAAGTTCGTGTTCCACTACGTCAACATCCGGGTGGACAACAAGGACGGCTCGCTGGTAGGCGTGGTGGATACTCCTGCTAACATCATCGAATGGATAAGCGAAGCGGAAGCCGAAAAGCTGAAAGAACAAGGATATTAACTTTATAACCCCTACAATTATGAAAATAACAGAACTGAAAAGCATGAGCCTGATTATAGTGCTCGCCATGATGATAATGACAGCGTTCACCGCCTGTTCGGACGACGATAACGAAGGCAACAAAACCGTTGTTTTCCCTGAGCTTGCAAACATCAGCAGCGCAGCCGGAGAAACTACCGAACTATCTTTTGAAGCATCTGCGGACTGGGAACTCTCCAGCAATGCCGGCTGGTGCAAATTCCAGAACGGCGAATTCCTGGAAAGCCTCATCTACGGAAAGGCCGGAAAGCAGACCGTTACCATTATGACCTCCGCTGACGGACAGAACTACAACGAGGATGCCGTAGCGGAAATCACACTGAAAATGGGCAATGCCTCGCAGGTAATCTACAAGGTGACGCGCGCCAAAAGAGAATATGCCGACCTCGTTGTCAGCGATGAAGCAGGCAATATATATGACCGGACGCACCCGCTGACCATCAAGGGCAATACCGCTACCTCACCCGTCTATACCGTTATCAAGGCACAGGCGGAAAACGGCGTGAAGATAGGCTTCACCAATCCGGAATGGCTGAGCTATGTCATAGACGAAAAAGCGGGAACGTATCAGTTTACGTTCAATACGGCAAACACGAGCGGACTGAATCCCAAGTATCCGATTACCGGAAACAGCTATACCCTGACTTTCGTTACCGAAGACGCCACGACCGCCAAAACGGACAAGGTGCGCAAGGTGGAGATTCCCGTCGTGTACGAAGGACTGCAACGGGACGCTATCGGCATCAGCCCCACGTACCTGAACGCGCTGGCAAGCGTGACGGGAGAAGAGCTGTCGGACGATACCGGAATTCTGGAACAGATGCAATCGACCGTTACCGTATATAATGATGAATTCGAGACTGTGGTATTCGCCATGAAGAACCAGGACGGTGAATTCAGTTATGATTTCAACAGTACGGTAGACTGGCTGCACGCCGTTACAGGAACAGGCAGTAATAAGGATAAGGTAACGGTCACCGCCGACCTTAACGAGAATACGGAAGAGCGAGCAGCTACCGTCATGGTATTCCCTAAAGCCGTTTATGATGAAATAAAGAGCAACTGGGCAGGCAACCTCATCGACGAAAGCACGGGAGACATCAAGTCCAATTATGCAAACAATGTCATGACCAATATCACACAGGAAGCCTGGCAGGAACAGGGTGACAGAATTAAATTCAAAGCGCTGTTTATGTATGCGTACGATTACGACCAGACCGGGTTCAGAAACATCAAGGACTTCTTTGAAGGCACTGTTATCAAATTTGAGGACTTGGAGAATTCGGACGATGTCGACGAATATAATGTAACCGACAACAATGTATGGAAAGCCACCATCCCCAAAAGCCTGCTCAAGAAATTCGACGAAATCGGAGAACCGGGACACGGTCCGGGAAAAATCATTTTCGAGCCCGTTGAAGCGGCTACCGACCAGGAAATAACGGAAAAAGCCTCTCATGCAGGTATTTCATCCGAAAAGATGTCAGGTCAGGCATGGTCACAGGACGCACGCAAACTGGTACGTATCAACGGAATAGGTTTCTGCTTCGACAACACCAGCTATGAAACATACGCCAACGATTACCAACTGGTGGTCAAGGGCGAAGGCGAAGAGATTCTTGCACTCTGCATCGTAGAAGTATTTGACGATACACAAAGCCAAACCACCTTCTGACGGAATATGTACAAGCAACCACTGTAACTCAAACTACAGAAAAGAAAGAATAAATGAACTCAAAGAGAATTATAAAAGGAAAACTGTTTCTTGCAGCACTTGTCACCATGCTATGCGGCATGGTGGCAGGCGGATGCTCTGACGACAAGGACGAACTGGCGGGCAAACAATACGGCCACGTACAGTTCAGGCTCTACAAGTCGGCATCCTATACGCAGGAAGAGACAACCCGGGCCGGCACGGCATCTACGCGTGCCACCGCAATGGACCGGTTGAGCGACGCCCAGAAAGTGGAAATCGAAATGCAGCACAACGGTATGAGCATCACCCAGACCCTCGTGCTGAACGCCTACAACGAGAGCAACGCCGAATACGGCATGAGAAGCGACAAACTGGAGCTTCTGACCGGAACGTATAAAATCGTAGGCTACAAGCTGCTCGACAAGCTGGACGAGGTGATCACCGGCATATCTCCCGGTGCGGACGAGACGTTTGAAGTCGTTTCGCGCGGACTGACTACCAAAGACCTTGTTGCCGACTCGCAAGCGCGGGGCATGGTGACTTTCAAGCTGATAAAGTCCGGACTCACCACACGCGCCGCCGACGGTGAGAGCATCGACTATCTGTTCAGCGACATAAAGGTTATCGACGTAACGGTGACCAACACGTTTACACGCGTGCCCGTCACTATCAAGAACCTGAAAGTGACTTATAAGGAAGAGTATGAAGAACATCCGAATACGGACTATACCGACGACAACAAGCACAAAGACAAATATAAGGATATCGGTACCGCCAAATGCGACTCGGCAGTATGGCTGCCCGCCGGCACGTATCAGGTAACCTCTTACACCATTTATAAGAAAAGCGGTTCGGTAACCTCTACGCTCGACTCCAGAAGCCAGCTTGCGGGAGAGATGTTCAGCGTAGAAGATAACAGACAGACGGACGATGCCCTTGTGCCCATCCAACTGTCGCCGACAGCCGCTTACATCAAGGACTACATCGCACTGAAAGCCATTTGGGAAGCGCTCGACGGAAGAAACTGGCACTATACCGGAGAGACAAGCCCTGCCGGAGCAACCTGGAACTTCAATAAGGAGGTAGACATGTGGGGCGACCAGCCCGGCGTGTCGCTGGACAGCAAAGGACGCGTTATCAGCCTGTCTCTCGAAGGCTTCGGCGCCAAAGGCAGAGTGCCCGACGCCATCGGCCAACTGACCGAATTGAAAGTGCTTTCCCTCGGGTCGCACAACGAAAAGCTGGGCGGCAGACTGTTCGGCGCAGGCGGAATAACGCCCGATATGAGCGATGCACAGAAACAGAAGATGCGCATGCACTACAAGGAACTGTTCCTCGACTACGACCCCAGGGAGAATATGTCGGAACTCCTGCAGGACGGCATTAACCGCGACCCCGAAATGGCAAAGATAAAGAAAAGCAACCGTATCAGCATGAAAGATATACAGATAGGCCAGACAACCAACAACATTACTTTCATATCCAAAGCGGTAATGCGGTTGAAGAACCTGCAACAACTTTATATTGCCAATTCTCCCATTAAGGCTGAGGACATCTGCACAGATTGGGAAAACGAAAATTCCGAATATGCCAAGTCATTTAAAGAGGAAAGCAGCTCCTGGGCATGGAGAACCCTGACCGACCTGACGGACGTAGAGGTGTACAACTGCCCCAACCTGACGAAACTTCCGGAGTTCCTGTTTGAACTGCCCGAAATCCAGTTGCTGAACATCGCCAACAACAAAGGCATTGACGGACTGAACGGAGCAAGAGACGGAAGCGGCGAGCAACTGACAGCCGACTGGAAGAAATTAGCGGATGCAACTGTAGGAGCCAAACTCCAGATTCTGTATCTCGGCAACAACAACCTGACTAAATTTCCGGAACACGCATCATTGAATAAAATGAGAAAACTGGGACTGCTCGACTGTATCAACAACAACCTTACAGGAAAGCTGGAAGCCTTTGGCAAGGAAGTGGAATTCACTACCCTGACTCTGGACAACAACCAAATTACCGAAATACCGGAGAACTTCTGCGGTTTCACCGAGCAGGTAGAAAGCCTGAGTTTTGCGCACAACCTGATAGAATACATCCCCAATATCTTTAACGCAGAATCCGTCTATACAATGGGGTCTGTAGACTTCTCGTACAACCGGATAGGACAGAATGACGGGAAAAACATTAATTGCAGCCTGGACGACTTCAAGGGAATTAACGCCTCAACGATTTCTTTGTCGAACAACCTTATCAGTAAGTTCCCCACGGAACTGTTTGCCAAAGGTTCCCCCATCTCCACCATCGACCTGAGCAACAACCTGATGACGGAGATTCCGAAGTACTCGCTAAGGTCGGAAACTGGTAACTACAAGAACACGTATCTGCTGACCGTTATCGACCTTCGCTTCAACAAGCTGACCAAGCTGTCGGACGACTTCCGCGCAACCACGCTGCCTTATCTGAAGAACCTCGACCTCAGTTACAACTGTTTCTCGAAGTTCCCGACCGAACCGCTGAACAGCAGCCAGTTGCAAGCTATCGGTATCCGCTTCCAACGCGATGCCGACGGCAACCGCATCTTGCGCGAATGGCCTACGGGAATTACCAGTTGCCCCAGCCTTATACAGTTGCAGATAGGCTCAAATGATATCCGCAAGGTAAACGAAACGCTGACATCGCAACTCTACATCGTGGACATCAAGGACAACCCGAACATCAGCATCGACGTAACAAGCGTATGCTCGCAAATAAGGGCAGGCATGTATAAACTGATTTACGACAAGACTCAGGATATCCGTGGCTGTGATGCTTTAGACATAAAACGATAAACCAATAAGATTCTACCAATGAAATATGTATATAAAATAATGACGGGGCTGGCTCTCTTCGCAGGGCTGGCAAGCTCGTGCAAAGACGACGACGCAAGCATCCCCGGCGGCATTGCAGTGGATAAGGAAGAGATAACCGTAGGGCCCGAAGGCGGAACCGAAAGGATTACGGTCAACTCTTACAAGAACTGGGTGGCCGGAGCATCCAGACCGTGGATCGCCGTATCGCCCGCAAACGGTTCGGGTACAGCGGAATGCCGGCTTGCCATCGACTCTACCTTAGAGAACACGGCACGCACCTCGCAAATACGCTTTGCACTGGAAGGCCAGGAATCCAAACTGATAACCGTTACCCAGTTCGGTTTCGGGAAACAAATCATCGCTAAAGAACCGGATGTGGACATCGAAAGTTCGGCAGCTTATAACAAACGCCTTTTCGAGGCTGTCATATCCAGTAACGTCAACTTCCTGATTGATAAAGAGCATATCGACTACTCCTTTGCCGAAGAAGAGACAATGACCAATGAGGATAAAGCAGAATTCGGAGCCGACCGGACAGGCTGGATTACCCCTCCCAAAGATACGGACCTGAAACTGAACCTCGACCGGAAAGCCCGTCCGCGTACGGTCAAGGCAAAATTCCGCTGGGAAATGAATACGACTCCCTACACCCGGATAGCGAAAATACGCTTTGTTCCGCAAAATCCGGATGAGGACCAGTTGGTGGACGACAACGGCAATCCTATCGAAGCTTTCATTCTGACTGTGACCCAAAAGGCAGCTCCCAAGATTGAGGACAACCGTTCGGGAGACTCGCTGGCAATCATCACCATCAACGAGAAGATTCAAAGCATGATGTCCTTCGATACAAGTGAGAATATGCAGAACTGGGATAACGTAACCCTATGGGAGGCAATCGACAAGGATGTACCCGAAGGTGCGGTAGGACGCGTGCGTTCCGTCAAATTCTCCCTGTTCGACCTGCAGGAAGGTGAAACACTGCCCAAAGAAATACGTTATCTCAAATACCTGGAATCGCTCGACATCCAAAGCAACTCCAACAATCAGATACGTATCGTAGCGTTGGGCGAGGAAATCTGCGAACTGAAATACCTGAAATCGCTGAGTGTATCCGCCTATGGCATGAACGAACTGCCCGAAAACTTCATCAAGCTGGGCGGCAAGGCAGACAAGAGTTATCGCGGACTGGAAAAACTGGACTTGTCGGGCAACAACTTCCCGTCGCTGGCTGCCATTACCGAAGTGGTAAATGAAGAAAACTTCCCGAATCTGCACGCGCTCAGCCTTGTCGGAAACCGCCGGAGCGACTCCTACTCCGACCTGAGTCAGGGACGTACCCACAATGGAAGGGAACTCGGTCTGTACATCGACATCAGTGCCGGAGCGGAAAAGGAAGCATTCCTGCAACTGCTCACTTGGGACAAGCTGAGAAGCCTGCGGTTCTCGTACAACTTCATTGAAGGGACATTACCTACGGATGAAGAGGTAGATACCGCACTCGAACGGGCAAACAAACCCAAACGTTATCAGGACGACGACTTCTCCGACAACAAGGAAGAGTACAAAGACAAACTGGTAGGCGATACCTGCATCTGGCTGAAAACGAGTGACAACGAAGTCACATTCACCGAAACTGGCGGAACCACCCTGCAAGTGAAAGGACAGGATGTGCCGCGCGTACTGCCGAAGGCACGCTCCTTCTCCATCAACCTGAACTTCCTGACCGGTCCGGTGCCCAAATGGATTCTGTTCCACCCGTATTTTGTAGAATGGGACCCCATGACACTGCTCTTCAACCAGCAGGAAAACGGCAAGAACTCCGCAGGATTCAAAGTGGGATTCAATAACGTCGATGCGGTGAAGTTCAACTTTGAGTATTACTACGGCAAAGAGAAGCCGGAAGGTACCAAAGTAAACGGAGTAGCTTATCCGCTATACTATTACAGGTATGTGGCGGGAGTCAACTAACCCCCAAACAGGTACTTATTAACAAGATAATATTAAACAGAAACAATGAAGAAAAGATTCTTATACATCGCACTCATTACCCTGACGCTAGGTGCCTGTACGGAACAGGATATCGTCGAACAGCCGTCCATCCCCACCGACGGGGGGACGGAAGTCCGGCTTCCCGCCGATGTCAACTCGGGTGAACTGCTGATTAAGTTCAAACCCGAAATGACCGACATCCTCGACCGTACAATGACCCGCGCAGCGGGAAACGGCGGAGTGATGACCCGTTCGGGCATCCCCTCTACCGATGAGGTACTCGAAATTCTGGGCGGATACCATTTTGAACGTATCTTCCCGGTAGACAGCAAAAACGAAGAACGCACCCGCATAGCCGGCCTTCACCTGTGGTATCAGGTGAAGTTCGACGAAGGTACAGACTTGCAGGAAGCTGCCAGACGGCTTTCCCAATTAGGAGAAATCTCAAAGGTACAGGGCAACAGCCGCATCAAGCGCGCCTACAACCCCAAAAGCCGCCGGAGCTATGTGAGCCAGGCAGCCCTGCAACAGCGGGCAGCCACCCGAAGCGGAGTAGCGGCCGGAAGATTCTCCGACCCCGGACTTGCCTACCAGTGGCACTACACCAACTCCGGCAACAATGCTTTCGACAAGACAAACAGTACGGGAGAAACCCTTGCTGGCTCAATAGCCGGATGCGATGTCGGCTGCTACGAAGCATGGCAGAAATGCACGGGCGACCCGTCCGTTATCGTTGCCGTATTGGACGACGGAGTGATGTATACGCATCCCGACCTGGCAGGCAATATATGGGTAAACGACAAAGAGGAACTCTATGCCGGCACGGATGCCGACGGCAACGGATACAAGGACGACAGATACGGATATAACTTCGTACACAATACCGCAGCCATTTCGTGGACGGATGTAAGCGACATCGGTCACGGCACGCACGTATCCGGTACGATTGCCGCCATGAACAACGGATACGGAGTCTGCGGCATTGCCGGAGGAGACGGCACGAAGGATTCGGGCGTGAAGATTATGATTTGCCAGGTATTCGCCGGAGAAAACAGCGTGAGCCTGAACGGAGAAGCCCAAGCCATCAAGTATGCCGCCGACAACGGCGCCGTCATCCTGCAATGCAGTTGGGGATACAACTCCTCGGAAGCGAACGAAGTGGAAGGATACTCTCCCGGACCGGCTACCGAAAAGGAATGGGCGGATACTTATCCGCTGGAAAAGGAAATCCTGGACTATTTCATCAACAACGCCGGTTCTCCGAACGGAGTCATCGACGGCGGTATCGCCATCTTTGCATCGGGCAATGAATATGCGGGAAGCGCCTCCTATCCGGGAGCTTACTCCAAATGCGTAACTGTAAGCGCGGTTGCCGCCGACTTCACCCCGGCATCCTACACCAACTTCGGTCCGGAAGTGGATATATCTGCACCGGGCGGTGACACTGAATATTATAACGCCATAGGGGAAGAGGACAATGAGTTTTGGGAAAACAATGAGGTTTCCGGCTCCATCCTTTCTACCATGATTCGGAACGGAAGCCCTGCCTATGGTTATATGGACGGCACTTCAATGGCATGCCCTCATGTATCGGGTGTGGCTGCATTAGGTCTGTCGTATGCCGTGCAACAGCGCCGCCATTTCAAGGCAAGCGAATTTGTGGCACTATTGAAAGAGTCCGTAAAACCGGTTGATAACTGGTACAGCGGCGGAAAGAAGAAAACATACTACCGCAACCATAACTCACCGGCTGCCGCTCCCTCCGTCATGGAGCTGTCCAAATACATCGGCAAAATGGGCACGGGCGTGGTGGACGCAGGAAAGTTGCTGAACAACATCGAAGGAAGCGGTTCGGATATGAAAGTGCCGAATGTGTACGTTGCCGAAGGAGGCACATCGACCGTGAACCTTGCCTACTACTTTGTAAACGGTGAAACGCTGACCTATACCTGTACATCGGACGATGCCGCCGTGGCAACGGTAACCGTCGGCAACAACCTGATGGAAGTAACCGGCGTAAAAACCGGCGCCACACACATCACAGTGAAAGTGAGCAACGGAAGCGAACAGACAATCACCGTTACCGTGCGCAAGAATGCCAACGACAACGGCTGGATGTAATTTAATGTAATTGATTAATGAAACTAATTACCTGGATAGTGCTATTGGTATTTGCCCGTTCCCCTTGGCAGCAAAAAGCCGACTCGCTGATAAATCCGCCACTGATGCAGCAGGCGGAATCCATACTGCGCTTCGACAAAAGCACGCTGGACATCGGAACGCTGACCGAGGATGATGCTCCGCAGGCCTGCCGTTTCACGGGCAGGAACATCAGCAAGGAAGCCGTTACCGTCACAAAGGTACGGACCACCTGCGGATGTACGGCAGCAGAACTGCCTGCCGGAAAGATACTGCCGGGAGAAACCGCTACGATTGTACTGACTTATCATCCGAAGAATCATCCCGGAACGATAGATACGGACGCGTTCGTCTATCTGTCCTGCTCGGAAAAGCACCCCGTAGCACGTCTGACCCTGACCGGGAATGTTCTTCCCGGAGCGGATGAATGGGCACGCTACCCGTATGCAATGGGCCGACTGAGACTGAAACAGAACCGGATGGAATTTCAGGAAGTGATGCCCGGAAAGCGACCTTCCGAACGGATTCTATGCGGAAACAGCGGAGACAAGCCGCTGCGCCTGTCGGCACTCATCATTCCGAAGTTCGCAACTTTCCGGACGGAACCGGAAGTGATACAACCGGGCAGTGAAGCCGACATCGTGGTAACGATAGACGCTTCACTGATTCCCGCCGGAAAGGAAAAGACATTCACATTCCCGATTATCATCGAAGGAGTGGATGCCCGGCCTTCGGACCGGACCCTGAATATTAAAGTAAACTATACCAAGTAACGATAAAAAAACAAGAAACCCGAAATGAAGAATATTTTCAAACTAACGGCTTTGGCAGTCTTTCTGTGCTGCCTTGTGTCCTGCGATGACGATGAGCCGATAATACCGACCCTGGAAGTGACTCCCGCCAACCTGAACGGCACGTGGGAACTTTCCGAATGGAACGGAACTCCGCTGGCGGAAGGTACATACTGCTACGTGGTTTTCAACCGCAAGGAACAGACTTTTGAAATGTACCAGAAGTTCGACAGCATGTATGCCCGCTACATCACCGGAAGTTTCAGTATCAAAAACGACCCTTATCTGGGCGCCGTCATCAGCGGAGAGTATGATTTCGGCAACGGTGAATGGAACAACAAATACATCGTGACCGACTTGCTGGAAAGCGGCTCGATGATATGGACGGCAAAAGACAACGAGAACGATGTAAACAAATACATACGTTGCGAGAAAGTACCGGAAAACATAATTGCGGAAGCAAAAGTGGACAAGGGCGAGTAAAGCAGAATTTCAGCTTTTTTTTCATAAATTTTTACTCTAACAATTATTTGTGGGGAGTCTGTGAGGATTCCCCACAAGTGCGTTTGCACTAATCCTTCATATGCTTCTTCAAAACCGGATACAACACTTCCGCATAACGCATAAAACCTAAATCCGTAAAATGAACACCGTCTACGGTAGCCTCTCCATCATGTCCGATAATATCTTCGGAAGAGAGCAGGTAGATGTTCTTCTCTCCCCGCTTCTTCAGAGACCGGAACACAGCCTGCAAAGTCTCGTTCTTATTCTTCACTTCTCTGGCTACGGTCCTGTTAAAACGGGAATGGGTAAATATAGGATCTTCCACAAAAAGTACAGGCGTATCAGGATGCTTGCTACGGATAATGGAATAGAACGCACCGGCACGTTCCTTTATCTGCTCCACACCGGCATTCGGAACAAAATCAAGTACAAATACGGAAGCATCCACACCCGCCATCACATGGGCAATCTCCAAATCCAATAAAGCATTGCCGCTAAATCCCAGATTGATACATTCCCGATTGAGCCAACGCTCCAGGATATTGGTATGCGCCATACCCGGACGGGAAGCGCAGCCTCCCTGCAGAATGCTTGTTCCGTAAAAGACAACCGGCTTCTTACGTACCGGCAGTTCCGTTGCCGGCCCGCTGATTTGAGACAGCGAATCGATGCCGATGGAAAGAGAAGTCACCCCGTCGTATAAAGAAAGGAATAAAAGATATTCACGCTCTTCGGGCAGCATATCCTTCACGATGGTCGCCTCATTCACCTTTCCTTGCGGACGCCCGCTTCCGGCAAACAGCCACTTCCCGTCTTGCAGGCAATACAAATCAAGCCCTTTAATGCCCGTAGGGGTCATGTGGTTCATATTCCTGTTGAGCAGTACCTCCCATTTGGCGGCAATCCGGGTGGAATTGGAACGGAAACGTACGGCAAGCCCGGCACTGTTACGTCCCAACTCCCATAGAGGCTTACGGGAGATATTCCGTAAAGAGTCCGGCAAACGTTCGTAGCGTGTAAGGGTTGTCTCGGTAGCTTTTCCTAAAAGAGGAAAAGCGGAAGCGTCGTGATAGACGATTTGTGCATTGGCGGAGATAGCCAACAGCAGGCACAGAAGAAAAAAATTTGTTTTCATAGCAGTTAAATAATATATGGAATAAGGATTTCGGAGACTGAAACTCAAGTCTTCTGTCCCTTATTCCATATAAACTTTATTATAGATGATGTGTAGATACTAATTGAAAAGTGCGCCAATATTCCAGTT
>UMBU01005845.1_pt1 | contig 65815 bp, 59 predicted proteins | sample 1964051 | NCBI WGS metagenome assembly UMBU01 (sample SAMEA4835949, study PRJEB28245) | human gut metagenome | biome: gut microbiome; material: fecal sample | place: Denmark | collected 2008
ATTTTTCCCGTTGTTTATGAAAAACAATAATTGTTGTTTCCCGGAATCGGTGATAAAATATATTTGCATTTTTTGTTAAGGAGTTTTTTACAGATGAAGAAAAAAGCACTCAAAGCCGCATTTCCATACACGATTCCTATCGGTATCGGCTTCCTTTTTCTTGGAATGTCCTATGGATTTATGATGCAGAGCAAGGGTTTTTCTGTATGGTATCCATTTTTTATGAGTATGTTTATCTTTGCAGGTTCTATGGAATTTGTGACAGCCAATCTTCTGTTGTCGGCATTCAGTCCGATCGCGGCATTTTTTCTGGCTCTGGTAGTCAATGCCAGACATTTATTTTATGGACTTTCCATGCTGGATAAATACAAAAATACCGGATGGAAAAAATTCTACCTGATCTTCGGTATGTGCGATGAGTCTTTTACCGTGAACTGCACCGTGACACCACCGGATGATGTGGACAGGGGATGGTTTATGTTCTTTGTAAACCTTCTAAATCAGATCTACTGGGTCCTCGCAGCTACGGCTGGTGCACTTCTCGGTTATGTGATCCATTTTGATACAACAGGGATTGAGTTTGTCATGACTGCACTGTTTGTCGTTATGTTTCTGAATCAATGGGAAGAAGCAAAAGATCATCGTCCTGCACTGACTGGATTGATCTGCTCTGCAGTCTGCCTTCTGCTTTTTGGAAACAGCAAGTTTATTGTTCCTGCCATGATCCTTATCATCCTGTGTTTTACAGCAGAACATAAATACAGTAAAAGACCGGAGGTGGCGGCGAAATGACAATGACAACAACACAGGCAGTCATTACTATTGCTGCTGTTGTTCTTGGAACGATGGCAACCCGTTTTATCCCATTTATGATTTTTCCCGAAGGGAAAAATCCGCCGGAATTTGTACAATATCTTGGAACAGTACTTCCATATGCCGCAATCGGACTTCTCATTATCTACTGTCTCAAAGATGTCCCGTCGAGCAGCACACATGGGCTTCCTGAGGCAATTGCAATCATTTTTATTGTTCTGCTCCACAAATGGAAAAAAAGTACTCTGCTGAGTATCGGCGGCGGAACCATCCTGTATATGATACTGGTACAGACTGTTTTCCATTAGAAAGAAAGGGGATGTCGATAATACCGCATTTCGACATCCCCTTCCTGGTTATTCTTATTCTGCAATTTCGTTAATTGCCTCTACTGTTTTGTCATACTGCTCTTTCACTTCATCATACAATGTTTCATATCCGTTAAGTTCTCCTCCGCGGAGCTTTTCTGTCAGTGCTTCACTTGGCTTATACAGATTATCAAACCCCAGGTTCAGGCAAATGCCTTTCAATGTATGTGCCGCACGAAAAGCACTTTCTGCATCACTTTTTTCAATTGCAGCTGTGAGATCCTGGAAGCTCGGATCCTTGAGAAATTTTATTACAAATTTCCTGATCAGCATTTCATTTCCCAGTCTGGATAAAACTCCATCATAATTTGCCCCCATTTTCTCATAACATTCTCTGACTGTCATTCTATTTTCTCCTTTAACTTTTATTGGTAAAATGCTGTATCTTTCTCTATTTCAGAACATTCCCTCTGGATATCCTGCGTAATAGATTCCATCAGATGCTCCTTTGTATCTTCGTATTTCCTCAGTTTTTTCATGACATTTCGCCTGCAGGAAATTCCATTCTCTTCTTTTATTACAATACTCTCTTTTATCTTATCCTGTGCTTCTGTCAGACACTGCAGAAGAACCGGATTAAAAGCACCGCATTCTCCCCCAAGAATCATCTTCATGGCTTCTTCATGCGAATAAGATTTCTTATAAACTCTTCGGCTTACCAGTGCATCATAGACATCTGCCAGAGCGACCACCTGTGCAGAAACAGGAATTTCCTCACCCTTCAGTCCATCTGGATATCCTCTGCCATCATAACGTTCATGATGCCAGCGGCAGATCTGGTAAGCAGTTTTTACTAATTCTTCATCCTTGAACAGTTCCATGTTCTCCAGTATAGAAGCCCCGATCACCGTATGTTCTTTTATTTTTTCGATTTCCTGAGGTGTCAGTCTGCCTGCCTTATTCAGAATTTTTTCATCAATTCCTATCTTACCGATGTCATGGAGAGAAGCCGCCGTTGTAATGATAAGTCTGTCTGACCATGAAATATTATACTTGTCTGTAATCTGTGTCAGCTGCTCCAGAAGAATTCCTGTGATGATATTTACATTCAGAACATGACGCCCGCTTTCACCATTTCGGAATTCTACGATCTGACTTAAGATTTCAATCAGGATACGGTTGTTCTTTTCTTTTTCATATACCTGGTTTGTGATCAAAGCTATCAGTCTGCGCTGTTTTGCATAAAGCTTGATCGTATTAAACACTCGTCGATGAACAACCTCCACATCAAATGGTCTGTTTATATAATCTGATACACCCATTTCGTAGGCTTTTTTGACACTGGCTGCCGAATCCTCGCTTGAGATCATGATCACCGGAATATCATCAATCCACTCATGTTTATTCATGAATTCCAGAACCTCAAATCCATCCATCTCAGGCATCACAATATCCAAAAGAACCAGAGCAATATCACGTCCATATTTCCTTATGACAGAAATACATTCCTTTCCGTCTGCTGCCTCAAGAATATCAAATTCATCTCCAAGAATGGAAGAAAGAATCTCTCTGTTCATTTCTGAATCGTCTACGATCAGAATCTTGTATTTATGAGTTGCTGATGGATTTGTGATATTCTGTGTTTCATGCTGCAGATCACTTTCCGTGACAACCATGTTCTTACTTGTCTTTGCCTGATACATACACTGATCTGCCTTATATATTGCGTCTTCTATTGTTCCATGTGTGGACAATACTCCACCTATACTGACAGAAACCTGAAGCTGTGAATATCCCGGAACTTCTGCTGCATGAATCTCGTTCTGTATCTGCTTCAGTTTCTTTTGAAATGAGGCTTCCAGAATATCCGGCATAACCAGAAGGAACTCATCACCGCCAAAGCGTACTAGCACGTCTGTCTTACGGATGCTGTTCCGTATAACATTTACAACCGTTTCCAGAACAAGGTCACCGGCATTATGGCCATAGGTATCATTGTGAAGCTTAAAATCATCCAGATCGATCATTGCAACTCCGGCAACCATCTCAGTCTGCTTAAGCTGATCTTCGTAATAGCGTCTGTTATATGCTCCTGTCAGTGCATCCATATACAGTTCCCTGTCATATCGGATCAGCTTCTTGAGCATCTCATCTCTGCCATCCTCATTTATCAGAATATCTCCATCAAGCTTATTTACCAGTTCAACCACATAGGGGATACCCTCTATTTCAATATACCTGGATACTACCTGAAAAATATCTCCGTCTATAAATTCAAGTTTTGTTTTTTTATCTTTTTCTGCAAAGGCCGCCCTGGAGATGCAGTTATCACAACGGGTGCGTTTGTTCCAGAGTGCATAGCATTCGCATCCTTCTGTCATATCTGTACTTCCCTGTATTCTGCCTGTACGCAGTTCCTCTTCATTCAGGAGGCGCACAATGGAAAATACCTTTTGCAATTCCTTCAGCATGATTTCCCATTCATGTTTCGTCATTTTATATTCCTGCTGTGTTTCCATGGCATCCCTTCTATTCTCGTACTTTCCTATAACTCCTATAAAAATATATTATAGCATTCCCTAAATTTCCCGTAAAGAAATTTAGGAAGGATTATGAATAATTTTTCACTGGTAGAACCGTGTCGTTTGTGGTAATCTAAAGATAGATATTTTATGAGATCGTGACTGTTCACCTGACTGGCAGCTGCACGATTCAGAAGGGAGAAACAAATGCTTCAGGATGATTTTATACTTCGCCAGATCCGTGAGATGATTCATGCAGTTATGAGGATGCTTTTTCAGGTAAATGCATCTGAACTGTCCCCGGAGGTGATCGAAGATGCCTCTGCCAGAACAATACTTGAGGAACTGCTTGCTTTAACAGATGAGGGACGGATCGATGAAGCAGAAAATCAGTTATATGAAATGACCTGTGATGGTGACCGCCAGAATCTGGAGATCGGTCTTCTTTTTTATTATAATCTTAATGGAAAGGACGATGACTTCCTGGAAGCCCACAATTTCAGCCGTGAAGAAATCATGACCGGAATCCAGGATCTTGCTGACCGTTATCAGCTCAGTGGGATTGCAGAAGCATTCCGCACAGAAATCTTATAATATTTAAGGGAGGGATTTTATGGAATCAAAAATGACCAAAATTTATGCTCGCAGCGATAAGAAGATCCAGCTCAAGGTTTATGCTGGACATTTTGCAACGCCGCAGTCTCACATCACCCACTATCTGGATCTCACTACCATGCGTTCCAGAAGTTCTGAGGCAATGCGCATCGCGGAAGCACTGGCCGCCAACTACGAAACAAGTATTCCTGTCGATACGATCATCTGTATGAGCGGACTGGAAGTTGTCGGAGCTTATCTGGCAGAAACGCTTACCAGAGCCGGTGTTTATTCCATGAATTCTCATCAGACTATTTATATCACTTCACCGGAATACAATAACTCCGGACAGATTATCTTCCGCGATAACATTCAGCCAATGATCCGTGACAAAAATATCCTGATCCTGGATGGCTCGATCACTACCGGAGAAACTCTGTCCCGTGCAATTGAGAGTATTTTGTATTATGGTGGTGCGATCCGTGGCATTGCTTCCATTTTCAGTGCAGCTACCAGCATTGCCGGTCTGCCGGTTTACAGTATTTTCAACCATCAGGATCTTCCGAATTATGGTTCTTATTCTGCTGCAACCTGTCCTTTATGTGCCCAGAAACAGAAACTGGATGCACTGGTAAACGGTTTTGGTTATTCCAAAATCTAACTTGTAAAAAGGGCCTTACGGCCCTTTTTTTCTGACCAGAAATACTTTTTATATTTTCAGATACGAGGAGTTTGTTTATGAATAAAAAAGAAATATCCGAAATCAAGAAACAATTCACACCCAACAACTGTGCTATTACACGCATCTGCGGCTGCTATGTTGACGGAGAAAAAAACAAAAAAACCAAACTAAAAGAAGCATTTCTTTCTCTTTCTGAAGAAGAAATGTTCAAATACTTTGAAATCTTCAAAAAAACACTTTCCGGTACCGTCGGCAAAAACCTCATCAATATGGACTTTCCTCTTGAACAGGAAAAAGAAGGAGGCACTCAGGAATTTCTTCTTCGTCTGCGCGGAAGTAAACTCCAGGATGATTCTGTTCTGGAAGAGTTTTATGATAAGGTCATCCAGGCTTATGATTACGGGGAAAATTATTACATCATCCTGATCCATGCCGTATATGATATCCCCGGCAAGTCCTCCGATGGCCAGGAAATGTTTGACGCCTCTGATGAAATTTATGATCACATTCTGTGCAGCATCTGTCCTGTAAACCTTTCCAAGGCAGGGCTCTGCTACAATGCCAAAACCAATAACATTGAGGATCGTATCCGTGACTGGATCGTAGAAATGCCTGACCTTGGATTTCTGTTCCCTGTATTCAATGACCGCAGCACAGATATCCACGGACTTCTCTATTACTCCAAAAATGCAGAAAAACTCCGCAGTACTTTTGTAGACGAACTGTTTGGCTGTGAAACTCCACTTTCAGCCGGTGGACAAAGAGATTCCTTCAATGCCCTTGTAGAGGAAACCCTTGGGGAAGACTGTGCTTATGATACTGTCATGAACATTCATGAGAAATTAAATGAGTGGGTTGAATCACAGAAGGATTCTCCTGAACCGGCCGTTCTAACCAAGCCGGAAGTAAAACGTCTTTTCGAAGAATGTGGCGTTGAAGAAGAAAAAATGGAAACCTTTGACCAGTGTTATGAAGCCACTGCCGGAGAAAATGCATCTCTCATGGTGTCCAACATTACCAACACCCGCCGGACGGAAATCAAAACTCCTGACGTTGTCATCCATGTGGACCCGGACCGCGCGGCACTAATTGAAACCCAGATCATTGATGGACGTAAATGTATTGTCATCCCAATGGAGGGAGATGTTGAAATCAATGGTATTCATGTGACAGGAAGTTTTTCTGAGGATAACAACAAAGAACTTTAATATATTTCCATTTAAATAGCCCCGCAGCGAATGCTGCGGGGCTCAATTTTTACAGTTTTTTATTCATAAATTCCATTCACAGTAACATCAAATACTGCTTCTTTTCCGGCAAGATCTGCTGCGCTGTAGTCATCCGGGAAGGTTACGGTTACTTCTACTTCATCTCCTGGATGAGCTCCGACGAGCTGATCTTCAAAATCATCAATATAGCTTCCGGAACCAATCACAAGGTCTGTTCCCTGTCCATTAGTACTTCCGCCATCAAAAGCTGTTCCATCGATCTTACCTACATAATCAATGTTTACAGTATCTCCATCCTTAACTGTCAGAGATGTATCTGTACTGTAGGAAGGTGCTTCCGGTGTTGTTGTGGTATCTGCTGCTTCTGTTACCTCCGGAGTTTCTGTAACCTCCTCAGTCTCAGCAGCTTCCTCCGTAGGAGCCGGTGTTGCAGTCGGTGCAACATATTTATGATTGTCTGTTACTTTAAGAGTCTTGAGAACTTTCTTTTCTTCTTTGATGTCTGCATCATCCAGCCACTTCTCTGTAGTGTCTGTATACAGTGTCTGCTCTCTTGTAGAAATGATGCTTTCTTTCTTGGTCTCTGTCGCTTCTTCATCATCCTTCTTGTCCAGTTTTACAACATAATATGCTGTATCTGTTTCGATGATATCGGAGGCAACCTCTCCATCATCGAGTGTCCGAAGAACATCGATCACTTCCTCCGGATAAGTACCGCTGTAAGAACTGCTGTCCTCATCTGCATCTTCGTCATCTGTGTCCTCATCCTCACTGGTCTCGTTTGCATCAAAGGTACCACTCAGGGAAGAATAAGAATCATCTACAGATTTGGCGATTTCACTGAAATCTCCATCCGGATCTGCCTTAAGGCCATCCAGGATCTTCTGTGCATCTTCCTTCTTTTCTTTGATCTCATCATCACTTAAATCCGCTGTGCTGACGCTGACATACTCAAAAGAAGACTGTTGTGCTTCCTCATCGGAAACATTCTTGTCTACATCTGCAATGATCGGATCATGGATCTTCTGTTTGTAAGTCTGAAGTTCCAGATAAGTCTTAACCTGATCTTCTGTCACTGCCAGATCTGCAATCGTTTCCTCAGAGTTTGCTTCCATAAATGAAGCTGCTGCTTCTGCAATCGCCTTCTCATCCTCATCTGTCAGTTCAACATCATAGTCTGCTGCCTTTGCTTTCATGATGTACATAAGCTCTACATCCTTGAGAGATTCTTCTACAGCCTGCTCTCCGTAGGTTTTGCCTTTCTCTGCTTCTGTATCCCAGATATCAAAATCAGAGCCGCCCATATAACTTCTGTACATAGCTTCTGTCTGCATCTGACCTTCTCTGACAGAAAGACTTACAACTCCCAGTGGAATCTTTGTTCCATCTACTGTAGCAACCGTCTTGCTTCCGTCTAATTTCTTCTCACCGCATCCGGTAAGCATCCCTGCAGCCATAATACCTGCCATAGCAACAACGGCTGTTTTCTTTGTCATTTCTTTCATATTTTCCTCCATGATTGCCTGTAGGCAATAACCTAATAGTATGAGTATAAACTTTTTTCTCTTTGAGGGCAAGGATATTCCTCAAGAAACCATGTTTTTTCACAAAATAGACACGTTTCTCCTGCTGTTCCCTTAAGTCAGGATTTATTCTGTTGCTGTGAACAGTTACTTTATTCTTCCACCAGCTTTTCCAGTTCATTCAGAAAATCGGTGAGGGCTGTCAGAATATTTCCGACCGGAGTCAGAATGAATTTCGGTTCTTGCTCATTTTTAAACTGAAGCCCCCGCCTGTATTTCTGCATCAGTTCCGGAAATCCTGCCGGATTCAGCTTTGCACGTTCATACAGCGTGATCTTCATATCTTTTCCTGTCTGCTTGATCTCCGTCACATAACTCCTGTGTGCAAGTGCCTTGAGTCTGGCAATCGTCAGAAGGTTTAATACTGCCTTCGGCGGCTCCCCAAAACGATCCAGAAGCTCTTCCAGCATATCATCATAATCCTGTGTTGTTTCAATGCCTGCAGTTCTTTTGTAAATATCCAGTTTCTGATACTCATTACTGATATAGGTATCCGGAATGAAAGCATCCATGTTCAGATCGATCGTTGTTTCAAAATCTTCCATTGTATGGATTCCTTTTGCTTCTTTTACTGCCTCGCTGAGCATCTTGCAGTAAAGATCATATCCAACCGCATTCATATGACCATGCTGCTCTGCGCCAAGAAGATTTCCTGCTCCACGCAGTTCAAGATCCCTCATGGCGATCTTGAATCCACTTCCAAGATCTGTGTATTCTCGAATCGCTGACAGTCGTTTTTCTGCCGTCTCTTTAAGCATTGTATTTCTGCGGTACATTAAGAACGCATACGCAGTACGATTGGAACGTCCGATTCTTCCCCGAAGCTGATAAAGCTGCGAAAGTCCATAACGATCCGAATCATGGATGATCATCGTGTTTACATTCGAAATATCAAGTCCTGTCTCTATGATCGTTGTAGAAACCAGCACATCGATCTCCCCATTGATAAATGAATACATGACGGCCTCAAGTTCTCTCTCACTCATCTGTCCATGTGCAAAATCAACTCTCGCATCTGGAATAAGTTCGGAGAGACGTGCTGCCACATCTGCAATATCATTCACCCGATTGTATACATAATAAACCTGCCCGTCTCTTCGAAGTTCCCTGTTGATTGCTTCCCGAACAGTTTCTTCATCGTATTCCATAACGTAGGTCTGAATTGGGACACGATCCATAGGCGGCTCTTCCAGAACACTCATATCACGGATTCCGATCATGCTCATATGAAGAGTTCTTGGGATCGGAGTTGCCGTCAGTGTCAGTACATCAACGTCTTTCTTAAGCTGTTTGATTTTTTCTTTATGGGCAACACCAAATCTCTGTTCTTCATCGATGATCAGAAGGCCCAGGTTTTTGAATGTGACATCTTTTGACAGCACTCTGTGCGTTCCGATAATTATGTCAATCTGTCCTTTTTTCAGATCTGCAATGGTTTTCTGCTGCTGGGACGGTGTACGAAAACGGCACAGAAGATCCACTCGCACCGGAAACTCATTCATTCGCTGTACAAAGGTATTATAGACCTGCTGTGCAAGAATAGTAGTCGGTACCAGATAGACGACCTGACGGCTCTCCTGAACGGCTTTAAACGCCGCACGAAGGGCAATCTCTGTCTTGCCATAGCCTACGTCCCCGCATACAAGACGATCCATGATCTTGGTGCTCTCCATATCTTTCTTGGTATCCTCTATCGCAGCAAGCTGATCCTCTGTTTCCTCATAAGGAAACATCTCCTCAAACTCCCTCTGCCATACCGTATCCGGTCCACAGACATATCCTTCTTTTTCCTGACGGACCGCATAAAGCTCCACCAGTTCCTTCGCGATATTCTGAACAGCACCACGAACTCTGGATTTTGTTTTTTTCCATTCCTGACCACCAAGCCGATTCAGCTTCGGCGGTCTGGCAGTTTCTGACCCGGCATACTTCTGCAGGGCATCAAGCTGCGTGGCAAGTATATACAGATTGCTTCCATTACGATATTCAATCTTGATATAATCCTTCGCAACCTTATCTACTGCAACCTTCTCAATGCCACGATAAATGCCCAGCCCATGCTTCTCATGAACAACAAAGTCTCCAATAGAAAGCTCTGAGAAATCCTGAATCCGCTTTCCGTTATATTCTTTCTTTTTCTTTCGCTTCTTCTGCTCTTTTCCAAAAATATCCGTCTCGGTGATAACTGCAAATTTAATAAAAGGATATTCAAATCCTCGACGGGCATGCCCATATGCAACCATGATCACACCAGGTTCCAGCACATGATCAAAATCTTTTCCGTAAAAGGCACTCAATCCCTCATCCTGAAGATCCTTCGCAAGACGCTCTGCCCTGGTTCTGGATCCTGAAAGAAGTACAATCTGATATCCCTGCTTCTTATACTGTTTAAGATCCTTGACCAGAAGTGAAAAACTACTCTGATAGGAACTCACAGATTTCACTGTCAGATTAAACTGTTCTGTGATCTTCCAGTCCGCCCGTTTTGGTTCCATAAGTGACACGGAAATACAGTTTCGGTCATTCAGCTTATGTCTCAGTTTTTCCCAGCTGCACATCCAGCTCTGGGAAAGATTTCCCTCCCCTTTCTGCTGACGGTTCTCGCAGCTCTGACGAAATTCTTCTTCTACTGCTTTTGCATTTTCCTCCAGACGGTTCGGCTCATCCAAAAACACAAGACTGTTCTCTTCCGAAAAATAATCCAGGAAAGAAACTCCATCCTTTTCGACCGGCTGCTCTATAGCAGGATAGATGGTAATTTCATCAAGATTTTCCAGAGAACGCTGGCTCTGCGAATCAAATGTACGGATGGAATCAATCTCATCTCCCCAGAGCTCAATTCTCCACGGATTCTCTTCTGTGAGAGAATAGATATCCACAATCCCACCTCGAACAGAAAACTGTCCGGGCATCTCAACCTGACCCACACGCTCATATCCCATATGAACAAGTGCATCCTTGAGCTTATCCATATCCAGTGTACTGTCATTTCGGAAATGAAGCAGCTGTTTTTCAATTTTATCAAGCGGCTGAAGATAATCCATGCAACCATCTATACTGGTGACAACTGTAATATCCTCTTTCTGCTCCAGCAATGCCTTAATAACGCACATCCTCTGACGGATCAGGAGATTTCCATGAATATCTGCCTGAAAAAAAAGCAGATCCTTTGCAGGGTAATAATATACATTCTTATCATAAAAACGATAATCTTCATACAGCTCTTTCGCAGCTTTCTCATCTTCTGCCAAAATCAGATGAGATGGAAAAAGCCCGGAAAGCCCATATATAAAATGAGCTTTCTGGGACTCCATACAACCACTGATCTCCAGTATTCCACGATTATTTTTTGCCTGTCTGCATATTGCTTCCATCTCTGCAAGATTCTGCAGAGGACGCAAAAATGTTTTCATACAACCTCCAGTTTTTTGTTGTATTCATTCATGGCAGCATCCGGGCCGTCCGACAAAATCAGTTCTACTGCCTTGCATGCCCGTTCCTGTGCCTCATCAACGAGTTTGCGGTCTTCTTTTCCAAATCTGCCAAGAACATAATCTGCAAGATCCCATCCCTTTGGCTTTGCACCTACCCCAACTTTGATACGTACAAATTTCTGCGTTCCCAGTTCCTGGATGATATTCTTGATTCCATTATGTCCTCCGGCACTGCCCTTCTTACGGATCCGAAGCTGTCCCGGATCCAGATCAATGTCATCATAGATAACGATCATCTCTGTCTCCGGATCGATTTTGAAGTAGTTTGCCATCTCCCGTACCGGACCTCCGCTGAGATTCATATAAGACAGAGGTTTCATAAGGAGAGCCGGCTGCCCTCCGATGATACCTTTTCCATACATGGCATTAAACTTCACACCGCCCTGGGGAACCTGGTATTCTTCTACCAGTTTGTCAATCACATCAAATCCCATATTGTGGCGTGTTGCTTCATACTGCCTTCCGGGATTTCCCAAACCTACAATCAAATACATTCAAATTTCCTCGCTTAGTTTTAATTAAAGTAAACCATCTCATCTGCCAGCGGTTCGCAGACTTCTACATGATCTGCATAAAGAACGATTCCCTCTTCTCCCTGATACTCGTTTCTTCTCTCCACACCAATTTTTGCGGTAACTTCTACCCATTCTCCTGGATTCAGCTTTGGTGCATAGGCACTCTTGCATACATAGCCAAGAAAAGTGGTGTCATCTGCACAGCAGGTCATAGCAGTACGTCCCGGAACAAAGAATTTACTTCCCATTCCACGCGGCTTCATGACTCTGGCTTTAAATTTGACCGTTTTTCCTTCATAATTTTCCGGATGATCCATGGCATCTACAAACCAGATACCATAATCCTCAGGCAGAATATCGATCACCGGTGCATTTATATCAAATGGCATTTCATCCTGGAAAATATCTCCAAGTTCACCTTCTTCATCTTCAAAGATAACTTCTGCTCTCTGGTTCGCAACCTTGATTCCACGACGATATGTCGGGAGTGGATCGTCCTCCTTACAGCGATTAAAAATAACCATATCGCTGTTTCTTATCATATCCATAAAAATGGATTTCATGTTTGCCATATACATCTGGAAAGTACTGGCATCTACGCAGGTGATCTGCTGTTCTACCCCCCAGCCCTGTGGAAGCTGCATTTTTTCGAAGTCACTTACAAGCCACATTCCATTATATTCAATGATAACTCGTTCTGGCTGATGAAGGATATCCATGGCAACCAGTCTTTCAGTTGTAAAATCCTCTTTATTTTCGATAATTTCCACAACTGTATTGTTTGCTTTCAGTGCAGCCTCATCGTATTCTTCCTCACCCTCTTCACAGAGAATCAGAAGAGTTTTTCCGTCTGTGTGAAAATAATCCTGCTGAATAGTAAAATTCAGAAAAGAAGTCTTTCCACTTTCAAGGAAACCTGTCATTAAATAAATCGGCACTTTGATTTCTTCCATTGTCTGTATGTTCCTCCGTTATTACAGGCCAAAAAGCTCAGCCAGTTTATCCTCTTTGAGTTTTGAACCGATCACGCAGAGACGTCCTGTATATTCCGGTGCCCCCTCGCGGATCTCTGTTTCTTCCGGAACCATATCAAAATAAATCCATGTGCCGTCTTCTGCCGGAAGCATTCCCTTTGCACGAAGAATAACTCCATATTCTTCTGTCTCTGACAGAGTCTCAAGAATTTTCTCAAGATTCTCTCTTGTATATTTCTTAATTGTCTCGCGTCCCCAGCTTGTAAATACCTCATCTGCATGATGATGGTGATGATCATGGTGATCATGTCCACATCCACACTCATGATCGTGATGATGATGCTCATGCTCCTCGTGTTCATGGTCATGACCGCATCCGCATTCATGGTCATGATGATGGTGCTCATGCTCCTCGTGTTCATGGTCATGGCCGCATCCACACTCATGGTCATGATGATGCTCATGTTCCTCGTGTTCATGGTCATGGCCGCATCCACACTCATGATCATGATGGTGATGACCGTGTTCATGAACATGTCCACATTCCGGGCATACTTCTTCTTCCATCATTTCCTGCTCCAGTGATACCGGATGTTCCATAACCTCCAGGATTTTTGCACCCTCCAGTTTTTCGATCGGTGTAGTAATGATAGCTGCCTTTGGATTAATTTCACGAAGAAGTTCCATTGCGGCCTGAGCTTTTGCCTCATCCACAATATCTGTACGGCTCATGATGATCGCACCGGCATATTCTACCTGATTATTGAAGAACTCACCAAAATTTCTCATATACATCTTGCATTTCTTTGCATCAACAACCGTTGTATAGCTGTTAAGTACCAGACCTGTTTCTTCTTCAACACCCTGAACTGCTTTGATAACATCTGAAAGTTTTCCGACGCCGGATGGCTCGATCAGGATTCTGTCCGGATGATATTTGCTGATCACCTCTTTGAGAGATGCGCCAAAATCTCCTACCAGTGAGCAGCAGATGCATCCTGAATTCATTTCACGGATCTGGATTCCCGCTTCTTTAAGAAATCCGCCGTCGATTCCAATCTCTCCGAATTCATTCTCGATCAGTACAACCTGCTCGTCTTTAAACGCATCCTTGAGGAGTTTTTTGATCAGAGTTGTTTTACCGGCTCCAAGAAAACCGGAAATAATATCAATCTTTGTCTTTTCCATGGTATATTCATATCCTTTCTTAATACAGTGTTTAGCAAGGCTAACTCCAAACGTAGCTTGACCAGGAAGTGCATGCACCCCCTGGTTAATTTTGCCATGCATAATGCCAGTGGGGACATGAACCAGTCACGCCCCCACTGTGTTTATCATTACCGTTTACAGTAATGTTATTCATTCCTTTGATCAGCCGTTGATCATGAAGCTCAGAAGTTTATCAATATCTTCTTTCTCATAAGCAACGATTTCCAGTTCCGGGATCTCTCCACCGGAGAAAATATTTGCCAGAGATACATACTGGGATAATTTGGATTTCAGATTCAGTCTGTCTCCCTCACCTGTTACAAGTTCTACTCTTCCTTTGCAGCTATCTACTACTTCAAAAAATTTGTCGATATCTTTAATGTTGGATACTTTCATTTTTATTCTCCTTTCGAGATTTTAATCAGTTAGTTGCTTTCTAATTCGCGTTCAGTATAAACCATATTTTTGCAAATTGCAATGCCTTTATAACAAAAATTAGTATGTAAACACAGCAATTCCATATGCCGGAAGCGGATATGCAAAAGAAAACTCTCTGTGATCACATTCCTTTGCCTCTGCCTTAAATACTTCCGGTTTGTCCAGAAGACCGTGTTCATCCATAATAAGTTTGTACTGTTTATTCTTCGGAACGCCAACACGATAATCTGTACGTTCTACCGGCGTATAGTTCACAACGAACAGCAGATTGTTTCGTTTGGTAGGTGACTTACGTACCAGACTGAATATACTTCTGTCTGCATCATCTGCATTGATCCATTCAAATCCATTCGGATCATTATCTCCGGCATAAAGTGCAGGATATTTCTTATACATATGGAACAGTGTTTTCACAAAGTTCTGCAGATCTTTGTGATTGTCTTCTTCCAGAAGATACCAGTCAAGTTCTCTTTCTTCACTCCACTCTCGAAGCTGTCCGAAGTCCTGTCCCATGAACAAAAGCTTCTTGCCCGGATGGAAGATCATAAATGCATACGCGGCCTTCAGATTCTTGAATTTGTCATCCGGATAACCCGGCATCTTATTCAGCATAGAGCATTTCAGATGAACAACTTCATCATGAGAAATAACGAGTACATATTTCTCGCTGTATGCGTATGTCATGGAGAAAGTCATCTTGTTATGATCTCCTTTACGGAAATATGGATCCAGCTTCATATATTCCAGGAAATCATTCATCCATCCCATATTCCATTTCAGAGAAAATCCAAGACCATCATCCTCTGCCTTACCGGTAACCTTAGGCCATGCTGTAGATTCCTCTGCGATCATGACCGTACCATGATTCCTTCCAAGAACAACCGTATTCAGATGCTTAAAGAACTCTATCGCCTCAAGATTCTTATTGTCACCATATTTGTTGGCAACCCATTCGCCGTCTTTCTTGCCATAATCCAGATACAGCATAGATGCCACTGCATCTACACGAAGTCCGTCTACATGACATTCTTCGATCCAGTACAGTGCATTTGCGATCAGGAAATTCTTTACTTCCGGTCTTCCATAATTATAGATCTTGGTTCCCCAGTCAGGATGCTCTCCCTGTCTCGGATCTTCATGTTCATATACAGCAGTTCCGTCAAAATTGGCAAGTCCATGTGCATCCTTCGGGAAATGTGCCGGAACCCAGTCAAGAATAACACCTATCTTATTTCTGTGCAGATAATCCACCATATACTTAAAGTCCTGTGCTGTACCATATCGTGATGTCGGTGCGTAATATCCTGTCACCTGATATCCCCAGGATCCGTCAAACGGATGCTCTGCAATTCCCATAAGTTCTACATGCGTATAGCCCATTTTCTTAACGTATGCAGCCAGTTCATGTGCAAATTCGCGATAGTTATAAAATCCCGGATCATCCTCATTTTCTGCCGGATGTTTCTTCCAGGAACCAGGATGAACCTCATAGATTGCCATTGGATCACGCTTCTCGTCAAACTCCTGACGTTTCTTGATCCATGTGGTATCTTTCCATTTATAATCTGTAATATCTGTGATCCTGGATGCCGTTCCCGGTCGGAGCTCTGATTCATTTGCATATGGATCTGCCTTATAAAGTTCCTCACCATGATAGCCGACTATAAAGAACTTATACAAATCTCCAGCCTTGGCACCTGGAACAAAAAGCTCGTATACTCCAATCTCTCCTACTTTATTCATAGGATTCGCCTGGCTATCCCAGTTATTAAAATCTCCAATGACAGAAACAGATCTGGCATTTGGTGCCCATACTGCAAAATAAACGCCCTTTTTACGGCGCTGTGTCGTAGGATGTGCTCCTAATTTCTTATAAATGTCATAATGCGTTCCCTGTCCAAACAGATATTGATCCAGTTCTGTAAACTGCATTTTCTCTCCCATCCAGAACTTCCTCCTTAATATACACTCTTTCTTTCAATCCTCTATCAGTTTCTTTATGGTTTCTGACAGAGCAAATCCATACTGGCTGATTTTATATTCGCATATTTATCGGTAATCTGCACATTTTACCACTCTCATTTCAGCCCATTTATAGTCATATTATACCAATGTGGTTTGTCTTCGTCAACTAAAAGTACTGTGAGTTTTCATATCTGCGAATAAAAAATGAGGACAAAACTTTTTCTTTGCTTTGTCCTCATCTGTACTTCTTATTTAGTATGTATCATACGAATCATCACCGCTGGAATCCTCATCATAATAATCCCCTGAATCACTGTCACCGGAAGAATCATCTCCGTAATCCTCCGATCCGGAACTGTCATCATAGGAACCGTCACTTTCGGAATCACCACCTCCTGATGAATCACCACTGCCCGAAGAATCGTCTCCATCGGAGCTTCCATCTCCCGAACTGCTGTCTCCTGAACTACTGTCTTCCGAACCATCACTGGAATCTTCGGAAGAACTTCCATCACTTACATCTGTGCCATCAGAAGAACTGTCTGATCCATCAGAAACATCACTGCTTCCATCATCTGTGGATGCTGAATCTGAGTTTCCATTATATCCCGGGATCGTTCCTGCCTGAAGCTGACTGTCCCAGAACTGTGAATAACTTGCATTTTGTAAGGTTACATTCTTGGCTGCTGCAAGTTCACTGACTGTCATCAGCTTATATCCCTGAGCAGTAAGATCCGGTATCAGTTTTAATGCCGCCTGAACAGAAGGTTCATGAATATCATGCATCAAAATAATCGTTCCGTCTGTCAGATCTCCATTCATAACCGCGTTATAATCTGCCGTTGCATCCATCAGTTTCCAGTCCTCTGTATCCAGTGACCACATAAAGAATGGCTTCTGTACCGCATCAAAAATATCCTGGTTTGCGGCTCCATATGGTGCCCGGGCTACTGTAGAAATCTGTCCACAGGCTTCCTTCAAGGCATCATCTGTCTTCTGGAATTCTGCCAGAACATCATCCATTGACATATTTAACAGTGTCTGGCTCGGATGATCCCAACTGTGGTTTCCAATCTCACATCCTATATCTACCATTCTCTGTACAGTTGACTGCCAGGAGCCCACGTTCTGTCCCAACATAAAGAATGTCGCATGCGCATTATTCTCTTCCAGACAATCCAGAAGTTCATCTGTATATTCTCCCGGTCCATCATCGAAAGTAAGTGCAATTCTCGGTTTATGTGTATTCGGATCATATGTACCATCATCATTAAAATAATAATCATCAAATCCAACACTTACCCAGCCGGTCTGAATATAACCGTTTTCATCAAAATAATACTTGGAACCATCTATCTCCTGCATACCATTTGCATAATAGGTTCCATCTGCATTCTGATACCATTTGCCTTTCTCATTTTCATTCCATCCAATAGACAGCTGAAATGCCTTTGCCGAATCATTCTTAAGTGGATACCTTACTGCTGAATTTACTGCTGTTGTCGTTCCCGATGCAGTGTCTGCAGTACCATCCGAAACGGTTTCGGAATCTGTATTATCAACTTCAGCCTGAACCTTGGCTGGTTTCTCAACATTCCTGCCGCTGATCCTGTTGACAACAGGAATCAGAATTCCTCTTATAACGAACACGACGACAAGAATCACAGCAATGACACATGCGCCCAGCCGCATCATCTTGCGTCGTCTTACCTGCTGTTGTTTTTTGCGTATTCTCTCACGCAATACTTTTTTGTCCATGATTTCCACCTGCTGTATTTTATCTCTGATGGTAACTGTTCAGTACCCTCACAGTTGCCTCTGATGTTACTGTTTATGGTACTTCAGTAACACATTCATCTTATTATCATAACGCATTTATTATGGAAATACAATTGTCTTTTGTTAAATATTTGTTTATTCCTCTACCGTATCATCCTCCATGACTTCTCCTGCCATATCTTCCTCTGAGGCTTCCTGCTCTGCGTCGCTTCCATCGTCTTCCATCAGTTCTGAGTCTGTATTTTCTGCGTCAGAGTATGCATCTTCATTCTCGATAGGATCCTCTGCACTTCCAGTTTTTTCGTTTACAGTTGACTGTTCCACAATAAATTTCTCTACTCGAAGAAGTGCCAGTGATTCGTTCACTTCATCTTCGCCATATGCTTCAATCAGTTCATCTATGCTTTCTACTCCATAATCCACAAGCAGATTATTCTTTAAGTCTTCCGTTTCTTTATCGTTCAGACTTAATCCTTCTGCATCGATAATTCCCTGAACGATCAGATTCTGTTCCACTTTGGATTCAGCATAATTCTTGCATTCTTCCTCAAAGTCTTCTTCTGTAAGTCCCCATGCTTCCAGCAGATCACTCAGTTCTATGTCATTGTCTTTTGCTGACTGCTCATACAACGCCTTATAATTTTCTTCTGCTTTTTTGACTTCTTCCTCTGGATACTTCTTGATTTCAGATGCATCAAGTACCTGAGACCATGCTGTTGCATACAATTCATTGTCTGCTGTTGTAGCAGCCTGTTTTTCAAGATTATCCCTTACAGACTTCTTATACTCATCTACGCTCTTGTAATCTGTATTGGAAGTAACCCATTCATCCGTCAATTCAGAAGGTCTTGTAAATTTCTGAAGAGTAACCTTAAAGATTGCCTCCTTGCCGGAAAGGGAATCATCATCACTGTATCCTTCCGGCAAAGTAAGCGTCAGTTCTTTGGTTTCACCTTTTTTCATTCCAACCAGACCCTCTTCGAAGCCATCGATTCCCATGTCACCTTCACCGACAACCAGTTCATAATCTTCTGCTGAGCCTCCGTCAAACTCCTCGCCATCAACCGTACCGGTGAAATTAATAGTAATAGTATCTCCTTCTTCAACGGTTCCGTCCTTGACTTCCGTTCCCTTGTCCTGCAGTTCATAACTGATCTCTGCATTAACATCATCATCTGTTACTGCCTGTGTGTAACGGTCCAGAGTAAAACCCTTGTACTCCCCGATTGTAACATAGTCAGAAATATCTTTTACAGAAACAATTCTTGTCTCTTCTTTTTTAGAATCGGAATCTTTGGACTCCTCTTTATCTTCTGATTTATCAGCGACTGCCTCTGTCTTTGTGGTATCTTTATCAGGATTTTCTTTATTTCCACAAGCGGTCAGAGATACTGCCATGCATGCTGCTAACATTGCTGCTACTACTTTTTTCTTCATAAAAAATTCTCCTTTCAAAACAATCTGTATCCTACATCTCCGGAACCGGTGTCGGTCTGGAAGAATCCCATACCTCTGATACATCAAAAAGGTCACTGAGCATGTCAGGATTATAGTACATACGATATCCATCCAGATTTCTTCTTCCCTGGCGGAAATACTGGTCTGTAATCTGTACGAAATACTGACTGGAATCTACATTACAGAAATAATCGTATCCGGCTTTTTTGTAATAGGCAAATTTCGCATTGTCACTGGAATATCCCTCCCAGTCACCAATATCTGCGCCAAAAGCAAAGATAACCATATCTGTATCACCAAGGATCGGTGCCACATAAGCTTTCCATTTCTTGTCATCTGTTTTCAGTTCCTCTGCCGTGGAAGTCGTTGCATTCCGATGTCCCCAGGTATGACTGGCAAATTCCCATCCTTCTGCTTTCATGGCATCAGCAACCTTCTTGGCATCCTTCACATCCTGGTCATAATCAAAATCCGGATGACTGTCCAGGAAGGCTTTCTGGTCATCCTGAAGGTTTTCTTTATCTTTATAGGCAATGTCTGTACGATATCCAAGAACACCATCATAACCAGTCATCGCAAGAATTCCCTTACGTCCATGATAAGAAAAATCAGGATGCTCTTTGATAAATGCATCCAGAAGCGGAACCATATCGTAATCTCCTACCGATACACTTCCATCATCCTCAATATATTCTGTTTTGACATCACCATTCTCATCAAGCACCAGCCTGGATGCATAACCGTCACCATCCATATAATGATAGTAGCTCACATCATCCTGTGAGAGTACAAACGGAATCTTGCCTTCCGGAACCATGATCTTTCCACGGCTCATTGTACCGTCTTTGTTTACCGTTGCCATATCATGCGGACTTACAAGAACATATCCTTTATCATAAAGAATCTGTATGATCTTATTGAACTCACTGATCGTTGTCATTACCTGATTATATCCACCTGATTTGGAATCTCCGTCAAATGCCTTGCTGGTATCTTTGATCAGTGTATGAAAAAATACATGTGTAATCTTTTCCAGCGGATATTCTACAAGCGAAGACTTGGAAATCTGACATTTGGCTGCCAGATCCATATAATCTTTATTTGACACAAACTCCTTCTGACCTTTCAGAAGTTTGATTGCTTCATCATAATTATACTGTTGATACATGATGGTTGCCTGATCAAGAATGGACTGCTCTTTACTGGATTTTGAAGAATCCTCTTTCTCCGAGTCATTACTGTCCGTTTCTGCCTCTTCCTGAGAAGCAGTCTGATAAGTACTGACTGTTTTTGTTTCCTTTTTTGCTGTATCATTCAAAAGCGACAGAATATGACTGCCGCTTAGAAGTATCGAAGCTGAAAAAATACATCCAAGTATCACAGCTCTTTTCTTCATAGTTGTAACTCCCTCTTTCTTAACTTAAGTCATTGGTGGTACCGGAGTCGGTCTGCTTGGATCAAAGACATCCTTTACATTAAACAAATCTTCCAGAAGTTCCGGATTATAATACATACGATATCCATCCACATTTCGCCTTCCCTGTCGGAAGTAACGGTCTCGGATCTGCACAAAATATTTGCTGGAATCCACATTGCAGTAATAATTGTATCCGACACTCTTGAGGTATTCAAACTTGTCCCCGGAATAATCTTCCTGCACCGTCAGATCTGTTCCAAATGCAAAAATGATAATATCCGTTCCTCCGATCAGAGGATCTACATTATCTTTGAATCTCTGTGTATCTGCCTGAAGCTGTTCCAGCGAAATCTGCGCGATATTCTGATGACCCCAGGTATGACTGGCAAACAGCCATCCTTCTTTCTTCATGGCCTCTGCAACTTTCTTTGCTTCTTCCCGTTCTTTTTCCAGACTGAAATCCGGATGTGCATTCAGCCATTCTACTTTATTATCATCCAGATCTGCCGGACGTGTTTCATAGCTGATATCTGTTCGATATCCAAGAATCCCATTATATCCGGTTAATGCCACAATACCCCTGGCTCCTCTGTAAGAAAAATCAGGATGTTTTTCTACAAAGCGGTCGATCAGTGGAACCATATCATAATCTCCTACTGATACACTTCCATCATCTTCAATATATTCATTTCGGATCTTACCTTCATCATCTACAACCAGTTTAGAGGCATATCCGTCGCCGTCCATATAATGATAATAACAGACATCATCCTGTGAAAGCACAAATGGAATCTTTCCTTCTGGAAGAAGGATTTCTCCCGGTGACATACTTCCATCCTCATTCACCTTTGCCATATCTTTGATACTGACCATTACATAACCCTTATCATACATAGTCTGTGTAATCTTGTTAAACTCATCTATCGTAGTCATAACCTGATTATAATCAGCCTCTTTGTAGTCTCCATCAAAGGCCTTACTCGGATCCTTGATAAGAGTATGATAGAAAATATGTGTCACTTCTTCCAGCGGCCATGATTTACAGGAAGCTTTGGCTTCTTCATATTTGCTGACTGCATTCTGCATATCAGAGTTGCTGCTGTATGAGGCATCTTTCTTAAGAAGCTCCATCGCACCATCGTAATCATACTGTGCTGCTTTTCGTTTCGCCGCTTTGAGCGTGTCTTTTGCAGAAGCTTCAGAAGAAGCTTTCTCTGTTGTCTGTGAATCTTTGACTGAAATCGAAGCATCTGAAGCATTTACCGCCGTTTTCTTATCAGAACTGTCTGACGATGAAAGGAGTCGTCCTGCAATTCCCCTGACTGCCGCAGCTGTCACAAACAGGATGCCAATAGCCATAATACCCAGGATAAGCCTTCTCTGACGCTCTCGTTTTCTCTGTAACGCCCGACGTCTCCGCCTGCGTTCCCGCTGACGCTCTTCTTCTGTCATCCTTCCTGTTTGGACAGATCGGGATGTCTTTTTATCGGCTTGTTGTCTGGGTTTCTTTTTACCATTATACCTTTCCATACTAACTCCTTATCTCGTCTGTTCTGTAATTTTTAGTATACCTCATGTTATTTTTCTTATTCCAGATCTTACAATTTATGTTCTTTATATTATACCTGTTTACCAATATCATTTCCACCGTTTTTCCTTTTCTTCACGGATTTTTCGTGAATTTATTTGCCTTTTGTAATAAATAATGTTAGAATATATTTCGCATAAATATTTATAAATATATACACATTGAGGAGGGTATCTATGAGTACACTTAGCATCGTCCTTCTTGTTATCCTGGTCATTCTGATCATTGCCCTGGTTGCACTTTATTTCTTCGGAAAGAAAGCTCAGAAAAAGCAAGAAGAACAGCAGGCACAGATTGAAGCTGCAAAACAGACCGTTTCCATGCTGATCATTGATAAGAAACGACTTCCACTCAAAGAATCCGGTCTGCCTCAGATGGTCATTGACCAGGCTCCAAAGCTGATGCGCCGTTCCAAACTGCCGATCGTTAAGGCTAAAGTTGGTCCGAAGATTTCCATACTGATTGCAGATGAGAAAATTTTTGATCTGATCCCTGTCAAGAAAGAAGTAAAAGCCGAAGTAAGCGGTTTATACATCGTAGGTGTAAAGGGAATCCGTGGTTCTCTTGAAACACCGGCACCTAAGAAAAAGGGATTCTTCAAAAGAATGTTCAGCAAAAACAAATAATATCAAACAAAGACAATGCCCGCCAAGTCAAAATGCTTCGCGGGCATTATTTTTGTCTTTATAAAACAAATTCATCGGAATCCTTAGACTGTGCCTGTACTGTCAGATAACAGTCCGCAACATGTTCTTCATTCATATCAAGTGCGTAATCCACTTTCATCTGAATATCGTCTTCACTTTCTTTCAGTTCCAGGCCTGTTGCTGCAATTCCCATCTGAAGAGTTCCATATGGTGTATTATAAAAAGTTTTGTTCTTTTTTCCCTGCTCAAAAACCATATGTACGTTTACCTGTCCCTGTTTTCGGATTTCTACTCCCTCCGATGACATTTTAATATAATTTACCGTTGTCTGTGCAGAATCATCCAGCATTTCTTCATATCGCAGATAATGACTTCCATTTCGGAAATAATACTGTCCCGGCACTACAATCTCAATCGGTTCCTGCTCATCGTCTGTTTCCATCAGCTGAAGACCACGTACATGTATCAGTACATCTTTGTTCATCTGTCTGCTCCTCCTGATCTTAATATTTTTCTATGTCGATTTTTTTTGCCATCGACACATCATATGGCAAAATAGAATTTGCAAAATCCTTAAACTCATCTGCCAGATCACTCACATAAAAACGATACGGAAATTCCTCTTCTCCTGTCCCGCTGCTGGAAATATCCAGTTCTGCAAGAAGAGCCTTCAACTGCAGTGCTGTCTCATATGCCGGATTGACAAGACGTACGTTCTGTCCCATAACCTCTCTGATCGTGGAACGTATCAGAGGATAATGTGTACATCCAAGAATCAGCGTATCAATCTCCTGCTGCTTCAATTCCTGAAGATACCGGGAAGCAACCTCAGTAGTTACCGGATCATGAAGCCATCCTTCTTCAACCAGCGGAACAAATAATGGGCAGGCTTTTCCGATCACAGTGATCTCCGGATCAAGATGCTTCAGGAATGCTTCATGAATGCCGCTTCCGACAGTTCCAAGTGTTCCGATCACACCAACTCTTTTATTATGAGTTTCCTCTGCTGCTACCCTTGCTCCGGCTTCAATCACTCCCAGTACAGGAATATCCAGTTCATCCTTTACTGCATCCAAGGCAAATGCACTTGCTGTATTACAGGCAATCACAATCGCCTTCACCTGCTGTTCTCTCAAAAAATGAATGATCTGCCTTGAATAGCGGATAATTGTCTCCTTTGATTTACTTCCATAAGGAACCCTTGCTGTATCACCAAAATAAACAATCTTCTCCGATGGAAGGTTTCTCATGATCTCCCTTGCGACAGTAAGACCGCCCACTCCGGAATCAAATACACCGATCGGTGCATCTCTGTCTATTTTCATAAATCTATTTCTCCAGTTCTTCTGTTCTGTTTGATGTTGATCGTTCAGAAACACCTTGCATTTCTGAACGATTATTTAACATCTTACCACCTCTCCAGCGCTTTCGCAAGCCAGAAGGACAGCTTTGGCGGCTGTTTTACCGTATTTTCATAATTGTCTGCCGCTGTATGTGTATCTTCAAAACAGAATTGAGGATACAGGGTTCCCCACCACGCCATAATACCAGAATCTTCGACATTTTTCGGTGCGCCCGAAAAAATCACTGCTACCGCCATCCCCACTGCTACAGAAAAAAACATTCTTTTTTTCCAGTTTCTTAACCAGTCCATTTTATTACCTCCGGAAATCTGTTAAATGCAAATGATTCTCTGTCCGGAGTATGCACACTTTGCAGATTTTTATTCCAGACAGACCTGAATTTCTTCGTCCTGCAGAATAATTTCAGGAATGTCCGGCAAAGTATTGTTTTCATAGTGCTGCTGGTATACCTGCCGCAATGTAACACCATTTTCTTCCTGATCCGGGATTCTGTTCTCAAGAATTCCCAGAAGATATTCACCTGTCGAACTTCCATTTTTGTTCCATTTCATGATCTGCTCCGGATATTCTGAACGAAACACATACACATTTTCACCGATCAGAGGCTCTTTTTCCAGATATGCCAGCAGTTCCTTCCAATGCTCCGACTGCACCAGCTGATTCTTAAGGATCAACACCTGCAAATGTCCCATATCCAGATATTTTTCCTGTGAACGATTATAGATTTTCTCTATTTCATCAAAATCATTTTCTTTTATCGACAGCACAGAATTTTGACTTTCCTCTTTTTCCTGTCCTTCTGCACTCGGAAGTTCCGGCATTCCGTAAATGAGTGTCCAGCCATCTTCTGACCACTCTGCTCCCAGTGCAAGAGGATACATTCGTTTCTCCGGTTCGATTCCTGCACATCCATTTAACGCAAGAATAAAAGCCATCAGAGCGACTATAGTTGTTTTTCTTGTTTTTCTCTTCTGCCCACAGAAAAGAAGCAGCACCTGTATAAATAAGAGTCCTGGAACAAATATGGTTTCCAGGTAGTTTCTGTAAAACGTCCTCACCGCAATACCTGATACTTCCAATAATGACAGTCCAAACACCAGTGCCGCCATCCAGTACTTTGCTGTTCCCAGATGGCATTTTTCCACGACTTGATGTCCATAGTAAAAAAGGCTGCCCAGTGCAAACAGCAATCCATATAAGAGAAATCCCATCCAAAGTACATCGAATCTTGCAAGAATGTTTCCCGGAAGAGCTGCACCGGCAAGCAGTGGCAGGATTGGATACTCTTCTGTCAGAAGCCTGTTCCATCCAAATACTGCCGGAAGCAGAACAAGCACTCCTGCCAAAATTCCACCCACTGTAAGAATCGCGCCTATAATCGTTTTGCCCACACTTCCCGGTCTCACCACATCACGCATGATAAACGGAAGCAGGCCCACCCCGGAGAATCCACACAAAAAAAGATATCCACCCTGAACAACTGCCGCCCCGCTTATTCGTTCCGCTTCAGCCATCTCCTGTAAATAATCAACCCGTATCTGCCCCAGACACAGCACCATCATAAGAAGAACACCTGCCAGAAGCAGGCCTCCTGATATCTCCGCCATCCGTCCTCTTCTCTGAATTCCCTTTTCTGTTCCTATACTGCACACAACTATCACAAGAAAAGAAATCCACCCTGACGGAATTCCCATAAGCAGCCATCTCGGTATGATCTGTTCCAGTATTTTCAGAATATATGCCGCGGTAAAAATGATATAAACAAGAAAAAAGACCCCTGCTATCCGCCCCCAGAAACTTCCAAGGAAACGTACCATATCCGAATATCCGCTAGTCACTCGCAAAAGTATAAAAACATAGAGTATCAGCACAGATACTGCCAACACAATACCCCAGAATCCATTCATTCCCTGAATTCCATTTTTTCCCGGCAGACAGACAAGAAAAGGTGCCAGAAAGGTCAGTATCATCTGTCTGTAAAGCTGTCTGTGAGAAATTCTGTTGTTCTCTGCAAATTTCATGAATTCTTCTCCTCCTGTTTCTGCCCTTCTTTCAAATCTCTGCTCTCATCCTCTCCGACCGAAGTCTTTCGCAGGCGGATTTTCTGTTCCCATCTGGCATAAAGTGGTCTCTGCCATCTCTTTCGAAATGGGATCCTCAGGATTCCCTCACCGGTATCACAACGAGGAACTTTTTTTATAAACGGAAGCATATATGGCATGCCAAAACTCAAAAGTCCGCAAAGATGCGAGATCGTAAGATAAATTCCCAGAACAATACCAAAAATACCAAGATATCCCCCCAGGAACAAAAAGATATATTTCAATAATCGAAAAGCTGATGCAAACTCTTCCTCCGGAATCACCATGGAACCCAGTGCAGTAAGAGCAACGATCATAACAACGATCGGACTAACCAGATTCGCACTGACTGCTGCCTGACCGATGATCAGACCACCCACGATTCCAATAGCATTTCCTAATGCTCCCGGAACACGCACTCCCGCCTCCCTGATCAGTTCAAAAGACAATTCCAGAAAAATCAGTTCCGTCACACTGGAAAATGGTACACCCTCCCTGGCTTTTGCAAAGGACAAGATCAGATTTGCAGGAAGAATCTGTGTATGAAAACGTATCACAGCCAGATAAAGCCCCGGAAGCAGCGTTGCCACAAGCAGTGCAAGATATCTTAGAATTCTCAGAAAAGAAGTCATTTCAAAATGATGAAACCAGTCTTCACTGCTCTCCATAAATCCATTAAAGGAACTCGGAAGAATCAATGCTGTCGGAGAATTGTCACAGAGAAGAACAATCTTTCCATTCAAGATCTCCATTGCTGCACGATCTGGCCGTTCCGTTGTCTGATACTGAGGAAACGGAGAATACCAGGTTTTATCTGTCAGCTGTTCCAGCATACCACTGTCAAAAATACCATCTATTCTATATTCATCCAGACTGTTTTTTATATTCTCCAAAAGCTCCTCCTGAACCAGATCCTCCATATAGAGAATCTGCAGCATGGTTTTGGATCGGACACCTGTCGTTTTTTCCTCGACCTTCATTCTGCTGTCCCTGATTCTTTTTCTGACCAACGCGGAATTTGTTTTTACAGAGTCAGAAAATCCTTCTTTGGAACCTCTCAGAACTTTTTCCGATTCCACTTCTGAAACACCCAGATTCGGATAACCTTTGCTGGATATTTTCATTGCCTTGTCGTATCCGTCTATAAAGAAAACGGCATTTCCTGCCAGAACTGCTGACAGTACGTCTTTCATACTTTCAAGTTTTCGTACATCTGCAATACCCAGACTGTTATTTTGTACAAATTCCTGTATCTGATAGGAAGAACTTTCCCAGAAATGATTTATCATTTTTCCCAGTGCAGAATCATCAAGCATCATATTGGAAACAGCGACTTCAATATAGACAATCAGACAGTCCACTTTACTTTCATTTCCCAGACGCATTGGTCGAATCAGAATATCCGCACAATTTTTAAATTTGTCTCTGATATAGCTTTCATTCTTTCTTAGTTCACTGTAGATTTTTATTTTTTGCTCCATTGCATCCTCCTGCCATAAACATAAAAAAGAGACACATATTTATTTATGTATCTCTTTTAGAATAACCAGATTATGCAATTTTATTTATCTCAGTCGAGAATATACAACAAATCAGCGATTCTGGTTTTCCTCTCTGATAGATCGGATGATCGCCTCTCTCTGATTTTCAATATGCTGATAAGTGATCTCCTGTGCCTTCTTAAGATCGCGGTTCTTAATGGCCTCATAAATCTCCTCATGTTCTTTGACCAGAAGATTTCTTGTCTCTTCATCCTTGAGATATTCCACACGATATCTGTAAATCTGTTCGCGAAGATTGTTAAGCACCTGATTCAGCCTGCGATTATCAGAAGACTTGTAGATCACCTCGTGAAAAGCCACATCTGCCTCTGCAAGTCTGACCAGATTACCTTCTGACATCGTGTCTTCAAAATTTCTGGCAGCCTTCCAGAGTTCGTCCAGCTGCTCTTCTGTCATTCGTGCACATGCATTCTCAATGGACAGATTCTCCAAAGCCATGCGAACTTCCAGCACATCATTCAGATCTTTTTCAGTGATGTTTGCCACCTGTGCACCACGACGTGGAATCATCACAACCAGTCCCTCCAGTTCCAGCTTACGCATAGCTTCACGAACAGGAGTCCTGCTGACCCCAAGTCGTTCTGCCAGTGCGATTTCCATCAGTCTTTCTCCGGGTTTAAGTTCTCCCTTCAAAATTGCCTTACGCAGTGTGTTAAACACAACATCTCTCAATGGCAGATATTCATTCATGTCAACAGAAAAATCATTCATCATAAGTACCTCCTGCAAAAAAAATTCTCAGTTCCTGCGGTTAAAAACTTCCGTCGCAAACACTGTCCTGGCCAGATGACTGCTTCTTAAAATTCTGGCAGCTGTCTTCATCTTATTCTTATCATCAAAAATACCAAAAACAGTAGGGCCGCTTCCACTCATCATAGATTTAAGTGCGCCATGCTTCTCCATAAGATCTTTGATCTCCTGGATTACCGGATATTTAGCAATAATTCCTGGTTCAAACACATTCCCCATGCGGGAAATCATACTGTAAATATCTCCGTTCTCAATATCCGCGATCATGCCATCAATGTCCGGACGTGCCCCCAGATTTCCAAGATCCAGATTTTCATAGGCAAGCTTGGTAGAAACATTTACTCCCGGTTTACCGATCAAAATATAACATTTTGGGAGTTGAGGGAGCCTTGTCAGTTTTTCTCCGATGCCCTCTGCCAGTGCAGTTCCCCTCATAATGCAATATGGCACATCTGCTCCAATCTGTACTGCACGTTTCATGAGCTCTTCTTCGCTTAATCCCAGCAGAAACATCTTATTGACACCAACAAACGCCGCTGCTGCATCTGAACTGCCTCCTGCCATTCCGGCTGCCACCGGAATGGATTTGGTAAGCTTCATGGAAATTCCCTCCTGAATATCAAATTCATCCATAAGAAGCTTTGCTGCTTTATATACCAGATTTCTTTCGTCTGATGGAACATAAAGAAGATTGGTAGTCAATGTGATACCCGGTGAAGATTTCTTCCGGATATCCAGAAGATCATACATCTGGATCGTCTGCATCAGCATACGAACTTCATGATAACCATCTTCTCTTTTGCCCAGGATATCCAGTCCCAGATTAATTTTCGCCATTGCTCGCAAACGCATAAATACACCCTCTGTCCTTCGTATTTTTTGTTTTTCATGTACTTTGTATACAAATATGATTCTATTATATTAAATGATTTTTTTCGGGATTTCAAGTATCAGCTCTCAACTTTTTTTACTAAAATCAACGGCTGTCCGGAACTTACCTGATCATCCTCAAGATCATTCATGGAAATGATCTCTTCCATCGTTGTATAGAACTTTTTTGCAATATCCCACAGAGTATCTCCCTGCTTCACCATATACACAGTGATTCCCGGCATACTGCGGATTTTTTCCATGTCAAGCGGCTGTTCTTCTATACTCTCTATGATTTTTTCTTCCCTGCACTGGAGCACAAGTGCATTAAGGCTCACCACAGCCCTGACTTCAATTTCATTACTGTCTATCATACTCGTTGCCAGTTGTTCCAGCTCTGTATGGAAATAATAAACACTGTCATCTCTAATCCCCTGTGCCTCTACCATATGGCTGAACGGCATCATTACTTCCGTTGAATAAAAAGGCATATCATCATTCCCCATAATGTAAAGAACCTTCATCTGAACAATGCCATCTACCTGAATCCCGTTTTTTACGATCTTTGTCTTATCTATTTTTACTTTTCCCTGGCTGTGACAGATCTGAAGAATTTTTCCCTGCATTTCTTTGATCTCAATCCGGTCCGATACTCTGCATTTTGAAAAATTACGGACCAGAAGACTCTCCAGCACTTCATTTCTGCACTTCGGAATACATTGGCAAAACGGCGTATAGACGTCCATAATGACATCAAAATTTTCCTCTCTGTAAAGACGTATATCCAGTTCAAGTACCAGATCCGTTACCAAAATCCGCTCCTCTCCGTCAGAGTCCGGCTTTACCTCTACGCTCTGATTTATAATGGAGGATGCGAAATTCGGAATCATATCAGAAGTACATCCATTGCATTCCACTTCACTGGAAAACGGAATCGAATTTTCCAGCCACTGCACCGTTTCTCCCTCATTATCTCCCCTGTACAAAGCAAATAAAAACAGTTCTCCTTTCGCCTTCACCACATTTTCTTCCGGTCTTAAGTCCAGTCCCCGAACCTCCAGGCTATACCAGAGAAGTTCCACAATATTGGGCTTATTTGAAACCAGCTCTACTTCTTCTTTGAGCCGCAGAGTATCCTTTTTATGTATGGCCAGATCAAGAAGTCTCATCGTTTTTTTCTGAACAGAGATGTTTTCATCTTCCAGGGATACCGGAAGACGAATTCCGGAAAGCTCATCTACCGCTGCATAAAAAGTTACAACTGCCTTGATATTCAGTTTTCTTGAATGGATCAGATGGATACTAAGATCTTCAATTTCCCACTGAAGACACAGCTTATCTCCACTCACGATTCCTTCAAGATTCATGGTCTCTTCCATCGGGAGTTTCGCCGAAAGACTGTTCACCCTTCCTTCTTCCTCTCCCACGTAAAGCAGATCCACCTGTAAATTTCCTTTCAAAAATGCATGACCGTCATTTAAATGAACCTCTTCTACAGAAACATTTCCTTTATTCTGAATCATTCTTCCTATGTCAGGCTTTACATCAGGTACATTGTAATCCACATCAAATGTCACCTGGCTTGTTGCCCTGCTCTTCGTCCGTAATACCTGAATATCTTCTCTTTTTAATTCCATTTCTGACCGCTCCTCTCATGATCATTCAAATATCACCGGCTCTTCCCTGTATTCCGTCTTCACTGCAATATACGGATAAGACGGTGCTCCGCTTTGATTTTCCTTTTCCGGTCCAATCAGCCTTGTTTTAAAAAAAACTGCCGTAGATGAAACAGACAATTCCGCTACCTGAATACTGTAGCCTCCACTCATTTTCTTTCCGTATCCTCTGATCAGATACACCGTATCTCCTTTTTGATAAGTCATCTGAAAATCTCTGTCTTTCTTTTCCTGAATCATCTCCTGTGCACTCGAAGGAAGCTCTGCTGTTTCCACCACAGTGTATGCCAGCGGTGTTCTTTCTCCTTCTTCTATTTTTACCAGACTGCACCCTCCTGCCATCAGTAAAAAGATCAGCAACATACATCCGACAGCTATCGTATTCTGTTTTGACTGATTTCTTCCAGTCTTCGCAGACAGCGGTATCTGCATAAGCACAATTCTCCTGTCCGCTCTTTTTCAATATGTATTCTATGCCCGATCCAAAAGATTTATTGCAACTATTTCAAATATCCCTTATACTGGTACTATGGTTTTCATCATATAAAACCTGACCAAATATAAGCAGAAAGAGGAATTCGTTATGATTCGTTTCATCATTGTCGCCATTACAGTCATCGGGTTTCTGATCCTCTCCATTCCTATTCTTCTGATCGAATGGATCATCGGAAAATTCTCCCCAAAAACCAAGGAGATCAGCTCTTTACGTATTATTCAGGCAGTCTTTAAATTTATTCTCTGGGAAGCCGGCACCAAGATCACTGTAATCGGCGAAGAAAATGTTCCAAAGGATACCCCGGTTCTCTACATCGGCAACCACAGAAGCTATTTTGATATCCTGCTTACCTACAGCCGATGCCCGATCTGCACCGGTTATATTGCCAAGAAAGAAATGGAACGCTATCCTCTTCTTTCCAACTGGATGAGATATCTTCACTGCCTGTTCCTTGACCGCAAGGATATCAAACAGGGATTAAAGACTATCCTTACCGCCATAGACAAAATAAAATCCGGAATTTCCATCTGCATCTTCCCGGAGGGAACACGTAACAAAAATGCTGATGATCTGGATCTTCTTCCTTTCCATGATGGAAGTTTCAAGATTGCTTCCAAGACAGGATGTGCAATCATTCCTATGGCACTCAACAACACAGTTGAAATCTTTGAAGCACATTTTCCCAAAATCAAATCAACTCATGTCGTTTTGGAGTATGGAAAACCGATCTATGTTAAAGATCTTTCCAGAGAAGATCAGAAGCATCTCGGTGCATATACCCAGAACCTCCTTCATGACATGCTCGAAAAAAATAAACCCCTGGTATGATCCAGAGGTTTATTTTTATATAATATTTATTTCTAACCGACACTGGTTGTTTATCCAATGTGTGCTGCTCCGACTGCACGGATATCCATCGGATATACATTTTCTTTTCCAACAAATCTGGAAATATATTCTACATAGTTATCCTGTTCCTTTTCCGGAACGATTGCTGCAATAACACCGGCAAAACCGCCTCCATGAACACGGCAAACACCTGCTCCAATCTTCTTAAGGAACAGCTGAGTAAGTGCAAGCGTTCTAGTAATCTTCTGTTCATGGAAATCTTTCATTGTGTAGCAGTTCTGAAGAAGCTCCCATGAAGAAGTGCCGGACTCATCTATAAGTTTCAGGAATTTATCATAGTCTTCGTGATGGATTGCGTCTGCGGCCTCATCTACGCGGGAAGTCTCTCCAAAGAAATGAAGTGCACGGAGAACAGCTCTGTCGTCCTCAATCTCATTGCAGTGCTCAAGAAGTGCATCTACATTTGTCTCATGAAGAAGCTCTACACCAAGTACTTTTGCAACAGCTTTCATTTCTCCCGGAATTTCAGAGTATTCCTGGCTTAAGTCCGCATGACCTTTTCCTGTATTTACAATAACAAGTCTGTATCCAAATTTTCCAAAAGAGAAATCCAGTTTACTGTATTTCAGATTATCTCTGTCTGCAAAATCAAAAAGAACCGGACCACCTACTGCACATGCCATCTGATCCATCATTCCAGAAGCTTTGTCCCAATATACATTCTCTGCATACTGGCCGATCTTTGCATAGTCGTTATAAGTCATTTTACCATCATTAAAGAAGTGATCGAGAATTGTACAGATCAGCATTTCAAAGGAGGCAGAGGAACTTACACCGGCTGCTGCAATAACATTTGTGCTTACATATGCATCAAAACCTGCTGCCTTAAATCCATTCTTCTGTGCACCTTCCATCATACCTGCAACAAGTGCCGGTGTTCCTTTTTTGTAGTTTGCTTTACTGAGCTTAGTAAGATCTACTACAATCTCATCTCTGTAGCCTTCACTGGTAATACGGATAACCTGTGTCCCATTTGGGTAAGCTGCTCCTATTGTATCCAGATTAATGCTTCCTGCGATTACTTTACCACCGTTATGATCTGTATGATTTCCGATAATCTCAGTTCTTCCTGGAGATGTAAAATATTCTGCTTTGTCCTGTTTATAGGTTTCTGCAAAATTGTCTGCAAGTTTCTTGAAACGAGCACCGCAAATTTCTGTTTCACCATAGATTTCCTGAAGTTTTGCTGTTTCTGGTAAGTTCATTATACTGTTCTCCTTTTAGATTTTATTTTAATAAAATTCGTAACTGTTCTTTCTCTGCATATCTGATAAGTTCATTATACTGCATTCTGGATAAAATACCTTGATTAATCTGCGAAAAAACAGTAATATCTTGCGTTTTTTAGGTAATTATGTCTATAATAAAAGGAAAATAACCGTAATTTCCTGCGTTTAAACTTTACTGCATCACATGAACATTCCGTAACAGTGAAGATACTGAACAGTTACAATATTTCTTTTAAAGGAGATACTTATGCAGATCGTCACAAATCAGTTCCAAAAAGAATTAAAAAAACATGGCAATGACCATTTTCCGTTTCTGGTCAGCCATCATAATCTGTCAGAATATGACTCCAACTCTTTTATGTGGCACTGTCACCCGGAAATTGAAATCACTTATATAAAAAAAGGGGCCATGCATTATCGAATAAATAACCGTTCCTTTCACTTAAAAGAAGGTGAGATCATTTTCTGCAATTCCAACGCCCTGCATTCCGGTGAAATGATAGATCAGGAAGATTGTTCTTATATTCCTGTCACTTTTGACCCCAAACTGATCTATGGTTTTTTTCGAAGTACCATCTGCACAAAATATGTGGATCCTATTATCCAGAACCTTTCCATCTGTGCCATGCATATCGATTACAGCAGAGAATGGCACAAAGACTTTCGTGAACAGATGCTGAAAGTGATTTCACTTGATAAAGATCGTCCTGATTTTTATGAACTGGATATTTCCATACGAATGCAGATTATGTGGAGACTGCTTGCAGAACATCTTCCTCATCAACCGGTAAGCACTGCCTCTGACCTCACCGAATACGAGCGAATCCGAAAAATCCTTTCCTACATAGAACAGAATTACATGAATCGTATCACTCTGACAGATATTTCTGAGAGCCTTCATCTATGTGAAAGTGAATGTACCCGTCTGTTCAAACGACACATGAACACTACTCTTTTTGCCTTCTTGCAGGAATACAGAATCGAACGCAGTCTGGAATACCTGAATACCAAAGAATCCATCAGCGCCATAGCCGAGAAAACCGGATTTTCCGACTCTAACTACTATTCCAAAGTATTCAGCAAAATCAAAGGCTGCAGCCCACGAGAATACCGAAAAGCTTTAAAAGAATGACAATCCAGCTTCAGGATATACCTGGAACTGAGCCACATTTTCTACTGCAAAAAGGACCTGACTTTCATAAGCCAGATCCTTTTTATCCACAATCGCTGCGAATCTATTATTTAACAAAAACCTTGTCCAGATGCCAGATATCATCCACATATTCCTGAATAGTTCTGTCAGATGTAAACTTACCTGCACATGCTGTGTTCATCATGGCCATACGAGCCCAGCCTTTTTCATCTTTGTATGCTTCTTCCACTTTCTTCTGTGCTGCTGCATAAGAACGGAAATCAGCAAGGATAAAGTACTGGTCTGCTCTCTCTCCACCATTCTGATCCAGAAGAGAATTATACAGATCACGGAACAGTTCTGTATCAGAAGAGAAGGTTCCGTTAACAAGCTCTGTCAGTACCTGACGGATTTCATCATCTGTATTGTAGATAACTCTCGGATCATATCCGCCATTATTTTCATAATTGATAACTTCATCTGCACTCAGACCGAAGATGAATGCATTTTCTTTACCAACTTCATCTACGATCTCTACGTTGGCACCATCCATAGTTCCCAGAGTCGGTGCACCATTCAGCATAAACTTCATGTTACCTGTACCGGAAGCTTCTTTACTTGCAGTAGAAATCTGCTCAGAAACATCTGCTGCTGCAAAGATCATCTCAGCGTTGGATACACGATAGTTCTCAATGAATACAACTTTCAGCTTGCCATTAATAGAAGCATCGTTGTTTACAACATCTGCAACAGAATTGATCAGTTTGATGATCTTCTTGGCACGAGCATAACCTGCAGATGCCTTTGCACCAAAAATGAATGTTCTTGGATAGAAATCCATTTCCGGATGTTTCTTAATCTGATCATACAGATAGATAACGTGCAGGATGTTCAGAAGCTGACGTTTGTACTCATGAAGTCTCTTAACCTGAACGTCGAAGATAGAACGTGGATTTACTTCTACTCCGTTGTGCTCAAGAATGTATTTAGCCAGACGAACCTTGTTCTGATACTTAATGTTCATGAATTCCTGCTGTGCTTTTTCATCATCAACATAAACTTTCAGTTTGCCAATCTGAGAAAGATCTGTAATCCATTCCGGTCCGATATGATCTGTTACCCAGTCTGCAAGGAGCTGGTTTCCGTGAAGCAGGAAACGTCTCTGAGTGATACCGTTTGTCTTGTTGTTGAATTTCTCCGGCATCATTTCGTAGAAGTCTTTCAGTTCCTGTTTCTTAAGGATTTCTGTATGAAGTTTGGCAACACCGTTTACAGAGTAACCTGCAACGATTGCAAGATGAGCCATTTTTACCTGTCCATCATAGAGGATTGCCATCTTCTTGATCTTTTCATAGTTTCCAGGATATTTAGCCTGAATATCAAGGATGAAACGACGGTTGATCTCTTCGATGATCTGGTATACACGTGGAAGCAGTCTGGAGAACAGCTCAACCGGCCATTTCTCGAGAGCTTCTGCCATGATTGTATGGTTTGTGTAAGCAACACATTTTGTTGTTACAGACCATGCATCATCCCAGCCAAGACCTTCTTCATCCATAAGGATACGCATAAGCTCTGCTACAGCAACTGTCGGATGAGTATCATTCATCTGGAAAGTAACTTTCTCATAAAGCTTCATGATATCTTTATGATCTTTTTTGTATTTTTCGATTGCAGCCTGAAGACTTGCAGATACGAAGAAGTACTGCTGTTTCAGACGCAGCTCTTTACCAGCCATATGATTATCGTTCGGATAAAGAACTTCCACGATATTGCGGGCAAGGTTTTCCTGCTCAACTGCTTTCTTGTAATCACCTTTATCAAAGGAATCCAGCTCGAAGTCTACGATCGGCTCTGCATCCCAGATTCTTAAGGTATTTACGATATTATTGTTGTATCCTACGATCGGCATATCAAACGGAACAGCTTTTACTGCCTGATATCCCTTGTGTACGAATTTATTACTTCCTGTTGCCGGATCGTACTCAACATCTACATATCCGCCAAAATGAACTTCTTTTGCGTACTCCGGACGGCGAAGTTCAAATGGATATCCGTCTTTCAGCCAGTTATCCGGAACCTCTACCTGATATCCGTCTTTGATCTGCTGTTTGAACATACCATAACGATAACGGATACCACATCCATATGCACTGTAGTTCAGTGTTGCAAGAGAATCCAAAAAGCATGCTGCCAGACGTCCCAGACCACCATTTCCAAGTGCCGGATCCGGTTCCTGATCTTCAATCACATTAAGATCCAGACCAAGCTCATCCAGAGCATCTTTTACTTCTTTGTATGCAGTCAGATTGAGCAGGTTATTTCCAAGAGCACGTCCCATAAGGAACTCCATGGACATATAGTAAACTGTCTTAGGATCCTGCTCTTTATATGCATTCTGTGTTTCCAGCCAGTTATCAATAATAACATCTTTTACCGTATAGCATACAGCCTGAAAGATCTGCTCCTGTGTAGCCTCTTCCAGTTTCTTACGATAAAGAAATTTTACATTCTCTTTTACACTCTTCTTAAAAGCTTCTTTTTTGAACTGCTCGTTAATCATCGTGTTTCCTCCTCATTTATCCTTTTATGTTACTGTTCACTCCTCATAATATTACCTGTAAACAGTGACCTTTTATAAATCATGCCCGGTATATATATTACCGGGCATGAGCTACTTACATTTTTGCAACACCAAGAACAACTGGTTCTTTATTGATGTTCCATTCTTTTACATAACCATCGGTTGTGCCCAGAGTCATATCCTCTGCAAGTACTTCGGACATGATTTCTTCTTTGTGGTTCTTCATGAGTTCAAGAATCCTGTCATTATCTTTTGCATAGATATGGATCTTATCCATAACTTCAAAACCGGCTTCTTTTCTCATAGTCTGCACTTTGCTGACGATCTCGCGGACGAATCCCTCTTCAATCAGTTCAGGTGTCAGATTTGTATCAAGAACTACAGAGATATCACCATCTGCTTCTGTTACATAACCTTCTGTCTGTGCGGTCTCGATCAATAAATCTTCCTCAGAAAGTTCTACCTTGTTTCCATCGATATCCAGAGTAAGAAGTCCTGTAGATTTCAGTTCGTTCATAGCTTCTGTTCCATTGATTTCAGCAAGTGCTGTACGGATACCATTCAGAAGCTTACCGTATTTCGGTCCTACAGTACGAAGCTGTGGCTTGAAGCTGTAGGAAACGAAAGATTCTACATCACTGGCGAATTTCACTTCTTTGACGTTCAGCTCGTCTGCAATAATGTCTGTGTAGAACTGACCCATTTCTTTGTCAGCTTTTACATACATGGTGCCGATCGGCTGACGGTTCTTGATATTTGCAGTATTTCTTGCTGCACGTCCAAGAACAACAATCTTAAGAAGTTCTTCCATATCATCTTCCAGTTCTTTGTTGATCCACTCTTCTCTGACTTTCGGGAAATCGCAGAGATGAATACTCTCAATTGCATCTTTATCAATGCTTCTTACGAGATTCTGATAAATTTCTTCTGTCATGAACGGGATCATCGGAGCTGCTGCTTTGGAAATTGTCACCAGAGCAGTATACAGAGTCATATAAGCATTGATCTTATCCTGCTCCATGCCCTTAGCCCAGAAACGTTCACGGCTTCTTCTTACATACCAGTTACTCATCTCATCTACAAATTCCTGAAGAGCTCTTGCACTTTCCGGAATCTTGTAGTTTGCAAGGCAGTCATCGACAGTCTTCACTACGGAATTCAGCTTACTTAAAAGCCACTTATCCATAACTGGAAGATTGTCATAATCTAAAGTATATTTTGTTGCATCAAAATTGTCAATGTTTGCATAAAGAACAAAGAACGCATAAGTGTTCCACAGAGTACCCATGAACTTACGCTGTCCTTCCTGAACAGCCTTGCCGTGGAAACGGTTCGGCAGCCACGGAGCACTGTTAATATAGAAATACCAGCGGATCGCATCCGCACCGTACTTCTCCAGAGCATCAAACGGATCCACTGCATTTCCCTTGGATTTACTCATCTTCTGTCCGTTTTCATCCTGTACATGTCCAAGAACGATAACATTCTTATATGGAGCCTGGTTGAACAGGATCGTAGACTCAGCAAGCAGAGAATAGAACCATCCTCTTGTCTGGTCAACAGCTTCAGAAATAAAGTCTGCCGGGAACTGTTTTTCAAAGAGATCTTTGTTTTCAAATGGATAATGATGCTGTGCAAAAGGCATTGCTCCTGAGTCAAACCAGCAGTCAATAACCTCCGGTACACGATGCATGGTTCCGCCACATTCCGGGCATTTCAGTGTGATCTCATCAATATATGGACGATGAAGTTCTACTGTTTTGGCTTTTTCATCACCGCTCATCTCAAAGAGTTCCTGACGGCTTCCGACAGAATGCATATGTCCGCATTCACACTGCCAGATGTTCAGTGGTGTTCCCCAGTAACGGTTACGGGAAATTCCCCAGTCCTGAACATTCTCCAGCCAATCACCGAAACGTCCCTTACCGATGCTCTCCGGAATCCAGTTGATTGTATTATTATTGCGGATCAGGTCATCTTTAACTGCTGTCATTTTGATAAACCAGGATTCACGTGCATAGTAGATCAGTGGTGTATCGCATCTCCAGCAATGTGGATAGTCATGCTCAAATTTCGGAGCATCAAAAAGCTTGCCTTCTTTATCAAGATCCTGAAGTACCAGCGGATCCGCTTTCTTAACAAACACTCCTGCATATGGAGTCTCTGCAGTCATATCACCCTTACCGTCTACAAACTGTACAAACGGAAGATCATATTCACGACCTACACGGCTGTCATCCTCACCAAATGCCGGTGCGATATGAACAATACCTGTACCATCACTCATAGTTACATAGTTATCGGCTGTAACATAATGAGCTTTCTTTTTCTGTCTTGCAGCTTCAGCTCCTGTGCACTCAAACAGTGGCTCATATGCTTTGTATTCCAGATCCTTACCAACATACTTCTCAAGAACCTCGTATGCCGGGGTCTCCTCAGAGCCAAGTTTACCAAGAACTTTGTCAAGCAGAGCTTCTGCCATATAGTATGTGTATCCATCTGCTGCTTTTACCTTGCAATAAACCTCTGTCGGGTTTACACAGAGTGCAACGTTAGATGGCAGGGTCCACGGTGTTGTAGTCCATGCCAGGAAATATGCATCTTCTCCAACAACCTTAAAACGAACGATCGCCGAACGTTCCTTGACCGTTTTATATCCCTGTGAAACTTCCTGGGCAGAAAGTGGTGTTCCACAACGCGGACAGTAAGGAACAATCTTAAATCCTTTGTACAGAAGCTTCTTATTCCAGATTTCTTTCAGTGCCCACCATTCAGACTCAATATAGTCATCATGATAGGTAACATATGGGTTCTCCATATCAGCCCAGAATCCAACTGTTGAGGAAAAATCTTCCCACATTCCTTTGTATTTCCATACACTCTCTTTACACTGCTGGATAAATGGCTCCATACCATATTCCTCGATCTGTTCTTTGCCATCCAGACCAAGTTTCTTCTCAACTTCCAGTTCAACCGGAAGTCCATGGGTATCCCATCCGGCCTTACGAGGTACCATATATCCTTTCATGGTACGGTATCTCGGAATCATATCCTTGATAACACGGGTCAGTACATGACCAATATGCGGTTTGCCGTTTGCGGTCGGCGGTCCGTCATAAAACATATAAGTAGGATCATCTTTACGGTCTTCCATACTCTTTTCAAAAATATGGTTCTCTTTCCAGAACTTCTCTACTTGTTTTTCACGATCTACAAAATTCAGATTCGTATCTACCTTCTGGTACACAACTAGTTCCTCCTTTTATTGTAAAAAAATAATCACGGAGCGTTATATAACAGGATAAATATCCTGTTAATATAAAAAAAACCTCCATCCTGTAAAAGGACGAAAGTAATTCCACATTCGCACCACCTGTTACATTGTACGGGCTGGCAGTAATAATAAATGCCGATACATGTTCCCTCTAACGGCGGAAACACCGTCCTTCCCTACTTTATCAGAATTTCAGAAAAGAAACTCCAGAGTGATCTTCCATCGAAACTACTAACACCAGGCTCCCACCTTATCCCGGCTCTCTGCGGTCTTCCTGTCGATGTACTGTCTCCATCACAGTTTTTACTTTATTATATTTGCTGTTTCATTATACGGTTATGATTTTCTATATGTCAAGGTCTTTTTGCGATATTTTCAGGGATTCAAGGTTTTTTCACGAGTCCTTTTTTTTCTTTTGATTTTCACTTCACAAATCTCCCCTTGTATGCAAAAAATGATTACAGTATAATTATAAAAGAATGATATACTATAAAGATTCCAGGAAATAAAGAAAGGTATTCTAATGAAAAACAAAAAATTCAAACGTATTCTGAGCGGTCTGCTCTGTGCTGCATTTATTGTCTGCCAGACTCTTCCCGTTCTCGCTACAGATGAATACGGCGACCCAATTGTAACAGCAACACCTGTTCCAGAGGAGGTTTATCATACGGATTACTATAAACAGCCTGCAGACACAGATTCTATAGATGGATGGGTACAGGGTCCACAGATTGAGGGCGAATCCGCGATACTGATGGACATGACAACTGGCACCATCCTCTATTCCAAGAACGCAGATAAGGCTCAGTATCCTGCCAGCATTACCAAAATCATGACTGCTCTGCTCGGCAGTGAAAGTCTGAAAGCAACAGATAAATTTTCCATGTCAGAAACAGCAGCCCACGGAATCACAGATACACAAAGTTCCAGTATTTACGCAGATACCGGTGAAGAATTCACCGTAGAACAGGCTCTCATGGCAGTTATGCTCCAATCAGCTAACGAAATGACTCTTGCCATAGCTGAACAGACTTCCGGATCCGTCAAGAAATTTGTTGAGCTTATGAATCTGAAAGCACGTCAGCTTGGATGCACAAATACGCATTTCAACAATCCTAACGGTCTTCCGGATGAAAAGCATTATACAACAGCAAACGACATGGCCAAAATTGCCCGTGCTGCCTGGTTTAATCCTACCTTTCGTAAATACTGTACCACCGGTTACTATGAAATTCCGTCAACCAATAAATTCAGTGAAACACGCTACCTTCTGAATCACCATAAAATGATGAGCGGACAGGCATATGCCTATGACGGCGTTTTTGGCGGCAAGACCGGTTACACAGAAGCTGCCGGAAATACACTTGTCACCTTTGCCCGCCGGGGAAATATGTATCTTGTATCTGTTGTAATGCAGTCCATCAACGGTGCATATTCCGATACAAAATCTCTTTTAGACTATGGATTTAACAATTTTTCCAGGTCTGCAATAAAAGCAAAAAAAGAAATCTGTTTTTCCTGTCTTCCGGCAGAAAAATATCTGATCAAAGACTACAGGAAATGTGTTCTTTTTTATTCAATGAAAACACCTTCTGTAGCTCTTCCAAACGATGCAGATACTGCATCTGTTAAGAAAAATTACTCTATACAAAAAAATCCGGCAGGTCGTCCCCTTCTGACCATCAATTATACCTTCAATGGACACCAGGTTGGAACCGCCAGATACTATCCCAAAAACTCAATCTCAGATCTGCTTCTCTGATTGTCTTTTGATCTGTCTCTTTTTGCGGAGGGAATCCCTTTTTTCACGGATTTCTTCCGCTTTTTCATCTCCAACATTCTTAAGCGTTTTAATCACGTAATACCTGTCTTCTTCTGTATGCCGGATTCTTATCTTACCTTTTACATATCCATGCTTCTGACAGAAAGAAACGCTCTCATACGCTCTGGAATTATTCATAAACCAGCGAATCTTTCGCTTTGCAGGCAAATGACAGATCGGACATTTTGTGCTTGCTACTTCCCTGTCCCGCATAATTTTATCTCTGTCTGTAAATTCTCTCGACACATACTGATCATGGTCCGGATAGGACAGAAAAAGTTCATCTTTCTTTTTTTTCGGATTCTGATATACATCTACAGAATAATTCGCAAATAATTTCTTCTCATCTACCCATTTAAGTACCATTGCCGTGTAACGTGCATCTGTAAGTGCCCTGTGAAATGTCTGTTCCTTCGGAATAGCAAGCTGATCGATCGCAAATTCCAGACTTCTCCGACCACCAGCCTCCTCACAGCACATTCCAAAAACCTTCTGGACATCATAATATTTCACCGGCCCCGGAAGCAAAGACAGCATCCCATAATACTTCATATTTCTCTGTAATTCCATTACATCCTGATTTCCCCAGGTAAAGAATGCAAAATCATCTCCACACCAGTTCAGAAATTCTCTTATCACCTCTGAAAAAGGACTTCCATTCTCAAGATCTTTATAATCCACATGGATCACTTCATGGATACTGTCATGGATCCAATTATATACCTGTGGTTTTATCAGTCTCTGAAAGACATCTACCGTCTCTCTTTCTTCGTTCATCTTCACAGCACCGATCTCTATGATTTCAAAAGGCAGGCGACTGTTCGAATATTTTTTTCCGCCTGGACTCTGATTCCATTCCAGATCAAAAACAATATAGTTCATACCGTGTTTCCTTTTCTTTCTATTCCGTAAAATACCTGAGGTATTTCTGCTTTTTGACTTTTTTAGTATAACAAAAGAAAGGAACCGATGCAACTGCACCAGTTCCCTTCCTGTTTATAATAATTATATATTGCTGCCCGACAAAAACTTTTACCAGACGTTATGATAATGTTCATAGGACATGCCATTTTCAAGGAAATCTCTCAGGAGACTGTCTGTACTTCCATCATCTTCTCCATCCTGTACATCATTGTCCTGATCATCTGGTTCCTCCTGATCTGGTTTCTCTTTTGAATCATCATCGGAATCCTGATTCTTCTCTGAGTTTTCACCAAGAGTTACTGTAACTGTTTTTTCTTTATAGGAATCACCGTCTGCGACTTCAATAGTAACATCTACTTCCTCGCCTGGCTCATAATACTCAAGACGACTTACCAATTCCTCAATACTACGTATTCTCTTGCCATCAAATTCTGTAATGATAGATTTTTCTTTGATGCCGGCTTTATCTGCAGCACCTCCATCCGTAACCTCTGAGACAAGAACGCCCTCTGGAACTCCATAGTACTTGGCAGCCTCTTCGCTTACAGACATACCTGTGATTCCAAGTACACCGTGATTATCAACCTTATCTCTCGGTGTTTCATTCATCAGATTTTCCAGAGTGTCTGTAACATCAGAAATCGCAATCGCATAACCCATGCCCTCAACTTCTGTGGAAGCAAGCTTTGCTGAATTGATTCCGATTACTTCACCATTCATATTCAGAAGTGCTCCACCACTGTTTCCAGGATTAATTGCTGCATCTGTCTGAATCAGATTAACTGCATCTGAATCTTCATCGCCTTCGGAACCGTCTGAGTTAAGCTTACGGTTTTTGGCACTTACAATACCTGTTGTGACAGACTGTCCATATCCAAGTGCATTACCAATAGCAACTACCTGCTCACCAACCTTAAGATCATCGGAGCTTCCCATGGTTGCAACCTGAATCTGATCCATCGTATCATCCGAAATATCGGACAGTGCTACAGAAACAACTGCAAGATCTTTGTCTTCATCATAACCATTTACCGTTGCTTCGTAAGTTTCTCCATCAATACAGGTAACAGATACCGTATCCGCACCTTCTACTACGTGATAGTTTGTCGCAATCAGAAGGTTATCATCATTTTTCCCAACGATGATACCTGAACCACTTCCCTCAACTTCCTGCTGGGTTGTGTATCCCTGACTTCCGCCAAATCCATAATATCCAAGATAATTCTGTACATCCTGAACAGATTTCGTTGTGATAGCCACAACAGACTTCATACCTTCTGCAGCAATATCAGATACATCCAGACTTCCCTTTGCTTTCTCAGACTTGCTGTCATCCTTACTGTCTGATTTGTCCTTCTCTTTGGACTTTGTCTGAAGAAGTGTTGTGTTTTCTTTTTCAGAAGAAGCTGCTTCTACTTTGCTGCTGTTCCATCCGGTAACTGCATTCACTCCCTCAAAGGAACCTGCTGCAAGTCCGCCTGCAAGAACTGCACATAATGCAATACCTGCTGCTTTCTTTACTTTTTTTCTCATTCTTTCTTTCGGATCATTATCTCTATGTTCATCATTATCATTCATAAATTTATTGTTCATATCTGTCATCAAAATCCCCTCCTTGGAATCTCTGTTGTTTCATTTCTTTTATGTCTAGAAGTATAGGTGGTATTTGTGTTGACTTTGTGGGAAATATGTGACGAAACTGTTAATTCAGAAAAAAAATCCGTCAGACGGATGTTCTCACTCCGCTCTCACAGCTTCCACATGCATCTGGTCGCATCCTCTTACATAAATAAAGTGCATACTCTCGTACACACTTTATTCTCTGCTTATAACTGTTCAGTATCCTCACAGTTACGAGTCAAAATGCATTCCAAATCGCCTCGCGGGATACTACCTTCTGAATAGTTACCTTTGCTTTATATTTTGTTATCCAACTCAGTTATGCCATGCAAGACGCTTTACATCTGCATGAACATCACCTGTCATCCAGTCTACATCATTTGTGATCCAGTCCATGATTCCAAGCTGACGCATTTCCCATTCAACCGTCTGTTCTCTTGCTTCCGTTGTTTCTTCTACTTCCATAGTTGTATCAATCTCATCGTAACCAAAAATATATCCTCCGGCACTCCAGATACTGAAATTACTGTCCGGACCCGGATCCACTGAATCGCCTCTCTGTGCGATCAATCCATCGTGACGCCTCTTATATTCTTCCTCACAGCCATCTTTAAGCTTCGTCATAAACATTCTGTGACGGATCAGTTCTTTATTTTCTCTTACAACACCAAAATTATGATACATCAGACGCATATCCTTACCAGGTGTGGAAATCCAGTCAAAAGTATCCTGAATCTTTGCAGTAATTACATTCTTTGCAACATCTTCCTCTGCACTCAGGACTGCTCCATCCTCATTCTCATAATAACCAAAGATCAGATCCTCTGCATTCCAGATACTGAAATTACTTACCTTATTACGGTCAAGAAATGCTGTCAACTCCGGCCATATCTCACCAAGCTTGCGTCGATAGTCATTCATTTTTCCTTTTTTTACTTTCATTGCAAATGCGTGTCTTTCCATAAGTCAGAACCTCCCGTCTGCCAGTAACTATGTACCTTGTGAACAATTATGTCTGTTAGTAATTTTAGCACGTTTGTCCCTGTAATACAAATTATTCATGAAATAAAATCTGTGAAAAATATCGGATATTTCCATCATCTGTCCAGCAGAGCATTCCTGCCGCATCTGCCATCTTCTGTGCATCTACACAATATGCTGACATACAGGAATTTTTCTTGTATGGTCCGGCACTCATGATCAGAATATCTGTCTTTCCCTCTGCCCTCATTTTCTCTGCAAGCTCTTCCGTCATTTTGTTATGAAAAAGTTTTTCCTTTTTATATTCAGCCGGATCATGCAGATCCTCCTGTGTTGTCTGCAGCACCAGAGTTTTTTCATAACTCAGTGCTCGCTGTTTCATTTCTTCCACCGTTCCACTTGCAGGTGGACAGGCAGGATTCAAATTATAACAACCACATAAATTTTCTTCACAAAATGTCCTGTATTCCGGAACAAAAACAAGTTCTTTTGTATCCATAACTGCTGCTCCCGAAAATCCCATTAAAATTGCTTCCTGCATCAAATCCATAAAAATCTCACTCCTTTTCTTCTCGCTTCGCAACTGTTCCGTACCCTTACAGTTACAAGTCAACATGCATTCCAGATCATCTTATTCATTTAATATAATACTCATTTCATACCAGGCTTCGCCGCCCCATACAGATTCTCCAATACCATGATCTTCAAATCCAAACTTCTCATACATCCTAACCTTATCCGGAAGACAGGTAAGAACAACTCTTTTGCGTCCTTTTTGTTTTTCTCTCTCCAGATACTGCCTCATAAGCTCACGTGCAAGACCCTGACACCGATATTCCGGAAGTACATCCAGGCCCAGCAGCATAATATTCCTGCCATCCGCTTCATGTACATCTGCATCTTCAAAGAAATCATCTGTCAAATGTTCCCTATTCGTTGCCAGCCCATTAAGAAATCCGACAATTTTTCCTGTATCTCTGTCCACTGCAACAAGAAAAAGTTCCTTCGCCTTCTTTATCCGTTCTTCCATATGTTTATATGTACAGGCTTCATTTGGAGGGAAACAGATTTTCTCAATTTCTGCTGCCTGAGATATTTCTTCCATATGGATATTTCGAAATTCATATCTTTCAAACATTTTTTTATCTGTGTTTTCCTTTGACATTTTTATAGCTCTCCTATTTATATTTATGCATATATGATATACCTCTTTTTTTCTTTATACTATAACATTATCGTGCCTATGACAACACTGAAAACAGCATTACTACCATATATTATTTCTCTCCCTGTAAAATCTTATCCGGTTTTTTCTCCATTTCAGATATCTGTCATGAACCAATTTATCCACATTAACCGATACCAGATTTGCCTTGATCCCACGATATTCCACGATATCGCTTGCCGTTTTATACTCTGGATTATTCGCCAGAAACAACAGAATATCAAATGCCACTTTTCCTAACAGATTTAATCCATCTGTAAAATGCTTCAATTTTGAACTAATTATACACAATCCATGTCATAATTCAACCATTTCCCGCATAAAATATAGATATCAACACCCCCGTATATCTCGGGATTTCGCCATGTTCATGGCAAAACACCTCGCGGGATATTACCTGTGAACAGTTACGCCCGTGAACCTAAGATATCTTTCTTCTTTCAGGAAATTCAAACCCTTATTTGCCCGTCCTTATTCTTTCGTGCAATATATTGCACTTCTTCCGTTTTCTTGATTTTATTATATAATTTTTTATATTATATACCGTTTATAGTACATATAATATTTTATACTACTATTTATTGTACATTATCGCGTTTTTCTTAAACTGTCATCCTATGTTTCACCTAAAACTAATTCTGTGCATCATCCTTCTTTCACTCTTCTGGTTTTTTCACGATTCACCGTCGTTTATTCTGATTGCTGGAAGGAATTGGAGATGGATTTTAGCCAAGTTGCTGTGAACGGAATAATCAGTAACACTTATTACGCTTTGTGCACCAAATACATTCTGCTTTAGCAGACATATTCCACATATATCTGGCCGCATCCTCGCGGAGAGTTTTTGGCTTTATCAGAACATTATAAAGCAGCTCTCCGTAAAGCAAAAAAATCTGAGATGCATCTCTGTCAACTTGCATCTCAGATTCATTCCATAAAATATTTTCCCCAAATGTTTCACGTGAAACATTTGGTCATGCTTTGCTTTCCAATTCAGAGCTTAATTCTCTGAAAAAATCCAAATATTCTCTTTCCACCATATCAAACGGTCGTACTTTATAATCTAGCCTTATATGAAGTTCCGGTTTCTCTCTATCCTGCTTTTCTCCCAAAAGCATCTCTAAATCATACCGCAAGAGATCATCATCGATTGCTTTGATCTGTTTTTCCTCTTCTTCTGTAAGAGCTTCACCCAGAAACTTTCTGTATATCACATCCAACAGTCTGGATTCCTGCTGTTTATAATCTTTCATATTCTGTTTTAACGGTCTCGGAACATCCGACATATAACATTCGCTGGCATCATGCAAAAGGCATGCCAAAACAACCTTTTTGGAAAGCCCTCTGCCTGCCGCCTCCTTCGCACAGCAAATGCAATGTTCGCCTACCGACCAAAATGAACTGACATGCCCATTTCCTCTGCAAAGCATTGAAAGTGCATGTGCAATATCCTCAATCAAAATCAACTCCGGATCTGGATCAGCAGGATCAAAATGTCTGTGCGTATAGGTTGTAATATAACTCCCCATAGTTACACCTGCCTTTCATCCAGCAGAACTTCGTTAATGGCATCATATGCATCCTCCAGAGCGTCTAATGCTTCTGTCAGAAGATCTGTTTTCTTTTCTTCAGCCTCATTTTCTTCATACTCAGCCACCACACCGGCAAGTGTTCTCTTAAGCATATGTAGATTCTCAGAAATCTCCTTTAAACTTTCCTCCTTTGCTCCTGCTCCATTAATTTTTATTACTTTTCCCATGGTTCGTCTCCTTTTCTCTTTATTTTTATTCTGTAGCCGCTTCGCTGCCCGCACGGTACCTGTATTTTATCGCAGTATTTTTCCTGTATGTCCCAGGATTTTGACATATTCATGACAAAGCACCTCGCGGTATACTCACATGCAGATAATTCCTATAGTAGTTCTCATACCTGCCAAGTATGTATTTACTCTTTACATACTCTCAAAAAGAGTATAACATAAAAGATAGTTACTGTTCACTCAATTCACAGCAACCAAAGATACTATAAACGTAAAGGCAGGAACACAAATTATGGACTATTCTATTAATACGAAATGTGTGCAGGCAGGCTACACACCAGGAAACGGAGAACCGAGACAGATTCCTATTTATCAGTCAACCACCTATAAATACGATACCAGTGAAGATATGGGCAAACTCTTTGATCTGGAGGCAAGCGGTTATTTTTATTCAAGACTTCAGAACCCGACCAATGATTATGTTGCAGCCAAGATCACAGCTCTGGAAGGTGGAGCCTCAGGAATGCTGACATCTTCCGGACAGGCAGCAAACTTCTTTGCTCTGTTCAATATCTGCGAGGCAGGAAGCCACATTGTTTCCTCTTCCTCCATCTATGGCGGAACTTATAATTTAATTGCTGTTACCATGAAAAAAATGGGTGTGGATGTAACTTTTGTTAATCCAGACTGTACGGACGAGGAATTAAATGCTGCATTCAAGGATAATACAAAAGCTGTATTTGGTGAATCTATCGCGAACCCGGCTCTCACTGTCTTAGATATAGAAAAATTTGCAAAGGCTGCGCATGCTCACGGAGTACCTCTTATTGTAGACAACACATTCCCAACCCCAATCAATTTACGTCCAATTGAATGGGGTGCTGATATTGTCACACATTCAACTACAAAATATATGGATGGACATGGTGCTGCTCTTGGCGGTGCGATCATTGACGGAGGTAATTTCGACTGGATGGCACATGCTGAAAAATTCCCAGGACTCTGCACCCCGGACGATTCTTATCATGGAATTACATATGCCGAGAAGTTTGGCAAAGAAGGTGCTTTTATCACCAAATGTACTTCCCAGTTGATGAGAGATCTCGGCTGTGCACAGTCACCTCAAAGTGCCTTTATCCTGAATCTTGGTCTGGAATCTCTTCACGTACGTATGCCAAGACACGTAGAAAACGGACAGGCTGTTGCTGAATTTCTGGAACAGCATGATAAAGTAGAATTCGTAAATTATCCTACACTTCCTTCCAACAAATACTATGAAACCGCGAAGAAATACCTCCCTTCCGGTGGATGCGGTGTTGTATCCTTCGAATTAAAGGGCGGACGTGCTGCTGCGGAGAAATTTATGAAGAACCTTAAGCTTGCTGCAATCGAAACCCACGTTGCCGATGCAAAAACATGTTGTCTGAATCCGGCTACTTCCACACACAGACAGATGAATGATGAGCAGCTCGCTGCTGCCGGAGTTCCTGCCGGACTGATTCGCATTTCCTGCGGACTCGAAGACAAAAACGATTTAATTGCCGACATTGCACAGGCACTGGACGCAATCTGATTTTTCTGAGCATGATTTTAATCAAAAAAGCGGAATCACTTTAGTGACGTTGACTAAAGTGATTCCGCTTTTTTTATCAGACCTATATATTCGCTTATGCAGTTTCGAATCATATACTGATTCTTACCTGTGCCTGACTTGGTTTAAGATTTTCTCATGCCAGAACACCAGAATTGTGGCCGCTACAGCCGCAATTGAGAGCCTACCGATCATTTTGCGAATCCGTATTCTTCTCTTTGCATCCTTCATTCCTGCCTCATATAAAAGATATCCCATTCGATCCTGTTTAGATTCCATGCATGCTGCATAATCATCCACAACCTTCCGATCCCTTTCGGACAAGTCCAGATCATTCAGTTTTTTCTCCAACATAAGAAGTTCTTCATTGTCCTGTCTGATCCATTCATCTCTGCGATAAATTTTGTCCTCTGCCGCCCATCTCATTTTTTCGATTTTTTTACTCATGGAACGCCTCCTGTTCATCTTTACTCACTCATAACTGTTCAGTACCCTTACAGTTATGAGCCAAAATGCATTTCAAATCATGGTAAATATACATTCAGTATAACATACACACCTTTGTTTTTCGAGAATAAATACAACCAGGGATTTTGCCATATTCACGGCAAAACACCTCACAGAATATTACCTGTGAACAGTTACTTTCAGATTACTTTAAAAATCATAATTCGCTCTCTGTTATCATCACCCGGGAACAAATCTGATGTATCTATCTCATCATAAAACATCAATTGCTCCTGCGTCATCAGACTGCTTATATAATCTTCTGAAGGATAGTAAAAAAGCAGCAGTAGTTCTCTTGGTTTTTCATAATATGATTCATACAATTTTGCAAGGACTGTGTGAAAAATCTCCACAGAAAACGGATTAAAAAAATAACACCGATCCACATCCACAGGAACTTCATAGTTTTCTGCTCCACATAAAATAAATGAAGACCGATTCCCAGCTACTGCTGTTTCCTTATTTGCTATTGCTTTCTGATAGATAGCCTCATCATACTCTATACCAATTGCTCTGCATCTGGTCTGATAAGAAAGATAGAAACACACCCTCCCTTTTCCAGTTCCATAATCCAACAGGGTATTATTTTTCCTGATCAGTCCACTGTTTGCCAGTCGTTCCAATACCATGTAAGATGTTGGTTCATACGGATACCGATATTGATCTGAGTGTGAATCATCCCGGCCGGTTGTCTTTATTTTCAGTAATTTATCCCATTGTGTCTCATTCTGATTCATTTGTTTTATTCTTCCTCTGATTTCTGATGACAGGTAACTCCTGTGTTTATGCTCGTTCTTTCTTTATATTTTTTCGCATCATAATGATCTCTTCCAATATATCCTGCCTGAATTTTTCCATGTTATTTGTCCGCTTGCGAACTCCAGCCGCCGCGGCATGTCCACCACCACCGAATTTCTTCAGAAGTTCATTAACATTAATCCACTTTCCGTCAGATCTGAATGAGCAGCGCCAACGGTTCTCCTCTTCCTCATACATTGTAAATCCAAGTTCTATGTCTTCGCAGTCTCTGAGAATTCCACTGATTGGATGAATATCCTCGTAGCCGATTCCTTCTGCTTCACTCTCTGCACGATTGACACATACACAGGCTATCTTTCCATCCAGCAGACGTTCCGCCCGCTCAAGCAATCCAGCTCTTGTCTGCAAGCTTTCCAGAGTGTCATTGTGCATCGTCTGCATCACATAACTATGCTCTACTCCCAGTTCCAATAATCCGGTCACTGCCTGCATCGTACTCATCTTTGCTCTGGAAAGACATCCCGTATCATGAAGAATGCCCATGTAAATATAATCAGCTGCTGTTGGTTTCATCTCTGAAATCATCGTTTTCTTAAGCTTCGCCTGGTCAAGAATATAATACACATTCTCTGCACAGGCCTCCGATATCTTTGTATAATTTATATCTCCATATCCTTCATTGGAAGCATGATGATCGATCACCATAGAAGTCTCTGCGCATTCATAGTATTCTTTTCCAATCAGCCGAGATAAAACTGCGGTATCACATACGATAACTGCGTATCTCTCGTCCGTGATAACCGGCTTTGTCAAAGGATGAAATACTCTGTCTGCCTTCACCTGTTTCTTCGGACCTTTGTCCAGAGTATCCGCCAGATACGGAATTACTCTGTATTGCGGATAATTTACTTTTATATAATGTGCCAGGCCCATCACTGAGCCGGCTGCATCACCGTCAGGATTCAGATGCCCCAGAAGGAGCACTGTGTTTAAACTGTGATTCTGCATCATATTCTGAAATTCTTTATCAAAATCAAATATCATTTTGTACCTCTATCCTTTTCTGCTGAATCTGAATTCATGTCAAACGCATATGAGACTTGATGAGTGATACTGGTCAGCGTAAGCTGATATATTCGTAACTGTTCACAGGTAACAGATATTCTTCTCAGAATCACTTCTGTCTCCCTGACTCTTTAAAAAGTTTGTTTTGTCAGATATGTTTCACGTGAAACAATTCTATAGACATCTCTGTCAGACTCTTGTTGTTTTCTGATGTTTCCAGTATAATAGATTATACTTGGTAAAGCCAGATAATTCTCATATTTTTTACTATGCAGGAGGTTATTCTCTCATGGGGAAACAATCGACCCGAAAAAACAAAACAATTTATCAGATTTGCCGCGAAGAGGCAGGTCTCACTAGATCAGAAGCATGTGATAAGATGGAAGCCGTTTCCGATTCCAGACTCGAGAAATTCGAATATGAACTGCAGGATCCTACCCCTTATGATATCATCCAGATGGCCGATGCCTACAAAAGACCAGATCTCTGCAATTATTATTGTTCTCACAAATGTGAAATCGGTCATCGTTATGTTCCGGAAGTGAAAATAGCTGATCTGTCAAATATCATTCTGGAAACAATTGCCAGTCTGAACGAGATTAATCCTCTGACAGGACGCCTGATCCAGATTGCCCGTGATGGCAAGATCAGTGATGATGAGATGAAAGATTTTGCATATATCAGTAAAAAACTGAATGAAATCTCACTGGCAATAGATTCCCTGAATCTCTGGGTCGATAAGACTGCCAGCGAGCAGAAACTGAACCTCGAACTTCTGCACAGAGAAAAAGACAAATTAAGATAATCTACATAAAATGAAAGACAGTGAACCGATTCTTGGTTCACTGCCTTTCATTTATCTATGCTGCAATTCATTATGTCTGATTTTTAGAGTACTGTAACTGTTCAGTACCCTCACAGTTACGAGTTAGAATGCCTCGCGGAATACTACCTTCTGAATAGTTACTGAATACTATGAACGTGATGCTGCCAGTGCTATGATTCCTACTACGATCAACAATGGAAAAGCAATATACAGCAGTCCTCCAACAACCAGTCCTATAAGAATCACCGGAAAGAATACTACTGTACAAAGCAATTTCATAATTCCCCAGGATGCCTTCACGCCAAATATAAGAAATTTCCCAATAAACCAAATCATACAAAATGCAAATAATAATGATAACATCGTCTACTCCTTCTGCCTTTTAGCTGCATAACATTCTCTGTGTTGCATTTATCTGATTACCTCGTCTATCTTCTTGATAGTGCCAGTATAGATGAATTATCATTCAAAATAAACGTCTTATATAGGGAATTATGAACATCCAATCCTCTGATTTTGAGAAATAATATAATGGAACTTAATTTTTTGCTGATCTGGCAAAAGTATCTCATCTTACATACCAAAAAATTCTCTGATCTGTCCTACGATAATCTGCATCAGTCGGTTTCTTGCTTCCACACTTGCCCATGCAATATGTGGGGTAATGATAAGCTTTTTGCTGTCTTTTATTTTTACAAGAGGATTGGTTTCACTCATCGGTTCCTCACATAACACATCAAGACCGGCTGCCGCAATCTCTCCTGTTTTTAATGCTTCATATAAATCCTGTTCTACTACAATCGGTCCACGTCCAAGATTCAGGAAAATTGCTGTCTTTTTCATTTTTGCAAATGCTTCCTGATTCATTAAGTTTTTTGTATATTCATTTAATGGAGCATGCACAGATACAATATCCGATGTGGAAAGTAACGTCTCAAAATCGACCTGCTCATATCCTTCCTGCGCTGCTCTTCCCGAAACAGAGTAATAAATCACACGTGCACCAAACGCTTTCGCAATATCAGCAACTCGTCTTCCTATAGTTCCAAGTCCGATAATTCCCCACGTCTTTCCGCTAATCTCATTAAAGTGCTCTGCAAAATGAGTAAATACCGTATCATTTACATATTTTTCGTCTTTTACATATTCATCATAATAACGCATTTTCTCTAACAGATAAAATAGTAACGCAAATGTATGCTGTGCGACTGACTCTGTTGAATATCCTGCTACATTTCTCCATGCGATTCCACGTTTCTCCAGATATTCTTTATCCAGATTATTTGTTCCTGTAGCTGTCACGCATACCAGTTTTAAATTTTGAGCGGTTCCAATCGTTCTTTCATTAATTTCGATTTTATTGATAACCAGGACATCTGCATCTTTTACTCGCTCTAAAACCTCTTCCGGAGTAGAAAATCCATATTTTACTACTTCTCCGAGAGCATCATATGCAGATAAATCAATATCCTCTCCAATTGTTTTTGCATCCAGAAATACAATCTTCATATCGGTCTCTCCTTTGTTAATGCAATGAATATGTGTAACTATTCAGTAATCACTGTGAAGGTACCGAATAGTTATAAATATATTATAAAAGATCCAGCATATTGTCCAGATATATCTTTTCCCTGACATTGATCTGATACTCCGGCCGAGTCATATAATACAACAGAAATTCCAGGATCAGCGCACTTCCCAACCCCCGTCCTTCAATCTTGAAATTAGAAAATCCCATCGGCAGATAAACATCTTTAATATCTTTCACACTGATAAATCCCGGATTTGTCATTGCCTTTGAAAAAAGATATCCATCCTCCGCCCCAGGTGCAGTACAGATATGCTCCCTGCAGTCTTCTCCCAGATTTTTTCGGCTGACTGTTTCATAACAGACTTTTCTGTCTTTACAGCCAAACCAGCAGCATTCGTTACACAAAAATTCCACCTTTGCTTTTTGCTGTGCATTCATCTGATTTAATTGTTCAAATCTTTTGTTGAGACGAAAATCCGGCACTACATAACAGAATTCTTCTCTGTCTGTTTCCTCCAGAAATTCTCTGAAATTCGTCAGCACCTTTGTGGTCGAAGAAACCAGATAGAGTCCCGGATACTTTTTTTGCAGATAATCCAGCAGTAGATCTGAATGAATGATCACTCCATTTTGCACTCCCTTATTTTCTTCGAATAATGCACAAAGTGCATTACATTTTTGATCCTGTAAGTGTTCTTCTCGAAGAAGTGAATTACTGAATGTCAGCCGGGCTGATATCTTATATTCCTGCATCAGTGCCAGTACTTTCCGTGAATCCGCCTCTCCTAAGGAAGTTCGACCACCACCCCATATACAATCTGATGGAGCTCCGTATATTGAACCAATTTCGCACCAGTCATAAAAATACTCTCTGTGCTCCCGAAACAAAGGCAGAAAGATTCGATATAATTCATAAAACTCAAATAATCCCGGCAGATGGTAATACGCTTGCTTTTTCATCATATTTCTCGCTTTCATTTTGTCTTGTCCTATGTAAAAGTTTCCTCAATTTTTACAGAAAATCCATATTTTTAATTCTCCGGTTTCTTTTTGTATTTTGCCATAAAAATCACCTTCAGGCTATAATTTGTTTTATTATATCCTGAAGGTGATCATTTTTAGAATTATTATCATTCTTATTTATGAATATATTACCGATTGTCAACCTTCTCCGGAAACATATCATGATTACTCATACGATTCCATGCAACCTGTTCCCACTTGGTGCCAGGCTTTCCATAATTGCAGTATGGATCGATAGACAACCCTCCACGCGGAAGGAATTTTCCCCAGACTTCAATATATTTAGGCTCAAGAAGCTGGATCAGATCTTTCATGATTATATTGATCACATCTTCATGAAAATCTCCATGGTTCCGAAATGAGAACAGATACAATTTCAGGGATTTACTCTCCACAAGACGTTCATCCGGAACATAAGAAATTATGATTGTTGCAAAATCCGGCTGCCCTGTAATCGGACACAGACTTGTAAATTCCGGACAGTTGAATTTGACAAAATAATCATTTCCCGGATGTTTATTCTGAAATGCCTCTAATACAGACGGATCATAATCCATACAATATTCCGTATGCTGGTTTCCTAATAATGTTAAGTTTTCTTTCTCTCTCATCACTCTTTTTCCTTTCTATCTTAATGCCGGATCTTCCACATTGTTCGCCTGAAAGGCAGCCGCACGGTCAATACATGTTCCACATTTTCCACACGGTTTCTCTCCACCTTCATAACAGGACCAGGTCAATTCATAAGGAACTTTCAGTTCTAATCCAATCCGTACCACTTCAGCCTTTGACATATTGACAAACGGTGCTTCTATCTTAAGCTGATGTCCGGAACCTTCCCAGATTGCCTCATTCATAGCATTGTTAAATACCGGTGAGCAGTCCGGATAGGCAAACCCGGCAGAATCATCTGCGTGTGCTCCATAATAAATCACTTCACATTCCTTGCTCAGTGCAATGCTGGCTGCAGAAGAAAGAAATAACCCATTTCTGAACGGAACATAAGTGCTTACCGGCTTATCGCCATTTGTTTTTGAAATCTGCTCCGCATAACTCTCCTCGGGAATTTCTTCCGTAGACTGCTGAAGCAGAGAACAATTGCTATATTGAAATATCTTACTCAAATCCAGGAACAAATGCTCTACACCATAATATTCCGCGACCGCTGTTGCTGCCTTAATTTCCTTGTCATGTTTCTGTCCATAAGAGACAGAAAGAGCCGTTACCTGATCTTTCCCATACTTTTTAATTGCCAGTCCTAACGCTGTTGTTGAATCAATTCCTCCACTAAAAAGAACTAATGCTTTCATCTTGATCACCTCACCAATTATTTATACTCCCCGCTCGTTGGGGTCCCAGATCACTTTATGCATCTGTATCTGCAGCCGCACATCATTCAACTGATGTTCCAGCATAAATTCCACCATCTGTACCGGTTCTATAGAGCCAAAAACAGGACTGAAATAAACATGACACCGACTTGTCAGATCATATGTCTGAATCACCTCCAGTGCTTTCACCAGATCTTCCTGGCTGCCACACACAAATTTTACAGTATCATTTATTTCAAGCAATTCCATATTTTCTGCTATCATATGTTCCTCACAGCCACTTGAGGGCAGTTTGTAATCCATCGTAAATATCGGACGTTCCTCACAAAACTCAGACAGCCTTACTGCACCATTTGTCTCAATTTCAACTCTCAGTCCGGCTTGTAGGAGAAGATGTATTAACTCCCTGATATCTTTTTGAAGCAACGGTTCTCCACCTGTAAGTGTCACATTTCGGATTCCTGCTGCAAGAACATAATTTGTAATCTCTTCCGGCGTTTCCTCTTCATAAGAACAATCGGCTTCATTGGCCCACATGGTATCACAATAACTGCATCGAAGATTACATCCTTTAAAGCGAACAAAAACGGCCAGTTCTCCCGCACGTGTTCCTTCCCCGTTAATACTGGTAAATTTTTCTACAACCTTCATCTATTCTTCCTCATAAACTGCACAATTATTCGGTGTTTCGTATACTGTGACACGGTGAACCCCGTATCCCAGATCTATTAATTTTTTATAAAAATAATAAGCAAAATTTTCCGCAGTGGGGAGAAATAAAACTTCTTCCAGATGAAAACTCTCATTCAAAAGTGCAGTAACTGTTTCTGTTCTCAAAGACCCCTTCTCATAGATCAGACTGTGATCAAAAAAATCACAAAGCTCTTTCAGATCTTTTTTCAGATCACCAAAATCCACTATCATTCCCCGTGTCTGTCCTTCTTGCTTTAACACCTGGCTTTTGATCTCCACAGCAACATTCCAACGATGTCCATGGATATTTCTGCACTTTCCCTCGTATTTCCAGAGAAAATGTGCTGCATCAAAACTGGCTTCTGTCTTTAAATAATACATGTTTCAATTCTCCTGTAAGTGAAATGGATGTACCTTTTAGCCAAGTGCCAACTGAAAAACATAATAAAATCCATTAAAAAAGGCTCCGCGTACTTTTGCACGCAGAGCCTGAAATCTTCTTGGTCAGCCCTGGTTTTGTTTTGCGACAGGAAGGTACAAATGAACTGTCGGCTGTTTCTACAGCGTAGATATTATACTATCTGATACATATAATCGTCAACAAAAAAGAATATCAAAATCATATATGCATGCATCTATTTTTTGATCTCAGACTGAAATTCCTTGATATCCTTTGCAATCTCACCACTCAGGAGCAACATACAGATAAGGTTCGGAATCGCCATAAGTGCATTTGCAATATCTGAGAAATTCCATACCAGACTCAGGGTCTGTGTACATCCAAAGTATACCACAAGCGAAAATACTACTCGATAGATCATGTTGTATTTGTGTGTTCCAAGAAGATACTCAAATGCTTTCTCTCCATGATACTCCCATCCAAGAATCGTGGAAAACGCAAATAAAGTAATGCCGATTGTTACCAGCCATCCACCTGCGGATCCGAGGATTGTTTCAAATGCTGCAATCGTGATATCTGAGCCCGTCAGCATCTCTCCTGCCGCATTTGTCATTCCAAGTACTCCGGATGATGCTATCGCAAGTCCTGTGATCGTACAGACAACAATGGTATCCCAGAAAGTACCTGTCATATTTATATAACCCTGACGAACCGGATTATCTGTAGTAGCTGCTGCCGCAGTGATTGCAGCCGAACCCATACCTGCTTCATTAGAAAAAACACCTCGTGCAACTCCAAATCGCATCGCACTCATCATAGAGGCTACAATTGATCCACAAAGTCCACCGCCAACCGCTTTTACAGAAAATGCCATCTTAAAGATCATAGCAATACCCGCCGGCAGATTTGAGATATTTCCAATAATAACAATAATACCACAGATTACATAAAAGATTGCCATTGCCGGAACGACTACGGAAGACACTTTTGAAATAGATTTGATTCCTCCAACAATGATCAGCAGAGAAACCACTGTAATCACAATGCCCGTAATCCCTGTTGGCACGCCAAAAGTAGTATGAAGCGCACCTGCAATTGAATTTCCCTGTGTCATGTTACCTATACCAAAGGATGCAATCACTGCAAACAGTGCAAAAAGCCATGCCAGAACAGAGCCAAAAGTCTTATTTTTCAGACCTTTTTTCATGGTGTACATCGGTCCACCACTCATCTCGCCTTTGGCATTTACCTCACGATATTTGATTGCAAGCATACACTCGCTGAATTTTGAAGTAAGTCCAAATGCTGCTGAGATCCACATCCATACCAGTGCTCCTGGTCCACCAGATACCATTGCAGTCGCAACACCAACGATGTTTCCTGTTCCGATTGTTGCAGCCAACGCTGTAGTAAGCGCAGAAAAAGGGGAAACATCTCCTTCACCACGACTTTTAGTACGAGCTTCTTTACTGAGCGTACTCTTAAGCGCATATCCCAGATTCTTCCATGTCAAAAATCTTGTACGAACGGTAAGAAACACACCTGTTCCAACCAGAAGAATCAACATCACTGGTCCCCATACAAAATTGTCGATTTTGGTAACAATTTCATTTAGCTGTTCCATATTATCCCTCCTCAAAACAAAAAGGAGCAATGTTATAGTAACATTGCTCCTTCGCGTAAATGTATAATCTGTTTATATTATATACTTCTATTCATTTTTTTGTCAAGATTCTTTTCTCCTTCACAGGCGTTTAATCAATGGATAAATAAAAGAAATGTGTCAGTTTCATAAGATATATTCCATCTGTCTTTCTTTTGTCTTCATTCCCATTTTTTCATAGAATCTTTCCGCTGAAGTATTTCCTGACCATACGTTCAACGTCACCTCATAGCAGCCCATGAACTTTGCTTCACTTTTTACATATTCAAACAAGCTTTCTCCGATATGCTGTCCTCGTGCCTGCTGATCAACACACAGATCATCTATAAAAAGGGATTTAAACGGCACCATATTGTTGGAAAAAGGCTGTTCCTGCAGTTGACAGAAGGCATATCCTACACAGATATCCGCTTCGTTCACTGCAACATATATCGGTTTTTCTTCATTTTTCAAGAGCTCTGTCAACTCGTCTACCGTATATTTTGTCGTGCCGGGAATAAAAATGTCAGGTCTTATGTCTGCATGGATCTGCAGCACCTGTTCTAACAGTTCTGTAATTCTTGGAATATCTTTTTCTTCTGCTTTTCTGATAATCATTTTTTGCTCCTTTACATAATGAATCCGTCAAGAATCGATTTATACTTCAAGAATAATAATACCACACCGACCTGTCCGGAAAAATAAAAAAATATAACACACATACAAAATACTTCTTGAAATTTTATAGAAAAAGTAGTAAAACATTAGATAATCAATAAAGATAAATGCATTGAACAGGACAAGCCATAGAAAATAACCGGAGTACAGAGAGTCGCAAGTGGATGAGATGCGATGGAAGGTATTTTATGGTATCACCTGGAAGCATCCCACTGAATATAACTGGGTTCAGTAAGCTGGGACGTAATCTTCACGTTACAGAAGAGGCAGTTTATAAAGACTGCAGTGAGTGATCGTGTTTGGTAATAAATACGATAATACAAAGTGGTACCACGGAAATTCCGCCTTTGTTATCCATTGGATAACAGAGGCGTTTTTAATATATATTTATATCAAAGAAAGACGAGGAGAAAGATTATGAGTGGAATTATGATGATGGTAATCGCCATTGTAGTTCTGGGCGGTGCATACCTTCTGTACGGCCGCTACCTGCAGAACAAATGGGGAATTGATCCAAAAGCAAAAACTCCGGCATATGAGATGGAAGACGGAGTTGATTATGTACCGGCAGATACCAATGTGGTATTTGGACATCAGTTTGCATCCATCGCAGGTGCTGGCCCGATCAACGGACCTATCCAGGCTGCAATTTTTGGCTGGCTTCCGGTTATGCTGTGGATTCTGATCGGCGGTGTATTCTTTGGTGCTGTTCAGGATTTTGCTTCCATGTATGCATCTGTAAAGAATAAAGGACGTACAATCGGATATATCATCGAGGCATATATCGGAAAACTAGGAAAAAAATTATTCCTTTTATTCTGTTGGTTATTCTGTATTCTGGTTGTTGCAGCATTTGCAGATGTAGTAGCAGGGACCTTTAATGGTTTTGCCAAAGGTACCACAGGAGAGGTTACAAAGGTAGTAGCAAACGGAGCTGTCGCAACTACTTCCATGTTATTCATAGTGGAAGCTGTTGGACTTGGATTTTTCCTGAAATACACAAAATTCAATAAATGGGTCAATACGATTTTTGCAATTGTATTACTTGTAGCAGCAATTGCACTGGGACTTAAATTCCCGATATACATAAGTCTTGAAACCTGGCACCTTATTATATTTGCATACATTCTGATAGCCAGTGTTACACCTGTATGGGCATTACTTCAGCCGCGTGATTATCTGAACAGTTATCTGCTTATTTTTATGATCGTTGGTGCGGTAATTGGTGTATTTGCAGCTAACCCTTCCTGTAATCTTAAAGCTTTTACAAGCTTTAATGTTGACGGACAATATATGTTTCCGATCTTATTCGTAACCATCGCCTGTGGTGCGGTTTCAGGCTTCCATTCCCTGGTATCCTCAGGTACCGCATCCAAACAGATTAAAAATGAAAAAAATATGCTCCCTGTTTCATTTGGTGCAATGCTGATGGAGAGTATGCTTGCCATTATCGCATTGATTGCCGTAGCATCTTTTGCAGATGGCGAGGCAGCAGCCCAGGGGCTGACAACCCAGCCTCAGATTTTTGCAGGTGCGATTGCAAATTTCCTTTCTGTGATCGGGTTGCCCCATTCACTGGTATTTACATTGATCAACCTTGCTGTATCTGCATTTGCACTGACATCTCTTGACTCTGTAGCCAGAGTTGGACGACTTTCATTCCAGGAGTTTTTCCTTGATTCTGATACAGATGAGGAAAATATGAACCCATTTTTAAAGGTGATGACTAATAAATATTTTGCAACAATCATTACACTTGTACTGGCCTATCTGCTTACAAGAGTGGGCTACGCGGAAATATGGCCATTGTTTGGTTCTGCAAACCAGCTGTTATCAGTACTTGCCCTTGTAGCCTGTGCAGTATTTTTAAAGAAGACAAAACGTCAGGGCTGTATGCTCTGGATTCCAATGGTATTCATGATGGCAGTTACCTTCACAGCACTTGGCATGACAATTGTGAAACTTTCCAAAGCATTTGTAACAACCGGTCTGGATCTTGGAAATTCTTTACAGCTGATATTTGCAATACTTCTGTTGATACTGGGTGTACTGGTAGCAATCCAGGGTATTAAGAAACTTCTGGAAAAACCAGAGACAAAAAAAGCAGCAGAACGAGCATAATAATTATGGCATAAAAAACGACAAAAAATCCGAAAAGACAGAAATGACTCTGTTTTTTCGGATTTTTCTTTTTCCAGGAGATGTATCGGAATTCCCTCTAAATCTTATCTTATGACTGCATACTGTGCTGCATATACTGCCGCCAATGCTCCTATTACGCTCAATGCAACATAAAACATTGCCCACCAGCCTGCGCCTCGTTCCATTAGCTGATTCGTTTCCAGGGCAAAAGAAGAAAATGTCGTAAAACCTCCGCAAATACCAACCTTCAAAAATAAAATCAATTGCGGATTCCAGTCTTTCTTCGCACCAAGAGCTACAACAAGTCCTATCACAAATGCTCCGGCAATATTAATTAATAATGTCTTTACCGGAAATCCATTTTGTGGGTTTATCGGAATCAATCCTATCAGATAACGAGCTACAGCTCCAAGAAATCCTCCCAGTCCAACTATAATGCAATTCATCATTTTATAATTCTCCTCTGATTACACATACCCTCCCGTGCCTTCAAGTCGTTCTTCATAAGCAAATTCTGAAGATTCCAGACAGCCCCATGATCAGTCAAAATCTCTGGTAATGTTTGTAAGCCATTTCCCTCTGAAATAGTGAATGAATACCACAGGCATTTTTTCAAACTCATCCAGCGTCATTACAAAATATACCCAGACAGGCGGCAGTTTTAAAACATATGCTGCAAGGAAGGTGAGAGGAACTGCAACAAGCCACATAAATATAGAGTCTATGATCATTCCAAACCTGGAATCACCACCACCTCTGAAGCAGCCGCAGATAAGACAGGTATTGATGCCTTCTCCTACAAGACGCCAAGTTGTCATAATTATAAAAATGCCAAGATAATAAATGGCAGTCTCTGTAAGTTTGTCCCGGTAGAAATCCAGAATCAAAGGACGAAGTGCCAGAATTATGACGCATCCGACCAAACTTACAACCATTGTTATTCTAAGCATGCGCTTTCCATATTCTCTTGCTGCATCAATGTTGTCTTTGCCCAGTTCCTGGCTGACAATGATAGTAGTGGCGTTGGCAAAACCACGACAGGCGATTGCACCAATATTTACCACCATGACAGCAACCGCATTTGCAGCAACCATATCATCACCAATATGACCAAGGATTGCTGCGAATGCTGAACTGGCAAAACTCCAGACTACATCATTTATTACGGCTGGAGTAGCAATCTTCATAAAGTCCTGAAACAAAATACCTGATTTCGCAAAGAAGTATTTTATCCGGAATCTGACATCAGAACTCTTTAATGAGTAGATAAGACAAATCAATACCTCTGTGATTCTGGCAATTACAGTACCAAGTGCAACACCCGTAACACCAAGCTTTGGAAGTCCAAACAGACCAAAGATAAAGGTAGCATTACAAAGTACATTGACACAGAGAGAAACAATGTACGTGATCGAAGGCAGCATTATTTTTCCGATGCTTCGAAGAGCACTCATAAAAACCTGAGAGAATCCCATAAACATAAATGAGAATGAAATTACCCTCAAATACTCACTACCTGCAGCAACCGTATCCGGACTGTTTGTGAAAATCTTCATGATTGTAGTTGGCATAGCGAATGAGACAGCGAAAAACACAATAGAAACAATCAGTGAGATCCGTTCCGCCAGGCCGAGAATTTTTTCGACAGTCTTTTTATCGCCCTTGCCCCAGTACTGGGCACATAAAACGGAAGTGCCTGTGGTCATACCGTAATATAAACAGAAAAGAATGAAAGTATACTGGTTGGCAAGCGAGGAAGCAGACATGGCAGTCTGACTTACATATCCAAGCATCACAGTATCAGCAATATTTACCAATGTTCCAATCAGATTTTGGATCATAATCGGAAATGCTAATTTTGATGCGTATTTTAAGAAATCTTTTTTATTTAACATACATAGTTTTCCTTGGTTCTTAGTATTCATAGACAATTATATCATAATATTGCCTTATAAATATAGCCCTTTTAGACTGTTTTTCCATCTACTGATTTCTCAACTATCTTTACGGCAGAGTCTCAATCCTGCAGCCATCTGGAACTTTGTTTTTTCATAGAAATGTGTTGCTGGTGATACCTGTACTTTCTCAGCAATTAATAAAACTGTTATCTTCTTCATACTTTCTACTACAATATATTTATGGTTAATATCCCTT
>UMBU01034140.1_pt1 | contig 60034 bp, 55 predicted proteins | sample 1964051 | NCBI WGS metagenome assembly UMBU01 (sample SAMEA4835949, study PRJEB28245) | human gut metagenome | biome: gut microbiome; material: fecal sample | place: Denmark | collected 2008
CAAAGACTTTTTGAAAACAACAGAACAGGAAGGAAATGGAATATACATTATTATATTAAAAGCGCGTATACGAACACAAGAAAAGTCTTAAATATACTCACGGTTTAATCCTGTTTTATAGAAAGAATAAACTAAAAAAACAGGCACCACACGATAACTTATTATAGTATTTATATTACCTTTGAAACCATAAAACAAATAATCCAATAATATTAATTTAATTATGACCATACATCATCTTGCTATCTGGACCTTTAGGCTAGAAGAGTTAAAAACATTCTATACCACCTATTTTAAAGGGAAAAGTAATGAAAAGTATATTAATCCTCAAAAGGGATTCGAGTCTTATTTTATTTCTTTTAACGGAGGTGCTACTTTGGAGCTGATGAGCCGCACAGATATCCAACATGCCCCTATAGAGGAAAACAGACAAGGGCTAACTCATTTTGCCTTTTCCTTCGACAGCAAAGAAGAAGTACTCCAAACCACGGAATTACTCCGTACCAAAGGATATATCATTGCAAGCGAGCCCCGAACATCGGGTGACGGATATTTTGAAAGTGTAATACTAGACCCGGATGGAAATCGGATAGAATGTGTTTACAAGTAGTAAAAAGAGCATTCTAAAAGTTTTTGGACAGGGAAAGTGTGCCAAAACAAAATCCAACTTACTAATGAATACTATTCAAGCACGGATGATACGAAAAAAGTAAATTTATTCGTATGAATCCATGCCTGAGAATCGTGATTACTCAAAATAATATAGAAAGATTGCAATACCTTCCAATGCCTTTTTAGGCTGGTCTTTAATCTCGATAGTAAATTTGATTTCAGCTTTTGCTACCCCACGCAGGTTCTGCAAAGAGTGCAAGCTTGCTCTCATACGGATACTTTGTCCCGACAAGACAGCCTGGCCGAACTTCATCTTATCCATTCCATAGTTAATCATCATCTTCAAATTATTCACTTCTATAATCTGATTCCACATGTGCGGAAGCAAAGAAAGGGTAAGATAACCATGTACAATCGTGCTATGATAAGGACTTTCCACCTTCGCACGTTCTGTATCCACGTGAATCCACTGATGATCCAATGTTGCATCGGCAAAAAGGTTAATACGTTCTTGAGAAACTTCCACATAGTCAGAAACACCTATTTCCTGTCCCACTAATTTCTCAAAATCTTCATACGAATTAATTATTACTTTATCCATTATTCTTTATTTATAAGGTTAATTCTTTAACATAAGGACAAAAATAGTAAAAATAACACTACCTTTGTCTTCATTCTTCATTAAAAATAAAATAAAGTGGATAGAATTCAATTTTATGAAATAATATACAGCATTGTCAAGGAGATTCCTGTCGGTTATGTCATGACTTACGGACAAATCGCTTATCTGGCAGGAGAACCCCAATATGCACGCATGGTAGGTTGGGCCATGTTTCATGCCCCCAAAGAATGGTGCCTCCCCTGCCATCGTGTTGTTAACAGCCAAGGAAGATTGGTTCCAGGATGGCAAGAACAAAAAGCATTGTTAGAGAAAGAAGGAGTTACTCTCAAAGCCAACGGCTGTGTAAACATGAAACTTCATCAATGGCAACCGGCAGACCATGAATAGTCCTTATTCACAACGGCAATAGGTATTGGCTCCACACCGGCATCTCGGCAAAAGCTGCTCACTCAGTTCATCCCGGTAGAACTCATACAGTTGTCTGTGCATCAAATCATATACTTCAGCCACCTGTTGTTCCACCAAGTCCTCGTCATTATAATAAGCTTGAAAAGGATCATTATACAAAAAATGCTTCCAATTTCTCACCACATTATCAAAATCTTTCCTGCTTTCTTCCGCTTCCCGACAAAGTGTTACCACATAATCCCAAGGCTGATGACAATACAGCTCCACATCCACAGGCTTTTTGTGGGACAAATGATACCCATTTTGTTCCATCACACTGAAAACAGTATCAGGAATACCATTTCCCGGCAACACTCCTGCCGTAAAGACTTTCATTCCTCTTCCAAAAGAAGTCAATATTTCCATAGCCATTCTGCTACGACAAGCATCATTATTACTGACTATCAATATATTCATCATAACACTCTCTACTTTATGCTTACTATTACATATATTATAACAGTTCCCGTGCCATAAATGTTCGTACCGTATGTGTCTTCCTGTGAAAGAAATACATTTCGAACGGCCAATAAGTCATATAGCTGTTACCTATAAACACAATTTTCATCTCCATATCCCACTATCTTTTTACCAACTTGCGTGGATCACCACTCCAAGAGCATCCCAAACAAAACACCTCATTCATATCAAAACCTTCTGTCGATACATCCTCATACTTAGGAATAACCTCCCCTTTATCAGATACATAAACCAACAATCTCTCCCCTGTAGCATTCTTCACATACATACCGGATATCTTGCACTGCGGACACAATAATTTTCTCATTCTGTTCATCTTTATTTAACTTTTATACATCACTTCATTACCCACTCAAGCAGGTAATACAAAAATAAACAAAGAAAGGATGCATATTGATTATTCCAATTTAATTTTTGTTATCTCGACACAAATACTCATCTTTGCACCCAAAATAGAAAATAACGAAATACAGATATGCTGCATCATTTCACCCGCTCCATTGCTCACATTGCATTGCCGGACAAGTTTACCTATCCTTTTCATTACACCCCTCACCCCCTGTGTGTGATGGCGGCTGATGAAGTACAAGTCTATTTACAGCATCAGGCTCAATGGCAAGATGAATTGCAGCAAGGCAAAATGTTCGGCGTACTGATTGTGCAAACCACAGAGGGCGAAATCGGTTATCTGGCTGCTTTCTCAGGCATTCTGGCCGGAAAAAATATCCATCCTTATTTTGTTCCTCCCATCTACGATTTACTCCAACCGGACGGATTCTTCAAGAAAGAAGAAGAACATATCTCCGCTATCAACCACCGCATACGTGAGCTGGAAGAGGATACCTCTTATCAGAAATGCCGGCAAGCATTGGAAGAAGAAACAGCACGATGCAGCCAACTCCTTTCACAAGCCAAAGCCAGACTGAAGGCTGCCAAAGAACTGCGCGACCGCCGCCGTCAGACGGAACAACTGAGTGAATCCGAACAGGCTGCCATGATCCGAGAAAGCCAGTTTCAAAAGGCCGAACTGAAGCGTTTGGAACGTAGTTTGAAAGAACACCTATCCTCCTTGCAAAAAGAAACGGACACATACGTTTCTCAAATAGAAGCATTAAAGAATGAACGCAAAAGCCGTTCCGCCACTTTGCAACAGCAATTGTTTGAACAATTCCGCTTGCTGAACGCCCGCGGAGAAGTGAAAGATCTGTGCAGCATCTTTGCGCACACCGTCCATAAGATTCCCCCAGCAGGCGCCGGCGAATGTGCCGCTCCTAAGCTATTGCAATACGCCTATTTCCACCATTACCGCCCTGTGGCTATGGCAGAATTTTGGTGGGGCGATTCCCCAAAAGCGGAGATACGGCATCACGGTCACTATTATCCGGCTTGCAAAGGAAAGTGCGAACCCATCCTGGGTCACATGCTTCAAGGGCTGGAAGTAGAAGAAAATCCATTGCTGGAAGACAATCACCGGACAACGGTGCTCGATATAATCTATGAAGACGATTATCTATTGATAGTCAATAAGCCTGCGGGTATGTTATCCGTGCCCGGAAAAGAAACAGCCGATTCCGTTTACAGTCGCATACGCCACCTGTACCCGGATGCCACCGGTCCGTTGGTAGTCCATCGCTTGGACATGGCCACCTCAGGTCTTCTGCTCATTGCCAAGACGAAAGAGGTACATCAAAATCTGCAAGCCCAGTTCAGCAACCGCAGTATCAAAAAACGCTATACCGCTCTTCTGGAAGGCATAGTGTCTGATGAGGAAGGAACGATTGATCTTCCCTTATGCCTAAATCCTTTAGATCGTCCCCGTCAAATAGTGGATAAAGAACATGGAAAGCCTGCCATCACACATTACCGGGTGCTTGCCCGAACAGAATCGCAAACACTTGTCGCCTTTTACCCACTCACCGGGCGCACTCACCAACTGCGAGTTCATTCGGCACATTCCTTCGGACTACACTGCCCTATCAAAGGCGACGAACTCTACGGCAGCAAGGCCGACAGACTTTATCTGCACGCCGAGTCTCTGGAGTTTACCCATCCTGTCAGCAAGGAAAAAGTAACTATCGAGGTGAAAGCCGACTTTACGCAACAGTGGCTGCCCCAACCGAAGGCGGAACAATCCGTTTGATTCTTCCATATACGTAGATAAAGGCAGGAATCAAGAACAAGTCGGCAAAAACCCATGCAGTCGGATCACCGAAACAAACAGCAAAATATCCCCATGCCGGTACTGCAAACAGACTGACCAGCGTGCGGGCAATCATTTCCGATACCCCCGAAAGCATGGCAAGGTTAGTGTATCCGGCTCCCTGAATGGTATAGCGCAGAATGCAAAGCAGTCCCAATACCGGAAAGAAGATTACCGATATATGCAAAAACAGTTCCGTATCTTTCAGAATCTCCAGTTCGGATGCTTCTACAAATAGCAAGGCAAAGGTCTTTGCTCCCAACAGGAGTACCACAAACACAAAAGCGCAGTAAACCAACATCATCCATCCGCTAGCCTTGATACCCGCCCAGATTCGCTCAGGCTTTCCTGCCCCATAGTTCTGCCCGCTATACGTCGCCATTGCGATACCCAGACTCTCCAACGGACACATACAGAACATCTTGATACGCATGGCCGCCGTGAATGCCGCTACACATGCTGTACCTAATGCATTGTTAGCGCTTTGAAGCATGATGCTGCCAATGGCGGTTATGGAGAACTGCAACCCCATCGGCACACCGATATATAATAAGGTACGAGCCAGTGACGTTTGAAACTTACGTTCGGCAACAGTAGTTTTCAGTATTTCAAACTTACGCATCATATAGAAGTAACACAATCCCGCCGACACTCCTTGTGAAATGACCGTAGCAATGGCAGCACCTGTTACTCCCCAATCCAAAACAAGGATACAAAACAAATCAAGCAACACATTCAGTACTGTGGAAAACAACAGAAACCAAAAAGGTGTTTTACTATCGCCCAATGCCCTGATAATACTGGATAATAAGTTATAAAAGAACGTGCAGGGCACTCCTATAAAAGTCACAAGCAGATAATAATACGCATTTCGGAAAATTGTTTCAGGGGTACGCATCACCTTCAGAATATCTGCACAGAAAAGACTGGTAACAATCGCTATCACAACCGACATTACTACGGCTAGTTGCAGACTGACCGACACCAGCCGCCGCATCGTGCCGTAATCCCTCGCACCGAACTTCTGTGCCACCGGAATGCCGAATCCCCCACAGCAGCCGTTGCAAAAGCCAAGAATCAGAAAAACCACCGAAGTACCGGCTCCCACAGCAGCCAAATCATTTATACCCAAAAACTGTCCGACAATCGCAGCATCCACCAATGAATAAGTCTGCTGAAGCAAATTTCCCAATAATAACGGCAGTGCAAAATTAAAAATCAAAGGAAACGGCCGCCCTGATGTCATCTCTTTAGAAGTTGCCATAAAGTATAAGTATTGTAAATCGTGCGTAAAGATAGATGATATTCCACAATTATATGTATTTTTGTAACCACATTTAAACAGACAACCTCAATTACATGACACATATCAAGAGCCGCATCACCCGCGAAAAGAAAATAGTAGAACTGATGATTCGCCTCTATTGCAAAAGGAAGGAAAGAAACCGGGAGTTGTGCCCCGCTTGTCAGGATTTACTAAAATATGCCCATGCCCGTCTGGAGCATTGTCCTTTCGGAGAAAAAAAATCCACCTGCCGTTTATGTACCGTCCACTGCTACAAGCCCGAAATGCGCCAACGAATGCAAAGCGTAATGCGTTATGCAGGTCCCCGCATGCTTCTTTATCACCCCATTGCGGCTATCCGACATTTGATGGAAGAAACAGGCCATCTCTTCTTTACTCACACAAACTAGCTCAAGATATTTCATATTAGCAATCATTTTATTAATTTTGCAGCGAAATTAAGTTTACCACAAAAGCAAGACTAGATTTTCTTTATTTGAATGACAGGACGATTGTGGATTTTTTCTACACATGTAGCACCAATTCCACATTTTATTCATCGGCTGTTCAATGCCTAAACCTCTGATTATGAATAAAGAAAAATACTGAGTAGTCCCGTGGCACGCTGCTTGTAGTTCTGTTTGTGGCATCTTAACATTAACAAATTAAGGTATGAGACATTTTTTTACACACAAAGAAATCAAGCTGAAAAAAAAGAGAACAGCAATTGCAGTCATAGGTATTGGACTAGTATTAGGTATTTATTTTATAGTATCGCGTCGGCCGGCGCACCAACAGGAAACCCCGGTAGTAGCCATAGAACCGGTCACACGTGAAGACGTTGAAATCTATGGTGAGTATGTAGGTCGTATACGTGCCCAACAGTTTGTCGAAGTACGTGCCCGTGTAGAAGGTTACCTCGAACAGATGCTTTTTGCCGAAGGAACTTATGTCACAAAAAATCAAGTACTTTTTGTTATTAATCAGGAACAATATCGTGCCAAAGCCGACAAAGCACGTGCTCAGTTGAAGAAGGATGAAGCACAGGCATTGAAAGCCAAACGTGACTTGGAGCGTATCCGCCCGCTATATGAGCAGAACGCTGCCAGCCAGTTGGATTTGGATAATGCCATCGCTGCTTTTGAAACGGCCGAAGCCTCTGTTGCCATGAGTCAGGCAGACCTCGACCAAGCCGAGCAGGAGTTAGGCTATACCATCGTCCGTTCTCCGCTGGCAGGTCACATCAGTGAACGCCATGTCGACCTCGGAACACTGGTCGGTCCGGGTGCCAAATCTCTTTTGGCCACTGTCGTAAAGAGTGACACAGTACTTGTGGATTTCAGCATGACCGCTCTCGACTATCTGAAGAGTAAAGAGCGCAACGTAGAGCTCGGTCGTAAAGACTCCACCCGTTCATGGCAGCCCAATATCACTATCACACTGGCCGACAACACCGTCTATCCTTTCAAGGGACTGGTAGACTTTGCCGAACCGCAGGTAGACCCCCGTACCGGTACATTCTCCGTTCGTGCCGAGATGCCCAACCCCGAACGTGTACTGCTTCCGGGACAGTTTACCAAAGTAAAACTTCTGCTTGACGTAAGAGAAAATGCCGATGTCGTTCCTTTGAAATCTGTTATTATCGAAAAAGGCGGAGCCTATATTTATGTCATGCGCAAAGACTCCACTGTAGAGAGACGTTTTGTCGAACTCGGCCCCGAATTCCAAAACAATGTAGTGGTAGAAAGAGGTATCGCTGCCGGGGAAATGATTGTTACCGAAGGATACCACAAATTAAATCCGGGTATGAAAGTCAAAGTCAGTGATGCCGCAGAAGACAAAAAGCCGGAAGAAACCCTGTAAAAGAAGGGAAGTTACACATTCCAAATAAAAAAACATTATGAAAGTAAGTTTCTTTATAGACAGACCCGTATTCTCGGCTGTCATCTCTATATTGATTGTCATCGTGGGTATCATCGGACTTACGATGCTCCCCATCGACCAATACCCGCAAATCACTCCGCCGGTGGTCAAAATCAGCGCCTCTTATCCGGGTGCAAGCGCCCTGACCGTATCGCAGGCGGTTGCCACTCCCATCGAACAGGAGCTGAACGGTACCCCGGGCATGCTTTACATGGAGTCAAACAGTTCTAACTCGGGAGGTTTCTCGGCTACCGTCACTTTCGATATCTCAGCCGATCCCGACTTGGCAGCCGTAGAAATCCAGAATCGTATCAAGCTGGCCGAATCGCGCCTTCCTGCCGAAGTGATTCAAAACGGTATCTCGGTGGAAAAACAGGCAGCCAGCCAGTTGATGACCATCTGCCTCACCTCGACCGACCCTAAGTTTGACGAAATCTACCTAAGTAACTTCGCTACCCTGAATGTGCTTGACCTGATCCGTCGTATTCCCGGTGTGGGACGTGTATCAAACATCGGTAGCCGTTACTATGCTATGCAGATTTGGGTACAGCCCGACAAGCTGGCTAACTTCGGTCTGACCGTAGCCGACCTGCAAAATGCCTTGAAAGACCAGAACCGCGAATCGGCAGCCGGTGTATTGGGACAACAGCCTGTACAAGGCTTGGATGTTACCATCCCCATCACCACACAAGGTCGTCTGTCCACCGTCAGCCAGTTTGAGGAAATCGTTGTCCGCGCCAATGCCGACGGTTCCATCATCCGTTTGCGCGATGTAGCACGCATCTCGCTCGAAGCACAGTCCTACAACACGGAAAGTGCCATCAACAATGGAAATGCTGCCGTATTAGGCATCTATATGCTGCCGGGAGCCAATGCCATGGAAGTAGCCCAGAAAGTAAAAGAGGCAATGGAAGAAATCAGCAGCAACTTCCCCGAAGGGATGAGCTATGAAATTCCTTTCGATATGACCACCTATATTTCAGAGTCTATCCACGAGGTATACAAGACCTTGTTCGAGGCCCTGATACTGGTTATCGCCGTGGTATTCCTCTCTTTGCAGAACTGGCGTGCAACAGTCATCCCGCTGGTTGCCGTGCCTATCTCGCTGATCGGTACTTTCGGCTTTATGCTGATCTTTGGCTTCTCGCTGAACATACTTACTTTGCTGGGGCTGGTACTTGCCATCGGTATTGTGGTAGACGATGCCATCGTGGTGGTGGAAAACGTGGAACGCATCATGGAAGAAGAGCACCTGTCTCCCTATGATGCCACCAAGAAAGCAATGGAAGGACTGACAGGCGCCATCATCGCCACTTCACTGGTATTGGCTGCGGTATTCGTCCCGGTCAGCTTCTTGGGAGGTATCACCGGACAGCTCTACCGCCAGTTCACCGTGACCATCGTTGTGTCCGTATTGCTCTCTACCGTAGTGGCGCTGACCCTGAGCCCGGTGATGTGTTCGCTCATCATGAAGGCTAAGGACCCCAACAAGAAACCGAATGTCGTGTTCCGCCGCATCAACCACTGGCTGGCTGTCGGCAACCATAAATATGTGAAAATCATTTCACGCCTTGTGAAGCATCCGCGCCGGGTACTCAGCAGTTTTGGTGTTGTACTCATCGCCATCCTGCTCATCCACCGCATCATCCCCACCAGCTTCCTCCCCATCGAGGATCAGGGATATTTTAAGATAGAGTTGGAATTACCCGAAGGAGCTACACTGGAGCGTACCCGCATCGTAACGGAACGTGCTGTAGACTACCTGATGCAACAACCTGCCGTAGAATATGTGCAGAGTGTGGCAGGAAGCAGTCCCCGTGTGGGAAGCAGCCAGGCACGCAGCGAACTCACAGTCATCCTGAAACCGTGGGAAGAACGCGGCGAGCAGACCATTGACGAAGTCATGGCACAAGTCAAGAAAAGCCTGAACGAGTATCCTGAGTGCAAGGTTTACCTCTCCACTCCTCCGGTGATTCCCGGTCTGGGTAGCTCGGGCGGTTTCGAGATGCAGCTTGAAGCCCGCGGAGAAGCAACCTTCGAAAATCTGGTAAATGCGGCGGATACGCTGATGTACTACGCTTCCAAGCGCAAAGAGCTGTCGGGATTGTCATCTGCCCTCCAAGCAGATATTCCCCAACTCTACTTCGATGTAGACCGTGATAAAGTGAAATTTTCGGGTGTGCCATTGGCAGATGTATTCTCCACCATGAAGGCATACACAGGTTCTGTATACGTCAATGACTTTAACATGTTCAACCGTATCTACCGTGTGTACATCCAGGCAGAAGCTCCCTACCGCGAGCATAAAGAGAACATCAACCTGTTCTTTGTGCGCGGTGCAGACAATGCCATGATACCGCTGACCTCACTGGGTACTACTTCTTACACCACGGGTCCGGGTAGCATCAAGCGTTTCAATATGTTCAACAGTGCCGTGATTCAGGGCCAGGCTGCCGACGGATACAGTTCCGGTCAGGCTATGGAAATCATGGAACAAATTGCCCGCGAACACCTTCCCGACAATATCGGAGTGGAATGGAGCGGACTTTCCTTCCAGGAAAAACAAGCAGGCGGGCAAACAGGTCTGGTACTGACACTGGTATTCATGTTCGTATTCCTGTTCCTTGCCGCCCTATACGAAAGCTGGATGGTTCCGGTTGCCGTATTGCTCTCCCTTCCGGTAGCTGCCTTGGGCGCTTACCTCGGCGTATGGGGATGCGGACTGGAAAATGATGTTTACTTCCAAATCGGATTGGTGATGCTGGTAGGACTTGCAGCCAAAAACGCCATCCTGATTGTGGAATTTGCCAAGGAACAAGTAGACCGCGGCGTTGATGTGGTTCAGGCAGCCATGCATGCTTCCGAACTCCGTTTCCGCCCTATCCTGATGACTTCACTGGCATTCATCCTCGGTATGTTGCCGATGGTTATCGCCAGCGGTCCGGGTTCTGCCAGCCGCCAAGCCATCGGTACGGGTGTATTCTTCGGAATGATTTGCGCCGTAACAGTGGGTATCTTGCTGGTACCGTTCTTCTTTGTCCTGATTTATAAGATGAAAGCAAAAATGAAACGCTAATAATTGAAGAGTTATGAAATTGAAATCTACATTATTATATATAACTGCGGCAACACTCACATTCAGTTCCTGCCAGATAGGGAAACACTATACGCGTCCCGAACTGAACTTGCCGGAGCAACTGGACTCTACCCAACAAGATACGCTCACCATTGCCGAAATGCAGTGGTGGGAAATCTATACCGATACCACACTCCAAAATCTGATAGACAAGACACTGGAGCACAACAAAGATATCAAGATGGCTGCCGCCCGTGTCAAAGAACTGGCTGCCATGAAACGAATTGACTTTGCCAATCTCTTTCCGCAACTGAACGGAAGTGTGTACACTCAGAAGGAGGCTTCCAATTATGGAGGCGACAAATACAGCAACGACCCCGAGACAGGAGCCAAAGCCACTGTCAGCTGGGAAGTGGACTTGTGGGGTAACCTCCGCTGGGCAAAAGACAAAAGTATGGCTGACTTTTTGGGAAGCATAGAGGCACAGCGTGCACTGAAGATGAGCCTGATAGCAGAAGTAGCTCAGGCTTACTTCGAACTGGTGGCACTCGATAATGAGCTGGCTATTGTCAAGCAAACCTTAAATGCGCGTGAAGAAGGTGTCCGCCTCGCCAAAATCCGTTTTGAAGGCGGTCTCACTTCCGAAACGTCCTACCAGCAGGCACAGGTGGAATATGCCCGTACTGCCACATTGGTCCCCGACCTGGAACGCAAAATCTCCATCAAGGAAAACGACATTGCTTTTCTGGCAGGCGAATATCCCAAACAGATAGAACGTTCCATCATGCCCGATGAAGTGAAGTTGCCTGAAAGTCTTCCCATCGGATTACCGTCCACTTTGCTGGAACGCCGTCCCGATGTGCGTCAGGCAGAGCAAAGGCTGATAGCTGCCAATGCCGCTGTAGGCATCGCCTATACCAATATGTTTCCGAAATTGTCGCTCACTGCTCAATACGGGCTGGAAAGCGGAGAGATGTCCGACTTGCTGAAATCACCCATCCACTACCTGAGTGCCAATCTGCTCGGTCCCATCTTTGCCATGGGTAAGAACCGCGCCATCGTAAAGGCTAAAAAGGCCGCTTATGAACAAGAGTGTTACAATTATGAGAAATCCGTACTGACTGCTTTCAAGGATGCCCGTAATGCGATTGTCGACTTCAACAAGATAAAGGAAATCTATGAATCACGGTTGCAGTTGGAACGCTCTTCCAAAACAAACATGGAACTGGCGCAATTACAATATATCAACGGAGTAATCGGCTATCTGGATGTGCTCGATGCGCAGCGTAGCTATTTTGACGCACAGATTGGCTTGAGCAATGCCGTCAGAGACAAACAAATCACCATGGTGAGACTATATAAAGCTTTGGGAGGAGGATGGCAATAAGCCATCCTTCTTTCATTTTTATGCTGCTTTACAAACAGTTTACCACATCTTTTTCCCGCTCTTTGGGAGTCACCGTCAGCTTCACCAGTTTTTCACCTCTCCATTCTGCTTCCACGGTGGTCTGCCCCGGAGCATGCAGTTTGAAGTGCACATCCCATCCGCGAGGCCATGCCGGAAAAAGCAAAATCTTTCCATTCACCTCCTGCAACAGCATCTCCTGCATCCCCATCATACCGGCATTCCCTTCATTCAAATCAGGCGTCCACGCGTCATTAGTCTGTCGGAAAGCCGGGAAACGATAAGGACCGTCGGAGAGTCTTTTCAAAGTCAGCTCGGACGCCTGTTCCGTCAGTCCCAGGCAGGCAGCCCACACATTGTCCAGCTTCTCCCCGGTCTGCGCACGACACTTCTGCACATCCCTGTCAAACAGATACGTGTTACGGGCTGTTTCCAATCCTTCCCTGCCCACTCCGTATATTCTCCACGGAAAGACAGGGAGCAACTGGGGCGTACCTGCCTCACCTGTCCGTTCCCACACCTCAGCCGGAAGAATCCTCTCTTTTCCTTCCTCCGTCCGCAAAGGAATGGAAGGAATACGCGCCAGCATATCGGGTTTACGTCCGTAGGCCTCCAGCACCGAACGGAGTGCAGCAATGGTCGACGACGGATTATATGCCATCTTATAGGTTGCCCCTGCCGAAGCCGGATACAGAACCAGCTTGCCTTTTCCGTCCAAATCGCTGTATCCCCGGCGGGCAGCCGTGCCGCGATAATAAACATCAAAGAAATTCAGCGAACTCTCTATCAGGGGAATGTAGCGGCTGATGTCCATACTGTCATAGCTTACAGCGTCCAGCACCATGCGGCACGTCTCCAGCACACCGTCCCATTCATACTCCGAAGAAGGATGATATTCCCTCCCTTTATCAAAGCCTTCGGGACGGTTCAGTCCGTACGCCGTCGGATTCACCAAGCCGAAGTTTTCCGTCTCTTCACTGAAACAAGCCCCGGAATATCCCCAATACACCTGCGAACGGAGTTGCGCCGTGGGCAGCAGACGGCGATAACACTCAAACAGGGGCTTCATCAGGTCGGTATCTCCGTTTTTCAGCATCGGCCAATATACCAGTGCCATCCTGTGTGCCGTCAGCGTACCCGCCCCTCCCCTTCGGTAGTCGGGTGTGAGTTGCGATTCACCTCCCGTTGTCGAAGGATCAAACGTAAACAGCCCTCCGTCGGGTTTCGCCGGCCATTGTCCGAATGCATTACAAGCTGCCATATAGCGATACAAATCATAGTTGCGTACCGCACGAGCCGCTTCTCCTTCCGCCCGCACGAAACTGCGCTGCCAGAACTCATTCCACCATCGGCGGCTCGCCTCTTTGTCCTTTGCCGCATGCAGTTCCTTTTCCGTTTTCTCCAGTCCGGCTTCCCAATCGGACACAACAGGAGTCTGTACCGCATGCAAGGTGATTCTGAAAGACTGTCTGTTGGCAGGTTTCCTGCTTTTATATGTCCATGCCTCATACTCCGTTCCGCAGTAATGCCCCCGGCGTGTGCCGCTGAATATCAAATCACCCGCAATGCGGCCTCCGAATATCAGATTTCTCAACGGGTTATATAAATGAGAAGCCTCGCTTTCCAGGCCTTGCTGCTTTATGACAGCATCGACAATGGTATGCGAGGCATTTCGATGAAAAAAAGTCAGGTTCTCTTCTCCTACCAGGATGGAATCGTGTGTGGTGACCACCGTTCCGGGCCACTCTCCCGCATAAGAACATTGTAATCCTTCCTCGCGACTCATCACCCGATCTGCCGTTCTCCAACTTTCATAACTGACACGCATGGAGGTCACTTCCTTGGTTTCCACCTCCACATGCACCACAGGATGGAACACATCCGCCCAAATATGCATCTGCCCCACCGGAGTAGTGACGGACACATATCCGTCTTTCAGATGAAGCGTCTGGCGGAAATCACTCCTGCCGGCAAACGGATTGGGGGTAAGCCGGATACGGAAACGTCCCTGCTTCAGCAGCGTGTTGTTCTCATCAAACGAACCGCTGCGACACAAATAGAAGAAGACATCATCATCCTCTACCCACACATTCATACCGATATCTCCTCCGCCGCAAGGCATGGAGCCGGATGAATTCCGGCTCTGACTGTTCCATACCACATCGGCAGGCTGTCCCCACAAGGCCGTACTTCCGAGGAGCCAGACAAACAATAACGTAAAAAAAACCTTCATATCTTATTTTTATTTATCTCCTAGTATACCGCAGAAGCGATAATCTGGATAAAGAGTATCAGCACCACCATGGCAATCGGATATACCGTAGCGTATGCCACACTCGGAATATTGCTGTCCACCATCGAATCGGCGGCGGCAAGTCCCGGTGTACTCGTCATACCGCCCGTAATGGTACCCAACAAGTCCAACAGACTGATGTTAAACACCAATCGTCCCACCAAAACGGCTACCAACATAGGTACAAGGGTAATGGCTGCTCCCACTCCGAACAGCAGCATACCGCTTTCTTCAAACGTAGCCACGAGGTTCTTTCCTGCCGATGTTCCCACTTCTGCCAGGAACAGCAGTAAACCCAATTGGCGCAATAACTGGTTGGCAGGTCCGGACATCGACCACAAGACAGGTCCTGTCTTACCTACGGCACTCAGCACCAATGCCACCATCAACACGCCTCCCGTCAATCCCGGAGAAAAAGAAAGCCCGCCGGGGAAAGAAAGATTCAGTTTGCCGAACAACACGCCCAGCACGATACCCATGGCAATAGGGAAAAAGTCCGTATCGGACAGCTGCTTGGCATTGTTACCCAGCAAGCGTGCCACGCCTCTCAGTCCTTCCTTCTCGCCTACCACCATCAGTTTGTCACCAAACTTCAGTTCCAGTTCGGGCGACGGAGAAAGATCGATACCGCTTCGGCGAATACGAGTTACCGTACAACTGAAATTTCGTTGCAGGTTCAAATCGCCCAACTGCTTGTTTATCATATCTTTCTTAGTCAGTAACAATGACTCTATCTCTTGTGTATGGTCCAGCGGCAACTCCCCTTCCCGGCGTTCGCCCACCAACACCGCAAACTGCTGCAACGACTCTTCGCTGCCCACCGCCTGCACATAATCTCCTTCCTGCAACAGCGTTCCGGCTGTCGGCATCAGAATTTTTTCTTCATGCTTCACACGTGACACCACTGCCCCTGTCATGGCACGCGCATTGATCTGTGCCAGCGTACGTCCGAATACGGCACGGTTTGTCACACGGAAGATGCAAGTACCCAGCTCGGGGAAACTGCCGCGACGCTCCGCTTCCAGCCTGCGCGCCTCCTTGTCCAAATCCACATGCATAATCTTCGGCAACAACTTCACAAACAGAATCACACCGATGACACCAAACGGATAAGCGATACCATAGGCAATGGAAGCCAAAGGCGAATTTGTGCTGTCGATAGCCACCGCAAGTCCCGGAGTACTGGTCAATGCCCCCGCTATCAGGCCCACCACACTGGGCGTATCTATGTCAAACGCATATTTCAGTCCCACTGCCGTCAGTCCGGCTGACAGAATAATGAGTACGGTCAGGATAATCAGTGTCTTTCCCTTACTCCTGAAAGAATCGAAAAATCCCGGGCCTGCCTGTATACCAATCGTAAAGATAAACAACACCAGACCGAAGTTTCCTAACTCCTTGGGAATAATCACACCGAAATGTCCGAACAACAACGCAATGAAAATAACAGCCGACACATCCAGCGACAGCCCTTTAATCTTGATTCTTCCCAACATAAAGCCCAACGCCACAATGAGGAAGAGCGAAAAATAAGAGGATTTTAATAGGTCTATTAACATGTTTTTATATGGTTAGTTTCTAATTGCAAAGATAAGTAAAAAAGCAAATGCCTTCCAAGCGTTTATCTATGAATAAATTGAATTTCGATGAAATAAAAACACCTATCTATTTTATGATACAAGACTTTTTCTATATTTTCCAAGTACTAAAGAATATTTTTTAATATTATCCAAACATTAACATTTATATAAAAAAACCAAATCAAAAATTTGATTATTGTATTATTAATATGTAATTTTGCCCCCGTAAAGAAAGTTATACCAACGGTAAAATCAGAATCTCCGAGGCATCTTTCGACAAAAACCATTATCTAACATCATGTAAAAAACCACCCGAACAGCCTTCAAGAAACATTACGGAAAAGGATTTTAAAAGAATGAAATTATGATACAGATTCAAAGATTTAACAAAGCCTTAAAATCGGCAGTCATTATTGGGGATTTAGTCATTCTGAATGTCCTTTTCGTTTTACAATATATATTATGGACTACCTGTTTGGAACAAAAAGTCTTTGACGGAACATTGCCTCAGATTTTGGTTCTTTTCAGCTTGTGCTATTTTGCCTGCAGCATTTCGAGAGGCGTCATTCTGCACCGTCGCGGCGTACGTGCCGACCAGGTTGTGCAACACAGCCTGCTCAATATGTTTTATTTCATATTGCTGTCCATGACTACTTTCACGCTGGCAGATTTCGGTCAATACTCCCATTCTTTTTTTATCCTTTTTTATCTGTTGTTCACCCTTTGTCTCATTTGCTACCGGCTGACTTTCCGTTCCTGCGTCAAAATATACAGAAAACGCGGAGGCAACTCACGCACGGCAGTCTATATGGGAAGTACAGAAAATATGACGGAACTTTATCATGAGATGACCAACGACCCCACCAGCGGATATCGTGTAATCGGTTATTTCGATTCCGTACCCAACAAAAATTTCCCGGCCTCCTGTCCTTATCTGGGCAAGCCCGAAGAAACCATCGACTACTTGAAACAGCATCATGTGGAGCAGCTTTATTGCAGTCTTCCATCCTCGATGGGCAATTGCATTCTGCCGGTCATCAATTATTGCGAAAACAATCTGGTACATTTCTACAGTGTGCCCAATGTGCGCAACTACCTTCACCACCGCATGAGCTTCGGTCTGATAGGCAGTGTGCCTATCCTGCGGTTGCACGAAGAGCCTCTCAGCAGTTTTGAAAACAGGCTGATAAAGCGCACCTTCGACTTCTTTTTCTCACTCTTATTCCTCTGCACCCTGTTCCCTGTCATTTTCCTGATAGTCAGCGCAGTGATTAAGATTACCTCGCCGGGCCCCATCTTCTTCAAACAAAAAAGAAACGGACTGAACGGCAAAGAATTCTGGTGCTATAAATTCCGTTCGATGAAAGTGAACAAAGATGCGGACAAGATACAGGCTACGCTAAACGACCCCCGCAAGACAAAGTTCGGCAACTTTATGCGCAAGACCAACATTGACGAGCTTCCCCAGTTCATCAACGTGCTGCTGGGCGATATGTCCATTGTCGGTCCCCGCCCCCACATGCTGAAACATACGGCAGAATACTCGCAGCTTATCAATAAATATATGGTGCGCCACTTTATCAAACCGGGCATCACAGGCTGGGCGCAAGTGACCGGTTTCCGTGGAGAGACACGCGAACTGAGTCAAATGGAAGGACGCATAAAAGCAGACATCTGGTACATGGAACACTGGACATTCATGCTCGACCTCTACATTATTTATAAAACCGTGGCAAATGTGCTCCACAAAGACAAACAAGCTTATTAACCAAAAAGACAAAACATAAAAAACGAATAGACAAATGAAAAAAATGAATTATGCCTTGCTGGTTCTTCTTGCCTTCGTATTGGCAAGCTGTTCCGCCTACAAACAAGTTCCATACTTGCAAGCATCCGAGTATCTGGACACTTCCGGCCAGAATACTCCCCTCTATGATGCCCGCATCATGCCCAAGGACTTGCTGACCATCACAGTCAATACTACGGACCCGGAAACAGCAGCACCATTCAACCTGACCGTAGCCACTGCCGTCAGCAATCAAAACAGAAGCCTGACGAGCCAACCCGTATTGCAGCAATATCTGGTAGACAACAAAGGCAATATCGATTTCCCCGTACTGGGCAGCCTGCACATCGGCGGACTCACCAAGAGCGAAGCCGAAAACCTCATCAGAGAGAAGCTGAAAACCTACATCACGGAAGTACCCATCGTCAATGTACGCATGGCCAACTATAAAATTTCCGTGATGGGAGAAGTGACCAAACCCGGCAGCTTTGTTATCACCAACGAGAAAGTAAACCTGTTTGAAGCACTTGCCATGGCAGGCGATATGACCATCTACGGACAACGCGACAACGTGAAACTCATCCGTGAAGATGCACAGGGACACCGTGAAATCATCCCTCTGAACCTGAACGATGCAAGCATTGTGCTGTCTCCCTATTATTACTTGCAGCAAAACGATGTGATTTACGTCACCCCCAATAAGACCAAGGCCAAAAACGCCGGCATCAGTAACAGTACCACCATCTGGTTCTCCGTAGTGGGTACACTCGTGTCGCTTGCCAGCCTTATTGTTACTATTTCCCGATAAAACAACCCGATTTCATTATGAAAGAAAATTTATACGACGATCTTTATACCGAACAAGAAGAGCAGGTAGACTACAAAGCCCTCTTCTTCAAATACCTCATCCACTGGAAATGGTTTGTTGCCAGCATTGTGGTATGCCTGATAGGAGGATGGATTTATCTGCACTATACCACACCGGTGTACAGCATTACCGGCTCTGTCATTATCAAAGACAACAAGAAAAACAGCAGCGCCGGCACCGGACTGGGCGATTTGGAAGACCTCGGTTTTTACTCGTCCACCAGCAACTTCGACAATGAAGTGGAAGTACTGCACTCACGTACCCTGCTGAAAAAGGTAGTGGAGGAACTGGACCTGTATATCAACTACAGAACCCGTGAGAACCTCCGCCCTGTAGAGCTTTACAAAGACACACCGGTAAAAGTGTGGCTCACCCCCGAAGAGGCAGAAAAACTGCCCAATGGCGCAGCAGTGCTTGAAGTGGTACTGAAACCCGGAGGAAAGCTGAGTGTCAGCACGGAAATAGACGAACAGGAATTCAAACAGGATTTCGACAAACTTCCTGCCCTGCTCACTACCCCTTACGGTACGTTCAGCTTTACTCCCGGTGACTCGGCAATCGTTGAAAAGGAACAGGAAATCACCGTCACCGTGGCAGCTCCGCGCATCATGGCAAACGGATATGCCAATGCGCTTTCCGTGGAACCGACCTCCAAGACCACAACCATTGCCCAAATCTCTTTGGAGAACACCAGCCCCCAACGCGGTGTGGACTTCATCAACAAGCTGATAGAAATCTATAACCGTGATGCCAACGACGATAAGAACGAAGTGGCAAGCAAGACTGCCGAATTCATCGACGAGCGTATCAAAATCATCAACGGAGAGCTGGGAACCACCGAAAAAGAGCTGGAAACCTTCAAGCGAGATGCCGGACTGACCGACCTGAAGAGTGACGCTCAACTGGCACTCAGCGAGAACTCCGAATACGAAAAGAAACGTGCCGAAAACAGCACCCAGCTCCGTCTGGTGCAATTCCTGTCAGAGTATGCCAATAACCCCGACCATGCCTACGAGGTATTGCCGGTCAACGTGGGTCTGACAGACACCGGCCTGACCGAACTCATCAACCGCTACAACGAAATGCTGCTGGAGCGCAAACGCCTCCTCCGCACCTCATCGGAAAGCAACCCCGTGGTGGTGAACCTGGACGCCAGCATCCGTGCCATGCGCAGCAACGTGCAGACCACCATCCTGAGTGTGCAGAAAGGATTGATGATTACCAAAGCCGACCTTGAACGCCAGGCAGGAAAATACGCCGGACGAATCACCAGCGCACCGGGTCAGGAACGCCAGTTGGTGAGCATCTCGCGCCAACAGGAAATCAAGGCGGGACTGTACCTCATGCTGTTGCAGAAACGCGAAGAGAACGCCATTACGCTGGCTTCTACCGCCAACAACGCCCGTATCGTGGACGAAGCACAGGCAGGTCTGCTCCCCGTCTCTCCCAAAGGCAAACTCATCTACATGATTGCCTTCGTCTTGGGAATCGCCATCCCGGTGGGCATCATTTATATCATCGAACTGCTGAGATACAAGATAGAAGACCGTTCGGACGTAGAGAAACTGACTACCGTACCCATCATCGGCGATATTCCCGCATCAGACAATATGCCGAAAGAAGGTTCGGTGGTGGTACACGAAAACCAGAACGACATGATGGCCGAAACCTTCCGCAATGTCCGTACCAACGTGCAGTATATGTTGGGCAACAATCAGAAGGTGGTGTTAATCACTTCTACCACCAGTGGCGAAGGAAAATCATTTGTGGCTGCCAACCTTGCCATCAGCTTTGCCCTGCTGGGCAAGAAAGTGGTCATCGTGGGGCTGGATATCCGCAAGCCGGGACTGAACAAAGCCTTCCAGATGTCGCATAAGGAAGACGGTATCACCCGTTACCTTGCCGACCCGGAACACACCGACCTGATGTCGTTGCTGCAACAGTCCAATGTCACCCCCAACCTGTACATCCTGCCCGGCGGTGCCATCCCTCCCAACCCGACCGAACTGGTGGCACGCGACTCGCTGGTACAGGCTGTCGACCGGTTGAAAAAGGAATTCGACTATGTGATACTCGATACCGCTCCCATCGGTATGGTGACCGACACCCAACTGATTTCGCGCGTGGCAGACATGAGTATTTACGTATGCCGTGCCGGTTATACACCCAAAGCAGGCTATCTGTTCATCAACGAACTGAAAGACCATAAGAAGTTGCCCAACCTGTGCACCATCATCAATGATGTAAACATCAAAACCGGAAAGTACGGATACGGCACGTATGGCAAATACGGCTATGGTAGAACCTATGGCTACGGTTACGGATACGATGAAAAAAGTAAATAAATAATACTTCATTTTTTAGTTACATAATAGACAACTAGAAATCCCTTCCCAAAAATGTTAATTATTTAACACAAAGGGAAGGGATTTTCATTTATCTACGAACAAATCATATAAATATTTTACTCATACAATTTACTTGTCACCTCAAAACAGGGACATTCCTTCACCCACTCTTCGGGGCTGATGCGTCCGTCTCCGTTGCGGTCGGGACTCAAATCCCGGTGTCCGCACACCCGGCAGCCGGGATAATCCATCAACAACGTTCGGATAAGCACCCTCAAAGAGTGTTTCTGCCATTCGGTACGCGTATCTGCGGGACGATAACGGACATCCAGTCCGCCTTCATAACAAATACCGATGCTGTACGCATTGTAGCCCAGCGCATGTGCTCCCGGCTTCTCTAGGGGGCGCGTATTCTTAATATCCCCATTCTTGCGGATATAGAAATGATAACCCGCCCCATTGAATCCGCGATGCCGATGACACACCTCCAAGTCGTTTTCAGTAAAGTCCCTGTCCGCACGTGTGGCGGAACAGTGGACTACAATCAGGTTAATCTCTCTCATTCTTTCTTCTCTTGGCTCTGAGGAGCAGCATGATGCACTCCAGAATCTTAATAATCAAGTTTTTCATATTTCCTCCTTTTTCAAACGATTAAAACTCTATTCCGAAACTTTTTTAGGGATGTGCCAAAACGTTTATAATGCTATCATTTCATCGGTAGAGACGAGGTTTGCCCACTCCAAACAGCTTGTTTGTGTATTACTCCCAAAGTCGTGACCGTTGGTAAGGGCAGGCAACCCCTCCCCCTACAGTTGACGATTTGGCAGACCGGTTCAGTTTTGACACACCCTCAGAGGTTAGCCCTCGTTTACACCGGAGACTTCCTCTTCAGGCTTCTTCTCCTCCTTCTTAGGCAACTTGTTCACCTTGCTGAACGACAGCGCCGTCAGCATGCCGCTCAACGCCAGTCCGGGACGGAAATTGATACGCGCCTTGTTAATCATGGAAACATCATACTTGTCTTCCGAATCGGCCCCCTTGCCGCTCACACCAATCTGAAACGTGCCCAAATCCGCCAGACGCACAATCTCGCCTGCACTCAGCGCCTCCACAATCACATCTTCCAACGCCGTGAGCACTGCCGCCACATCAGCACGTGTCACGGTACAGGTTCTCTGAATTCGTTCCGACATCTCGCGGACTGTGACATCGCCGCTGGCCTGAGCCTGGGCATAGAAACGTACTCCCGCTTCGGGTTCCTGCGGGTTTTTACGGGGTACGACCGAATAAGATACTGACTTTGACATAATCTTCTAATTTTTAATGATTTATACTTATAACTTCGAAATCTCAAGCACCGGTTACTCTGTGATTACATGACAAAGATACGACGGTGAGAGAAGCCATTGTCGGGCTTCGTCGGAATTGGTGGAGAAAGGTAACGAATGGTCTTGAAAACTTGCTTTCAGCAAGAGCATTTGAGAAACATCGACCTCACTCTTAAAAAAACAGACTGCACCGAATGCCTTTTCCATATAAATCATTATCTTTGTCCGTTATAGAAACACAGAAAAACATAATGGGAAAGTTTATCAATCCGTTCACCGATTACGGCTTCAAGAAAATATTCGGCCAGGAAGTATCCAAGGAGTTGCTAATCGAGTTCTTAAATGATTTGTTGGAGGGCGAACGGGTGATAACCGACCTTACCTTTCTGAACAATGAGCAGTTGCCGATCTATCCGGGAGAGCGTATTGCCATCTACGACATCTTCTGCACCACGGACACGGGTGAGAAAATAATTGTGGAGATGCAAAACCGCTCCCAGGTTTATTTCAAGGAACGTGCTCTGTATTATCTTTCCCATGCCATTGTCCGTCAGGGCGTGAAGGGAGAGAGTTGGAAGTTCGATATAAAAGCGGTGTACGGAGTCTTCTTCATCAATTTCCTGTTGGACGAGAACCATAAGTTGCGCACCGATGTTATATTGACAGACCGTGAGACCGGAAAATTGTTTTCGGATAAACTGAGGCAAATCTTTATCGCATTACCCCTGTTTAATAAGACAGAAACAGAGTGCGAAACGGATTTTGAACGTTGGATATTTGTATTAAATAACATGGAAACATTAAATCGTATGCCTTTTAAAGCTCAGAAAGCCGTATTTGAGAAGTTGGAAGAGATTGTTGATGTTCATTCTCTCTCCGAAGAAGACCGTGTGCGCTATGAAAACAGTGTAAACGCCTATCGTGATTATTTGGCTACCATCGACTATGCAGCAAAGAAAGGAAGTGAAGAAGGGTTTGAAGAAGGGTTTGAGAAAGGAATTGAAAAAGGAATCGAGAAAGGGATTGAGAAAGGGATTGAGAAAGGAATTGAGAAAGGACGTCGAGAAGAAAAATTTGAAACGGCTCGCAACCTGAAATCCTTGGGAATGACCTCTGAGCAAATCATGCAAGTCACCGGCCTTTCCCTTACAGAAATCGAATCTCTGTAACCTACTTTCTTCATCTTCCATGAGAAAGACTTAAAAAACAGAGACCATTCGGAGTTCCGCCGGAGAAGATTCCATCTACTCCACAAGGAACTCCTCCCCCTCAAAAAAAAGAACGGAGCATGTCGAAACAAACTTCATTAATCATTTGATAATCAGAGATTTTATTGTTATATTTACATTAAAGAACAATAAATAATCATAGTAAGAATAATGAAGAAAGAAGAAGAAACATTCGCCATCCGCACTTACGACAAGGCGGAACTGGCGTCGCTCTATTGCCCCGGACGCGAACCCGGAGCCGCCCTGCAGAACCTTTATCGATGGATACGGCGTATCCCCCGCCTGACGGAAGAACTCAATGCCACAGGCTACAACAAATACCGCCATTGCTACCTGAAACAGGAGGTGGAAATCATTGTGAAATACCTGGGAGAGCCTTAGCGGAAAAGAGAGCTGCGAAAGAAAAGCAGCATAAAAACGCACTAAAGTGTTTCCGGAAAACTCTTCCGTCTTTCAGGAAAAGACTATTATGTTTGGGAAAAAGACCTTGATGTTTTTCGAGAACATCAAGGTCTTTTTTCAGGGTGAATGCTATCGGGCGGACACACGGGTCTGCCCTGAATTCCACACATACACCATAGAAATCCACCCACTCAAACCAACAAAAAAACGGTGCAGCGGAGGCTTTCACAGGTGCCCTCCCGGTGGTTGCGGTTATTTCCAATACGATTCACAATCAACATACTGATTATCAACATAATGACATCTAACTTTGGGACCACTGGGACCAGGGCCCACCTTTATGAGTTTCCGGACCAGGATTTACAGAGTTTACGATACATACCATCCTCTTTTTCAATGATTTGCATCTCAAGCAAACGGACAAGGTATCTTTTAAGCGAACTGGAAGGTATTCCATGTTCCACGGCCCCCTCCTTCAACTGCGTATAAGTGAAGCTTTCGGGAAGCTTTGCCAGTACCGAACGTATGCGATAAAACTTCTTCATCGGCTTGGGTTCCTTGCCCGACTCCACGGCAGACACGGTGGTAGACAACAGCAAGCTGTGCTCCAACAACACTTTCACCATATCCATTGCCGTATGAAAATCCTCATCCGTACACCGGCACTGCTGCACATTCCACATCGGCTCACACTTGCGCAACGCCGTCAGCACCATGGCTATGCGGGCCGCTATCAACCCGTGACGAAACACAATCGCCCCATGCGAATCATCATCTTCACTCACCACTTCCTGAAGAACGTTGCTGAAACGCTGCGTATGCTCCTCCCACTGCCCGGGAGTGAAACACACCTCAGTGGGCGAACCGGACAAAAAGACAAACATACGAAGCACCTCTTCACTCAATTTCCTGAACAGCTTCACATGGTCGGTGCTGCCCTCCACGGGAGCTGCCGAAATCCATTTCCACCGTCCCTCACCGATATAAAAAGCCATACGACTGTACATACCGTTCTCCAACGACGAAATGAAACGGTGAAGCTGAGAAGGAGTGCCCGTAAGACACAATGCCAGATGAGGAACATGCGCCACCACCATGCGCTTATCCGTCTTATAATAAGACGATGCCTCCTCGTGGTGAAAAGCGGCACGAAGCACATCATCATGCTTTCCGCAGTCCTGCTTCATGGCATTGGTAAGCATATCCAGCTCCGAAGCATTAATCACCACCCCTTGCGCACCGGCCTCCTCAAGCGCAATAATCAACTGACTCTTCGAGATATTGAGCGAAATCTTGAGCATGCGCTTCACCGGAGGCTCGGGACGCTTGTCGATGTCGGGCACACGCTTCTCCTGAATGGCCAAACGCTCTTCCAGCGCCCATGCCAACTGCTTCTTGTCATACTCCGACTGCACCGTCTTGTTCTTGTCTTCCAGATAGCGCTGAACGGCATCGGGCAGAATAGAGCCGAGCGTCACAATCCCCTTGCCGCGTCCCGCACCGGCAAGGCTCATCGCATAAAAATGAGGAGTGTAGCACATGTCGGCATAATTCATCCACACACCGGGAAGGCAAGCACTCAGATTGGCAAGCATCCCCAGCAGCAGACGGTCTTTTTCACGGCTGTTTCGAGCTGCTTCCAAGCCACGGACAAGAAGGTCGGGAAGAGCATCGTACACCGACTTCGGAAAGCGGGGAGCGTTCTTGTGGAGCTTGTCCGCTTCAAGCTTCTCATTCTCAGCCTTTTCAGCCTCTCCCACGGGACCGGGAAAGCATAAAGATGGTCCCTGGTCCTTGTGGTCCCAACCATTAGCATTATTACGCTGATAATCAGACAATTTAGTTTTATCCACATAACGATATCCAGCATCCATTTTCGGGATGATATCTTCGGGCGGACACCCGGCATCGCTCAGACGCTCCACAGCCAACGCTTCCAGTTGTCTCAACTCACTATCGGACAGTCCTTTATATCGGGCTATACGACCCAATTTGAGCAAGAAATCATTCTTTGCTCCGGGAATGAAAGCGTTGTGGGCCAGAAAGTCATTAAAAAAGGTGCGCAGGATGCCCGACGGGGGTTCCGAGACAAGCTCCGAAGCAGATTCCGAAGCGGTTCCTGTCGTGCTGTCCGGTGCGGCAGGTCTCACCTTCAGTTCCTCCATGATCTGCGTCGCTTTATCGGGATGCTCCTTGAGGAATTCCCGCCAAGGGAAAAGCTCGAAAGCGGGCTTGCAGAAGGCTTCCTCGTCATACGACGCATAACACGGACGAGTGGGATTCTTGCAACTCATGTCACACGGAAAATCAATCACGCGGCCGATATGCCACGCCACCACCGCATAAGCCTGCACATACTCTTCGACTGTTGCAGCCTCGATACGCACCACCACTTTCAGACCATCGTACGATACACTTCGCCAACCTGCCCCGACCCACGGCACCGCCTTCAGCTTCTGCAGGAACTCCTGTGTACGTCCCTGCGTATGGTCGACATCAAACATGGCATTCCCACTCCACGTGCGGCGGTTCTTCAATGCATGGCTTCCCTCGCAATACCCCGCCACCACCAGGCCGGGCAGTTTGTTCTTCAACTCTTTGGCTTTACTCTTATCGCCCTCAGCCATTAGGCGGTGATACATCTCGACCGTCGATTTCCATCGTCCGTTGCAGATGTAATTTACAAACTCTTCCAGTGACATTTCAATGCAACGCTGTTCGCGCACATTAAAATAGAAAGAGCACAAATCATTAAAATCCATGTTAAAATGGGGTTTTAATTTAAGATAGGGAAAAAACGTTGCCCTTCGCCTGCAATTCAAAATTGCAATGTGCGAAAGTACGACATCTAAAACTGACGAAATATTACACTTTACGCCAAATCACCCACCGTTTACCTACTGTTTATCAGTATCCTAACAAACAGCCGGCAGAACTAAAGTGTACAATTGGCATTCTTCTTTTTATTTATTCTTTTTAACAGTAAGGACAATATTCCAAGGAAACCTTTCCAAATTGTTCCCAATCTGTATTCTTTTAAATCCATGATGCTTCGTTTTTATACCCCAACGGTATAAGAAGCCCCAGAAGGACAGCCATACAGACTCACGGAGACGCTTACATACATCCTCCGTTATCACTCCTCCCCTTCCTTCTTTTAGGTCAATCGATCTTCTTCCTGCCTCTTTTTCTTTTGCCGGTCAATCTTCCCCTTTCTTCTTCTTTTCTTGTTGATTGGAGAATATTTTATAGCCCCTCCTACACATCCGCTTCAGTTCCGCCAGCTGTCGGAACGATACATTCTCAATGTCTCGCTCCAGCTCCTCCAACTCTTTTTCCACACTTCTCACCTTGTTCCATCTGTCCTGATTTGTTTCCAAATCTTCTTTTTATTCATATTCTTAAAATATTTAAAAATTAAAAAGGAGCAAAAATATAAAAATCCGCAATTACAATGTTAAATATTTGAGTTTTTATGAACAAAATATTGTAATTCGTAAATTAATGTCTAATTTTGCAGAGAATAACAAGGAGGGATCGGCAGTGAGATTACACTGACGACCGCGTAGCGCACCTTATCCCCTCCTTTCCACTCCCCCCCTTGACTGATATAGAATGAAAAAATGGTATGTAGCCTACGTGCTTTCCCGTCACGAGAAAAAGACTGCCGAGCGTCTCACGAAAATGGGAATCGAGAACTTCCTGCCCGTGCAGGAGGAGATTCGCCAATGGGCGCACCGTCGTCAGAAGGTGACACGCGTGGTGATTCCGATGATGATTTTTGTGCACGCCACACCGCAGGAACGTGCGGAAGTGCTGACACTCTCGTCGGTGAGCCGCTACATGGTGCTGAGGGGCGAACATACACCTGCCGTGATTCCCGACCTGCAGATGGAGCGTTTCAAGTTTATGCTGGACTATAGCGAAGAGGCGGTGGAAATGTGCAGCACACCACTGGCTCCCGGTGAAATGGTGAGGGTAATCAAAGGCCCTCTGGCGGGAATGGAAGGAGAGCTGGTGAACGTGGACGGACGCAGCAAGGTGGTAGTGCGACTGGAAATGCTGGGATGCGCCGGAGTGGATATGCCGGTGGGGTTTGTGGAAGCGGTGAAATAAAAAAAGAAGCACATTCATTGCATTCACAGAAATAATATGTATTTTTGAGAAAAATTCAATGCTCATATAATGAAAACGACTCAAGAATATCTGCAAATACTGAAAGATTACAAATCGAGGAAAGCAGCCCAATACGGCATCTCCCGAATTGGCATTTTCGGTTCTGTAGCCCGCGGCGAACAAGCCGAGCACAGTGACGTGGATATCTGTGTAGAATTGGATACCCCCAATATGTTTCATCTCATTCACATCAAAGAGGAATTGCAGGCTATATTCGGATGTCCTGTAGATATCGTCCGATTAAGAAAGAATATGGATGAACTGCTGAAACGTTGCATCATGGAGGAGAGTATTTATGCATAAACAGGAATTACTACTTTCCATATTGCAAAAGGTGGCACAATCCATCGAACGCATCATTCATAATTCAGAGAATATAGAAAAGAGCTCTCTATAGAAATCTTACTTCTCACGATCCTGTTGATTTTCAACCGGGTGATATTTATATGCCTAGTCATAGCCTTACCACCAGTATAGAAGATTTTAAAAGAAACCGTGACAGCTATGTAATTACGACATTAGGAGCTGAAAAAACACACGCCCATTGTTTATATCACATTTATAATAAAAACAACGAACTGCAAGTCAACTTTGTAAAAGGGACTCAATTTCAAATTATTAAAACCGGAGAAAAGGAAAATGGAAATAAAGTGATATATATGAAAGAGCTAGAATGCTATTTCAAAGAGTGTAAGATTAACTAACATTTAGTTTTTCAATATTTCCAATAGCAAAAGTGTCTATACAAAGGGGGATGCCCTAAATTGAGTACTAACACTTGCATTGGGTGTATAATGCTAGAACTTTGTGGTATGGAGAATTACGGCATAAAACAATCGCGATATGAAAAAAGTGATAACATACGGTACATATGATTTGCTTCACCAAGGTCATGTGAATCTTCTTCGGCGTGCCAAGGAGCTAGGTGATTATCTCATCGTGGGAGTGACTAACGATAGTTTCGATCGTGACCGTGGCAAACTCAACGTACGCAACAATGTGTTGGAGCGTGTGGAAGCAGTAAAGGCTGCAGGCTACGCCGACAAGGTGATTATTGAAGACTATGTAGGGCAAAAGATTGACGATATACAAAAATATGATGTTGATGTTTTCGCTATTGGGTCTGACTGGGAAGGACAATTTGACTATCTCAGGGAATATTGTGAAGTGGTCTATTTGCCTCGTACAGAAGGCATCTCTTCCACTATGCTTCGTGAGGAGAGTCAGGAGGAAGTTAAAGTAGGTATCATCGGCTGTGGTCGTGTAGCAAGACGATTTCCTTCGGAAGCTAAAGTCGTGAATGGTGTAACAATCCCTGTTGCTTTCGATATCGACCAGAAATCTTTGGTATCCTATTGTTCGGATGGTATGCAAGCCTGTATAAATGTGAAAGAACTTCTGCAAGCGGTCGATGCTGTCTATATTGCTACGCCCCACCTATCGCACTACGGATACATCAAGCAAGCATTGGAGGCAAGGAAGCATGTGCTATGCGAAACCCCGATGGTGCTTAATGGCAATGAAGCACGAGAACTATACACACTGGCAGAACAGCAAGGCTGTGTTCTTATGGAAGCGAATAAGACTGCCCACTGCCCTGCTTTTAACCATCTGATGATGATGATAAAGTCAGGGGTGATAGGTGAAGTGGTGGATATAGAGGCTTCGCTGTCGAAGTTGTGGGACGACAATTTGCAGCTTAGAGAGTTTGATGTCGTTCAGGCAGGTGGCTCAATGTTTGAGATGGGTTCTTATCCCCTGCTCCCCATCATCAAATTGTTGGGTACAGACTACAAGAATCTGAATCTGTATTCGCGTATGAAGAATGGGGTGGATATGTATACCAAAGGCGTGATGAGGTATGAGAATGCTGTCTGCTCCTTTAAGGTGGGCTTGGGTGTAAAGACAGAGGGCAATCTTGTCATCTCGGGTACTAAGGGGTATGCTTACGTACCTGCCCCATGGTGGAAAACCGATTATTTTGAGCTTCGCTATGAGAATCAGAACGATAACAAGAAGTTCTTTTATAAGTGGGATGGTTATGGTTTGCGCTACGAGATTCAGGAGTTTATCAGTTGCATCATCAATCACCGTTTCTCTTCCGCTCGATTGAGACGTAGGGAAAGTATTTGCATGGCTGAAGTGATGCAGCAGTTTATGGATAAAATCAATACATCCAACATATAACATGAAGTGAGATGCATATTATGATGCTTTGAGATAACTGCTTGTTACGTGTAGTATTTGGGCATTTCTTTTGCCGTCTCATTCTTAAGCTTGTTTATTGAACAGAAAGGGGAACAAATAGACGGTTGACAATGGCGATCTACATACTAACTAAGTTATTAATTGTATTTATAGGTTGAAAGCTCTTGGATATGTAATACATATGATTATAAATTTGGAGAATTGAAGAATATGAAACGTGCATTGGTAGTAGGCGGAGCTAACGGTATTGGCTTGGCCATTGTTAAAGAAATAGCAGCAAGAGTCGACTGCGAAAAGGTGTATGTTGTGGATAAAGTACCTTTAGCAATGGAATACAGAGAGGAGAAGATAGAGACATTTGAGTTTGATCTCACTACAGAGGACTACTCCTTCTTCGACCGTTTCTCAGATATTGATATGCTGATGATAACGGCAGGCTTCGGTCGGTTGGCGCTGTTTAGGGATGTAGAGGAGCAGTATATTATTGACTCCTTCAGCGTTAATACTGTTGCTACCATACGTATAATTAAACACTTCTACGATAAGTTGCAGTCGGAGTATGACTTTCATTGTGGTATTATGGTGAGTATGGCTGGCTTTATGTCGTCACCATTCTTTGCTGTTTATGGAGCAACAAAGGCAGCACTGAAGGTTTTTATAGAGAGCGTGAATGTGGAATTGGAAAAGGCTGGCATGAGTAACCGTATATTGAATGTGTCACCAGGTGCTATGAAAGGTACAAGTTTCAATGAAGGCAAGACTGACCTCACCCAAATCAAGCAATTGGCCGCTGACATCATCTGCCATTTGGAACAGAAAGACGACCTTTTTATTCCTCAATATGACGAAGTGTTTAAGGAAGTGTTGGAGCGTTATCATAACGACTTCCGTGCCGAGGGCCGTCACTCATACGATTACAAAATTGAGAGTGGACGAGTTAAGAATGCCATTAGGTAGGTGGTATCAAAGGCATCGGTAAGACGGTGACAAAGATACAGCTTAACGAAGGCTATAACGTTAAGGTGACCTTTCGAGTGATGAAAAGGCACCAAAAGCTCTCTTTAAATTTACCTCCTCTCAGTCACTGGAATAGATTGAAGTTAATAAAAGTAGACCAGTCGAAAGAGCTGGCATAAGATAGTGTGTGGAATATATAAAGTAGTAGATATTAACAGCACTGTCTTCATGATACACCACTATTGGGAAGTCATATTGCATGGCTTACGTATTATTTTGATGGAGGCTTTCAGACTTGTTTATATTTTGATGAAAGTATTGTATTCTCTATCCCTTCAGAGGTAGAAGAAGACATTATGAGTGAATATGGTGATATTATTAGGAGAGGAGTGAATTGTGTAAATGTTAGACATGGAGATTATTGTTTGGCACCTCATGCATTTCCTGTTTGTGCAAAAAAATATTTTCAAGATGCGATGGATCTTCTTGAAAAAAATGAAGAATATCTTTTTGTCTCTGATGATATAGGCTGGTGTAAAAAGAACTTTAGAGGAAATAATATTCATTTCTTTGAGCATTCAAGCGTATTGAAAAATTTGTATGTTCAAACACTTTGCAAGAACAATATTGTGAGCAATTCCACTTTCTCCTGGTGGGGAGGGTATTTAAATCCTAGTCTGAATAAGAGAGTCATAGCACCAATTCCTTGGTTTGGAATATGCCCAGATACAAAAAAACTGAATGTTGCCAATTTGTATCCGAAGACTTGGGAAAAACTACATTATAAAATGGATTGGGATATGTGGACTAAAGCAAGGCTGTTAATGTATAAATGGTTTATAAAGAAGTATATTTTAGATCGCTAATCAATCGTGAAAGAAAATTTAGCTAAATCGTCATTTTGGAGCACATTTTGGACGCTTACTGATACCATAGCAACAAAGGGAGTCGCTTTTGTCGTTGGTATCGTATTGGCAAGACTGTTAACGCCTTCAGATTTTGGCATCATTGGAATGATGCTGGTATTTACATCCTTGTGTGATGTGGTAATTGAGTCGGGAACCTCTAATGCATTGATACGTAAAGTGAATCGTAATGATTGTGATTGTTCGACAGCGTTATATCTTAATCTTGGTGTTGCTATAGTTGCATATACGCTTCTATATTTATTCAGCCCATTCATTGCACACTTTTATAATGAAAAAATTATTTGCAAACTCATCAAAGTTGCGGGGCTTAATGTCTTGATATCTGCCTTATGTATAGTACCCAACGCACTGCTTATTGCAGAATTCAAAACAAAAATGCAAGCTAAGGTGAATATTATTGCAAATCTGCTTTCTGGAATAACTGCCTTGGCTTTGGCTTATTGGGGTTTTGGAATATGGGCACTTATTGTACAGACAATCGTATCGAATGTGCTGAAGTGCTGCGGTTATTGGATTTCAATAAAATGGAAACCTACAATTTGTATCAGTAAAGATTCATTGTCTTATTTATGGAACTATAGTTCAAAGAGTTTCCTAATAGGAATGATTGGGACATTTTTTGCCAATATACATAGCTTGTTGATAGGAAAGTTTTTTACTCCTGTTGATTTAGGTTATTTCTCTAGAGCCAATCAATTCGCGCAACTTCCCAACAGTATTATTAATTCTACTTTCCAGAGGATATCTGTTGCAACTTTTGCTGTACTACAAGACGATAAAGAACATTTGTTGAATGTATATCGTAAATACATACATGTTATTAGTTGCGTATCGTTTGCTTTGTTCTTTTTTTTAGCTTTGATCTCCAAACCGTTAGTGCTAGTATTGTTAACAGACAGGTGGTTGTCATGTGTACCCATGATAAGCATTATTGCTATAGGTTTGGCATTTTCCCCCTTAGGTATAATAAATCTTTGTCTGCTACAAACTATAAATAAGTTGGATTATTCCTTGAAATTGGAAATTAAAAAAAAAATGCTCTTTATTCTAATATTGATATTAACGATACCATTGGGGCTTATGCCAATGATAATAGGAGCTACATTATATAATATATTGGCAACCATGATGAATATGTCCTGTAGCAAGAAATTTATAGGATACATTTATCTAGATCAATTTAAAGATATCTTTGCATATCTCCTTGTAACAATTATATCTTCCGTTATAACCATTTTAGCAGGAATGTTGATGGAGGATACTTGGACGGTTCTCATATTACAAAGTATTATATTTTGGACATTATATTGGGGTTCAATATATCTATTTAAGTTGTCTGCTTTGAAATATTTTTTTGAAATTAAAAATAAGATAAGGTAAAAATATTTACTATGCTATTGAGATACATTAAATTTTATCTTTTATATTCAATACGAATTCTGTTTCCCATAAAGCGTGGCAGATTTCTTTTCATCAGCATGAGCGGGAATGTCTATGGTGGAAGTCCAAGAGCATTTTCTGATTTTCTTATCCAGAACTCAAATAACTATATTTGCTGGGCAGAAAGTGAGAAACTAAATATTACTGATGATTCTATTGATACTGTCAAACTTTATACATGGAAGTATTACTATACGTTACTTCGTAGTCAAGTGATAGTCTCTGATCAACGGTTATGGAGGCCTATGTTACCTATTAAACGTAATTGTCAATTGTACATTCAGACTTGGCACGGTACAGCACTTAAACGGATAGAGGCAGATATTCCTAATCTTGATTTAGGGTATGAACAAATGGCAAAAAGAGATAGTAGATTAATAGATTTGATTATCTCAGGTTCCTCATTCATGACAGATATATACAAGCGTTCTTTTTGGTACAAAGGAGATATCATGGAGATTGGAACCCCAAGAAACGATATTTTTTTTAGTAAAGAGAACAAATCGAACAGAAACAAAGTTACGAGATATTTTGGATTGAATGATGAAAAAATACTCCTTTACGCACCAACATTTAGGGCAAATGGTAATATGGGGGCTTGTCATATCAATACAAATATGATTATACAAGCTTTGAGTCAAAAGTATGTATGGAAAATTTTAGTTCGTTTACACCCGAACTTAATGGGGATATTAACGAAGCAAGAATTTGAAACTCTTTATCCAAATGCTATAGATGCTTCAAACTATCCTGATATGCAAGAATTACTCGTAGCTGCAGATTTACTTATTACTGATTATTCCTCTTCCATGTTTGATTATATGTACTCGGGAAAACCTTGTATAATATATGCAACGGATATTGAGGTCTACGACAGGGGATTTTATTTATCAATAAGAGAACTTCCTTTCCCCATAGCAGAAACGGAAAAGCAATTGGAAATGATATTACAGGAGGAACCAAATCCTAATTATAAAGATTTTCTTATAAAAATTTCCTCTAAAGAGGAGGGTTCCGCATCACAGCAGCTATATGAATATCTTAAAAAGAATGCATTATGTCTATAAAAACTTTTTTATTTCACTATCTTCCTGATGTATTATACTGTAAGGAAGCAAATTACATCAAGCAGCAATGGTTCTGTTACAGATGGATTAAAAGACATATCAAATGGGCATATCAAAATGTACAATATGATGATACTGTCATGAAAAATAAAATTGAACCAAATGTTTCGATTTTCATGTACTGGAAACAAGGATGGGACAATGCACCTGATATTGTCAAACTTTGCATGGCATCTGTACATAAACATAGGAATGGACACCCATTGGTACTGCTGGACGAGAACAACATCAAAGATTATGTAAGTTTGCCTGAATATATTGAGTGCTTTCATCAGAAAGGTATTATAAAAGAAGCTTTATATTCTGATATTTTAAGAATATGCCTTTTAATTAAATATGGCGGTTATTGGTTAGATGCAACATGCTACTTGTCTGCACCTATACCCAAAAACATAGAAAACAGTGGTTTCTTTATGTTTTCAAAAACTCTTTTACCAGAATGGAGTTCACCTATAAAAGGTTCGAATTGGTTCATAAAAAGCAATCGTAACAACCTGATATTAAAATATGTACGTAATTTTCTGTTTAATTACTGGCTTCATAATCGTAGCCTCATCAATTATTATATCTTTCATATTTCATTATCTGCTATAGTTGATGATAATAAGGAATGCTATGAATTATGGAATTCCAAACCATACATCTGTAATATGAATCCACATGTTTTGCTATATTCTTTCGGTCAAACCTATGAGACATCTTCATTTGAACATATTGTACATAGCAGTTTTGTTCACAAACTTTCCTATAAGTTTTCACCTTCGTTATTGAAGGTAGAAACAAAAAATATCCTTCAACATTTGATAGAAAGCCTGTCATGAATATTGTATTGGTCTTTTTTATAATAATAATATTACTGCTTCTTTATGACTTTAAGAAGGGTGTGCTAATTTACGCTCCTCTAAAATTGTTTTTTAACATGAATGTCCGATTTGGAGCTTTTACATTCGACTTAGCAGTTTCATTAATTATATTGTTATTATTTCTTTTTCAGAAGAAGAAATTGCAAAAAGGAGAGTTTTCTCTTCGGAAATATTTCATCCTATATTCACTAGGATATATGATTACATGTTTATATCCTGACTTTTCGCCAAATTCAATACCGAGAATAGTAATTATGGTATTGGCTTTTTCCTATGTATATTACTATTGTCTGCAAAACATGAGAGACATAAGATTTGCCATACTTTGCTACTCAATTTTTGCTATTGTAATGTGTTTTAATGGGCTACTACAACCCTTGATGGGAATAAATCCTCTTGATGATTTTCTTCAAAGTATATCTGACGAGGAACTTAGCTTCTTTTTGGACAACGGATGGGTACGTATGGGACAGGTGAGATACCGTTCGTTCATTCCCCATGCCATTAGTTATGGGGTTGCTTGTTGTATGATTTTTTATCTTGTTCTTTGGAGTTTTTTAATTCTTATAAAACAAGGAAACAAAGTTGTTACTCTACTTTCTATTAGTTTATTGGTTTCCGGCATTATTATATGTGGGTCAAGAACTCCAATTATCGGACTGTTACCATTGACATACATATTGTTTAATCAAAAGTATGTCTCTGGTAGAGTAAGAACCAAAATGATTTTATTGATATTGGTATTTTTAGCTTTTGAAAGTGAGTATATTCTTTATTCCATAAATTCTGTAATAAACCAAAATATTGCTGAAGATGCAGGTGGCAGCTCAACTGAGATGAGAATAAACCAATTGAGTATTGCATGGGGATGGATGAAGGAGAATCCTATTTTAGGAAAAGGAATGGAATTTGATGCATTTAGAAAAAATTCAGACATATTGGGCGCGGAATCAGTTTGGCTTCCTTTGATGATGAATAATGGTTTGGTGGGATTGTTTTCGTACATTACTTTATGTTGGGGTACATATAAAGTTTTCTCTAAAAGCAAGGGTAAATCGTTCCTGTTAATTTTTTCACTAGGTTGGATTGTTATGAGAACTGCGACCAGTTTAATAGGAGTCACAGATGCACAATTTTTTACATGTATATTTATAATCTATAGATACTATCAGATAACGGAACATCAGACTGTACACAATTATGAAACTATCCATCATCATCCCCATATACAATGTCGAGCCATTCATTGACCAATGTCTTAGTAGCGTCTATGCGCAACAAGTTTTCGAGGACAGGTTTGAGGTAATTGCTGTAAATGACGGTACACCGGATAAGTCGATGGATATTGTGAAGCGATATGCTGAACAGCATGATAATTTGACTATCATAAATCAGGCTAACTTAGGACTGAGCGTGGCAAGGAACACAGGACTGAGGCATGCTAAAGGTGACTATATTTGGTTTGTGGATAGCGATGACTGGCTCACATTTGATAGTTTACGAGTGGTTTTAGGCGCGATTGAAGTTGAGCCGGAGGTAGAGGTGTTTGCTACGATTCTGAATATGTTTCTTGAGACAACAGGAGCTGTGTGGGTGGAGTATAAGCCCAATTTTGAGGTAAGAAGCGGACGTGACTACATGTTCCGCAATCATAACGCTAACCGTGGAGCCTGTCAGCGATACATTTTTAAAAAGTTTTTCCTGCAAAAGCATGATTTGAAGTTTATGCCTGGTGTTTATCATGAAGACGGTGAGTTCAGCAACAGAATGCTTTATCTGGCAGAACGACTCATCATTCTTCCACAGCCTGTATATTATTATAGGCTTAGAACCAGCGGAAGCATTATGTCTTCGAGAAAGATGAAGATGAACTACGACTTGGTGAAAATATACCACGTACTGATGGACTTTGCCGATAAGAAAGTAAAAGGTAATGATGATTATTGGCTGTATAGAGAGAAGATCTACCAGTGTTTGGTATCAACTATATATTTTTCGCGGAATGAGATATTTACGAAAGAATTTAACAAATACTATCAAGAAAATAAAAATTTGATTAAGGATGAGGCAAGAAAACTTTTACCTCATCTTAGAAAATATTCATTAAGTGAAAATTTTACTCTATTACAGTTTGCTTTTTTCCCAAAACTTACAACTCAAGTAAAGCAAGGTATAAAGCGGTTTTTGATTATTATTGGATTATTCAAAATGAGATGAATAGATTGTACAATATTACAAGAATGATGGAGCGTCAATTAAAAAGATTGAGCAATCAATACTATAGGTATATTAACAGAATGAAGTTTTCTATTCTTGGTATTGATTATGGAGATTGTTGCATAGTTCATGGACATATAAGAATCATTATTGGTATAAATGCAAAGGTTCGAATAGGTCATAACTTTTGCTTCCTGAGTGCCCGTTCCCTAAATCCTCTTTCAAGAAACTTACAAGGATGTATCTGTGTGAATGACAACGCCACATTGACCATCGGTCATCATGTGAATATGAGTAGTGTGGTTCTTTGGTCTCATAAGAGCATCTGCATCGGCCATCATGTGGATATAGGAGCCAATACCATCATTATGGACAGCAACGCTCATTCACTTGACTATCGTAACAGGAGACAACATGATACTGACATGAAGGGGAAAATTCAAATTAGTTGGAAGGAGATGGTAGCATGAATATCCTTATTTTATATTCGGATGCAGCATACGAACAGACCAAAAAAGTCTGTGCTTGGACGGGTAAACATATTGCCAAGTTTGATAAAGTAATACAATATAAACCATCAGATATAGATGAAGCTTTCTATAAGGCAAACGAAGCTGTACTTTCTCAAAAACGAGGTGCTGGACTATGGATTTGGAAACCATATTTCCTGTTACGTACGCTACAAGAAGCAAAGGATGGTGATGTGGTGTTTTATGCCGACTCGGGTAGTTTTTTTATTAGGAATGTAAAAGCACTGATTGATTCTATAGATGAGAAAGGTATTTGGTGTTTTGACCTTCCACTGCTTGAAAAACAATATACAAAGAAGCAGACGTTCAGATTAATGGAATGTGACAATGAGAGATTTCGAGAATCAAATCAGATATGTGCTACCTTTCTTGCTGTAAGAAACAGTAAATCGACAAGGCAGATAATGAAAGAATGGTTGGATTTTTGTAAAATTCCAGAGATTATCATGCCGTCGGACAATTCTGAGGTTGAAGAAAAATATTTTCTTTCACATAGAGAAGACCAATCTGTGCTTAGTCTTGTGCTGAAGCGGCATAACATACAACCACAGGCAAGTCCGACTATTGGGCGCATCTATCCTATATGGGAAACGCAGCAGAAATCTATATTTTCTCCCCTCTATCAGCGAAAAGAGAATTATAAGGTAATCTTGTGCCTTCACAAGAAAAGGAAAGTGACATTTGCAATAGTCGTTTCTCAACTGTTGAGAATATACACGCCTACTTGCGTAATGATGACATTGATAAAAAAATTAAGAAAGTAATGAAAATTTTAGTATTTACAGGTGGATTGGGTAATCAGATATTTGAATATGCCTTTTTATGTCATTTAAGGTCGTGTTTTCCCAATGAGTCTTTCTTTGGACACTACGGAAAGAAACTAAAAGAACACTATGGATTAGAGATTAATAGATGGTTTGACGTGAGTCTGCCTAAGGAGAAATGGTGGGTCTTGCCAATGGTAGGATTGTTTTATTTCTATAAACAGCTATTCCCGAAGTCAAAGTGGTTAGATTTGTATCAAAGAGAGTGGAAGAACAAAGATGCAATAGTATTCTTTCCGTTTAAATTTACAAAACAATATTTCCCCAAGCGTCAGAATTGGTTGTGGTGGAAGGTTGACGAGGATACATTGAATCAAAAGAATAAAGAGTTACTTGAATTGATAAAGCGGGAAGAAACGTGTTTCGTACATGTTCGTCGCGGGGATTATTTGTCTCCTTCATTTAAGGCTTTATTCAAAGATTGTTGTACTGCAGAGTATTATAAGATAGCAATTGAGTTGATGAGAAAGAAGTGTCCACAAATTCGTTTTATTTGTTTTTCTGATGATTTAGCATGGCTTAAGAGTAACCTTTATGTAGGTGATGATGCGGTATTTGTAGATTGGAATGTAGGTGAAAACTCTCCATTAGATATGTATTTAATGTCACAATGTAGGAATGGTATTATGGCCAATAGCTCATTCAGCTATTGGGGAGCTTATCTCGGTGCAAAAAAGAAGGTAGTAATATATCCATTAAGATGGTGGAATAATAATGATGGCAACCCGGACATATTTATGAATGAATGGATTGGCTTGTAATTATATAATTATAATGGTATGAATCTCAAAATTAGTGTTATTATCCCTTGCTATCAAGTGGAGGAATATGTAGCGTATGTGTATGCAGACCTTTGCAAACAGTCATTTACAGATATGGAAATGATATTCGTAAATGATGGGGGGGGGTAAATCGTGTATACATAGAGGATGCAAGTTCTTCCATGTGGGTAAGGTATCAATAGGGAAGAACACTGTGATTAACTTCGGCTGTTATCTCGACAACCGTCGTGGTATCACAATAGGTAACAACGTGGGGATAGCACATAATACAAAGATATATACTTTAGGACATGATTTCGATGATCAGCAGTTTAAGACCAAAGGGGCTGCGGTAACAATAAATGACCATGTGTTTATTTTCTCTAACGCAATAACTATGCCGGGAGTGACTATCGGTGAGGGTGCTATCGTATTAGCTGGCAGCGTAGTGACGAAAGATATAGAGCCATGGATGATAGTGGGCGGCAACCCAGCAAGGAAGATAAGGGAGCGTAGGCGCGACATCAATTACAAGCAGGTTTATAGGTATTGGTTTGCATTATAAAGACCAAATGAACATACTTTTTCTGACAAAATCGTTCGGCATAGGTGGTGTTGAGATTGTAACGCTGACATTGGCCAAGACATTTAAGAAACATGGGCATGGTGTGGGTATCTTTGCTTTTTATAAAGCAGATGAGATACTGGACAAGAAAGTGCCTGACGATATACCATTATATATCGGTTATGGGTTTAAGGAGAGTCAAGAGAATATCAAGATGTTGAGAGATATTATTGTATCGAACAACATCAATGTCATCATCAACCAATGGGGATTGCCTTTTTTGCCTATCCGTGTGATAAATAAGGCCCGGAAAGGTTTGAACGCAAAGGTGATTTCTGTTTATCACAACCAAGTAGATACCAATGGGAAGTTGAAAGCAGCAGAACAAGCAATAGAGTGTTGCGCAAATCCGCTGATCAGACCATTATTACATACAAAGCGGTGGCTGATTAAAACTATCACTAGCTACTCAATGAAGTATGTATATAATCATAGCGATATCTATGAAGTGCTCTCGCCAAGTTTTATTGAATTATTTAAAACATTTACTGGAATAAAAAATCCTGAAAAATTGGTAGTACAGACGAATCCGATAACGATTGAGGTATCATCTGTATCATTGTCACTGAGCAGTTTGGACAAACAAAAAGAAATCATATATGTTGGTAGACTTGACTTTGTGCAAAAACGTGTACATCGAGTTATTGATACATGGAACTATCTTGAAAGAAGTAATCCTGACTGGAGATTGACCATTGTAGGTGATGGTGAGGATAGGGGACATTTGGAACAACATGCAAAAGTACTAGGATTGAAACGGGTGTATTTCGAGGGATTTCAAGCTCCAATGGAATATTATAAGCGTGCGTCTATCTTAATGTTAACATCAGACTTCGAAGGTTTTGGTCTTGTGATAGTAGAGGCGATGTCATACGGTGTTGTACCTTTTGTTTATGGTAGTTATCCTGCGGTATATGATATTATAAACAATGAACTGAATGGATATATCCTCCCAAAGACTGATAGTGGATATGATGCATACTTGATGGCCGTTAAGTTGGAAAAGATTATGAAAGATGGTGAACAGCTTACTGCTATGGCAGTCAATGCTATAAAAAAAAGTCATAAATTCTCCTTGGATAACATTTATTATAGTTGGCAAAGTACTATGGAAGAGGTGATTGCGAAGCGTAGAGGGTAATTAAGGACCTTCTTTTATATATTTTTAGTTTGTACAGAAGAAATTTTTGATATATGGGATGACAGGGATAAGCTACAGCATCATGCCCAGGCATTGGGACTAAAGCGGGTGAAGTTCGAGGGATTCAAGAGTCCTTTAAACTATTACAAACGTGCTTTCATATTGATACCGACCTTCAACTTCGAAGATTTCCCCTTGGTACTCGTGGTGTATGACAGTTATGCTGCAGTGGGTGACACTATCACTGATGACAAGGATGGTTATAAGGCAGACGAGAATGCAAGGATGGTGACCGAGGTGATAGAGGGTGACGAAAGAAGAAACCGTATGGCTCAGGAGGCCATTAAAAAAGAGCAGGGAGTATGAGTTCGAAAAAATATATGAGAGATGGACAAGAGTATAATTGTGATGAAACAAGAATCTGAGTTATAGATAGGGAACTAATGTGAAAATAGGTGCTGGTGCATTGATAGTAAAGGATGTACCCAACAACAGCAAAAATAATCAATATGAATAGAGACAAAATGACATTGCAACTGAGACGTTGTATAGGGCATTACAATTTCGTGAAGTTACAGTCGTGGATAAAGTATCGACTGAATTTTAGAAAGTTTTATAATGCTAATAGTAAACAATCCCCCCACACAGAAAGAAAGACTGTGGTATATATGGCGGATGGGAGAACTTCGCATGGTGGTTTCTCTGACCGACTAAGGGGAATCATCTCACTGTATGAGTATTGCATGAAGCATGATCTGGACTTCAGAATTCATTTTGTGCATCCTTTTAGTTTGGAGGCATTTTTGATACCGAACAAGTACGACTGGAGAATAGATGAGAAGGAACTCATATACGACAAGAGAAGAGTAAAGTTTAGATTTATCAACTCTTATTCACATATGACGGAAGAGCTGTTTGAGAAATTTCTCAAAACAGATAATAATATCACGCAGGTTCATGTATATAGCAATTGGACCAATCATGAGGAGAGGTATTATGACTATTTCCGCGTACTATTTAAGTTTTCGTCTATGTTGGAAGAGAAGCTTAACATGTATAAGAATGATATAGGGTGCAAGTATATATCTATCTCGTTCAGGTTTATATCACTACTGGGCGACTTCAAGGACTCGTATTTTGCTAGCGAGCTGTCCACAGAGGAGGAGAAAGAGATGTATATCGAAAAGAGTTTGGAATGTGTCAGAAGGTTGCATGAGCAATATCCCCAATACGAGAAAATATTGGTTACGACAGATTCAAGCATATTCTTGAAAAGACTGGAGCAACTGCCATACGTCTATATTATCAAGGGTGAGGTTATTCACATGGACTATGTGCATGAACACTTAGAGGGACATTTGAAGACTATGATTGACTACTTTATGATCTCAAATGCGGAGAAAGTTTTTTGCTATAGCTACGGCAAGATGTTCAAGGCTACAAGGTTTGCTAAGACAGCTGCATTAATAGGAGGAAAGGAGTGTAAGATGATCCGGGAAGCATAATCTCGTGCAGAATTTTTCAGTGTGTTGCTGATGACACAAAAGGGAATATTGTAGTCGCTATGGGATATGTACATATTATAGTCAAATTTCAATCATCTAAAGAATAATGATGGATAAAAGTTATGGGTCTAAAGTGACTACTTATAAATTTATTGATGAATGATTAAAAAAGATGTATAGACTGGACAAAAATATAATAGTTCCCATTTTACTTTTGGAAGTTGCAAATAATTACACTCGTTAGCGGAATTAAATTAGCACATATTTAATTTTCCCAATAGGTTATAACATGTTTTTATGAAGCAATATGTAGATATTTTGAACGTAAGAATACAAAATCTTACTCAAGATGAATTATTAAAAGAGATGAATGAAGGTGTCCTTATAACTCCTAATCTTGATCATCTCGTCAAACTCCAAAAAGATAAAGATTTTTATGAAACTTATCAAAAGGCGGAGTGGGTAGTGTGTGATAGTAAGATTCTATATTTAATGTCGAAACTATTGAAATATCCGTTACGTATGGCCATTCCGGGTAGTAGTTTCTTTACAGCATTTTATGAATACCACAAAGATAACCCCAATTGTAGAATATTCTTGCTTGGCGCAGCCGAAGGGATTGCTCAGAAAGCAATGAACAGGATAAATGAAAAAGTTGGCAGAAAGATTGTCGTTGGTGCTCATTCTCCATCGTATGGATTCGAAAAGAGACAAAAGGAATGTGAGGAATTGGTTCGTATCGTAAACGAGAGTGAGGCAAATGTATTACTTGTTGGCGTAGGTGCCCCCAAACAAGAGAAGTGGATAATGAAATATCGTGAACGGATGCCCAATGTTGACATTTTTATGGCATTAGGAGCCACTATTGACTTTGAAGCAGGCACATTAAAACGTGCCCCCAAGGCTTGGCAGGCTTATGGTATGGAGTGGTTATACCGTGTATTGAAAGAACCAAAAAGATTGTTAAAACGCTATTTTGTGGATGATATGAAATTCTTTTGGTATTTCGGAAAGCAAATACTAGGATACTACAAAAATCCATTCTGCTAATATTTATTAACCCCAAAGAAGAAATGATAAAGAAATTAGAATTAATAGATTTTTTGAGAGGATGGTCCATCTGTGCTATTGTATTATTTCACTTATGTGGAATGATAAATATACCGAGTATTGTGAAAACAGCATCAAATTTTGGAGGAGCAGATGTGCATGTGTTTATTTTATGTAGTGTTTTTGGATTATTCCTTTCGCATTTGAGTAAACCTTTGGGCTTTGGAAATTTTATGAAGAAGCGATTACTGAGAGTACATCTTCCTTTTGTGATTATTGCCATTATATCGTTCTTTACCCCTTTTTATATTGGTTCGTATGATTGGCATGCTTTATCTGCCAACTTGTTCCTTTACAAAATGTTTATACCAGAGTATAATGAGGCTTTTGGTGGGCAGATGTGGTTCGTGAGCATGATTGTACAATTTTATATTATACTCTTGATAATTGTATACTTATATAAACGATTGGAGGGGGGGGAATATTTATTATTTCCTTATTAGTAAGCAATCTTTATGCGCTATTTGTTGCTTATATAGATAAAAGCGATATTAGAGTTTGGAATAGCTTCTTTCTTCAATATCTATGGGAATTTGTATTAGGTATGTGGATAGCAGACCTTTATTCAAAATATCACAGTAAAATACTTATTCCCTGAATAAAATTGCTGCTATTATCTACTATTATTGGTATGGGATTAACTGGATATATGGCAATGAAAGGAGGAATATGGAAATTGTTTAATGATATACCATCGCTCGTTGTTTTTTTATCATTATCACTTTTAGTTTATTCTTTACGCATCAGTTGTTTAAATCGCTTTGTTAAATATACAAATTGTTTCTCATATGAATGGTATCTTGTTCATTGGCTAATATTTATGATTGTATTTAGTATTAGCAAAGAAAACAGTTTGATGATAGGTTTCATTGCTTTATTATTGAGTTACTTCACGGGGCTTTACTTTAAAAAAGTGATGAATTACATTTTAAAGTAAAAAGTTAGCATTTTTCAAAGACACATAATATAATGCGTAAGCGTCCAAAAATGACGTATTGTTCACAACCATAATATTTTTTGCCTTCGTTGCTGTAATTCAAAAACATAAAATTTATGTTGAGTTATGTAAGCACTCAATAGCTTTTTAGGATGAAAAGAGTTATAAAAATACCTTTGCACTACAACAAGACTAAAATTAAAAGTTTATGGTAAGTAGTGAAGATTTTCAGAGTATCTATGAACTCTACAAGAAGCAAGGTATTCCTAATGGCATTTCCATTGTTACATTCTGTCAACATAACGGCATTGTGTATTCACAGTTTGAGCGTTGGTTTAAGTCGAAGAAGAAAACAGCAAAACCATCCGTTCATCCCATTCAACTTGTTGATAAGGATGGACTCATAGCTTCAATAAGCCAATGGATGCAGATGAACCAAGTGAACCTGAACCGATAAATTCAGAGCAGAAGCCCCCTGTCTGATATGGAACGTGAAACTTTTTTGGAAACTATCCAGGACTTGAAGGAAAGCATAAAGAACGCCAATTAAGTGACGATGGATGCCAGGATGATGTAACTCGCATTTTAAATACCCTATATGAAAGGGTGATGAAGCTGTTGACCAGCACTGGCATTTTTCACTCTGATCGAAACCTACAAGAATGTAGGTCTGAATGCTCGTGACGATATCGCAACTACAATAAAGCTTTTGATGGATGGGAATAAGAATTATGATGATCTCGTTCCTATGTCAATGGCTATATAAACCATTATAAATCGTTAAATTTTAAAATACTCAAAAGTTCATCTTCTTGATTTTTAAGAGGATGGACATGGTTGAGTGCTTACAATTTATACAGCGAATGTATTGTAAATCAATTGGTTTATCTGTGTTAGCTTTCTGTATTCCAATCTGTTTGTCTGCACAGGAACAGAAAGCATCTACTCCGTTTTCTTATCGGGTGGAAACTTCTGTCTCGGTTGCCGACGGAAGGTATGCTCCGTTGTGGTTCACCGCCAATCGTTACGGACTGTCTTCGCAAGAGCCCAAAAGTGCTTACCTGCGTGCCGGTGTGCAATGGCAGAAGGAATGGCAACGCGGATGGAGGGTGCAGGCGGGTGCAGACCTGGCAGGAGGAAAGAATCTGACTGCGGATTTCTTTGTGCAACAGGCTTATATGGATGTTGCATGGAAGGCAATAAAGATGAGCATCGGGAGTAAGGAGAGAAACGGATTCCCGCTGGAAAAGGATGTGAGGCTGAGCAGCGGCATGATGGTGGAAGGTGCGAATGCAAGACCTATTCCGCAGGTGAGGGTGGGATTGCCGGAGTATCTGACGGTGCCGTTTACAGGTAATTGGCTGGCACTGAAAGGACATATTGCTTACGGACTGTGCACGGATGGCAATTGGCAGGAAGAGTTTGCCGGAGCGGACGAACCGTTTCTGAAGGATGTGTTGTATCACAGCAAATCACTGATGCTGCGGTTCGGCAACAGGGAAAAGCTGCCTCTGGAGCTGGAAATAGGATTGTTGGACATTGCACAGTTCGGGGGAAAGAGGTATGTGAAGAATGCGGACGGAAGTATCAAGCTGCTAAAGAAGTATCCGGCCGGTCTGAAGAGTTTCTTCAAGGCGCTGGTGCCTGCCCAGGAGAGTACGATGCAGAATGTGGAGGGAAACCATAGCGGAAGCTGGAGCGCGGCACTTTCTTATTATGCCGGTGACTGGAAAATAAGGGCTTACATGGAGCATTTCTTCGAGGACCATTCGCAGATGTTCATGGAGTATGGCATGTGGAAAGACGGACAGTTGGGACTGGAAGTGACATTGCCCCGGAACCGGTGGGTGAACCGGGTGCTGTGGGAAGGTCTCGGTACGAAGGATCAGACGGGACCGATTCTGTATGACGGGATAGCCGGCTCGTTTCCCGAATTCCAGATAAGCGGTGGTGACAATTATTTCAATAACGGCCAATATCTGGCATGGCAGCATTGGGGAATGGGTATGGGCAACGGACTGATTCCGGGACCTGTATATAACGACGACGGAACGATGCTGTTTAAGAGTACCCGTGTAAAAGCGCATCATATAGGCTTCTGCGGAGAACCGGACAGTGAATGGAACTACCGCGTGCTGGCATCGTATGTGCGGCATTGGGGCACCTATCCGATGCCGCTGGACAAAGTGAGAAAGCAGTTCAGCAGTATGGTGGAAGTAAGCTACTGCCCACGGAAGTGGACGGGCTGGAGCGCTACGCTTGCCTTTGCCATGGATAGGGGAAATTATTTGGGTAACAGCATGGGGGCCATGTTGACAGTGAGAAAAACAGGAGGATTCGGAAAATGAAAAATACACGCGGATTAAAGTTTTTATCGGAAGTGGTGGTTGTTCTCTTTTTGGGCTTCATCATGGGAGGATGCCAGAAGGAGGCTATCGACAGTGACATGGAAGGCCACTGGGAATTGCTGGAGTTTACAACGGCGGCCGATGGCAAGGTGCATGTGTGCGAGCGGATTTATTACAGCATCCGGTTATGGGTGGTGGAGATAGCAGCCAAGCAGAGCGGTACTACGCATAAACCGGTCATAGGTCGGTTTGAGCATGAGGAGAACGGAAACGTGCGGATGAGAGACTTCAAAGGGAGAAAAGGCACAAGCGATGATAAAAAGGATGTCACGGTGGAAGAGCTTCTCCCTTACGGCATCAATGCATTGGATACGGAGTTTGAAGTGGTGAAAGCCAACGGTAAAGAGTTGATATTGAAATCCGATTATGCCACACTGATGCTGAAAAGGTTTTAGTATAAACGAATAATTTCATATGTACACTTAACAATATCAGATAAAGAAATACCTGAAAATCAAAATATAACGCAGTGGATATATGGATTTATTGCCAAAGATGAGAACCACGATAAGGAAAGAATCATTTATTTAAGACTCTCATAAAAGCTAAGAAATGTCTCGTAAAAATAGGGACTTTTTCAGAGAAAAGCTGGAATTTTCAGGAGACATCTCTTTCTGTTTATAGACATCGCAAGACGGGGTTAACCGAATGCTTACTATTTAACAGAGAATATTCAATTAAAAGTTCATCAAATCATTCAACGCTTCACTCATACTGGGGTGTGTAAAGACGAAATCGCGAAGGAATGTATAAGGCTGATCGGTCTTCATTGCCATGGCCACACTGTTGATTACCTCGCCGGATTCAGGGCCGAACAGAGTGCATCCCACAATCTGATTGGTATCTACATCTACCACCACCTTAAACAGGCCGACTGTATTTCCCAAAGTCCGTGCACGAGGAATAGCCGCTACAGGAAGTTTGTTGACTTTAATATTCAACCCCTTCCGCACGGCTTCCTCTTCACTCAATCCGATACGCGACAAAGGAGGGTCAATAAAGACAGAATAGCTCACCGGTTCACGGTCGTTCAGATTCCGTCCGCCATTGCCGAATAAATCTTCACGGATAATACGGTAATCGTCCAATGAGATATAAGTGAACTGCAAACCGCCCTTCACATCCCCTATCGCACGTATATTGGGATTGGTTGTCCTTAAATGCCCGTCTACAATGATAGCGCCACGCTCGTTTACCTTCACTCCAGCCACCTGTAAATTCAATCCGGCCGTATTCGGTTTTCTCCCTGTCGCCAACAATACGGCGTCAGCCTCCAATGAATGCAGTTCACTGCTAACCGCATCCCGATAGACTACTTTCCCTTCACGGATTGATTGCACTTTGGCATTCAGACAGAATACGATGCCTTTCTTTTCCAAAGTTTCCTTCACAGCGGATGCGATATCCCTGTCTTCTCTGGAGATTAACTCGGAATTGCCTTCCAGCACCACTACCTGCGAACCGAACGAAGCAAACATACTCGCAAACTCCAGACCGATATAACCGCCACCCACAATAATCAGCTTTTCGGGCAAATCCTTCAGTTCCATAATGGAAGTACTGGTATATACCAACGGATTATCCTTCACTCCATCGATAGGCGGAATAATAGTCTCCGCACCTGTATTGATATAAATCCGGGGAGCCTGCAATTGCAAGATCTCATCATGCATCACCACTTCCACCACATCTGTGCTTACAAAAGAACCAATACCTGTATAAACCGTAATATGTGGATTGTCTGCCAGATTATGATAATTTTTCTGACGCAAAAAAGAGGTTACCTCTTCTTTTTCAGCGATAGCCTGAGCATAATAGGATTTCTTTTCTTCCCACGACGCCTTTACCGGAGCCAGCTTTGCCTGATGAACCAATGTTTTTGTAGGAATGCATCCAATATTGATGCAGGTACCTCCATACATCTCATCGGAACGCTCAATAACAGCCACCTTTTCATTTCTTTTGGCCAACTCAGCAGCCAGTGTTTTACCGCCTTTGCCAAAACCTATTATTATTGCATCATACTGCTTCATAATCTTACTTGTTTTTAGTGGGGGATTATCCTTTATTTTGTTGTTTTAATATTGACCGGGCCGAATCCGAGAGTACCACCAATGCACCTGCCAGGATAGCCACATCTTTAATAACCAAACGACCGGCACCTGTCAGCAAGGGAAAACCATGTTCACCGCTTCCCAAATCGGGAACCCATACTTCGGGAGTCGTTACCAGAAAGGACAACGTTCCCAATGTCATTATAATAGCCAAACCTGCACCTATCAAACCGATTTTCGGAGAGAAAATACCCAAGAAGGTAAGAATGCCAATGGTCATAATCAAAATGCCCAATCCATGAGAAAAGCCATAGGTGTTATTCTCTTCATGCCACTGATGCTTGGCCTCATCAAACTCACCTTCTTTTAATTTATACTCTTTATATTCGGGAGCACTCTTAGTATAAAAGAAACTCATAAAAGGACTGTTGGCAACGAAAGGCACAATACCCTCGGCCTCATAGTTCCAGAATTTCAAACCACCAATCCACACGAATATCACCAGAATTGCCACGCGAATCAGGTTAATACCTAATTTTTGAGTGGAAGCTGCAATTGTCAGAAATGCAGTAAACAGGGAATTTAATCTTGCCATCATTTGCTTTAATTTTTAAGGGTTTAACTTACATTGCAAAGGTCGGCAGATTTTCCTCCCTGTGAAATGGCAATTATACCGTTTTAGTTTGCCATTATTCCTTCTTTCTCTTTTTTCCGGTATTCAGAAATACTTTCCTTTGCCATTTTTCGAAAGAAACGGCTGAAAGCAGCCAAGTCTTCAAAGCCTAATATCTCACCTATTTCTTTCGCACTCTTATTGGTGTAAAGCAACAAACGCTTGGCTTCGGCTTCTATCCTCTCATGTATGATACGCAACGGAGAAGGCAACCCATAGGCGGCAAACAGATTGGACAAGGTTTTGGGAGAGCGGTAGAGCATTTCGGCATAGTCCTGCACTTGTTTCTTTTCTTTATAATGATTGTCTACCAACACATAATACCGACGGATAATGTCAAAGCTCTTTTCTTTATCTTGTCCCACGTCTAATTTTTCACGGGCAATGCGGGTATAAGTGATTATAAAACGCTTCAGAATAATGCGGAGCATCTCTTCCTGCAAATTGTCTTTTATGCCGAATTCACCGGCAAATATATCAATGATGCTTTTCAATTGTTCCGACTGGGCCGCAGAGAGCTGCAAACGCATGATGTGGGACGAACCATGAAACAGGAAACCATTACATGACACTTCTTTGTCATGTCCGTAAATGCAATAAAAATTGCTGTTGAACAAGAAAGTGAGGTACTCACCTTCCACTCTTTTTACCTCAACATGATGCAAAGGAGTCAGCGATATTATTTCATCTTTTTCAAGGTGCATTACCACATGGTCTACTTCTATATCCAGCGTGCCACTTTGTACCCATACGAATTTATACAAGCTTTTATCACGCCGGAGAGCAGCATCCTCATGATAATGATACGTCATCGCTATATTGCCATTGAGCGGTGTATTAAAACGATATTCCATAATTCATAGTTTATTGTCGGTATAAATATACGCATACTTATTTAAATAAAAAAGAAGACAGGGCAAAAGATTTATGCCCTATCTTCTCCACTTGTTTACGAGAACATTTATTTAGAGTTTAATAAAGTGTCGTCAATCATCTTTTTCAGTTCAGGTTTCGGTAATGCTCCCTGTGTTACAGTCGGTTTTCCACTCTGAGGAATCCATAACAAAGTCGGTATGCTTCGTATGCCGAATGCACCGGCCAATTCTTCTTCCTTGTCTACATCTATCTTATAAATATAAACCTTTCCGGCATATTCTTTTGCCAACTCTTCCAATACGGGTGCCAATGCCTTGCAAGGACCGCACCATGTAGCATAGAAATCAACAATAGCCGGTTTGTCACCTTCATATTTCCAGTCATTGGGATTGGCTTCATAGTTATATACCTTCTTCAAGAACTCTGCTTTGGTTAAATGAACAATTTCCATATTTTCTCCTTTCATGTTTTGGTTTTTACTTTCTTTATTGCCTGCACAAGCGGTTACTGTGAATAACAAGCCAAGGGCGGTAATGGTTGATTTTATTAATTTCATATTTATCTGTTTTTTATCTTTTTCTGATATTGCAAAGTTAATCGCTTTTCATCGCCTGAAAAATGGCAATTTCACCGTATAAGTTAGCCAAACTTCCCATTCTGCTCAAAATATCATAAAAAATCTTCTTCTGTGAGAACTTACTCGTGAAATTAATATTTGTTAATAAGGGAGTTTTTATACATAACTGTCTGATATTGTTTTACTTTTGTAAGAAGTCTGATAAAGAGTATAACATAAAGAGTCTATTTTCTGCTATGAATAATAAACACACAGCCACATCAAGGCAATTCTTTCAAACACTGACAATCTGCATTTGTCTGCTTTTTGCCGGTACATATTCTGCCAAAGCCTCTGACAGGGATCATAGGCAATATGATTATGTACTCATCTTAAACAGTTATAACGAATCCGCCCCCTGGAGTAACAGTATCACCTCTCCTATCATGCACAAAATATCCGAACTAAAAGATATTGATGCATACATTGAGCACCTAAATCTTTTTATGGTAAACGATTCTGTTATGGTAGACAGGTTTCCACAAATGCTTTTAAACAAGTATGGCAAAACTCCTCCCAAGCTGTTGGTCCTGCTGGGAAGTATGAGTATGATTTTCAGAGAAGAGATAAAGGAAATGTGGGGAGACGTGTCTATTTTAGTATGCGATTCCGACCCATACATATATACAGAAGAATATTACAGAAAACAAGATGTGACAACTCCTGAAAATAAAATTCATGTAGACAGCTTGAGAGATGATTACAATATCACCTTCATGCATACTCCGGCCTATCTGAAAGAAAGCGTAAAACTAATGACGCGCATGATTCCCAATATGAAAAAACTTATTTTTTTGGGAGACGGCATTTATCCTAACCCTGAATACAACAAGCAGTTAAAGAATATTATAGCCCGGGATTTTCCATATCTCCAATATCAATTTATCTCCTCTTATAATTATACGCTACCCGAATTGTATAATGCCTTAAGAAATGCCGACAAAGAAACCGGAGTTTTAGTATCCACATGGTTTGCGGAAACCTTAACCTCACAACAAATGTTGATAAACGCATACCGAAGCCTTTCCAGCATTTCTTCTCCCCTGTTCTCTATCCGCTATGCCGGTATGGACGACGGAGGCATGGTGGGCGGATATATGTATAATGAAAAGATATTTATCAATGAACTGCTCCGGAATGTCTCACAAATACTTAATGGAAAGCCGGCAAGGGAAATTCCTTTCTTTGTTCCTGCAGATGCTCATCCCACATTTAATTATACGACGCTGGTCAATAAAGGACTCAACCCTAAATTATGCCCTCAAAACAGCATATTTTATGATAAGCCGGAAAATTTCCTGAAGAAATATATATGGGTTATCACAGGAATATTCATCACACTTTTGCTGATAGCCCTTATCCAACAAAAACGCATACAAATGTTGAAAGAACTAAGAAGGGTTCAAAAGCAAGAATTCGAAAACCAAATCAAATATACAAACCTTATCGACAATATGCCTATTCTCTATATGAAAGAGAAAGTGATTAGAAATGAAAACGGGAATATTGTTGAAACAATTTTTTGTGACGTTAACCGTTTCTTTGAAACTTGTTTCAGGAAAAAAGAAAATATAATCGGGAAAAAGGGGTCCGAGCTATTTCCTGAATCCATGACAGAATTTACCCATTTTATGGAAACAGCTTTAAGAGAAAAGCGCTCCATCACATTCCCTTATTACTTTAAAGACGTAGACACTTTCTATGATATCGTGCTCAGCCCGTCTTTAGAAGAAGACACGATTGACATGTTCTGTCTTGACAGCACGGAGTTGCATAATGCACAACAAATGCTGAGTTCGACTAACCATAAATTATCTTTGGCACTGGAAATAGCCAATATCATACCCTGGAAATGGAATCTTAAAGAACACTCCATTCTATGCGACATCAATCGTCCAATCATTATGACTGCCATGCCGGGAGAAATCAAGGAAGAACAGTTGAGTGTATCGGATGAACAATACTTCTCTAAAATAATCAAAGAAGACCGCCCAAGGGTTATGCAGGCTTTTCACGATCTGATAGAAGGAAAAATCAATAAAGTCAAAGAAGAATACCGTGTACTGAACAAAGGAAAGAACGGAAGAAAAATTGATTGGGTGGAAGCACAGGCTACAATAGAGACAAGAGACGAGCAGAACAGACCACTCACCCTGGTCGGCTCATCCTTAGTTATTACAGACAGGAAAAGGATGGAAGAGGAACTGATGTCGGCTAAAGACCGGGCAGAAGAATCCAACCGACTCAAATCAGCTTTCCTGGCCAATATGAGCCATGAAATCCGTACTCCTCTGAATGCCATTATCGGATTCTCCAATATTCTTGCCTCAACGGAAGAGGAACAGGAAAAACAGGAATATATCAATATTATTGAGAGTAATAATACACTGTTATTACAGCTTATCAGTGATATATTAGATTTATCCAAAATTGAAGCCGGAACTTTGGAGTTCAGTTACTCAAATATAGACCTCAATGATATGATAAAGGAAGTGGAAAACATCACCAAATGCCGAATGGAAGGAAGTGGGGTACAGCTCATTGCGGAAACTCCCCTCTCCTCATGTTTCATCCGTACGGAAAAAAACCGGCTCATGCAGGTTATCAATAACTTCCTCACAAACGCCATCAAGTTTACTCAAAAAGGAAGCATCACATTCGGATACGAGATACGCGATAAAATGCTATACTTCCATGTCACAGATACGGGATGCGGCATTCCTGCCAATAAAAAAGATTCTATATTCGGACGCTTCGTCAAATTGAACTCTTTTGCACAAGGCACAGGACTGGGGCTTTCCATCTGCCGGACAATCATAGAGCACATGAATGGAACGATAGGAGTGGAATCCGAGGAAGGGAAGGGTTCTACATTCTGGTTTACCATTCCTTATCAACCAGCCCGATTGAGCGAAAAAAAGGCTGAAGAATTCCAACCGATTACCGTTCAAAAAGACAAACTGACTATTTTGATAGCCGAAGATAACGAAAGTAACTATCGGTTGTTCCAGTCTATCCTACGGAAAGAATATTCTCTTATTCATGCCTGGGACGGTCAGGAAGCAATAGAAAAGTTTAAGGAACACCAGCCCCAAATCATCTTAATGGATATCAATATGCCGAGAATGGACGGTTACGAAGCAACAAAAGAAATAAGAAAGTTATCTGCTGATGTGCCTATCATTGCCATAACCGCTTTTGCTTATGCATCGGACGAACAAAGAGTACTGGAAAACGGGTTCGACGGATATATGTCCAAACCTATCAATGCACCGCTGCTAAAACAACAAATAGCATCCATCCTGCAAAAGAGAATCATATTCTTATAACCGATATTCCCCGGACCGGCTTGTCTGCTTGTCCGGGGATGTTTTTTCCGCTTCTTCCTCAAAGATATTTCTTCTCAGGTAATATCTATTTTTGCAATTAAGCTTGCACAACAACTGTTTTTTTGTATCTTAGCCACAACAAAAGTTGCCATTAAAGTAACTTTCATAATGAGCGTTCTATTATTCGAGTATTAACCCTAAAAACAAATCACACTGCTTATGAAACAAAAGAATAAGATGTTATCCCACAAAGATGTAAAAACTCTATTCGAAACAAAATTAACCCAACTCACTTCATTGGCTGCGGAAAGCCGGAATGAGACTATTTTCAAGAATAAACTAAATGATTATTTATTATCTGCACACATTAAAAACCCTATTGCCGCTAAAAACATTGCAAGACTGATTGAAAATGACAGCAAAACGATATATGAATTATCTACAGAAAAAGAAATAGAGATAAAAACCATCTCACTGCTTTGGCAATTCTTGACAAACCGTATCACCGATGAAGAGACTTCCGTTGATTTATGGTTGGATTTATACCAACAGTTCCTACGCCTCTATCATGTTCCCAACAACATTCCGAATGAAAAACAGATACGTCAATGGATGAAACGTTGGCCCGGTGGCCTGAACGAAGATGTGCGTGCCATACGCAATGCAAACAAAGAACGAATCATCTCATTGCTCATTAAAAAGATAGAAAACCGTCATGCCCCCTCCAGCCGGTATGTGTTTCCCGAAGGAATCAATGATGAAGAAAAACGCCAATGGGTCAACCAATGGTGGAACGAAGCACGCTTCCATCTAGCCCTCGCCATCAAAAGCCCCACGGAACTGAACAAGATGTTGGGCAACTCCCTTTCGGAAGAAACAATGCAATTGTATCAGCAGGCACGTAAAAAAGGAATGCCTTTTTTCATCACCCCTTACTATCTTTCTTTATTAAACCCGACCGGCAAAGGGTATGATGATGCTGCCATACGCAGCTATATCCTATATTCACCACAATTAATCAACACCTATGGGAAAATTCATGCATGGGAAAAAGAGGATGTGGTGGAAGCCGGCAAACCAAATGCCGCCGGATGGCTGGTGCCCGACGGACATAACATTCATCGCCGTTATCCCGAAGTAGCCATCCTGATTCCCGATTCTATGGGACGCGCTTGCGGAGGACTATGTGCGTCTTGCCAACGTATGTATGATTTTCAAAGTGAACGCCTGAACTTTAATTTTGAGGAACTGAAGCCCAAGGAAAGTTGGGACAAACGCTTGCGGAAACTGATGGAATATTTTGAAAACGACACCCAACTGAGAGATATTCTGATTACGGGAGGCGATGCACTGATGAGCCAAAACAAGACATTACGCAACATATTGGAGGCTGTATATAAAATGGCGGTACGTAAAAGGAATGCCAACCTCAAACGTCCTGAAGGAGAAAAGTATGCAGAATTGCAACGTGTCCGTCTCGGTTCCCGCCTGCCCGTCTATCTGCCCATGCGCATCAATGAAGAGCTGATGGATATTCTGAAAGAATTCAAAACCAAAGCGTCCGCCATAGGCATCAAGCAATTCTTGATACAGACTCATTTCCAGACACCTCTGGAAGTAACCCCCGAAGCCAAAGAAGCCATCCGCAAAATTCTGGCTGCCGGATGGACCATTACCAATCAATTGGTGTACAATGTGGCAGCATCACGCCGGGGGCATACAGCCAAGTTGCGCAAAGTATTGAATGAACTGGGAGTTATCTGCTACTATACATTCTCCGTCAAAGGATTTGAAGAAAATCATGCTGTCTTCACTCCCAACAGCCGTTCGTTGCAGGAACAGCACGAAGAGAAAATCTTGGGAAAGCTTAACAAGGAAGATGAGACTGAGTTTCTGACCCTGCTGAGAAGTAACAATGACCGGGCAACAGCCGTCAAAAAGTTCTGCACGGAGAAAAACATACCTTTCGTAGCAACAGACCGGAGTGTGCTCAATCTGCCCGGAATAGGCAAAAGCATGACTTTTGTGATGGTAGGCATTACACCGGACGGCAAACGTATTCTGGAATTTGACCATGACCACACACGTAAACACAGTCCCATTATTCATCAAATGGAAAAGGTTTTCATCAAAGAAAACAAATCCATCTACCAATATATGTTGCAACTTCGGGAAATGGGTGAAAATCCGGAAGAATATAACAGCATATGGAATTACACGGAAGGGGAAACTGAGCCGCGCTTCCCTCTGTACAATTACCCGGATGCAGGTTTCAAGATAACCGAGACATACAGCAATCTGGGTATGGAACAAGAGTAATCCATGACTGCTGCCGGCAAATAACAAACGGAAGATGCCAAAACATTGGTAACAGATTGCATCAGAAACGTTTTGGCATCCCCGTCTTTTCCTGCCCAAGTATCAACCGGACAGTCCTTCTTCTAGTTCGTAATCTTCACTCCTATGAAATAAGTCCGTGGCTGTGTGGGACCATAGAAATAACCGGAATCACGGAAACCTCCCTTATCCAAATCTTTTTGAAAAGCATTGAACAGATTCTGAACACCGCCATTCAACTGTAATTTGATATGATCATTCAGTACGAAAGTATAGTTCAGTTTCAGATTTAAATCAAAAAAATCGGGAGTATGCACCAACTCGTCTTTTCGGATATAACTGTATTCATAATTTTCGGGTATCACACTAAAGTCAGGAGCCAAATGAGGAACATGCATACGCCCCGTATATACACCCGACACCGACATATCAAAGTTCTTGAAGGGAGCACTGGTCAAAGTAAAATAACCATAATAATCGGGAGTACGTGGCATGAACTTGGTCGGCTCCACATTTTCGTCCTCACTCCAATTCTCGTATTTGGTATAACGGCTGCGCTGAACCGTAAAGCCCACTTGCAAAGCCACATCCCGTCCGTGAGCAAGTTTTCCGTCCAGGTTGACACCATATACACGGGCTCCATTACCATTACGACGCTCTTTAACGGTGTTCCCCTGTTCATCCTGTCCTATCTTTTCCAGCACAAACACATCGTCGAGCCCTGTATAGAAAGCTTCCAGCAAAAGGTTAGTCTGCCAATGCCCGATATTGGCCGTCCAATCCACAGAGCCGCTGAAGCTATTGGAATGTTCGGGCTTTAATCCATCCGCCAACTTTATCAGTACGCCTTCGCCTCCCACTGCGGTCACATGCAAATCTTCATCGTATGCCTGCGGAGCACGAAAACCGGTAGACCAGGTCAAACGAGCCTGAAACTTATCCGTCGGCTTATATAAAAGATTCACACGCGGACTGAAAATAGGATTGTCAATCAGGTTATGACTGTCCACACGGAAGCCTGCCAACAGAATAAAGCGGTTCATCTTCCATTCGTTCTGCACAAATCCGCCGGCAATACGCACGTCTTGTTTCATATCGCGGTGATAGCCCAACATGATATCGTGCAAAGAGTTGTTTTGATATTCCATACCGGCGGTAAAGGTGGCCGGTGAGAAGAGAACTTTCTCAAAGTTACCGACATACATACCTCCGACAACCCAAGTCAGGTCTTTTGTCTTGCCGTATGCATCGGGATTCTGCTGTGCACCATAATAACTGTTACGGTCAGTATGCTGAACAGACGAGTAGAAGGACAGTTTATGTTTATACTCCTTCCAGAAAATATCGTAACTCAGACCTCCGCTGTTAATCACATGCTTGGTCTGTTCTGTGATATCCGTTTCAAAAGGCTCCAAATCAAATTTGTTTCCTCCCCGGCGAAATTCATTCGTCGTGTGATATTCCAAACTGATTCTGCTGAACTGAGTAGGACGGTAATAAGTACGCAAGCCAAAGGTATTCATATTCAGCTTCCCCAATTCGGAGAATCCGTCTCCATCCGCATCATAGGGGTTGCGGTTGCGATATGACTGATAAAGGGCAATGCCGTAGGTGTTATCTTTAGATACTAACGAAGCATTGGCCCCCATATATTGTTCCCACACTTTGCCATTCATGTTCGACAGAGTGGAAGATACCTGGAATGAATTGCTTACCGGATCTTTCGTGATGATATTGATAGTGCCGCCCACAGCATTCGCACCAAACAAGGCAGAACCTCCCCCGCGCACCACTTCTACACGGTCAATCATATTCACCGGAATCTGCTCCAGCCCATACACACCCGACAATGCACTCACCACCGGACGACTATTAATCAGAATTTGAGAGTAAGGTCCTTCCAGTCCGTTGATACGCACTTGGGGGAAGCCGCAGTTCTGACAGTTGTTTTCCACACGAAGTCCCGACTGGTAATTCAGTGACTTGGCCAAGTCCGTAGAGTTAACGGTTTCAAAAAGTTTGGAGTTCATCACATTTACCACCACAGGCGCCACACGGCGGCTCACCTCATTCCGATTGGCAGAAACCACCACCTCATCGGTCAAAATACTGTCATCATTCATCAGAAAATGAATATCCACCGTAAAATCATTGCTTACGGTTACTTTCTTCTCCTGAGTCTCGTAGCCCAACAATTGCACGCGCAGCGTATATTTTCCTGCCGGGATTTTCTTAAAAACAAACTCTCCATTCTCGTCCGACACAGTTCCCTGCCCTGTTTCTACAATCAAAATAGTGGCATAAGGCAAACTCGCTTCCGTTCCTTTCTCTATTATGTGGCCGGAAATTACATTACCAACTTTCACAGGATTTACATCTTCAGCATGTACAGTCATACCCGCACCCATCACCATGAGTACGAGCAATAAAATATATTGTTTCATTATCAAGTTATCTTATTGTTAAATTACTAAAGTTTCCCACCCAAATAAATAGATAGAAAAATA